>Ga0247842_10000021_pt1 | contig 344021 bp, 383 predicted proteins | sample LaCruzMarch2015__3_FD_192411 | JGI IMG/M metagenome (GOLD analysis project Ga0247842, IMG submission 192411) | Freshwater microbial communities from meromictic Lake La Cruz, Castile-La Mancha, Spain - LaCruzMarch2015_19m | ecosystem: Environmental > Aquatic > Freshwater > Lake | place: Spain...
AATCTGCCGGCTTCTCTGGGAGTTAATGTAGCATCTGATATTATGTTTCTTGTCTTGTCTAATAATTCCTTTGGGACTTCCGGCAAGCTATCTAAAGGCGCGCCACCTTTACTATCAGGAAGCTTCATAGCTTGATACTTGCCTTCGGCGTCCATAATTCCTACATCTTGAACGTCATCAGGGTTCACATCGTTATTAGTAACAATATCGGCATGCATATTAGCTGTCTCGTCGGTAATAACCGTTCCGTCTTTGAGGCGGATAGCAAGAGGGACGGGAGATTTTTCTTCAAAACCTATTGTTTTATTTATAACCTCATCAACTTTATCTATCGTCTGGCTGATTTCATCTTCAGTTAATCCTTGTTTTAATCCCTCGTTGATAACTTGGCTATGTAGATCGTAACGAATATCATCTATGTGGGGGGCCTCAAATACGCCCAAGGCACCACCTGATACAGTTCCTGCCAAAATACTCTCCGCAAGCCCATCGGTAAGCCTATCCCATAAAGGACGCGGCTCTTTCCAATTAAGTACTTTAAGCGAATTCTCAAATACCTGCTGGCTGCCTTCTTCAATTAAGCCCTCTTGTAAGGCGGTTCTAAATACTCTTTTTAAGATATGGCCGCCCTTCATCCAGTTGCCTAAAACAGTATTCTCAAGAGCAGTTTGTACGGCGCCATCTAATACTGCCAAATCTGTGGCTTTCAGAGGATCAACGCCGTTTTTGATTGATTCCTCATACATATCACCGGAAATAGCAGGAAAGAATGTTGCTGCGCCAGCAACGGGAGATCTTGTAAGTGCTGTAACACCGGCAGCTACTCCAAGCATAGGCAGGTTTTCAGCTGCCAAAGCCATTGTTTTTCTAAAAGGATGCTTCCAACCTAACAAGACTGCAGGGTTCGGGCTTTCTATGCCTTTGTTTGCAGCTTCATTGAAGAAATTCTTTACATCTCCTCCTATCTCTGCTATTGAATCACCAAACTTGAGAAAAAAATTATCAATAGCATCTCCGGCTTTACTGTTCTTACCTTTTTCTATGCGTAACCATGGAATGCTTTTTAAACCGGGGAAAGGTACTAAGGGGATGGTTTTTGATTTAGTCTCCTCGACAATATCCTTACCAATAAACTCCATACCTGAGCCAAGCCCTGCAGGGATCCTCTCTACCCCTCTAAATAACGCTTTAGCCGAATCCATCCAGACATTGGCGGTATCTAAGGCGCGAAAAGTAACCTCTTCCGGTGAAGATGTAGGTTTTGCAGAGCCGATATCAAAACCAGTATCTAACTCCTCTGCGCCGTTTTCATTTTCTTTTATTGGGATAGCACTGGTAACATCAAAAGACATTTCTCCTCCGACTACTTTTTCTCCCGCTGCTCTTTATGCGTAAAATCCCCGGCCTTGCTCATTACCTCTTCAAAACTTCCGTCAGGATAAACTATTGCTTTGTTGCCAAATTTATCGTAACAAAGCTTACCTTTTTTCGGGAATGCTGTAATGTCCGGGTTATCTTGCAACCGCTGCTTCCTTATTTCATCATGCGCTATCTGAATAACCTGCTCACCCTGGGCATTCTCTGTCTTGGCTCTCTTGATGGTATTCATTAACACAAAAGGAGCAGTGATTGGATTGGTTAACTGTATTGCATCCCAAGCTCCACTCCAAAATCCACGCTGTGGATTAGCCCCCTTCTTATTTCCCGACGATAAAGGTAACTCTTTAGCTTTTTCTGTGGCCGCGTCTACTAATATAGCCAGCCTATCGCGGCTTATATTCTTGTTGTCTTTTAAAGCTTGAAGCAAGAATTTACTGATTCCTTCAGTATCTTTTGCAGTAAAAATATCTTTTGCTAAACCTTGAAACCCTTCATTATTAAAATCTTCGGCAAGATACCCGCCACCCTTAGATTCAAATACCTTTTTCATTGCTTCAGCCATTTCAGGGTCTTTAGTGGCAACGCTTCTTATAGTCTCAGTAGAATTTTCCCAGTTTAAATCTCCGTTAGCTATCTTGCCTATGTAATCAAATCTATCTTTTACCCTACTCTCCAGCCTGATTTTCTCCGCCTCTGACTGTAAAGCATCATAGCCTTTAACAAGCTTAGATTTTAATTCATCGTAGCCGGTTTGACTGATCTTATCTTTTACGCTGTCTAAAAGGCCCTGAGATGCCTCTAAGTTCCCGGTATTCTTCAGAGTAGAGATAGTAGATGATTCAATAATCTTCTTTGCTATTTCTTCATTGTTTACTTCTCGCGTAGCTTTATCAAACCGGCTACTGTAGGGTATGGCAGAGTTAACCGCATCATCTATTGCAAACCCTAAAGACTTCCCGTCCCGAATTGTGGCCGCATCGTTAGTTTTTTGAGTGATATTTGACTCAATACTATTCTTTAAATTCTGCCTGTATTGCTCTGCTTCATGGCTCACTAAGCCATTACGTACAGAAGAATAATAGGTATCTAAGGCAGGGGCTAATTTGTTGTACTGATATTGCGATAACCCGTCGAGATACTGTTTTTTTACATCTTGAAATGTAATGTCAGCCTCTTTAGTTACGCCATCTGCATGCCCTAATTCACGCACTAAATATCCTCTTGGGCGCTGTATGTCTTGACCGTTAGTATCCTTAACTGTCTCTTCATTTTTATTGTAAAGACGATTCTGCCAATCTTGACGGAAAGCAGTCTCGCGATTCAAAACTTCCATATCCTGCTTTTCGTAGGCTATTCTTGTAATGTGCTGGGCTATTTTTTCTCCTACTGCTCCAAAATTCTGCAGCGCTCTTCCTGAATCCCCACCAAACGCTTCATCTGGGGGTCTTAACCGAGAAGGGCCGGATAGGCTGGGAACAACTGTGTCTACTTTTCTTTCATACGTAGGTACTTTAATGCCCATTTATTTTCTCCTAATTAAGCTTATAAGGACTCCATGCTGTGGTAAAACTATGTCCGCCAACGCTCTGTTTTCCTGTATTAACTAACTTCCCTCCACTTGCCAGGGTTCCTCCCATTGCAAACATAGATCCAGCCGTTCCTAATAGCGTAGATGTCATATTTATTCCTGCAGCGCGCTTAGCTTCTTTCCCTGCGAATTTATATAAACCAGCCTGAGATCTCAAAACATTCGCCTGCTCATTTGCTTCAGTATTTATGTTCCACGACTCAATATTTGCGTTATACCTAACATTTGCTTCATCAAGCTTTCCTTTGGCAAAGGTATCTCCTGCGATATCTTCCGCAGTTACGCCATATATACCCATTGCCGCCATAGTGGCTTTCTGCGCTCCTGCAGTTTTTGCTATTGAATTCTTAAGGTCTTTGGCATCTCTGGCCGCCTTATCTTGAACAAGGGTTACTTGATTCTCTGCCGTTTTCTCTAAAACAGTTGCTTCGCGTTCATTCTCATCGGCTAAATATTTATAGTATTTATTCTTAGATTCCCCCTCAGCATATTGTCCATAAGCCATCATTCCGCCAGCTGCGGCAGTAACAACTAAACCAGTAACAGTTAAAGAGACCGGGTCGCACATCGCTATCTTCTCCTAAGAGTAAAATAATGAAACAGAATATTATCTATGCCATAAGGCTCAGGTGGTTCTATCTTGGCGCCACACATCTTGAGCCATTTTATAGACTGCGTATTGCGAGTATCTACATAATTCTCCAGCGTCGGGTATACCTCAAGGAAGAGATCAATAAATTTTCTGCTTTCTTTTACTATAGCTTTACTGATTTTCTTAAATTCATCAGTTGCTAAAAGCCATACCGTCGCACTCTCAGCTAACAGCGTCGCAGGGACTATTCCAAACATAGCAATAACTTTATCTTTGTATTCGATGCTTAAACACTTAACCGACATTTCAACAGATAAACGCAAAGCCGCTTCTGGAGTATGATGATGACTGGCCCATATCTCATCTATGTCTGATTGACGCAGGTTGTCCTTCATTGTTTCTACGTCCCCTGTCTTAGAATTTCTTACGATGATTCCGTTTTTATTGTAGTAATTCATTTAACCACCAAGAATTGTGACGGGAACGATTGATAAAATAGTAAAAGGAAATGGCGCTGTTTGTCTAAAAAACACCCTTCCGCTCTTCTTGTAACCACCTGGTATTGCCTGCTCGTGAAAACCAGAGAATAACTCTATCGGTTCACCTATTGCTTCACTGGTACGTCCTATCTTTATAGGGTCAAGGCTATTTTCAGATGATCCGATAAAACCGCCTCTTGAATTAAGTAAATGCATTCTTAATCTTGCAACATTAGCAAGCTTTCCGTGAGTCGTTCCGACGTCAGTATTGATATCCCCATCTAAAGGTTCTACGTCGCATATATACGGCAGGCCCACATGAATAATTGAAGCTGGGTTAGATAACACTATCTCTCCGTCTTCAACCACCATTCCTTCTATCCAGTTTCCGTCAGCAACTACTGAAACGGTTTTGCCTTCAAGGTGGTCTAAATCAGGGACTGTCGTGATTGTTTTTCTAACCTCGCCGTCTTCTTCATAAGCCGTATACTCTGTGCCATCTATATCGCTATCGTCTTCCGGGTCAGTTAGTTCAAAGGCATTAGCAGAAGCGTTTGCAACCTTAAACCTTTTTCCGTTTAATTCAGTCATACCCTTTACTTCCAAGATGTCTACGAGGTCACCGTTTGCAAAACCATGCGCTTCTTCAGTGGTAATTACTACCGGACTGGCCTGAGTAGCTCCGGTTATTGTCATCGGATTATCGTAACTTATCCCGCAGTCTACGAAGAATTGCTTACGCGGATCCGTTGAGATCATCCGTTTAACCATCTTCTCAATAAATCTTTCTGTGCCGCGTTTTATAACCATCCAAACCTCATCATATCCAACAGTGGCATTAGGTATCGTCCAAATAGACTCTACCTGTCCGTCGGTATCATGCCAAGCCCAAGCAACTATTTCTTGCTCTCTAAGATAAGTCATAGACAATAACATGCCGTCATCCCTTACCAACCAAACCAAGCTATCAGGTTCTTTTTGGTAAGCCATATCTATAATTCTGTGTCCTTCAAAGAGTTGATTTGAAAGCAAACTTAAAGGATCTCCTGTATAGCCGTCCGAGATATAATCGTATCCTAAATCCCAAACTACTGTCCCCATGGGCTGAACGTATATAACCCTATTGCCTATCACTACCGGCAACACCTTTGAGCTACCGCGGCCTTCCTGAAGCTTTGGATAAACGGTTGTAGGGGTTAAGACTCCTTCCGATGATGAACCTATGCTCCATGCCCTTGAAGACGTAAAGGCAAGAATATCTCCTAATAAAATAAAGCTCTTTACGGCGTCCATTTTTCGGCTGGGTAAACGTATACTTATGCCATCAGAATCAACCAGGGGGTCGCTTCTGCCAAAATTTATGTAATTATTTGTCCTTGTACTCCAAACCCCAAGAATTTCAGACTTCGTTGCACCAAAGACTAACCTGTCTTGCTCAAACATACAAGTAGCCGGATAACCTCTCTTTTCCGACCATGAACCCTCTGACCAAAACTCTGTTGCCGCGGTCGCTCCGACTTCCTTCAATACTTCCGCAGTTACCACTGTCGCGCTTGTAAATGCAGTTATTTTTACTATCCCGACCTGTGTAAAAGCATCTGTGCTCAAATCAACATTTATCGTCCCGCTTGTAAAAATAGTACATTTTACCCGGACAAGAACGGCATCGTCTTCATCAAAATCCCCGTAAGTATTGTGGTTGATGTCCCCATCGTAAGAAGTAAAACTCCTTACAGAAGACCAAGTTGTGCCACCGTCTATTGACTTCTCTATTTTAATAGTGCCTGTCCAGATTCCATGTGTAACAAGACGCCACGTGCCATTAGGCCCGCATTTTATTGAAGTAGTTTCTCCGACGGCAGTAAAGGCTTTTGAAACGAATTGACTTTCTATATTATGCTCAAGTTTAAATAAGGCTCCTATGTGACCTACTTCAAATAATGCTTTACTTGCCGTAAGTGTAATTCCGCTACCTGTCACGGCGTTGGCGGTAAGAGTTAAATCCTCGTCTATGTTTTGCTGCATAAACGGGCCTTCTTCAAATGGATATAAGGCAATTCGCCAGCTATAATGAGAATATCTTGTAATAGTCCGGGGGCAAAAATCATTGTGGGTAACGTAGAGTACATCAGCCGATTGAGTGAATTGAAGGTCTTCCAGATCATCTTCAGCGTACGGTGTTTCTATTTCGTATATGTCTGAGGCTTCCCAATCAGTGACGTTGCCTGGAGGGGTTGCGTGGCCAGCGCCAGAGGTATGATTCGTCTTTGAACGATAAACAATACCGCCTACCTTAACAAAATCTCCTATGTAGTAAACTGTGGCTGTTACCCATGCCGCTGTTGTCGTCGGGGCTATGAGCTGTCCGTCATTCATGTAAAATCGGCAATAATACTCTCCGAATTCTATTGAATATACCTGATCAGCAGAAAATTCAAATCCTACTCCCCGGCATTTCTTATCGCTGTATTTTGGCTTCTTGATGAAATAGAGACCTGGTCTATTAGAGGCACCGCCATGGGGATGAGGAAAGGTGTTGCGTAGCCTGCGGCATCCTGAACCATAACGCTGCAGGTCTATGCGTGACCATAGGCTTGGAGCAAACTCTCCTCCGGTAAAAGCCGGCTTTAGTACTTCTATTTTCTGCGCCATATTAGCTTAAAAGAGTACTTTCTCCGTCTTTAGTTTTTTTCTTGTCTTTCCCTACTATCTCGCCTTCTTTTAACTCAAAGGTGACTATCTTGCGCCATTCATTGTCTTCATAGCCGCATATCCTGGCCTTTATCTTGATCTCTACTTCATCGTCGCGTTTAACGTCTTTGCCTTCGATAAAAGACAACGGTAAATCTACTTTCGGAAAAGTTTCCTTCGGGAAATCCGCTTCTGATGCAGGGTGGTCAATAAACTTATTATCTCTTTTTGTTCCTAAGCTTTTCATGGCTATCTCCTATCTTGAGTCCTCAAACGATGAGGTTTGTTTCTGTTTTACATTACTCTCTCCGTCATTTATCCTGGCGGCATCACTTACCATTGACAAATATATACTAAGCAGGGTTTTCATCTTATCCTGATCTCCTGTTAGTGGGATTGCTGCATGAGTGGCTACAAGAAAAGATAATGCCATGGCAGCTGAGACATCAAATTTTGAAACATCGGTTACTTGATAGGTAAATTCTATGTAGGCTTCTTCAGAATTGCAGGCAATAACTTCTTGATTTAATTCGGGTATAAATACTTTCTCATGCTCAATAGGTTTTGGGTCAGGATCACCTGTATCAAGAAACACCTTTCTAACACACAGGCATTTTGCGGGAATAGCATAAACGTAACTCCAACCCGGAATCTCTTGGTCATCCAATTCAACAAGAAGTTCCTTTACCTTGGCAAAACCCCAATTCTTAGCTCTAAGAACATTATCCCGGCAGAATGGAAAAATACGATTAAGAGTCCTAACTTTTTTATCTGTAATATCTTCTAAAGAATCAAGCGGGTCTTCGTTTAGGTGCCCGAGAGCTATGTTGCTAATTACTAAATCATCTACTGTCTTTGGCATTTTTACCCTCGAAAATTAAGGGGGCTACCAAAAAGTAGCCCCCGTTAATCTATTTTTTCTGTCTCTCTTTAGCCTTTTTGACAATAGCCCTTATCTTCTGCTGGCTTATGTCTTTCGCCAATACTTCCAGTAACTCATCGTTATTCAACACTTCCGCGTCTTTAATACCGCGGCTCTTGGCTTCATCAACCAATTCTAAACGCGCGGCTTCCGCAGCGTTTGCCGGCTCCTGTTGGCCAGAAGCTTCTTTTGCCGGGGCCGCCAGATGCTTCTCATCTAAAAGCTTAAAATGCTTTGGCGGATTCTCTTTAGGATCAGCCTCAACTATCTGGCCTTTCTCATAAAAAGAATTCCGGAACCCGTAACAATCTTTCAAAACCTCATATTTTGCCACAGCTACCTCCTTTTTTTACCCTCGAAAATTAAGGGATTTTATTTATCAGGTTTGAACTGCTGTCCTTGAAACTTCATACCAGTGAGAACCATTAGAAACAAAGGTGACTACGTAATACTTTCCTGCAGATGTCCCCAGTGTTAATGTCCCTACTGAACTCACTAAGGTTGCATGAAAAGTAATAACCTCCTTTATAGCGGATTAGCCCGGAAGGTTTTTAAGGCTTCCGGGCCATCCTGCTTGGTTTGCTTAGGCTATATTAACGTCCGGTGTTAAGAACGCATCTATCGTACCGCCGGTGAAAGCATGGTTTCCTTCGGTAAAATACAACCTTAAGAATCTCTTAAGGCCCGGAGGAAGCTTAATCTTCCAGACGATGGTATTAGCCGCTAATTCGGCCTCAGTGAGGTCTTTCTCGGCTAAGTTAACCGCGGCAACGTTAAAGGCTTCGGCGGAATCGGTCTGAATAGCAATATTCAGCGTTCCGTCATCTTCAGCGGTTGCTCCGGCTGTCCCTACCCTCACAACCAGGTAGAGTTCTTCTCCTACTGCGTCACCGGCTTTGCTTAAGTCAATGACGTTGGTACTGGCGCCGGTAAAACTCGTCATTAACTGGCCTTCTGCTAAGATCAAATGCGCGTCTTTAATCATGATATTTCTCCTTTTTTTAACGTTGTTAACGTTCGCTTTTATGCTACTTATTTATTTGCAACCTACTTTTACGCTGTGACTATTGACTCAGAATTCAGGATCTTATCGCAACGGCGAATAGGTATACCCATGAACGTGGTCAGGGATTTACCATTCTCAAGCTCGCGGATAGTCAAATTCACATTGCTCTTGTTGTACGCTTTGATATCCAGAGCGGTCTTAACTTCTTTGTTGCAATACCACGCTGCGCGGCCAGAAGCTAAGCTCGGAACTTTATTCATCGCCTGAATCATGAACTTAATCAGGTTAGCTGAACCGTCAACTTGATCACCGGCTTGCGCTAAGAGAGAAATATCCAGGTTGGCGATACGAACGGCGAATCTCCAGTCTCTCACGCAAAGACCTAAGTCCTGGTAGAACTGGTCAACGAAAGCCAGATACTGCCCTGCAGGAGTCTGGTCATCGTTTACAAGCTGTTTACCCAAGTCGTTATGGGTAATGCCTGCCTTGGTTGCGCGGGGATAAAACGCGTGGATGGTATTCTCTCCCCAGATTACTAACCACATAGACGTAACATCGGTCTGGCCAGCTATGGCTCCGCCGTCTATTACGTTCTCGGAAGAAGCTACGGCTGCGGCGAGAGACGAGTAATACGGAGATAAACCTGTAAACCTCTCCGGATTGGTCTCTACATTGCCGTAGAAGAGCGTAGTGGCCATTTCTTGAGACAATGCCTCAATGAATGGCGCGTTTTCGGAAATTCTGAAAGCCGCCTTGTCAACCGCGATATTGACAAGCAATTCATCAATTTTACCCATGCCTTCAAGGTGCCCTGCGGTAAAAAGCTGCTGCCTTGTCTGGGATTTAGAGGGCTGAACGCCTCGGTTAATCTGTCTCCACGCAACGGTAGGAAGGCCCGTACGTATTGTGGATTTGTGCCCGGTGGTCGTGTTACCTTCAATGAACACGAGATCGGAAAGTATCTCGTTCTTTTCGTTCATCATTTCTGAAATACGTGCTATCTTTCCGTTCGGGTCAAGCCTTCTGGCATGATCCATTAGTGTTAAATTCGTATTGCCGATAGTACTCATGGGTTCTTTCCTTTCTTTTTAGGCTACTTCATTGAGTCGCCGTAGAATAAGGCGCCGTCTGATTTTTCGCCTGTTTTGTTTTTACCATCTATAAGTTTATCTTCGCTTATGGCTTTCCCTACTTTCAGGAAGAAGTTAACCATCTCTTTCTGGTTGCCTACTCCTGTTTGATTCAGAAACTTGCGCAAATCTGGAGTACCAAAACGCTCAATCGCCTTACTGGCAAAAATAAGCTCTTTTTGATAATCCACAATACCGGCTTCTTTCAGGGTAGCAATAGTTGCTTCTTTCCATTCCTTTTTGGTTTGGTTAAATGTTTCAACTAAACCATCTTGAAAGGATTGAATATGCTTTACCTGAAGGTCAATTAACCTCTGGGCCTTTTCTTGAGAGAGGTCTAATTCCTTAGCCACTGTCTTGAATTCCTCAAGCATCGGCTGGTTAACCTTCATCCCATCAGGCACTGTGAAATCGGTATAGGCTTCGGGTGCGCCTTTACCTGACGCTAATTTCTTTGCATCTTCTTTAGCCTTTAGAAGCGCCGCCTGCTTAACCTGATCTTCCGCGGAGAGCTGGTCTTTAGGGGTATCAAGAAGGCGTTTCTCTTCTTTAGCCGTCTCAAGTTCAGTCCTCTTGGCTTTCTCAGCATCATTCAGGGTTGTCGGATCTGCTTCTAATATTCGCTTCTCTTCTGCTACTTGAGCTTCCTTTTCAGCGGTTATTTCTTCTGCTGTCTTTGCCGCAGCCGGAGCTGCGCCAGAGGCCTCAGCCTTATTCTCGCCCCCAAGTAAACTCTCTTCTTCTTTGATCTCATCTGCTGGTGCTACTGCTGTTGGTTCTGGCATTTCTCTCTCCTTTGTTTGCTCCTGCCGGGGATATACGAATCAGTTAAATATCGTCTGTCTCCGGAGGAATTTCTTTTTTAAGACTTTCTTGTTCTGATTTATATTCGTTCTGCATTTGCAGAAAAGCTTCTGGGGTTATATCAGCCCAGAAGAGTTGACCTATAGATTGTTTTCCACAATTAAAATCTGTTTTGTTGTCGCCGGCAAAAGGGTTACGTAACACGCCGGATACACTCAACAAACGCCACATTAACCGTCTACCTTCAGCTAAACGCAAGACCCGGACAATATCACTAAGCTCGCGTTCCCTGAGCCTCTTGTCTCGTTCAGCTATTTTTTTACCTCTCTCTTCAGCGTTCATTATTTCTTACCCTCTTGAACCTTTTGAGGAACGTCTTTGCCGGTTAAAGCTTTTATCACTGCATCAAGAGCAGTTCCCTCTCCCACTTTTGCTTGAGAAAGAGTCTTGGCGCCTTCAGCTGCTTGCATGCCTGACTGCATCTGTTGCTGCTTTAGAAGAGCTTCTTGTTTAGCCTTACGCATAGCAGCCACAATTTCAGCACTCCGTACAAGCCTTGCTGGAACACCCTTCATTTCGCTAAATGTCTCTATAATTTCATCAATATCAATCTTGTCTTCTGGCCCAGATTCCGGGAATACCTTTCTTAACTCACCTACGAATTGACACAACTCTTGGATAGCCTGCGTCCCTATAGCCTTTTGAGCTTGCGAAAGTACTGAGATAAAATCGATCTTAATATCCTGACCTTGTAGTTCTTCGGGAATCTCTGGAATCATGCCAAGAGCGAGCATTATTAAAAATGTTCTGCTTATCAATAAATCAAGGAAGTCTTCAATTACGTCAAGCACCGGGCCGAGCATCATTAGCTTCTCTTCATACTTCTTTGCTATCTCTTCGGCGGTTACCTGTCTGCGATCAGACTGAAGAAGCATGAGAAATAAATCGGTATAGAAAGCCCTGCTTACTGAAGCGCGCGTATTCTCAATACTCTTGTCTACATCTGCAAGGCTAATCTGGACTTGATACGCAGGTCTTACACCGGCGTCCGGAAGGTTAGAAGAGGATGTGGTTATTCCGCCAGGAGCAGTGTTTACCTCTCCTGAAACATTAGCGTCTTTTTGCAGTGGGGGCTTTAACTGTAAGTCAAGAGCAAGATACCTGTCTTTCTGTAGCTTCTGAAGGCCTTTAGAAGCACCTAAAGCAAGCCAGCCCGGAGCACCCTTGCCATAAATATCCGCTGAAGTAGTAACTCCCCAGACAGCAGTCAAAACAGGGAAATCGTTATAACCACCTATGCGTAAGAAAGTATCTGCTGGGGATCCTGACTCCCATTGAATTGACCGGTATTTCATATTCTGGAAATCTGCCTTATCCGGCACCCGGTCATCATTTTCTTCAATAAGATGGATTACTTTAATCCATTGACCTAATTCAGCCGCCCTCTTTGATTCATAGGATTTCTTTACGGTATCGCTTACGTTGTCTTTGCCAAACTCCTTAACGAGTTGGTCAACGGTCATCCAGAATTCACGCGCGAATCCGTTAACTCTTCCATCTGGGCCAACGCTTAAGAAATATTCGCCTGCGGTAAAATTCCTGGCTCTAACAACAGAATCAAAATCTTCCCCGATATACATTGCCGCTGTCCCAAAGCTTCCCAACTCTTCAAAGAACGAAGTCAATGCCCCGTAGATATTTGAGCGCTGGAAAACATTACGCATACGCTCTTCCACGGTATCAAGCCACAGTTTAACGTTTTGATTATCCATTAAGTCTTGGTCAGATACTCCAAGCTTAAACCAAGGCCTGACCTGAGAAGTCATACCGCTTGAGATACCAGAGCCAAGAGTCCTGCTACAATATTGAGGGTGCTCGTCAAGAAGCGTCTTATGATCTATAGCCTTTCCGTCATTAGGCTGATCATCAAAAAAGCCCCGTGTGGGGGCCTCATAGAGTTTGATATCTTTATACGTCGGCCAATACCGTTGACCTTCGCTCTTCATTGCGCTAACGCGCTGCTCAAACATTGCCCTGAGCAATCCTATACCAACCTTCTTTTTTTCTACTACTGCTTCAGGCATATTTATCCTAACTTAGTTTTCTGGCCGCCTAAAATGGCAGGCATAAGAAGATTAACTCCTGATGTATCACCGGAGTCCGATGTCTTAACTGTGCTACTTATACCGTATTTAACAGCTGCGACTTGCCGTCTTTTCTTTTCTGCAAGATTAGAAGAAGTAACATCTGTGGAAGATTTTATTGCCGTTGAAGGAGGAGGTGTCGCTGTTTTAGATGTTGTGGTGCTTGGAGTATCTCCGCCACCGAAACACATATTTCACTCCTTTGTTTGAGAGTTAAAAAAATAGGGCTGTCCCCGCTCGTCGACGAGAACAGCCCAAAAAAATAACCAACCTGCTGTGCACAGATTGGTTAAAATGATTTGTGAGGCGCTACCTCACGCGTAATTATTTTATATCATCTACTTGTCATTTTGTCAAGTCCTATTTGTTTGCGAAGGGGTCGTAATCGTTCTTGGCGAATTGAGGCTGTTCGTTAGACTTCTTTTTAGTAATGGGAAAGGCAAAGGTAATTGCGGGAGCATCTGCCCTGCTTGGTGAAGCAAGACCCCTATCTTTCATTGTCTTTTTAGACTCAAGGACTATCTCGCCTTTTAAATTTGGATAAGATTCCGGGCCAGTTAAATCGTCAATTAACTTTTGGTCATCAGGAACACAACCGCCTTCTTCAAGCCACTTCTTCATCTTGCCCCACATCTCAGCGCGCTTATTAGCATATCCGGGCGTTGTTGATTTAGAGCCAAAAGAACAAAGCAGCCATTGCCGATTCATCTGTTTACCAAAAGAATAAACGCCTGTGCCGTAACCTAAGTCAATAATAACTCCGTCGGCTTTCTCTCTATCTTCCCATGCGGCCACTGCTGCCGCTATCAAAGCGTCATTGTCATTCTTCTGGAATGTTTGCAGTTGCCGATATACCAAGCCTTGTCGTATACCAATAACTATTTCATCCCCGCCAGTCCAAGCCATATCTACGCCGATTATTTTGGGAGCAAAATTATATTTATGCGCTTCTATCTGCCTGCCGCGGGCTGCCTCTGCTAAATCAGTAGGAATAAATTGCAGATCTCCAGCTTTAGGAAAAAGCCCAAGCACGTGCACACGCACCCAGTCGCTATCTATTCCTAAGTCATCAATCCACTCTCTAACCTTTTTTTGGTTAACGAGCATTGACTTACGAATATCAAGCTGCCATTGCTTCCAGCGATGCCGCATCTTTCCCCAGCATTCACGAAAGCGGCCGGTATTTCTGGTAGGGTTTCCAAAGACAAGCCACAGTATCTGAGTTCCTAAGTCAGTTAACGCACCTTCTGCTGTCTCCCATATCTTGTCAGGAATAGCTGAAGCCTCATCAAAAACAAGGAGTATGCGCTTGCCTTTATTGTGTAAGCCGGCAAAAGCCTCAACATTATGCTCACTCCAAGGAACCTGATCTATTCTCCAGGTACGCTCATGCTCTTTGCTCTTGGCGTATATGGCTGTAGCTGTAAGTTCAAACCAGTGCTTAGCTATAAAAAGCCTGTACCATTTACTAAGTTCAGCCCACGTCTTAGTGCGCAGCTGAGTCTCTGTGTTAGCAGTAACAACTCCGCGCGTATCTTCAAAGGTCGATAAAGCCCAAAGGATAATCCAAGCAACCAGCGCGCTCTTACCAGGCCCATTACCTGAAGCCACCGAAATCTGGACAACATAGCTTACAGCTTCCTGAACCGTCTTTTTACCGGCTTGCAACTGATCCCGAATGTACTTTAAAACCTCTTCCTGCCATTTATCCGGGCCTGTGTATCCTTCAAGCTCATCTTCACCCCACCTAAAAGAAAAAAGAACCCAGCCGTACGGATCCTTTTCAAATGAAGCCATGTCTTCAACAAGCTGAAGTTCGGCTTTTATTTCTTCTTCGCGGTCGAGCTCTGGCATGTTCTTTGCCTTGCTTTCTTTAATTGTTCTGCGAGATTTTCTAAGCCTCTGTGTTCAGTGATATCGGTGAACATTTTTAAATGTTTACCCAAGAGTTCTTGAGCCCTCAGTCTATCAACAACCTTTATTGTTTTTGCCGTACCGATATGCTCACGGTCTTTACCATAACCATCAAACAATTCTTCTGTTTTTATTTCTGATATTACTTTTGCAAGAGGCTCAGGCATATCCTTAACCGGTAGAAGATTACCGTCTTCATCATAAGCCATCCTGATATCGATTTCCGCCGCTTTTAATAAACCCCTTAAAATCCTGTTTACATCAAGCTTAACGACTTTGAAGCGCTCTTCCAGTAATTCATTGATTCTTCCTCTAATCATAACATTTGTTAACAGCCGGGAAGCCTGCGCTTGCGCTGTGTGCGCTGAATACCTTGCTCTTATGGCTGCTTGCGTACCGTTATAATCTTTAATATACTGCAAGCAAAAATCCTCTTGCTGTGCTGAAAGAGGACGGGCTTTTTCTTTTTTTTGTTTTTTATCTTTAAGTTCTTTGCTCATGGTTTAAACATCCTTATACTTTCAATGAGAGGTATCCCGTTACACTTAACGCTCTCGCCAATCTCATTATTATAAAAATAAGCTCGTTTTGCTTTTAAATTACCTTCTTCAATCTTAAAACCAACAACTACTGAAAACCCCCTTAGTATAGCTACACATGCCTTAATACGATTTATTAACCTTCCCCGGTGGTTACCCATCTACCCCTCGCGCTTACTAAGGCGTAAGCTAATCCGGGCTATTTTGAGTTCACGCTTGGCTACCGCCAACATCATCTTCGTATATATGATCTCAAAATAATCGCCTACCGCTAACCTTACTATTTCCTCTCCAACTGCTATCATTCTTCCCCTCCCGTTAATCTCGGCTTATCATAAACTTGTCATTTTGTCAAGTTGTTTACGCGACATCCAATCTTATAAGTTCTCTTTCAATTACGCTTAGATATAAATTCTGCCACGCCAATGCCTCTCTCTTCTGAAAATTCTTGCAGTTAGAAATATAACTCATATATGGCCACTCATCTTTGACATAAGCCAAGCCAAACGGTTTTGGGATTTCCTCTTTTTTTATTAGGCCTTCAGGACAAACTATACAGAGAGAAGAAAGAAACTTTGAATATTCTTGCCATTTACAGTCTTGTAAAAAATCGGCGCGAGACACTTTTATTTCAAAGCCCCTAAGCCAACGATGTTCCGTATCCACAAGCATAGCGTCAATCCTTAAAGATCCATAAGTATACTCAGGAACCAAAATCTGTCCCCAATGGCAGGCCTCAAATTTCTTTTTCATTAACCCATAAACTTCTTCAGAGGTCATACTTCTACCTCTTTCTTTTTTTTAAATTCAATCTTCTTCCAAGCAGGGGGAAAAGGAGACATAAAAATCACTGTTCCTTTTTCAATCCGCTCACACCTTTCGCAATACCGTGTCATATCCGCAAAGAGGAGATCAAGCTCAAGAAACCCGGAAGGAGTTGTTTTGTATTTCCATCTATGCAGGCCCAGCTTACAGAGTAAGCTCATTTTCTTCTTCTCCTTAAAAGCTCCTCTACAGCATCGCTTCCGCCTAAAAACATATCTATAGAGACGCCGAGAGAAACTGCTTCTTTGATTCTCTTACGAACTTCTGGCTTTCTTAGTTCTTTATTCACGAGCTGCTCAGTTTCTTTTAGCCACTTCCTAACCTTGGAAGATTTAAGCAGCTTCCTGTGTGGTTCTTTAATACTTAACCCGACCTGTAACACTGGTAACTCCGAAGATATTATTTTTAATTTTTCCATCGCTCCCCCTTTATAATAATCACACTCAAAAACCTCAGTGTCGGATTCTTTGCATAGCTTCTTAAAAATACAGGTCTCGCAAAGACTTTTCATTTCAGTACCTCATCAATATTGATATCACTCTCTACTTCATTGCCCCAGGCGTCCCAACCAATCGCTCTCTCACGTGCGAAAAGTTCAATTTTACTAATACCCCCCCCCAGCAAAGAAACAATCTTATCGCGCGCCTCTTCCGGTTTTTGGCTATGTTTCCTGAGTGGGGATGCTATTATTTGAGAAACTGAGTTGTCTACTCTCCGGGGGTGTCCTTTGGTAGCCAATAGGCAAGGCTCTGTGTTTCCCCGGGTCCACCGGCCTAAGCCAAAAAAGTATTTACCGTTTTTCTTATTGAGCTTTACCCATTGGAAAGCGATTGTTTTATATTTGAATCCCCAAGCGCTTATTACTTCCAAGGCTTCTTTGAGCATCGGATAAGTAGCCCAAAGAAATAAAACAGCATCCTCCGAAGTAATATCTTTTACCGGGAGTGCTTTAATATCCTCTAAGCGCATCCCCTTGTAGTGATTAGCCATAGTCCCCTGGCAACCTTGATCTTGATAATTCCAAGGTGGATCAGCATATATAATTTGGTATTTTTTCATAGATATTTAATTTTTATTCCTAACTCTTTAGCTCTCGTTATCTCTGCCCGCGTTCCTTTGCTATTTTCGCTATTAGGTAACACCCAAACCTCATCCGATACCTCAAGCCAAGCCATAGAATAACGGTAATAATCTTCAATGGTTAATGTCTTGTCAAAAAAGTGAAATTGGTAATCAAGCCACGGACAAAAAGGAGCATCCCCTTGTTTTAAAACTTCAACACTTTTTTTTATCCCGTCGTGGATATTGCTGAGACAGCCTAAAATATTATCTGCACTATACTTACCTGCAATGTAAATTCTTTTCATACTATCTACCTTTTTTAAGGCCTCCTTTATCCGTATTGTCTCTTCTCGTAATCACCACCACCCGCGGCTTTCCGATAGATATTTTCAGTGGCTGTAGACTGCTTATAACTTAAGGGCTTATTCGGATCTCTTTGCGCCAATGTCAATATGCTCAAGATAAAACCCTTTTCCCAGTCATTAGCCTTATAGCCTAAATCTTTAACCTGCTTAAGTAAAATTATAGCTTCTTTGCATAGCATATTAGTGCATGCTCCCAGCTGCGCCATATCCTGCGCGCTTGCCCTGTCTTATCCCAGCCGTTTGTTTTTTCTTATACTGATTTTCGCATTTCTTAGGCGCAGGACAAAACAACAATCCTTCACTTATTTGCCGGCCACAATTCCAACAAAAACCCGTAGGTTCTAAAGCCATTATCTAATTACCACGGCTATCCGGGCCTCTGGCAGCGCAAAATAATGCTCTTTGTCGTAGTCAAACTCAGTTGAAGCTGGCGCGGATATGATTATCTGATCGTTACGCTTAATGCCACTTTTGCACTGCGCGCCTACATCTATAACCCGAAATACTGAACCGGATTTAATTACCCCCTTAGCGATATCCGGTACTACTATTTGCCCACCTTCTTCTTCAATCAGCTGCACAATTACAAATTCACCTATTGCTTTTGGTCTTTTGCTCACTTGATACTCCTTTCTGTTTAGTTAAACAATCTCTTGAATGCGCTATGATGTTTAATTTGTGGCCAATTATTCTTAGCTCTCGTATTGATAATTGCCGGTCGACTCCAAGCACACGCAAATAACTTATATTCCTGGGAATATTTTATCTTCCCCTCTGGATCCCGGTAGAGCTGCGCGAAAGGAGTAGCCCCGGCTTCATAGATCCTCCGACACCTGTTTTCTTCTTTCTGCATATCTTTTCCAACCACCGTATAGCAATATATTTTATGTTGATTGAAACCTGCCTCATTCAATATAGCCACGGCGTCCTCTAAAACCCCTATTTCCTTTGTATTATCACAAGCAAGAAAAATCTGCTCTATGCTCAAACCTTTAATTGCAGAGGCAAATTTCTTAGTCAAAAGGTATTTATCTAACCCGCCCGCAAATTTTATTCTGTGTTGGGTTTCAAGCATGCTTAAAACTTTCCCTATATGATTATCGCTACACTGGATAAAATTATTGTCTTGTAGTATGTTTCCAGCGGGAAAATCGTCAAACTCTATTATCCCTTTACTCACACGACAGTTTTTGCAATAGCCAGGGCCCCAACCTACCTTGTCACAACCGCGTGAAGTTATCGTTATACCTTGTTTCAGAAACTTCCCAGCTGAAAAAGGTTCCCTACTCTCTCCATCTATGGCAGGGCCACCTATTTTCACAGTTGAAGCATTATTTTTCCACGCCTCAGCTAATCTCTGAGCCTTAACTTTATCCCATGTAAAAGCTACTGAAATAAGAGCAAAATCGTAATAAGGAGTAAAGAGCCCTGGCTCATCAAAATAAGCATCCTGATCAGTAGGAGAAAACTTAGTTTTGCTTGGGAATATCCGTGCAACCTTCAATTTAATAACTCCTTACATAGCGCTTTCGCGAGCTCAACCGGAACGGCATTGCCTATCTGCTTAACCTGCTCTTCTCTGTTGCCTTCAAATTTATAGTCATCTCCGAAGGACATTGCACGCGCCAACTCGTGAGGTTTAAGCATGCGGAAATGAATATCCAGTTTTTTCCCGTTAATTATTGGTTGAATTAAAGATATTGCTCCGGCTCCCGCTACTGTCATAATTGGTTTGTCTACTGACCGGGGAGCTGAGCAACTTTGTTGACCTAAAACGAAAGGCTCGCATAAAGCAAATTCTTCTTTAGTGCAAAGTGTAGGAACTGGGGAGTCTATGGAACGGATGCGTTTTCCTCCTCCGGTTTGAGTTATCCCTACTAAGAAAGGTTGTACTAAGGCCCCTGCCCCATGCCCCGTAACCGCAGGAAGCGGTTTATTTATACTACGACAACGTGGATGTTGTCCTTTGCGTTCAGTAAAATTAGGAACAATAAACGGTTCGCATACTGCAAACCTATCTTTTGTGGTAACTGTGGGCGTTGGTTTATCAATTGAATGGGCCTTGCCGTTGCCATAATATTCCACAAGAAACGGACTACAAACTCCGAAATGTTCTTTTGTAGTTTGAGCCGGCAATGGCTCTTTAACTGAAACCGGCTTACTATTGCGATTGAACTGGACAATAAAAGGCTCACAAAGTGCAGCGTGATTCCCACTGGTAGTAACTGTAGGCATTGGACGGTTTATTGAACGGGCATCATTCGTTCCGTAAAGCATTACCAAAAAAGGCTCAAGCTCTTTACTGGAGAATTTTCTTAAGCCAGCATAAATCCTATTCATAGTATTCTGACTTAAGGGTTTCTTTCGGGAGAATATACTCTGCCCTGGAATACTCCAGTCTATGATTTCCCGCGCCGTTCTCCAAGGCTTAGTCTTACCAAACAAATTACTGCTGCCGTCAGGCGTATGCGTAGGATCCGGCCAGTTGATTTTCCTATTTCCTCTCCGGGCAATAATAAATAGCCTTTCGCGCGTGGTAGGATCCCCGTAGTAAGCTGCATTAAGTACCCGAAAATCTACCTTGTAGCCTAAAGACTCTAAAGCAATTATAAATGCCCGGAAAGTTTCGCCCTTACGGCTTTTCATTGGACGTCCGCGCTTATCGAGGGGCCCCCAAGACTGAAACTCCTTGACGTTTTCTATAAGAATGTTCTCAATGTATAAAGCTTCAGCCCAGCGCACAATCTGCCAGGCTGACGCCCTGGATTGATCAGAACACGGCTTCCCACCGCGGGCGTTAGAGTGATGGGTACATTCTGGGGAAGCAACGAGTATTCCTAAGCGACCGCCAGGAACAACTTTTCTGGGATTGACGTTGTCTATATTCTCGCAAATATGCTTTGCGTAAGAATGATTAGCTGAATGTGTAGCAATAGCAATCCCCCAATGATTGATAGCAATAAGCTTAAGTATAAGCCCTAAAGATTCACATGCTTTTTTAAGCCCGGTTGAAGTGCCACCGCCGCCGCAAAAAAGATCAACTGCAAGGATAGTTTTATCCATTAAGACGCTTCTCCCCTGTTAATTTCTTTAGCCTTTGATAATTCCTGCGTGCCTTGCTGGCATGGATCTCGCCTGTTGAACCGTTTTTATAATACTCTCCTGTGGTAGTTGGAATACCGCGTAAAAACAAACTCTTCCTAATCTTCTTTGCTCTCCTATGGCTCATTTTTTCTCCTCAGCTTTCTCTTGAAGTGTGGCTATCTCGTCGCAAAAATACATAAGCTTAACGATAGGATAATGAAACCAAGCATTAGCCATTCCTTCATTTCTCAGGTTATACTCACCCTTGTGCTCTTGCCCTGGATCCTGAAACTCCACTAAGCCATATACTCCCATGTGATAGAGAATCATCTTCTCTTCCAATTCGGTAAGCTCTATAAACTTCTTAATTCTCTCCAGCGATAACTTAGCATGGCCTGCAGGCTGCATTTTGTTAAAAGAATACGGTTTCTCTTTCCCAATATAGGCCCCTATCTTACAGACATCATGAAGCAGGGTGGCAATGACAACCGAATACACCGGGACTTCTAAATGAAGTGCATCAATAAATCTTCTAAGGTTCTTGAGTACGTTGAGTGAATGGGTAGCTAAGCCTCCTGAATAACAGCCGTGAAATCTTGTAGAGGCAGGGGATTCAAAAAACCCATCTTTAATAAGCCACTCTATCAGCTTATCCATGCCTTCCCGCTTAGTTAACTCCAGTAGCTTAATGATCTCTTCCTTCACTTAACCCTCCTTGTTTAGAATTATGATTTTAGTATTAACCTTAGTCCCGCTTTCTTCAAAAGAGCAGTCCGGCAAATCAATTACCTCGCTTATCAAAGACTGTACTGCTCTGTATTTTTTCTGCAATTTCTCTGTTATCATTGAAGGCGCCACCGCAACAATACGCCCACTCTTTTTAAGCAGAGAATAAGCGTGAAGAATATGGCTTACATCTTGCCCAGAGGTAAAAGGCGGATTCATTATAATCCTATCAAACTTCTTCTCTGTATAAGTCAAGAAATCCTGACAGATAGGAGCAAAGCCTAATGCTTTTAATTTGGCGCACTTCTCATTATCCACTTCAATAAGAGTGCTTCCTTTGGGAAGATATTTTGCTATTGCTCCATGCCCAGCGCTTGGTTCAAGAACGTCATCGCCCTCTAAGATTTCAGCAAGATTTATCAGTTCCATAGCCACTTCATCAGGAGTTTCAAAAAACTGGTAAGTCTTTTTCTTGTCAATTACCCTACCTTCTTCTAAGACTTCTTTTAATTGTGAGGCTATGCTATCTTGAAAAATATGACACTTAGCGGAGCGATTCCACTTACCGCCGAGCAATTCGAGTATTTTATTAACTTCTAAATACATTTTTCTATCAAGCTGTTGTGGCGGTAAATAATAATTACTGCCTGAAACCTTACCTGCTTTTAAGACCAATTTTACTTCTGTTGATATTTCAACATTAAATATTTTCACCCTTCTCTCCTTATTGTTTGGCAAACTTCGCAGCTGTCCGGGTAATAAAGATGATCGCAATATCCTGATGGATTGCGGATAGCTTTATCCAGAAAACAATGCGGGCAGGTTTGCTCTGGTGTTGGCCGCTTAATCTGTCCCAAGAGATAACGGCTTGTCTCTTTTTCTAAGTATTCTCTTGCTTCGGGGAAATCAAATTTTCCAGGTACAATAATTGCGTAAAAACCGCGTTTTAATAATTCATCTCTCCATTTTTTTTGTTCTTCACTGGGAGAAGATTTGACCTTCAACTCCGTAAACATACCGTGCCAACCGGCGCGCGGCTCCAAGATAGTCACATCAGGATAACCTGCCTTATACCCCATACGCTTAAGCTTGATAGCTACGCCCCTGCTTAATTTCATGCCTTGAGTAGAAGCGCAAAATAAAATACTCCAAGAATTCAATAAAAATACATACCACTCTTGGAGCGTCTGTTCTTCATGCTTGCGAATAAGTACTCTTTCTTCTCCGCCAAATTTTCTATTGCGATATCCAAATCTTCTCATTTTATCTTCATCCCTGCCAGTAACTGCGCTATAAGTGGAGACACTGGAGTCTTCTTCCATTCTTCACCTTCTTTAATCTGCTGACCAACGTGCCAAACTTCCCATTCCTTCTTGGCAGTTACCAAGAACCAGGGCCAAAGCTTTTTTATTCCTGCCTTATTTTTTATATAGCTTGCACAAATTCTATTAACAACTTCTTCGGGGACTTCTACGCCTCTCATTTTTTTAAGCTTTCCTAAGAGCTTATAAACATTAAATCCCTTACTTACTTCTTCCATCTGTTTTTGAGATTCTTCTTTAAAAGCAGCCCAATAAGGCTGTGTTCTTTCTCTATTCTTCTCTATTCTATTCAATTCTATTCTTCGTGAGGACTCGCTGAGCACACTGTGAGGGCTCATTGAGGAGTCATTGAGTTTCCTTATTTTCTCTGGGATTAACTCAAGATATGGGGAAGGTGGTAATGGTAGGTGCGATCTTGACGGCCATTGTATAATTTGCCGGTTGTGGAACCCTTTAATAAAAGCATAAATCTTATTGTCTACCCGGTATTCTATGTATTTTCCGTTGTTTCTTATCTGACTATAAAGAGGTTCGGTGTCAATTATATCGTGAGGGAATATCTGGGCTTTAAGGGTTAGGTGTTTTACCTCAAAGACTCCGGTATCTTCACAGTTACACCAAGTACCTGCATAAAATAGTCGCCCGGAGAAAGGAAGCACCGCTATCTCTTCATCCGTAAAGAATTCCGGATCAAGCTGTCTTTTTCTGGCCACGTTATTCTCCCGGTTCTTCCTCTGATGAAGTTCCCTCTTTTATCCGATCAAGGAACTGAATGTCTTCTACGTGCAATTCTATAACTGATCTCTTTTGCTCATCCTGCTCCCATGACCGAGTAACCAGCCGGCCTTCAACAAATACGTGGCTGCCTTTCTTAAGGTATTTAGCGCAGTTTTCCGCGCGTTTAGCCCATACAGTAGCAGTAATAAAAAGCACCTCTTCTTTATCCTGTCCGTCCTTTTTCTTAATGATGTGATTTGACGCTATCCTTAAATTACAAACTGCGGTATCTTGCGGAGTAAATCTTAATTCAGGTTCTTTGGCTAAGTTTCCAACAATAAACGTTCTATTAAACATGCTTCCTCCGGTTATAATAGATGCAGTTGTTCCTCTTTTATGTGCTCTGTTTGATTTTGGTAAATTCTTACAGCCCGTACGTGACTACACTCTAACCCCTTACGACCTCTTTGACAGTTGCACGCCAAACGACCCATAAGCTCTCTTATGGTATAGGTAGTTATGTTGTAGCCCGGAATAGGCAGGCATTGGTAGAGACCATCAGTTATTTTGCGAACCAGCCCTAACTCAAGAAGCTTTTTTATTTTCTGACTAACTGGTTGTTCAAAAGTTCTTGTCCCTGCGTTATAATGCTGAATAGTCTCTACCATACCTCTCCTTTCTATTGGCTTGCGTATGCCTTACTTACTTCCCTGATTAACTCATTAGCTTTATCAATATTCGGTATCTCCTCTACTTTTTCAAAGCCTAACCCGCCGAGAATAGCAGTAAATCTTTCTTCATTGTTCAGTTTCTTCCTGCAATTTTCAATCGTAATCAGAATATTTTTTGACAGTGGAGATACTATTGCCGGCCCTAACTCCTTTTTTTCTTTAAGCGGCGCCCCAGTTGTTTCTATTGCAGGCTCTTCCCAGGTTGTAGTAACTGGAAGATCAAGGGCGTTATCAATGCCTTTACGGTATTCGCGGCTGGTCTCATCGATGGATATGGCGCGCTGCATTTCTACGGACAGAGGCAAAAGCTTAGCCAGCTGTATCAAAACCGTCTTCATGCACATTGCGTCAGGATCCTTGGCCCAGGGAGAGCTTGGGTAAAAATTATTCTTATCTTTATCGTATGTCTTGGAATGCTTCTTACCATGTTCTATACACTCTGCTTTTGACATAAACCGGAATACGCAACCGCCAGATTTCATTTTGGCAATAGCGTAATATCCTACTGCGGGCCCGCGATCTCCCAGTACCGGCTTATGCTTAATAAAGCTATCCGTACCGTAGTTATAGTCAAACTGGTCTTTCTCATGCACGGTCTGCATTTCAATGGAGAGAGTACTTGCGTGCCGATAAAATAACTCAGCTAAGCCCTTGTATCCTATAAGTGCCTGTACCTCTGGAATAACCACCCAGTTTTCGCCTATCTTGCGCTTATTTTTAAACGGCAAGAGGTACGCGCGGCCAGCAATAGGCTCAAGCCCAAGCTGAGCAAGCACAAATAAACTACCCATAAAGCTTTCCGGTGTGCACTTAAGCAACTCCGGATTAAGTCTTATTGATGTCAATGCTATTCCAACAAGTCTCTCCGGACTCATGAATGCCGGCAATGTTTGAGCAAAATCCTTAGATGCTCCTCTAATTAACGCCTCTAAACTCTTTTGATCTGTCGCTTTACTTATCGCTCCCGCTACATCTGTTTGTTTAGCCATTTGTTCCTCCTCACTTTTTTACTGAAATCCGTAATACTCGTTTTTCTTTTGGTTTCGCATACTTCTCGTATAAACCCGGTTCTTCTCTTTTGAATAATTCGACGTCAACCCTCCTCTCTTTCTGGTTTTTCCAGGTAATTCTGTATTTTGCTGTTACGCCAGTTTCGTAAGTTTTTAGCATTGCCCGCAGCGTATTCTTTTGCTCGTCAATTTCTTTTTCAAGCACTGCGTAGTCTGCCTGCATAGAATCAAGGCTCTCGCATACGCGACTGGCATCATCGCCAAGCTCTATAATGCTTTCACTGGCAGCTTGCGGATAGAGCCTATAGAGGATATCGTCATCTTGTGAAGTTACCTGCATAGGCATAACCTTCGGGACAATAAAGGTATTCCAGAAATAAACTTCTTTTTCTACGATATTATTAAGAGTCTCTGGAGCAACTATATTGATGTACTCTTTAGGCATATCAGGAAGGTTAACCTTTGCATCCGCTCTGACAAAAACTTTCCACAGAAAAGCTGTGTTTCCGATAAGCACCGCGATGTACCAGATAGGCAATCCGGTTACAGCCATATAGTGAAGGCATTGTACCTGGTATTCTTGTGGGATCTCTTCTACCTGCCACTCGCTCATCTTGAATTGATTGGCCGTTTTACACTCAAGCCCTGCAGGTTCACCAACCACAAGACGGTCTATATTGGCCCCAAGGAATGAGTATTTTGGATGGAAAAACATCTTTTCCGCCGGCACTACCTTCTTACCTGTTTCATCCATAAAAAACTCAGCTACGGCCTGCTCAAGCTTATTGCCGAGCTTTACAGGAGTATTATCGGAAATATCAAGCGGGGTAACCTGTCCTGTCTTAATAGCCCATACCTCAAGAGGGGTTCTGTACCTGGAGAGACCAAGAATTGCCGCGGCATCGCTTCCGCCGATGTAGGTTTTACGCGCTTCTATTTGTTCTTTTGTCCAATCCATTTATTACTCCTTTTAGTTTATTGATACGAGAGTCCGCGCTTGTATCGGAACCACCCGTCTTTACATAGGCGCGGTACTCTCTCGATGATTCTTTCCTCATGGCACGTCCGGGGAGACGTTCATCTAATTGCCACTTCTTATTTCCGGGCTGTGGTTAGCAGACCCTCACCACCCTATTTATTGCGGGGGTGGGAATCGAACCCACGCTTATCCGGGTATGAACCGGACGCCTTTCCGCTTGGCTACCCCGCGAGATCTTAGTTTTCGCTTCAATTTCTTTATAAGCCTAAGACTATTTTGCAAAACAATATAAGCACCTATGCCAGTAATCGTCATTTCGTCTCTACGAGTAATTCTCCGTCAGTAACGATAGTCACGAAGAATTGAAACTCTTTATCTGCCTCTATCTGCTGTAGGAATTCTGCCCGGACAGTTTCATCAAGATGTTCAAGCTTATCCACGCAGATCAATTTAAGTGGATTGTCTTTTGCGAGAATACGAGCAATATCAAGACAGGTAGTTACTTGTTTGGCTGTGGATAGGTTTGACAGAGGCAAACCATTTATCGTTACAATTCCGCGTCCATCAACCCCAAGGCCCTTAACCGGTAATTCTACTGTGGCAAGCAAATCATGCGGTTTAAGCCTGGCTATCTCAACGCATTTATCGTAATGCTCAGCCTTAGCCATTTCTTCTTTTAGCCGGGCCTGTAGCGCGCCTACTTCTTTAGCTAAAGGAATAAAAGACTTCATATATTCGGCTTCTGTGCAGCGGTTATTTATCGGGGCTATATCAATAGGCTGATGTACGTCAATAAAAAACTCGGCTTCCTTTTTCTTAGTTTTAAGCCGAGCGAATTCTTCCTCTTTATTCTTAGCGATATTTTTTGTTTTTTCCAGTGTTGTAGCGGCAATAGTACCGCTTCTTTCTCTTAGAGTAACCTTTACCAATACGTCAGCTTTTGATACGAGATCATCCCTCTGCTTTTCAAGCTTTTGTATTTGGCTATTGATATCATCAACTTCTTGGCTAATGGCACTCAGCTGTTCATCAATATCTTCCTTTATTTTCTTTAAATCAGAGGCTTCTTGCTCATAAGCCTCTTTTACCTGCAAACCATATTTATTATCTATGGCTTCTACTTCTGTTTCGTATGCCTCTAATACCTTACGATTTTCTACAATGTCCCTGTTTGTTTCTTGAGCGGCGTTGAGCTCTGCAAATAGTTCTCCGAGGTTTACCTTCTCCCAAACGCCTATCTCGTAGTTATCCGGCAACCTTTTTGCTATGGCCAAGCATTCATCATCTGTAGCCTTTACCTTAGAGTTTGCTTCACGCCTTGCTTCATAAAACCACTCTTCCAAGGCTTTTAACACTTGCAGACCATGCTTCTCGTAATTTACCTTTGGGGCTTCTCCAAACCATTTTAGAGCTTCATTCGATGTTACAGTGATAGGCAGAAGGCTAAGCAAAATATCCGTCTGCTCAGTATCCTTTTTTTGCATGAAGTCGACCGGATTAAAAGCGAATACATCTTTACCCCGTTTTCCGTTAGTCCCAAATAAATCCTTAAGGAAGGTCTCAGGGGCCTTTACCGGCACCCCACCCTGCGTTACTTTAACCGAACCTTCATCTAAGCCAGCTTCATCCTCTTTAACAGTCCGGCGTATATTTATCCCGTTGTCGGTTTCCAGTTCAATGTATGCCTTGTCTGCGCCCGTACGCACAAAGCGCGCGCGGCGCTTAGTGTTATAAAGGGCCTTTTCTATAGTCTCAAGAATTGAAGTTTTACCTCGCTCATTGCCGCCAGATATCACATTTACTTTACCGGGATTGATAGCAAGTTCTTCAATCCCCAAACAATCCTTAATTACCAGTCTCTTAATCATTGTCTCCTCCAATCCCGTTAATGAAATATAGCCCTTAAAACTAAAAGAATCCCTGCTATCGCTATGCTCCCCAGCACAACCACCGCATTAAATGGGGATTCTTCTATCCTCTGCCTATAGTAATCGTTCATACTAATCCTCTCTGATGTCTCTTTCGTGTCCGGGGTCATCCGGATCATACTGCTCTTCTTCATCAAAAATTTCATTAGGCATCTTATTTTGGCTGCAAAAACAACTGCTTAAACTCGTCCCGGAAAAACAAAAGTTTTCTTTGCTTAGCTCTCGTTTTCTGTGGTTTTAGCCCAGGAAGTATATCTGTCCAGTTGTTCCGAACGTATCCAAGGCTAAGGTGTAATTCTGCTGCTATTTCTTCAACTCCTATAAATTCGCTTTGCATGTCAAGACTTCTCTTTCTTATAGCGACGACACTTGGCAACATAACAAACTTTTTCGCGAGCTAATTTCCTATCTCTTTTCATCCTTTCATGCGCTATAACCGCCATCATTTTGCCATTCAAGTCGTTTAATGTTTTGTTCTTCGACTGTCTTATCCAATCAAGAACGATTCCAAAGACAAAACATTCTAAACTTACTAAATCTGCGTTACACACTTCCCTGTTATTTCTTTGGATATAATTTTTAACTGCATCCTTATTAATAAAATTAGCCACTTATCCCCTCCTGCAATCTTTGTTAAGTTTCGTCAACCTTTCTTACTTGACGCTTATAGAATCCTGGTTTAAACTTGGTAACATAAAGCCCCTGTTCTATGAGATACTGGATTTCTTGGGTTAATGTACGCATATTGGCTTCGGCCTCATGTTCTATGCTTTTACGTAAGGCTGCTGGTAATCTTAAATAAATGATTTCAGTACGTTTATCAGACATAAAAAAACTGCTACTTTAAGCAGTAGCTAATTGTTCTTTGACAAAAGGGCCTAAATTTGCCCCACAATCAATTTTCTCAGTTTTGGCTACCCTTGTATTATTTGCTAAAACGCGTGTCACTATGGGACTCTGGTGCGTTTCGCTATGCTTGAAGGGTATACCCCTATTTGAATATGGCAGAAGCCTCTGGTTACTTTGAAAACAAAGGCATGAAACAACGGTAATTTGTTTCCATTGCTTACATTTTTCTGTACATTGCGCACAAAGTTTATTTACTCCAGATAGAGGCATTTAATTAACCTCACCATTTAGGTGTTGTTTCTGATCAAAAAAATATTGAATAGGCTTATTAAAAAAATTAGCTAATGTAGCAATTTCATTAGCGTCTGGGGTGGTTACGCCAGTTTCCCAATTTATAAGCGTCGGACGTGATATGCGCAAACCTATTTTATCTAATTTAAACATCAGATCAGTTTGGGTGAGTTCTTTCTCTTCCCGGCATTTTCTTAATTTCTCGGCGATAAACATTTTACTAAGCACCTCCTTTTTCTTTAACTGTTTTAAGTATACTACACCAGTTAGGTTTTGTCAAGTATTTTTTTACAATATTTTTTATCTTGCAACATTACAAAAAGAGGAGTAAAATTACGAGTATGAACATGAAAACTACATTGAAATTTAAAGACTTGTTAGCTAAATATCGCGACCGCGAAAACTTGTCAAAAACTGATATTGCTCAAAAGATAGATGTAACGGTTAGCTATATCATCGATATTGAAGCTGGCAGGAAGAAACCGCCAACATTGGAGAAATGCCAAAAACTGATAGAAGTTTTAAAATTAACTGCTGAAGAAGCGGGGGGATTCATTAAATCCGCACTTTATGAAAGGGCCTCTAAAGAAATACTGGAATTTCTAAAATTGCAATCTGAACTTAAAGATTTGTTTGTGGATAAAGCTATACGAGGGGTTTCTTCTGTTAAGGAAGATCGCAATACTCTGTTCGTGCAAGTTCCTAAAGAATTTGCTTATATTATCAAAAAACATCCAGAGATATTTGCCGCCATCCAAGACCCAATCGCCATTAATGCGTTGCTTATTACCTTTAAAAATACGCAAGATATTAAGAATACTATTAAGGCCCTTTTGGAGACTATACCGAGTCTTACTCCGGAAAAGAGGCGGGCGTTATTAGCATTATGTAGATGAAGAGGGATAAGTTTTGAAGATTGGCGGATGGGAAGTTAATAAGTTAGAGGTAATAGTAGGCGCTTCTTTGCTACTGTTAATCTTATTAGGATTTTTACTTACGATTGGGACTATCTTTGGCATCCCGAACAAGCTGTCAAATGCCTTGATGGCTGGAGGCTTAATAGTAGGTATCCCCTATTTTCTGTGTATAGTGGTTGGTACGCTTTTTCTGCTTCCCGTATTTCTATTCTATATACTTAAAACCTTGTACATTATTTTTACTAACCCACGCCCAATTAAAAAAACAAAATGGAAAGAGTAATTTCATTCTTATTGATATTGCTTATCTCTGGCTGCGCAACGCTATCTTCCTTACCACAGAAGACATCCGAAGTTGACTTTAATTCCCTCAATACTGGTCGTACTGCAATGTGGACTTATGAAGACAGTACCTTCTTTGACAATATGGACAAGGAGATGATCTTTCTTGCAGCTAAGCATGGTTTATCTGTAAATGATTTTATTATCCGTAGGGCTTCTTTTGAGGAGGGGGTTTTATTTGGATATCACGATTCTACTGCCCACGATTGGAATGTAGTAGCTGGAGTCTATATTAAACAGTTCGAAAAAAAGACTGCGGTTAAAGTGATAGCAAAAACCTCAAAAGATTTCTCTCTGGTTGGAAATATTGGAGACACTACCTCTGCCGGTTGGCCGCAACTTATTATTAGCGCGATGCAAGATTATATCGTAAAGGAATCATTAACTTCTAATAGACCTACAAAACATTTAAGAGTAGATGAATCCAAAAGACAGGATTAGGATATTATGGAGCTAAAAGATAGGATAAAAATACTCAGAAAAGAAAAACACTTAACCATGTTGCAACTTGGCAAGGGAGCTAAAGTAGCTGAGTGTACTGTCTCTTATTGGGAAAAGGGCCGTCAGGAACCTAATACTATGCAAAGAAGACGGCTATGTCGCTTCCTCGGAATTACTCAATCTGAATTATTTAAAGGGGTAACCTGATGTCATCTCTCTACCGCAGAAAAGAGATCTACTGGCTCTCCTTCCGGTACCATGGAAAAGCCTACTGTATAAGTCTTGGTACTCGGGATCGCTCCACTGCCATCTATCTAAAGGCCAAAAAAGACCAAGAAATGGCTGAAGGTAAATATATCATTCGCCAGGATGTTTCTTGTGAGGAAGTACTGAAAGACTACATGGAAACTTCGCAGCATCGTAAAACAAAAAAAACTAACGATAACGATGAGTCCAGGATAGAAAAATTTCTAAAGCAGAGCGGGATAACTAAGGTTAATCAGATAACAGAGAAAAGGCTGCAGGAATACCTTAACCATCGCATCAATAAAGATGGGCTTGCGCTTTCATCAGCTAACCGGCTTATAGCTACCTTTAAGGCATGGCTTAATTTCGCTGTCAGGCGCAAGATTATCTTTGAGAATCCTATACGATATTTTAAAGGATATAACCCGGGCCAACGGCATTTTAAATTATTGACGCTTGATGAGATTAAAACAATAATAGATTCAGCAGAAAAAAATCCACGAGTGGAACTTGCTATTTGGTCTGGACTATATGCTGGGATGAGAATAGAAGAAGCCTATGGGTTAGAGTGGCCAGACATAGATTTTGAGAATGACGATATAACAATCAAACGAGGCGGGGAAGTTATAACTAAATCCAAAAAAGAGCGCATTGTCCCTATGACAGAAAAATTCAGGGAAAAGCTTCTATCGGCCAGAAAAAATTCAGGTCGATGCTTTGATTCTGTCAATCACAAACGCATAGTCGCAAACTTCATAAAATCGACTAAGATAAAGGGTATTAATTTTAAAAGCTTTCGGCATGCTTATGCTTCTTATTTATTAATGAGTGGAGTTGATCTCTATACTGTATCTCAGCTTTTAGGACATTCCAGCGTGAGGGTAACCGAACAGCACTACGCACACCTGATAAAGGATCATAAAAAAGCCTCAGTAAAGAAGCTTCCTTATTAAGATTCACTACAAAAATCACTACATCAAAAAAAATAAACCCTTGTAAATCAAGGGTTTAAGGTAAAACTTGCCAGTCCTACCACTGAGCTACCTCGGCAAAATTTTATGTGTTTAATTTTCAGTAACTTACAGCAATAACTTACTTTATCGTCGCAATCCTGGCTTAGACATCTTTAGAGTTATTTATCCTTATTAAGATGTCTCTTGACAGATAACATTAACAGAACATTAACAGTAAATCCATCCCTAAAATTTCCCTTAGAACAACGGATAGTATTATCTATCCTCACCTTAAAATCTTTGTTTGTAGGGCTTCCTACGCAGAGAAATTATAGCACAGACTTAGAAAGGCGCAAGATATTTTTCGTTGAGATGTGATATCTTCTTAACCCACACTCATTTAAAAATATCCTCCAGCGGATGATCCTCTTTGTTTCCTCGATAAGCTTCCTGTGCCGCCAGTTCCACCACCAAGTAGTCAGACTAATCATCTTTGCCACCTCCTAACTAATAGACGCAAGGGATGGCAAAATCTAACAGAAATATTTTTTAGGAGAGAGCCGGTAGATACTGCGTGGTTCGGCGGCCACATCTACCGGCTTCTTAGAAGAAGCAGGGAGGAACTGCTCCTTTGGAATTTTATATTAACACTAATGGTAAGGTAATTTGTATCCACGCTCCGCGGCCACCTTCATTAACTACATCGGCTCTAAACTTCCACACTGGCCGGTTCATCTTAGTAGCCCAGAAACCTATCAATAAAGGCAGTAAGGCCACTCTAAGGCCAAAACCAAGCCAGTGATGGCTTACGTAGGCGTATGGCGCCAAGGCAAGTGCTATACCAAGGCCATGCAGGTAGAAGTTAATAAACCTCTCCGGCGCGCCTTTCTTATTCCAGTAGGTTGTTAAGGCGCCAAACATAAGACCGAAGGATAAAAGGTAAGCCCACCAGTAAGATAATTTAAAGCCTGCCAAGAACCACAGGGCTATAAAAGCTACCGTGGGGCATCCCATATCCCGCCACTTGGTATTCCAGCTGTCAGAGCCTCCCATCCGGTAAAGGATAAAAGAGGCTATGGCCGCGGCCAGGGTTAAGAAAATCTTTAAGGCAATCATTAAAACTCTAACCTTCCGCCTGCGCGGCCACCTACGCCGGTCCGGCCATCGCTTTCAGCAAATCCATATCCTTCTACAAAAGGAATAGGCAGCCACCACGGCCGCTTTTTAACCTCTTGTTTCTGCTGTTGGCTGGGTGAATAGTCAATATGGCTAAAGCTGAAAGGGTAGACTATAAATTTCTGCGATTGGCTCTGATTCGGCATAAAGAAGGCCCGCCAAATGGTGAAACCGACCAAGACGATCAAGGCCAGCCATACCACAAACTGCACGTTCTTGGCGTTAGTTACCGGGCTAATAAACCCTGAGAAGAATTTTTTAATATCAAATTTCTCGGTCTCGGCCATGGTACCTGCCTTTCATTTTTTGGGTTGGATAGTCACAAACCCGTATTTGACTAAAAACCACATGCTTGCCATTCCGACGAGCCATGCCACTAAAATTATTGCTATAATCATCTTATTCCTCCTTTGTTTACCAGCCGCGTATCGTCACGTATACTTGGTATTGGTCGACGTGAAAAGCGCAGGCAAGGTTGTCGTTAAATAAAATAATATCTCTATGTCCAGGACTGTTCGCGAATTGCTCAAAGATTATTGCGCGGACAGTCTCGTAAGGGTTATGGAAGAAGCCTCTAACTGCGCAGGCTTCTGATTTGCCAGGCCGCAGATGTTCCGGCGCGTGGCATAAGTCTTGCGTTCTGGCCATGTGTAAGCAATGCCAAAGGCAGTTTTGATTCTCTTCCCAATTATCCATCTTAATCGGGTGCCTGCCGTTCTGCCTCCTGAAGTCGTTAAGGATATTCTTAATCATTTTTTAATCCGCTTTGCTTAAGCAGTAAGTCTATCCCCGCTTTTATTTTTGGAATGCACTCTACTCTGTCCTTAACTTCCTGCAGGGTTTTATCGACCTGTTTATGTACTATGTCGCAGACCTTTTGCTGGACGGTTTCTTGCTCCAGCTTTTCGGTTTTCTCGTCCAATCTTTCATAGACCCTGCTTATCTGTTTGTCTGTTCTTACGTAGGTGGCAATGCTAAATATCACTACAGATAATATCCCGCCACCAGCTATCCACTCTAAAGGATTCATTGCTTCTCCTTTTTGAGTAACGCTTCAGCTTCCTTGACGGTAAACCCTAACTTGAAGAGTTCGCAGTTAGGATCATCTTTGTATTCGTGCTGGTAGCGTTCCTTTACCTCTTTGGTAACCTGGTCCTTTACCTCGACTACCCTGTGCGTGTCGCTGCTCTTTCCGGTCTCGCCGTCTTTTAGCTTGCCGGTTACCTGCCACGCTTTAACCTCGGTCAGCTTCTGGGTTAAAAAAGCCTTTGTTTCTGCCGGGTAATGCTCAAGGCAGTAGTCTACGTCGTATCTTGTGTTAAGGTGTTTCGGGAATCCTTTCATATTCTCCTCCTGGTTAGGTGAATGTATAGTATCGGTCTATTTTCTTTATCGTCGTGATAAAGGGTATTTCAGTCTTATATTTCTCTATCTGATCACGCAGGACGTTGGAGCCGGTAAACATCACGGATATTTTGTCGTCTAATTTAAACTGTAACGTCATGCACAGCTCGCAATTCGCTTTCTTATAATGGCTATCTTTAATTCTATAATCCAATACCGTAATCTCTCGATTAACCACGTCATCGAGTTTTATCTTATTGCCTTCTAACGGCATAGTTTCCCGGGCGAATTCGTTAAATCGCTTGGGCTGTTTTTCCGGCGACATTTAATATCTCCTGTAGTTTGTCCAGCTGTAGCTTAAGGCCTAAGTTGTGGCAGTTGGCCCAGCGCATCCATCCGGTATATGAAGCGATGCAAGAGCGAAAGTATATAAGGGTGATCCTGCCCGCGGCCAAGAGCTTAGGTAATATCTTTAAGCGGCGCTTTACTCTTATCGCCGTTGACTTTCTTAAGAGTACGTACTTTGGAAAGTGCCGGTAACCTAAGAAGTCAACGCCTTGGGAGACCGGGAAGAGTTCGCATTTGCTCATCTTTAAGCCAAGCGTTTTATCTAAAAATATCTTTAAGTATTTAGCAATCCGGCGCAGTTCTGCTTTGTCGTTATGGAAGAACAAGAAGTCATCGCAATAGCGCACGTAATTTTTGACCTTGTAGACGTGCTTGACGTACTGATCTAACTCATTAAGGTAGATGTTACCGAACCACTGGCTGGTGTAGTTTCCGATCGGGACGTTCTGGCCGCCGCCAATTCCGTAAATAATAGCTTTGATTAGGTTCAGAGTATCTTTGCATTTAATCTTGCGCTGTAAGATATTAAAAAGAATGTCGTGTTTTATAGACGGGTAAAACTTAGAGATGTCGCATTTAAGGCAATACTTATTTACCCGGACAAACTCCATAGTCCGCTGGCTTCCGGCGTGCAGACCTTTACCATCGATGCAGGCGTAGGAGTCGTGAATAAACATCGGCTTGTAAATTGGTTCAAGGATGTTCATTAAAGCGTGATGGACGATTCTATCTGGTGCAAACGGTACGACGTAAATAATACGCTCCTTGGGTTCGTGGACATATTTAATACGGTATACCGATGTCTTAAATTTTTTGCTAACTAACATCTCTTGTATCCTCTTTAGGTTCTCGTCTATATTCAGGTCAAAGACTCTTACCTGGCGTTGCCAAGTTTTACCTTTACGTGTTTTGGCATAAGCGAATTTTATATTCTCGGTTGAAGTGATTCTCTCGTAAAGATTGCCATGCCTCTTCATTGTTTATATGGGTCGGAAGATTTTCGGTTTCCCTACTAACCTTCCAGCCCCTCCGTTGTGTATTTTGCCTTGTAACGGCAAGGCTAATGCATCCAGCCAGGAGTTTATTTTCTCCGCACATTCCCCTGTATCCGCGCAAAACCGGCAGCCGATATTCGTATTCGTATTCCAGCGGTAGTTATTCGCATTTCGATACCGGGACCCCGCATTCGCGGCGTTACTCCAATTACCGCCAGCCATCAGCAACCGATGACGCATTAGCCTGTGAAACTCTACTTTTCAAAAAACATCGCGGACGTGGTCCGTGTCCGGTCTACTTCGTTAAACGGGCTCCGCGCAAAACCGGCAGCCGATACTCGAAGCCGTAGCCCAGCGGTAGTAAGTCGCAGTTCGAGACCGGGACCCCGCATTCGCGGCGTAACCCCAATTACCGCCAGCCACCAGCTTAATATCACCACCTGAATCTGAGTTGTCCACTTCGGTAGCGCCTGGGTCAGCAGAAAAAGTTGTATAAACAGAACCTTTTGCGCCAGGTAAATTTCCCCAGTATCCGGTTGAGCCATAAGGATAATATGTTTGCGTCCTTAGCCATTGGTTCATTACACCGCAGGCATCCTCTACGCCTATGTTTGATATCATACGCCTTGAGGCTGTGTCTACGTGGCCGCCGGTGGTCCCCGGGTCTGCTGATCCGGTAATGTTGGTCTCTTCGTTTGAACCGGCTGCTATGGCCTGGAATTCGTCATCCTCAAGCATCCGTTTCTTAACGGCTGCTCCGTCATCGGCAAAGTCCGACCAGTTCCGGGTATCTGAAATTGTTCCGCCGTAAACTGAGGTTGTGCTGCCTCCGGTCCCCGAGGCGAGGTAGATATCTACCCACTTATTAGTGCCTTCGCTAAATACCATGCCTTCCGGGTTCGATACTGGCCGGTGCAGGAGATCCCAAATTGAAGCTGGAAGAACGTCGCCAACGGCAAAGTCGGTTAAGGTATGGCCTGAAATCGTTCCTACGGCAACGCATAGCCCGTGAAAACCGCCAATCTTGCGGCTTGTTGAGGCTGAGTAGCCTGATGGCGTGGTTGAATTGGCTGATACCTTAATCGTGGGAGCTGCGCCGGACCCAGGCACGCAGGCGTAAATATAGAAGTTTACTCCTGCTCTGTTTGCGGCCGTCCTGTAATCTGTCCCGCTTATCGTATCCCACGACGCCTCTAAGGACAAATCTACCTCTGCTTGAGCAGTCAAGAAGTAGACTGTTCCGTTGATGTCTACGCTGAGTTTGTTGGGTGTCAAAATGATGTACCTATTTGCTGCTGTTGAGTAGGGTGTCTTTAAAGCCCACTTCTGGTCGCGCTGGTAAAGGCTTGGGTAAAGGGCTGCTAACTTTTCGGCAAGATAACCGGCTGAGGCGTCACCTGAGACGTTCTTGACTTTTTCGTCGGTTCCTCCGCCAGCAGGATTAAGTAATTCCCACCTGGTGTTAGCGAGATTATATTCTACGATTGCCACAAAGCCTGCTCCAGCGATATCTCCGGCTGCTAAGGCTTGACCGCCTTTCTTAGCGATGGTATGAGGTGTCAGGCCGTCAGGAGCAAATGTCGGGGTTGTGGATGTATTGGCGCCGCTTGCTACAAAGAAGCAAATAGCCAAATTTGACAGAGTCATATCCGGGGTGTAGTCTGCGGTTATTGCGTCTACTGTGCCTCCCGCTGTGGCGATAGGTATACCTGCGGCTGAGGCGGCATAGGCTGCTGCTTGGTCTCTGGCAGTCTCGGCGGCTGCTTGGGCCGTCTCGGCGTTGACTTCTGCGGCCTCTGCGTTAGTTTCCGCAGTCTCGGCGTTCGTCTCAGCGATTTCAGCGTTGGTCTCTGCTGTTTCCGCTGCGGTTTGGGCGGCCTGCGCTGCGTTCTTGGCCGTTACTGCGTCGTCTTTGGCTGTTACGGCTGTGTCTCTGGCGGATTCCGCGGCCACTTGCGCGACCTCTGCGTTAGTTTCCGCAGTCTCGGCGTTCGTCTCAGCCAACTCCGCGTTGGTCTCTGCTGTTTCCGCTGCGGTCTTTGAAGCTGCTGCTTCTGAGGCTTTGGTAGATGCTGTTGCTGCGCTCGCTGCGGCGGCGTTCTGAGAAACTAAGGCTGCGGCCGCGCTGGCTGCTGCCGCGACTGCGGCCTCGTCGGCGTCAAGTATTGTGTTCTCTATGCCGTCTCCGTCGTCGTTCCATTTTAAGCCTTTACCCGGGTCCGGTTCGGCAACTGTAAGGTCTGTGGTCCCGCCGATCTTAGTCTTTAAGGTTCTTTTAACCTCTTCTTTTATATCCTGAACTCCGGCTACGGCTTTATCAACCATTGCTTCAACCACTTTAGCTTGGAAACCTGCCGAGGTAGTCAAGGGTACGGCTTGCGACTTTGGAATATCCCTACCAATAACAACGTAATAATCGTCAGAAGGAGCGTCTGCAAAAGTTACGACTCCTCCTGGTGTATCGTCGTCAAATTCAACAGTATAATCACTGCCAAGCGTCTGTAAGGTCTGAACGCCCGTTTCTACGTCCTCAAGATAGACACGGATATTTGCTTCGGCTATCAAAGCAAAACCGAATGAGAACTCCGTCGTTACTCCGTTGCCAAGCGTTTTTACTGGTGTATAATTGTCAGCTATCATGATAATGCCTCCTTAAGATTTGGGTTGACAAAGGGTTTAAAATGGTGGTAGACTCTGGTTATGAAAAAGTTATTTATCATGCTTCTTTTAATTCCTTTCATTCAAGGTTGCGCTATTGGCTTGCTTGCAGGTGGCGTTGGCTATGGCGTCGGTCAAGGCCGAAAGGGCAGCGCCAAACTCATAGAAGCAAAAGCCAAATATTCCGAGAACTACAACAACTATAAGCTCGGTATGGAAAAAATTAATCTTGAGAGAGAACAGTCTAAATTACCGTCTCAACCTATCCTTGACTTTGAAACTTGGTTGCAACAGCAACCTCTTACGCCCGAAGAAATAAAAATGTTTAAATACTACAAAGGGCAAACTGTAAAAGAACTAACAAAAAAATAACGATGAAAAACTTACCGGATGAGGGATTAATCTTAAGCAGGGTGCGCGAAGAAAATAAACGGTTACTTACTTCACGATGGAAAGCCCCTGTTTTTATGATAATCTGGTTAATATTAGCTGTAATTTTATTTTTCATTGGATACGCAGTTATTTTTTCTAAGATTAATCATTCGTAGAAAGCCTCCCAAATATCTGTTCCCATTGAGTCCCGCCTGGAGTATTTAGAAGAATTGCCCTAATAAAGTTGTTTATCTTTTTATCATCATCTTCCGCTCTAAACGATGTGCTCAACTTACGAAAAAATTTATTACTAAATTCCACGGCCGGTATCGGATTAGAACCGTATTTAAATGACTGAATTACGGTTCCAAAAAAAGGAACAGTCTGTAGTCCATTTTCTACTATTTCCTGTTCTATCGTTTTCTCTTCATCGTCTGGCTCTTCGCCACTCATAGCATCTATAAGCGCCCTGATCCCACGTCTAATCCCTACCTCTGTAATAGTAGCGAGGCTTAGAAAGAAGAAAATATTCATCGCCTGACTCATACGACCTTCTTTTATACCAGCTCGCCATAAGTCATGTCGGACAAGGCTCCAACGGTTCAACATAAAAGACTGGAACTGAAAAATCAGCTTATTCACCGATTTATAATGTGTTATTTTATCTCGCGTTAGAATGGCTGGGGCATCTTTAAAAAATGAACTGGATTGTGTTCTCCGAACTATCCTTTGAGCATAGTCTATCCCGTCCGGGTTAGGATTAGAAAAATCGACCTCAATATTGTTTTCATTGCAGTATTTCTTATAGGCCCCAGCAGCGATTGAAGAAGCAGTTAAACGGTCGAGATTTTGCAATGCCCAAAAGCCTGCCTTTTCGACTTCTGATACAACTCCCTTTCCTTCCCCAAATTCCAGAAAGGCGGGATCATCTCCAATTCTTTCTTTTACCTCTGGGAAATTATCCAAAATAAACTTTCGCCAGTCTTTATTACCGGCTATGGCGTACGCTCCTTCAAATGCGTAGTTCCCAATTAAAGCCGCCCCATCCATAAGGGCGGTCGGCTGAATAAGCGTTGAAGAAAGCCTATACGCGAGGACTGCCGCACCGGTATGCTTTCTAAGTGTGTCTAAAATATTATGCCTCTCTCCGGCGATTTTGCCTTTCCGCGCTATTAAATCAACCCAGTCTCTCACTATTTCTTGACCTAATTCACCTACTGCTTCGGCGTATTCCTCCGAAGAAGCCAATTCTCCAAGCCACTTTGTTTCTTTACCCACAGTTACAAAATAAGCAGCGTTATCAACGTGCTTAAGGAATACCTCCATTGCATTAAGCTTAATCTTTTGCTTCCCGCCAACCCTACGCATAGCAAAACCATGCTTAACGTTCTTTTTAGGAGCAAGACCAAATTGTTCGACACTATCGCCAAAGCGTGATCGTATTTCAGAAGCGCTCATCTTCTCGAAATCCGTCATAAACGGAAAGTAGTTTTTGACTGCGTAAAAAGGTTCGTTATAGACAAGACGCATAATTTCCGAAATAAGGGGCCTAAATGTTTCAAGCTTTTCTCGCATTAAGTCATAAAATTTCGTTTCTTCGTCGGTAAGTATGATATTTTCTATTTCCTGTTCGGTTAACCCCATATTGATAAGCTTCTCTGTCCCGCCTTCCTGCATTTTTGCGGCGTACACGCCTATACGTTCAAAATTAAGGACATCAAGCTTTAATTTAGTAGCCAACTCTTTAACCGTATCCTCTGCGTCATTTTTAAGCTGTAAATACGTAGTAAAAGCCTTATCTATAGTCTGTTTAAATGTTTGGTAGTTTGCCCCCGCATACTTCTTAAAACCATCAAGTAAGTCAAAAATTACATCCATAGGAGTTATGGCGAGGTCAAGGTCTTGGAGCTTATTAAGGGCGTCTGTGTATTTATTTTTAAGTTTCTCTCCGGCATTAAGCTTTTCGCCTATTGGCGCCCGGGTAGATTCTTTTTCTTCGAGAGGCTTGGCGTCTCTCCGGATTTCTGCAAGTGCGGCCTGCTTTCTTTGTTCTTCCGCCATCTGCCGTAATCGTAACTTAGCTTGTCCGATACGCCCCAACTCATCTATCGTATCTGATAATTCCTCCAACTCTTCGGTAGATATATCGGCTAAGGGCTTGCGCTCCAGAATATCTAATTGTTTTAATACCTCTTTAGGCATTTCTATTTCTTTACCCTCTTTTATTGCCCGTTCGATATATTCCCTTGTGCCTTGCAGGGCCTCTATGGTTTCGGTTCTATGCCCCTGTAACTCAAACTCGTTGACGAGCGCATCGATCGTCTGAGCGTATTCGACGGCTATGGTATTTGATGATTTTGCGCGTTCGGTAGATTTTTTAATATTACCCACTATCTCCGAACGTGTCTGTTTCTCCTTCATCTGACGCAGGCGCGTTACCACCTTTGGCAATTCTCTTGCCAAATCTTCTTTGGTTTGAATATTCTTTATAAGCCGTAAGAATTTACCTCTTTCATCAAGAGGAAGTCTTGCGGCTTCTATCATCTCAATAAGTTCACCCTGAACCTTTGAAATTTCTTCTTTTGTCTGTATCCGGCCTTCTTTTATCCCTTGCTCTGTGGCCTTAATCTTCTCGTTAAGAAGCGTGGTCTCGCGTTTAGTGATTAACTCCGGCCGGTTAGATTTTATCTCATCAATTAGGTCTTTTCGTGACCTTTCAAGTCCCTGTAAATACTCCTTAAGGCCAACCTCGTCATTAACCTCTACTCCGAAATGATTGCGTAGCTCCTCCATAGCCTCGTCTGGCTTTAATCCGCCCTCTTTAGTAATATAAAAAGCTGGCGTGCCTTGTAACTCTTCTTTCAGATAAGCGTCTCTGTATTTTGTTATCCTGCCCTTAAAATACTGCCGAACAGTATCAATCTCCTGTAAAGCGTCCTTTGAGATTTCTACGCGCGCCTGGCGCTCTTCCATACCCTGTATTTGGCGCTGTAATGGGGTAATGCCAGAAACATCTGGCTTAGATTTTTCAGGCTTGATAAACTCTGAAACCTGTTTTTCTTTAGGCTTAGCCTCCTCTTCCTTAATCCCAATACTTTCCCTAAACTGTTTTATTATCTCTCCGCGCTTATTTATGTCTTTTTCTTGTGCTAAATCCTGGACAAGCGTCTCAACTTCTTTTTTTATGGCTTCTCTTTTTATTGTCTGGGTTTCTCCTCTTGCCTCAATGACCGCTCCAGGTAATGATAAAAGACCTAAGCCGGCGGCCATCCTTGGGGCTGAATCAAGGAGCTGAGCTTTCCATTCCTCAAGAGACGGCTGGGCGTCCGGATTCTTTTCAATGGTTGCAGCAAGAGATTGACCGCCGAGTTGGATTGCGTTTTGTATCTCTTCCTCTGCGATTTCCATTCCTACCGTCTTGGCGTATTTTTTTATGAAGTTAAAGATAAAGGTTTGACCGGCTTTAGTGCTCAGGGTTTTGGCTACCTGTTTACGTATTAACCCTCCGAAAGTCTTTTTTACTACTGGACCGCCTACTAAGAACATCTCCCCAAGCTCAACAACTCCGGTAAGTGTCCCCGCTACTAAAGCTATGGGCTGGGCGGTTTTTCTGGATATGCCCTTTCCCACCATATCCAAATACATTGATCCACCTTCGCGCTCAAGGATGTTCTTTATTACACCGTAGGCAAAACCAGTTTTCATACCAGCGACAAATGCTCCGGGAACGGTTATGATCTCTTCCGGAAAAGCTACTTGCGGGCCTGCCTGGCCTGCTACGGCTGCAATCGTCCCAAAGCCCATGCCCATAGGAAAGCCCCATTTAAGACCTTCAAAGGTTGAACTAATCATATAAGGTATTTGCTGGGCGGCCTCTCCGATAGTGCCTTTAATCGGATGCTCCACAAGAGAAAGGTCTTTATAAGGTCCGGCCATAGTAATATGGTAATCTCTTTCTTTCGTGCCCTTTTGCAGAGCTTCTTCGTCGGACATCTTACCCTGCATAGCCGAGGCGCCGTAAAGGCTGTATGTTTTCTGAGCAGTATCCATGCCGATTTTGTATCTTATATAGTTAGGCAAAGAAACATAGTCAGGCTCTTTGACAAGAAGCTTGCCTTCTTCCAGAACACCCTCCGCAGAAACACCGCCAAACTCCGCAAATGGGTCGTTCTTAACAGGGGGCACGGATTCTTGTCCTTCTTCAAGAGCCACTCCGCCAAATTCTTCAAAAGGATTATTTGGCACGCTTTAAACCTTTCTTTTCTGCTTCGGCTACTTTATCTTTTGGAATAAATCCAATAGTTCCATCGGAAGCCACCATTTTTACGGTATCTTTCGGCTGGACTTTTGGTATGGCTTTTTCGTGGTAAGCTTCGGTATTTTTAACGGCTTCACTCAGTTCGTTCTTGATATATTCCGTGGAAACCTCTAAAGCGGCTTCGTCCGGGTCTTTACCGGCTCTCACCTTATCCATAAGCATAGACCACATCTCGTATTGTGCCTCGATGCGCTTTGACTTAAGACCGTAGACAGAGGATTGTGCCTTAAGGGTATCTAATGCCCGGTTGAAATTTGGCTTTTTTATGAAGAGACTATCAACGCCATATTTGGTATCGGTAAGCAAATCAACCATCTGCGATTTTTCTATCTTGCCATCTGAATATGCCGAAATAATATTCGCACGAAAACGGGCGAGTTCATCAAAACTGGCTTTATTAAAGAAACGCCTTTTGTGTAAATCTTTAGCTTGAGTAACTAACTTGACGTATTCCTCCGGATCAGTTTTCGCCCTTACCGTCTTAGAGCTTAGGATAGCGTTTCTCATCTGTTTGGCGAACTCCGGACGTATCTGTTTAGCCTCAAGCGCCTTATCAACTGTCAAGATGTCTACCTTAGAACTGTCTAATAGGTAATTCGTCAGTAGATTATCTTCCGCTTCATTCTGGGACTTCAACAGCCCTTCTTCTCTTAGCTTTTTGTTCTTCTCGACTATACTGCGAAGAGTAGTCATATCCTCCGGGCTGTCAATATCGTTCTGTATGTCCTGTTGATTAAGTAAAAGCTCTGCTTTGTCGGGATCGCTTTCGGCAGCGCCATACATAAACATTTTCATTGAGTCGCGGTGGTAATTCTTTAGCAACTTATCTGTTTTGTCTTTTCCGATGGTTCCTGTGGCAGATGTCTCCAATGCCTCACGGGTTAACTGATAAGAATTCTTTAATTTATTGGTGTCAAAGGTTCTTCCCAACTGCCTGAACATCTCTAAATTTTTATCGATGCTGTCGTTTGTGCTGCTTTCAACATTAACCACTGTCTGCTTAATCCCCCACTCCGCATTGTCAAGCTGATATTGGCTCTTAAGCCGGTCGCTGCTTCTTAACCATTCCCCACGAGAAAGAAGGCCGACCTTCTCATTGTATTGGCTGAGTATCTTATCGTAATCCGCGTGGAGCTTGCCAAGAGACTCTTGGTTGGTTGGGTCGCTTTCGTTGGATATGCGCCACTTATTCGTAGCGTCGAGCATTTGCATATTAGCATCTGCCAAGTAATCATTTATATTGGCAAGGTCTTTCCTCTTCTCCAACTCCGCAAACCCTAAAGCTGTATCTGCGAGACTGGCTAATCCCTCGGCCGTCCTGTCCTGCGGAATCGTAACGTCTGTAACTTCTCTCTTGGCTAATTGCCTGCGTGCCATATATATCCTCGCTAACTAAATAATTTTCCCATTCCCAAAGACAAGTTTCCTAAGCCGCTCAATAACTGGGTCCGGGCCTGTGAATATACGTTTTCTATCTGGGTATCGTAATTATCTTTAATCTGGCCTATATCTTCCTTGCCTTTCCTGAACGTACTGGTTAAGACACCCATAGGCGTATCATCTTCTCCGGTCAAAGATATGCCTGAATTCAAGAAAGAAACCTTCTGCGCTGCGGCCAAGGCGTTTGTTTCCCGCGCTCTTTCGGTTGCTTTAAGTTCGCCTTCCTTCTTTAGCGCCTCAGCTTGCTTCTTGGCGCTGGAATTGGATGAGGCCATGCCTGCGGCTGATAAGCCTAATCCGGCACCTACCAAACCCCCCATCAAAATAGTCTCTAATCCCATGTTAAGCCTCCTGGAATACCATAGCCCACATTTTATAATCTCTATTTTTAAGGAATTTTATCTTTGTCCCTTCGCAAATAAACCCTAAGAATTTATGCCACTTATTTAACTCTTCGCAGTCAAGGCTCAAGGTCTCAATGCGTTTGGCGCCTATCCTGTCTTTTAATTTATGGATAAAGTCTTTTATCTCCTGGCCGTCAAAGCTGTTCATCAATACCGAACACACCAGAAATCCCTCATAGTTTTTCTCGGCGTAATTGCGGTAAAAAATGATAGCCTTGACTATGCCTTCTTTTTCTAATGTCCAACCTTCATACATCTTCAAAATGGACTTTAGCTTATTGACTAAATCTCCGTCTCCAAAATCATTTAGTTCTATATTGGATAAATCCTCTTCTACGAATTCCCGTATCATAGTTTTGTCCCGTAATTGGCATCGCACATAATTGCCGTAATATGCAAAGGAAGCGGCTCTCTTTGCCTGACATAAAGACATTTTTCGGTCTCAAAGCTGTCGTCAAAAACTATTTCCCTGCTATCTCCATCCATAGGCAGAGGCGGCAGATCGTAGTATCCGGCTGGGTCAAAATTCTGTATTTTCTCCATCCTATACAAGGAAGGCCCTATCTCTCCACCGGCTGAGGCAACAAACCTTAGTTTCGCTTTATTTATGTTCTTAACCAATGTCTGGGTATTAAGGCCCTGTATCATAAAGCCAAGATTGAATGTTTTAATAAGCCCTTCGTATAATATGCCGATACAGGCAACGGTAACTTCCCGGTCAAGCGTTAATACTCCGCCAGCCGAAACGGTATATTCGCCTAAATAACCGCCATCTCCGACGACAGATACTTCCATATTGGCGTAATCGGTTAGTCCGGATATCGTGCTTGCGCTTTTATACCATGAGGAGTAACTGTTCTGTGTAGGAGTAGTCAAGACTTCAACCTTAACAGTCGTTGCGTTTACATATTCAGTTATCTCAAAAATTCCTTTCTCAACACCTGTTGCGGTTTTATAATGAATCCGTCTGCCGACATCAGAAGCAGAAAAATCGTTCTCCGAAGAGGTTATTGCATCTGTCCCGTTAAAGGTAATCGTGCTGTCATATAAATCCTTGAACACTACGGAATTATCAAGATAAATGCAGTCTTTCATAAGTTCGGCTACATACCGCCAGTATGCCTCTCGATCCGCTTCTTCGCTCTCCTCGTCGGTATAGAATTCGTGGCGCAAAGGAAACTCTACCTCGCTGGCAAGACGCTCAATGAACACGCCGTTGTCTCTTTCAATAAGAGCGAACAGGTCATCTTCGCCGGTATTTGGGTTATACATCTTGGCTATATCAAGAAATACGCCTTCCGTGTCGTGTTCATGCCAACCGACTATTCTCTCAATTTGATTAAAGTTCAACGATAAGAGCGCTCCGTCGTTCCTGAGCATAAAAACAAGGTCATTGCGGCCTTTGATGTAAACCAACTTCTTAATGCCGGTTTTCGTAATGTCGTAGCTGACAAAATTAGTATCGTCGGACTTAAAGCTTTCAGTAAGCAGGTCATAAGAAAAGTAGTCTACATTACGACCGAGGGCGTTAATATAGAACAGGAAGAGGTCTTTTCTTATCGGTTGCGTATTGTCTGTTCCGTCGGTATTCGTGATCGTGGCTTCTACCGAAGCAGGGGTTATCGGTTCGCTAACTGAGCCTCCGTTTACCGCAATCAAGGCTTGGGAAGAGCCTACAATAAGGCTATTTGAACCCCCCATAAGCCATATAATGGCCTCTGTAAGGTCTGAAATCGCAAAAATAACGGCATCATCGTCGTCAACCTCAGCCGGGACCGTAAAATCATCGTAAGAACCGGCTACGCTGCCGTAGATATTGGTCTTTTTCTTGCTGGGGCCTCCATACCAAAGCCTGCCCTTGTAAAAGCGTACACAGGCAGGCCAGCCGGTGGATCCGCTTGAGGGATCGTCAAATGGGTCGGAAGTTCTGGTAAAGGTGGCTAAGGTAAAGCTGGTTGCGCTTACCCGTGTAAGCTTCCTTGGTTCATAGCTATTGTGCACCGCATACATCACGTCGGCGTTTTGGTCGTATGATAATTCCTTACAGTGAGCCAGAGTATAAGGTGAAGCTACGTCTAAATCGCTGCCTCCACTCTGGACAAGTCCGATATCTCCATTCTCATCGTAACTTAAAAATTTTATGTGGCCGTTATAGAAAAGTGCTATATAATCCTGTTCATTAGAGAATTTAAACTCTACAAAACGGCAATCTTGAAATTTAAAGATAGTTTCAAAGCCTGGCCGGTAAATCGCATTACCCTTAAAATTGGAAAAGAAATTCCTAAAGACATCCGCCCCGCTTGTATAAATAGGCAGATCATACCGGCCGTTAAGATCGTGGTCTAATTTGCCTCTTGAGAAATTATTAAAGCCAGTGGATATCTTCATCTCTTATTAAAGTTCTCCGGATTATCGGCTGTCCTTGCCTGCTTGAATTTAGACCTATTTATCCTTATAGGACGGTTTTCTTGCCCGTTTAATGCGCTTGCCTCTGCCTGATCTGACCTCTTAAGGGTATTTAAAGCAGTGAGTTTGTCCGGGTCCTGCGTAAGCTGCAAAGACACCTTCTCACCTAATTCGGCGCTCAGTGCCATGATAAACTCTGCGGAAAATTTAGTAACGTCGGTTTCGTCTTTGATGTATCTTACTTCCATACCTTCGTCATATTCCTCGTCGGTAAGTATCTGGTTTCCCTCAACTGAATAATTATTTTCCTTATCCTGAACCTCACCAATACCTAAAAGCTTAAGGCAGTCCTTGGGATATTCATAGGCGTAGGCATAACCGAAGGCAGGGGTCTCTTCTAATTGAGCCACAACCTTTCGGCCAAGGGCAAAATTAGGCATAAGCTTCTTAAGCATAAACTGGCGGCAGATGTCATACCAGATTGCGAATACACGCTCTACCGCAGTCTGCGGGTTATCTAAGCTATTTATGCTTTCTTTGCCTCCTAAGCGACTATATGCAAGATTACAAATCTGTTCTGGTGAATTCATATTCTCACCTCTTATCTCCTAATGAATCCGATTAAATATCTATCTTTAGGGGCGGGAGAGAGGAGCCGGAAAACCCCTCTCCCCCTCGCCTAAGCTTAGACTAACTGATTGCTACGCAGGAAACTGTATTAAAATCTCCGCTTCAATCGTACCTACGCCAGCACCTTGGGTATTTACCGTGGCGGTTACATTAACTCCGCCTGATGGTTCTGATTCTGGGGATACACCAAGAAGCTCGGCAATGGTCTTAGTTTTATCCGCAGAAAGTATATCAATCGCATACGTTCTTGCAGCCGCGAAAGAAATACCATCGACAAGGATATCCTTGTCGACTACTGCGTTGTTATCTGACCGATGAAGCCCAAAATCAACATCAGTCAAATCGGTTACTACCGCACTTCCGAACGGGAAACGAATACCGATAATCTTTGCAGAATAGGGTAAGTTTCTCGCCAGAATATGGACGTCTCCATCCGCGGCACCAGACGTAATACTAATTGCTGCCTGAACTATGCGCGGATAAATCCCGTTACCATATAACGGGTCTTTAGGTTTTGCTGTATATCCTAACGTGTTAACAATAGCCATCTCAAACCTCCTTATTTAGCCAGGCGCTCAAGCTTTAAGCTCAAGCGCCTGACGATTGTTTATATTGTGGTCGTTACGATTATTACCCTGGCACCCTCAGTCCTCATAGCGTTGATCCAGAGGTCTATGGTGATATCCATTGAGTTGACCTTATTCGGGTTTTTCTCAACAGACAGGTCTCCTATTTCCATAGCAACGGCTACGGATTCAGGAGTTAGCGCAAGGCAGTTCCTTACGGTCCCGCTTGAAGGAGTTTCATCAAGCACGGGGCTTGTAACGGTAAGGCCCGTTTCGCTACCGGCGAACAAAGCCACTTCAAACAAACCGGCTTTGCTAATTTTCCCGTCGGCAATCGGTTTTGCGTCCATATACAGGCTGTTGATAAACTTATCATCAGCCATTAACGCGCTGTTTTCCTTGCCCGTGATACAAAGCACGGAACCGCGTATCAGATCATACGGCAGATCGTTGTTGATGAACTTCTGGATAACCCCGTTGAGAATCGTGGAAGAGATACCAGCAGTTCCGGCAACGGTAAGAACGCCATCAGTAGCAGCGCTGACTGATGTAGGAGCTGCGTCGGGCTGTCCGATAAGGACGGCGCCCTGAGCGGCTGAGGCGATAACGCGGTCAATCACGCGCTCTTTAGCGTTAACTAATTGTTTCAGGATGTCACTGGTGGGGTCTTTTAGAAGCTCATTGATGTCATATTTCGCATCGATGGTGATGGTTTTGGTGAACCGGCGCTTTGTTAACTGCCTGTTATCCACCGAATAATCGCCGTAGGACTTATTCGGGTTGCGGGTTGACACTTCTTCCAGCTCAATGCGGCCAATGCGAGCCAGATTGTTTGTTTTGCCTTTGGAAGGCAGATACGTTACTACCTTTGACCCTCCCAAAAGGGATTTGGTCTGCTGAGCCAACTCCATAAAGTTATCCTGGAAGATGAGCTTAGCAGCCTGGTCGATGCTCGGACTGTAAGTGTTGCTTGCCATCTGTTACCTCCTGTTTAAGTTGTTTAACTACTTACTCACCTGGTCGAAAAGTGTCCGCGTTTCAGCGGGTTTTCTTGATGTTCTTAGGTGAACATCCAAGACCTTTCGCACCGGGCTTCTTAAACAGAAGGTGTCCGGGCATTTCTTTGTTGCTAAAAATTCCTAACCAATTACTAACTTATACGCCTTCTCGTAGCTGACGTTTGCCGGTAATTTAATCCCTTTTTCCTTGGCTATCTTCTTTAATTCGGCCAAGGTAAAGGTCTTGTCGGCCCCGGGTCCTGCCCCCGTGTTATCCTGCTCTTCTTTAAGAGCCTCTTCGTTTGTTTGCGGCTTGGGGCTTGCGGCCTTCTTTTCGCTACCGTCCACAAACAAATTAGGAAGTTCGACGAAGTTATATCCTTTCGCCTCTTTATCAATATCTTTTCCGAGTATGTGTTTAGAATACTCAATGTAGGCGATTTCCCGGGCGTGGCGTAAATCAGAAGCCCTATACGCCGGAATAAGCCTTAAATTCTTATAGCAGGCCAATTCCTGTAATTCTTCCCAGCTTAAGTCTTTGATGTTCTTGCCGACGACAGAAGGTTTTCCTTCTATCTTTTCGACTTTATCTATATACACGCTTCTAAACATCTCAAACCTCTGCGTAAATCTCTTGTCGCCCTTAATAGCGATCTGCAACAACCTATTCTGTACGTTAGGCATGATGAAATCTTCGTGGCACTCAGGCATAATGACTATCACGCCTTCAAAATCCACAATGTCGCTTCCCAGTTTACCGCTTGTCCTGTAATCTCCGCTTATCGTAACTTTTAGTAACATTTTCGCCCCCTTTATTTTTTGTATGTTGCTTCTAATTTATCAATTAACTTCTGCTTTTCTTCCGCTGTATGAGAACGCTGGCTAAGAGCCGCGATCTCCGCCCTTATTGATTTCCTGGTCGCTTCAACATCTCCGCCACCACCTGCGCCACCCCCTCCACCTCCGCCATCAATTTCTGGTTTAATTCCGTAGGCTTTGATGAAGTTGTTTGTAAAGCGATAGATAATCCCCAAATGTTCATTAGGTATTTTCTCTAAAGCTTTGCGATCCTCGGCTGAAAGATGTTTTGCCAAAACATTAGCTGTCTCTCCGGCGGTTTTTTGATAATCTGCACCGTCTTTACCAAAAGACTCTTTCAAGATTGCTTCCATTCCGTCCTTTGAGTATCTTTGCGCGACAACGCTCTTCTCAAGTTCCGAGTAGGAAGCTATAATCTTATTACCGATTGCCTTTGGAGTTCCGTTGTCGTAAAGCATTTTCGCTATCTTACCGGCAATCTCTTTATTTGCTCCCTCCGGAAACTTATAGTCCTCTATCTTGGTATCTCCGCGAAGAGTAGCGAGGTAAGCATTGATTACTTCGGGAGTATCTTTCTCAAAATCCGGCACGACCATCTTTTTACCGGCCAAGCCATCTAAGTTATCAATGAGCTTAAAGACATCTTCCTGCGTCTTTATTTTCTTAGCCCAACCTTTTTCGGCGTATTCCTTGGGAACGCTGAATTGCTGCGCCCCTTGACCTGCGCCTTCACCGGACCCGGCACCGCCTTGTCCTTCACCAGCGCCAGCCCCCGCGCCTGCTCCGCTGCCTGTTCCTGCACCGGCCGCACCGGCGCCTGCTCCGGCTCCTGTCCCTGCTCCCGTGCCTTCTTGTTTCTGTTCCTCTGCCATTATTCGCCCCTTTCTATTGCGGATAAGACATCCTTATCCAATATTTTCCGGAAAAATAAGATATATAAAGTTTCCATCCCCTTTTGAAATGCTAACTGCTGACCTTCTAATGCCTGCGGATTATGAGCAAAATCCGGCGCTTCAAATATCCCCGAAGTCTGATATATTGCCCGCGCAAAGAACTTTCCGTCATCCGTAGAGAATAGACGGTTAGCGCAATCCTTTAACATCTTAACCTGCTCGGCTCTCTTTGCGTCCAACTCGGCCTTTAACTTAGCCGCGTCTTGAAGCTTGTCTACTGTGCTTTTTTCCATTACCTTCCCTCCTCCGTTTTTGTTGCTGCCACGTCTTTTTTCGCCCCCGCTATATTTCCGGCTATCTCCGAGCCGGTCTTACCAGCCTGTAACTGTAACATCTGTGCCTGCATTTCGGCCTGTGCCGCAATCTTGGTTTTAAAATCATCCGCACTTATTACAAAGCTGCCTTGGATATTTAATGCCTCTTTAAAATCAGTTAAGAACTTATACCAATCAATAGCCTCAATGATGGCCGGATAAGCCCCTGCGAGAGCCATAATGATATTTAACATCTGCATAAGACCTTCAAGCTTCTCTGTCCGGGTCAATTTCTCAAGCTCATTATTGAATTTAATCTTATACCAAGGCTTACCCGCTGCTTTACACGCTAAAACAGCGTCGGGAATAATCATCTCTGTCTTGCCACGATTTAAGAAGGCTTTGACTATATCAGGGAATAGACGAGGATTAACCCCTAATACTCCCATATCCTCAAGGATTGATACGCTTCTATGAGTTAGAGGCTCTAACATCTCCGTCTTTTGCTGCTGTATCATACCGGCCAAAGACCTGCCTCTTATCGCATACCGTTGCAACATTTCGGTTGCCGTCTTGCTCGATTTATTGTTGAAGTCAAGTAAAACGTCAATTTTAAATGCTGTGGTAATTTTTTCATTAAGATATGGGATAAGGAATTTAACTAAGTTAGACGGATCGCCTACGTCGTGCAATGGGAATACTGGTGATCTTTCCCCTGCGGCGAAGGCTTGATTAAATACAGTCAATCCCTCGGCCGATGTGTCCAAGACGTTATCGCCGAGAATAGCATTACCCCACATACCAAGAGCTGGACTTGCCTGTTTCTCCATAATCTCAATGACCTTGCCAACCATATAGTTTACGCTGCGGATGGTGGCAATAAGCATTGTCCCGCTGGACCGGCCGTAAACCTCACCCCTAATCTTGATTGCGCGGCACACTGAAACAGGAAGCCTCTTATAATCTTCTTCGTAGAATGGCTGATCGGCGTTATCATCCAAGAACCATACGCCTCTGTATTTTGCCCCGCGCTTACCTTCCAATTTCGGGTCAAAATCTTCTCTGGGGATAATTCCGTGAACGATATTGAATTCTTGGTTGAAGTCTTTCTTCTTATAGGCGTCTTGGATTGCTTTAGGAAGCTTCTCCAGCATTTCTTTATTTATCTTCCCCTTATCCTTGGCAAACTCATTGACTATACGATTGGTGCGCCAGCGATACGGAACAAAGATAATATCAACCAACCCGTTCTTGCCTTCGTCAATGATGAGGTTGTCTACGCCGTAATTGCGGAATATTAGCGCGTTCTCTTCAATTCCCTGCTTAAATGAACTATTAGGGAAAGCCCCGATACCGCTTGTGCCAAATCCGGATTGGTCGTAAAAATACGCCTTCATAGCCGTATTAAGGCCAGCCTGGCTATGGTTCATGTGGGACAATAGCTTCCTGGTGATATACTGAAAATACTTTGATACCTTTGAGGCGTCGGCTAATTCCAAGACATCGTCGCTTGGCTCTAAGGTTAACGCTCCGTCTCCGGTCCCCCAACAAACACCCTGCAAATAGTCCCCTGCTTGGTTAACAGAGATAGCGGATGTGGGGTCGTCTATACACTCATCCCTTTGCTCGCCTTGGGTAAGCTTGCCCTGCGTAGCGTAAGTAGGCTCAACGCCAATTCCGATAATCTTGGAAATGGAATTCCAAAGAGCGACATTGCGCTCGCGATTAGTCTTTAATGTCGTGTATAAATCTTTTATGTTTTGGAAGTCTTTTTTCATTTAGTTCCCCAGCAATGTATCCCTTTTTTTAACGTCGCCTGATAACAACTCGGCTCCGGAACTTCCGCCGCCGGTTTTATATAATGCGCTTCTTACGGCTTTGGCTTTCTTGGCTTCTGTTGCTACAGATGACTCTGCTTCGGATGTATCTGTGCCACCACCACCCCCGCTTGTTTCCTCTTCTTCCGGGAAGAAATAATCGCTAAAAGGCCACGTCATTACTCTGCCAAAATCTTCACCCATTTTTCCTTACCTCCTCGTATAATTGCTTTGGAGTTATGATCCACCATTTATTGATACCTAAGAAATCCTTGCATATTCCGACGCAGGTTCTAAAGAACTTAAAACGCGGGTTAATCAACTCAACCTCACGCGCCATATATTCAGCGACAATATAACCGGCTTGAACTGCTTCTAAGGCCATATCGTTGGAATTTTTGGAGTAGTAATACATTCCTATCCCGCCAGTCGTCGGGTTAATCATAATGCTGGTATTCTCAACAGGCCCGGCACACAGCAAGAAACAGTGGTTAAACTTCTTATGCAAAAACCAGTTCCACCACTTCGGCTTATTGATATTTTTAAAGACTACGTAGAATTTACGTCTATACTTCACTTGTGCGCTCCTACTCTATGGTTAACGCGCTTTACCTGTTGCCCAGACTCTCCTACTGCAATCTTGCCTAAGAGATATTTAATACCGTACACGGCCATCATAACGCTGTCGGCGTGGTCCGGACTTTCTATACCGTCGTTTCTCATCTCTGGCTTAGACTGGATATAAACCTTGCCGTTCTTTTGATACTTACGCTTAATGGTTTCAAGTTGTTTAATTACCTTCTCGTGTTTGCCTAAGATAAGCCATTCCTGGTCTGTAAAGTCTTTTAAAACAAGGTAGCCGTCTGCGCGCTGGTTACCGGCGTTAATCTGTAAGCTCTCTCCAGCTCCGTCAAAGCCTTGAATATCCTTAATTGACTTTGATAATGAAACATACATCGGGTATCCTAAACCGCCCTTGTCAACTATTGAGAGTGTCGGCTGCCATAGGCTCTTTAACGCTATGGTCTTGCCAACGCTTAAATCTGTGTCTCTGTCGCTCCAGGCGCGTTGATCTACCAGTTCCCAATGAACATTGCTTTTACGCTGGAGTAATGAGGCAACACACATATCCCCGCCGCCACCGGAAAAATCAACACCCATTACGGATTGAGGAATAAATAAGTCTCCGAAGGGCTGTAAGGTCTTAGCGATATCCAGCTTGGCAAAGTTAAAAAGATAATCCTCTGCCTGGTCTAACGGCTCTCCCAGCCAGATATGGTTATAATCAGCCTCGTTGTTTCGTTTGCACTCTTCGGATTCTACGATTAAGGCTTGGGGACATTTTGGGTTATCAGTATAATTTATTTTGATATGAAGGCAGTCTGACCGGCCAGCGCAAAATACGTACACCGGGTCATTGCGGACAAACCTGTTCATCGTAAAGAATATTTTGGCGTTCTCTTTACGGATTGTCGGGATTAAAGCGTCAAGGGTTCTCTTGGTTATTGCTTGGGCCTCATCAATCCAGACAATATCAACGCCTTCCATACCCTGAATGTTGACAGCGCCTTGCTCGCGGAAGCCGCGGAAGTTAAAGGCCGTGCCGGTCTCGCGGTGAGTTATCTTGCTTGCCAATACTTCAAAATAGAGAAAGTTCTTGCCGATTAACTCGGATAAAAGGGTATAGACTGATTCCTGAATAGTATTTTGAATTTCACGGCCGCATACGATACGCAAGCGCGATAGCTTCTCAGCCAGGTATAATAAGAGCCTTCCGACTGTCTGGGATTTGGCGCCGCCACGGCCACCCTCAATCAAAAAATACCGATACTTGTTGATGTCCGTGATTAACGGCATCAGCTTAGACGGTATTTCTGATAAGATTTCCGGAAGCTCTAACTCCATAACAGCGCTATCCAATTTTAATCTCCAAGTTCTTACCAGCTATTTTAATAGCGGGCATTTGGGTAAATTTAACTTCACCGCTTAATTCAGTCTCAATCTTATCAACCCAACCAAAGTTCTTTAAGGCGAAGATTGCGCCGGTGCAATTTGAACCGGACAATAATCTCTCGTAATAAACAGACATTAAGGCTCGCGCTCTTTTTATAGTGTGAGTAAACTCTGGCTTTACTTCATACTCATAGAAGCTGTGTCTATCCGCAAAACCACAAAATAAAGCTAACCCTGAAATAGTAGGAGAATATTTTCTTAGAGTAGACTTACTCTTTTTTGTTCTCATTAAGCCAACGTCAACATAAGCTTCGGTATTAAAATAGTCTCGGATTTTGTTTTCTAACTCCGCAGCAGATTTATAAAATGGCGGGCGGCCTTCGGGATTTTTTTTCTTTGGGATTATCTTTTTCTTTTTCATCGTCGAGCTTCCAATAAAAAAGCCAGTTTCCGCCGTTCGAACGGTAACTGGCTTTATAATCTATTTAGACAGGGAGCGACCCTATCTTGCCTACATTATCGCACTACCCTCTATTATAAAGCAAGGGATACTCACGAGGACTTGGGAACGAAATCATCTTATAGCCAACTCCGTAGCCTGTTGCTTAACTCTCGTAATAGAAACTGATACTCTCCGGTCTGTCTTTCGTAAAAATTCATCGAAATATTTTCTCCCCTGTTCTAATTTTCTTTTATGCTGACATTCTGGCACTCCGCAAGTTTCTTTTATTTTTGGTCGTTTGTTACAGTAGGGACATAACCCTGCCATCAATCATCTCCTTTCGCTTGAGACTAAATCTGTTATTAGTTTACCGTCCATATGGTCTATCTCGTGCTGAATAAGGCGCGCTTCAAATCCCGAAGCTTTTTTCTTTTTACCATTGCTTATATACTCAATCATCCAAGCTCGCTCAACATCGCGCCACACATTGGGGATTGATAAGCAACCTTCCTTCTGTTTATCTGTGCCCCATCTGTTTATAATTACCGGATTAAATAAAACACGCTCTTTGCCATTATGAATATACCAGGCAAACCTTAAGGGTATGCCGATTTGAATTGCTGCCAATCCTGCGCCTTTAGTCCATGCTGTCTTATTAGCCTCTCTCAACTTCCTGATTAAATCTAATTCTGCGACCTCTTCCTGTGTCGTTTTCTTAGAGACCTGATGAAGTATCTCTTTGTCTGTTATTATTTCCATCTCCGTCCTCCCCTAATTGCTTCTTTTTACCTTATCGCTTCCAATATAAATGCCTCCGCCCTGAGACTTCCGGTAAACCTTCTGTAATGCGTCGCCTTGTTTCTGCGATAGATTTCTTCCCTTATCAACCTGTTCTTCTATGGAGATCATAAAGTCCATCTCCCACGCGTTCAGGGTGTAGTCTGAATCCTTAATTTTCTCAATAAGTATTTTGGCGTCATTGTTTAACATTGACCGTCTCCTGTAAAATTATTTTACCTGTCCTTAAGTTCATCGTTCCTATCTTGCCGCAACGTTCACATTTATATTCATTGAAGAAATGATGCTCTCCGAAAGCAAGATGTGTATAGACTACCCACCTATGCCAACCCAAAAGACAACGAATAAAAATCATCCCTTGCCCTCCTCTACCTTAAAAATTCTGCCACTGCCGTCAAACTCAATCTTAAGCGTCTTTCCTTCTTGCTTAAGATACTCCGCTACTTCCGGCCAAAGCACGAAGCGTAAGTCTTTCGGCACCCCCTCTATCACCAACTTAGCCATTATTTATCTCCTTTCGGTTTTTATTGTTCCCTGTAATCGTCGCACTCAAAAACTTGAGTGTCTACTTCCTGGCAGAACTTCTTCAAAATACAGGTATCACACAGACTTTTCATTTCTTCCCTTCCGGCCATTGCTGTATCAACTCCGAAGGCCAATACGGTTTAAGGTTATTCTTCATAAAAAGAGGCAGCCTTAATCTCTTGCTCGTTTGGATTATCTCTAAGAGCGCGCCACTATCCGGCTTGTGCTCTCTTGCCTGCGCCCCGGTCATTGCTCCTACGATAAGCCAACAGCCTAAAAATAAATAGTCTGTATAGCCGTCCATCATTGGCTCGTAGGAAATAAAAATCTTGCTGCTGTTATTAGTCCTGTGGATTAGTTGAGCTATGCGCCACTCGTCTCCGTATTTGGTGTACGTAACTCCGATCCAGCAGTTCTCCGGGACCCGGGCAAAATCTTTAATCTTGTGTGGTTGCTTCGTGAGAAAAAAAAAGGTATGCTCTGGACAGGCCCGGATAATGTTATATACCTCATCCCGCCAGATTTGATACGTGCCTTTGCCCCAGAAGTCGGCTACGCTGCAAACGAATATCCGGGAAGGCTTCTCAAGTCTTACGGGTTGCATGAGCCGGTCATAGTGAAACTCCGGCTTAAAGGACTTCTTAAAACGCGCGTAAATCCTCTGCGCGTAGCAATAAGAACAGCCCTTAAGGCAGCCGGTTATTGGATTCCAAGTATAATCGCACCACTCTATCTTGGTCTTGTTCATCTTCTTTTACTCCGTTCTGACAAAAGGTAACTCTTTACATTGAAAACCTGCGGCTTGCTTATGTCCTCCACCTCCATATATTTTTGCGATTGCCGAAACGTCAATATCTTTTTTGGTATACAGGGACACTGTCCACTGTTTACCGTCAAAGACAAAGGTTATCATCAAAGCATAATCTTCTTTGACGCTATCGAATAACTGACTTGATACCGAACCGGCATTACAGCAGATTGTCTTATATCCGTGAAAATATGCCTCAAAAGACCACGCTTTAATAAGAGATGCGTACTGATTGTCTCGGTATTGTAAAGCGATACCACCCATTTCAAGTAAACTCGTTAAACCATCCATAATAAAACCTGCTCCATCTATTTCCTGTCCTTCTCTTTTTGTGTTTAGCCAACCTCTCCATTTATCACTTTCGGGAGAAGTATTAAATAATCTTATGCCGGTTTGTAGTTTGTTAAGGTCATTGCCATACTTAGAGAAGTCCCAAATATCATAAGCGCCCAACATATCAACAATACGAGGCAACTCTATATTCGGATAAAAATATTGCCAAGTAAGAACGCAACCGGCCACTCCGTCTTTGCGTATACCACTAACATCTATGTTGCCGTGCTTTTCAATCGCTGTTTTATGATGGTCTATCCAAATAACCTTGTCAGTTATTGAGAGTAGCCTCTGGAATTCACCCTCTTTCTGTAAAGAAAAGTCAACGATAACAACCGTCTCGTTTGGGGTGATCTTCTCAAAAGGGAACGCATCTTTATAGTCAATAGAGATAAACTCGCAAGACTCGCCAATCTCCTTTGTGTAGTCCCTGTCTAATTTAAAAAACTTATAGACTATTGCCCCCGCACACTTACCGTCCATGTCCCTGTGGTAAAAACATTTCATTTGTTTACCCCTTTCTTCTCTGGTTGTTTTCCGGTAACTTTTTTATAAACTGGTGGGAATATGCTTCCCGGTATAAAGCAATCATCCCTCTCTATCCGCTCACATCTTTCGCAATAGCGAGTAACTTGATAGCTTAAAAAGGGAAACCAAGAAATTGATCTATACTTCCACCTATGCAGACCAATCTTGCAGAGAAAATTCATTTATTATCTTCCTCCGCCCTTTCATAAGTCGTCTCAAAGATGTCTGGCTTACAAGGATAAAATTCACCTTTGACGCCCTTGATAATATAGTCGCCTCTTTGAGCAACCATATTCCCTTCCAGAGTAGGAATAGATAAAGGCCAGGAATTCTCTCCGCCATACCCCATATCAATTACTGACGGACAAAATTCTTGTATTTCCTTAAAATTCTCTCCTGTCCACTGGACTGCCTCGATTATTACTGGCTTCTTTCTAAATTTCATCTTACCCCTCCTTCAATAACTCCGAATTCTCATAGATATTGCCGATAACTTCAAAAACATAATCAGAATCCATCGCAAAATCTAATGTCCATTCCTCCCAGTCGCCAAATTCCCCTCGTATAACCCCGAAATCTCCTACTTGGGTTATTTGTACCTCTTGAGGGAAGCTTTCCTTATCATCCTCCCCTACCACCATATCGTCTGCGTGGCAAAATCTTAAGATATCTCCCTCGTAAATCTCTCGGCCGTTTCTATCCTTCCGGCCAAGATAGAAAAGAGGGGTTAGTTTTTTATAAGCCGCCTCCGGTTTATGTGGGGCTGTCATTGGACCATAAACCATAACCTGCCCCGCCTGGGTAAGCAGAAACCAAGAAGCTGCCTCTTCCATACACTTTTCTATTTGACCGTTAATTTCAAATTCACACCATACTCTAAACTTTGCGTCGCGCATCTTATTCCTCCTCTTAAAATAAACTCCCTATCGTATTCATCAACCTGCGTTCGGCCTTCTGGCAATATCTGGTATCCTTCTCTATTCCGATAAAGCGCCGGTTTAATTCTTTACAGGCTATCAAAACAAAACCCGTCCCCATAAAGGGGTCAAGAACTATGTCGTCTTTATTGCTCCAGTAAGATACGAATTTCTTGGCGATTGAGATTGGCTTTTGGGTAGGATGTATTCGCTCTCCGTCCTCTTTTGTGGTGTGGCCTACGATGGCTCTTACGCCCCAGTCTTTGGCCTGGCCGAGTTGGTAATTATAGGTGAGCTTTCCTCCGGGCTTCTGCCACATCCCGATAATTTCCCAGCCGTTCATCCATTTGACTTTGCGGGCCTGCGGGACGGGGTTAGATTTTAAATCGGCGTAATATCCTTTGCATTTGAAGCCGTATTTGTCTTGCAGATACCGGCTAATGAAATTGACCTTATCCCTATCAAAATATGAACAGAGCATACCCCCCCCTCTGAGTATTCTGACAGCTTCATCCAGCCACTTGAACGTCCAATCCATAAACTCATCAAGGGAATTAAACTTGTCCCAATCTCCAAAATCTTGGCTGATGTCTTTACCCTTGAATTTCATTTTGTTACGGCCGCGGGTGATTACGACCTCGTTGGAGATGGCGTAGGGCGGATCCGTGAAGATAAGTTCAACCGCCTCCGCAGGGATAAGCTTCATTAACTCAAGGCTATCTCCGCAAATTACTTTGTTTATAAAATTATCTGGGTATACCAGAGTTTCTCTATCTAAACATTCCAAAGGCATCTTGTAACCTCTTCTCCGCTATCTCTATGTATTTGGGATTTAGTTCGATACCGACAAACTTCCGGGAAAGATTTCTTGCTACGAGTGCCGTTGTGCCTGAACCCATAAAAGGGTCGAGACATACCCCCCCCTGCGGGCAACCGGCTTTAATCATTGGCTCTATAAGGTTTTCGGGGAATGTTGCAAAGTGCGCCTCCTTAAAAGGATGGGTAGCGATAGTCCATACAGAGCGTTTATTGCGGCCAAGGGGATTATTCCATTTATAAGGCATAGCCATACCCTTACCATCATTCCCGTAGCGGCCGGTATAATCCCGGGTTTCCCCTTTTGTCTTGAATTGATCGCTACCGTATTCTTCTTTTTGGTATTTGCTTTGAGGATATAGCCGCTGCCTTAATATTCCGAATGGTCTTTTCTCTTTTAAGTATGCCTCGCTTAATTTCTCGCGCTGAATTTCAAAATAATATTTCTTACTTTTGGCTAATAAAAAAATGTATTCGTGTGCTTTCGTACACCTATCTGTTACGCTCTCTGGCATAGGATTGGATTTATGCCAAATTATATCTTGACGCAGATACCAACCGTCGGATTGTAATGCGAAGGCAACGCGCCAAGGAATACCTACGAGGTCTTTTTGCTTTAGACCTTTGGGAATAATACTGTCGGGCATATTTCGCGTACCCCGATTCGATTGTTGTTTAGGGGTATTACAACCACGGCCACCGCCAGCGTAACTATCTCCCAAATTAAGCCATAACGTTCCTTCCTTTTTTAATACTCGCCTAACCTCATTAAATATCTCTACTATCTTAATAATATATTCCCCTGGAGTTTTCTCTAAGCCGAGCTGCCTATCTATACGCAGAGCACCACATTTGAAACAAGTATTTTTGTATATACCATCTCCACTATTCGCACCCTCTCTTTTCTGGCCGGTATTGGCACTTTTACTTTTATTGTCCCGATAATGATTGCAGTTTTTATCTCCACCTATCCACTCACCAGTACCGTAATCTCGCAGGCCCCAATAAGGTGGCGATGTTATAACGCAATCTATACTATTCGCAGGAAAAGTTTTAAGTGTTTCCAATGCTTCGCCAAGATAGATTTTATTTAACTCTAAGGTTAATGTTTCTTCCATGATGTCCCCAATACCCAGACCACAAAACCTCGCGGCAGATCGCAAAGAAATTGCGGCTTTGTAAGTGCTGCTACGGCTTTCTGGACCGGCACCGCTACTTCACGAATGAGCAGGTCGCCGGTAGTTTCGTTTAACATTAAAAGGTTAAGCACGCTTTCCATTACTTAATCTCACTGTTTAAATACTTCATTGTCTCAATTATCAAAAACTCCCGCGCCTCTTGATAGTTAAACTTCCCGGGAACAATCACCGCGTAATAACCTCTTTTAAGTAACTCCGCTTGCCATTCTTTTTGTTCCTCGCTGGGGTAGCTTCCCAGTTTTAACTCTGCGGCCATACCGTGAAACTGGCCGCGGGGTTCATAAATGAACACGTCGGGGAAGCCCTTCTTGTAACCGGCGCGCTTCATTCTTATTGCTGTGTGCATTGAGGTTCTCATCCCCCCTGCTGAGGCGCAATGCAGAACGCCTAAGCTATGAAGAAAGAACGCATACCATTCTTGAAGGGGCTGCTCTTGGGACCTGCGAATAGGAAGGTCACGGTATCTATAACGCATTGGCTAAGCCCTCCGGCATCATCCGCTTGAGAATGTCTTGCAGGTTTTCCATATCGCCACCGCGGAAGTCCGCGCCTTCGGTCTTTATCTTTAAGTGCTCGGCGTCTTGTTTACTTACCCACCACTCCGTAGAGGCTTTGGAGATTGCAGAAAGAACCCAAGGGAAATGCTCGCCTTTTATTCCTGACCTGTTTTTAAGATAGCTTTCGCATACACGGATTAAGATTTCATCCGGCAAACGATAGTCCTCTCCGAACATAAGCAGCCGTTTCTTCTTGGCCTGTTTTCTGAACTTACCAATGAGCTGGTAAATATTGAACCCTGACTTAAAAACCTCTTCTAAAAGCTTTTTTAGTTTGGGGTTTTCCACAGGGACAGGCGGCTTTTTGCCTGTCTTTTCTTTATGTTGGTTAGGTTGGTCCGGTTGGTTAGGTGGACGGTCTAAAGTCTGACTAAAGTCCGACTTAGCCTTCTCGTGCTTGGCCTTGATGGCTTTAAGCCGTTCAGGGTTAGAGGTTCGATACTTCGCCTCTAAATACCTGCCAGCATAGTCAAGCCAGTCGTGGATTATACGCCCATCAAGCCATTTGTGCTTTTGGAGCAGTTGGACGAACTCTTGGGGGTTACCAGAGAAACAGGCGGAATCGGCAATAAACTCATCTGTCCAATGAGAGAGATCACCATCTTCGGCCTGTTCAAGGGCAACGTGCCATAGTGCGTGTAAGTGCCCCAGCACATAAACGGGTTTAAGGCGTAAATCAAATGCCAGAGGCTTAAGCTTCCTGTGCCTCAACAATACTGTATGAGATTCTATCCAGGGCATACAGCTTCCTTCTGTGCGGGCGCGACCTCTACGGGTTTATCTTCTGCAAGAATAGGCGCGCCGTTGTTGATAAGATGTTCTATGGTTCGTATGAGCTTAGTTGTGTTTTGACCGCGATACTGCACGGCTCTATCGTCTATGAAAACGTGATATATCGGCTTCTGTGATGTGTCCGGCGGATTGTGCTTACAGGAGTTTATGCTGTCGTAAGGGACATTGTTACGGCTTAAGTATGCCTTTAATGCCGGTGTAACCTTTCGTGTGGTCCAGATGATGATGTGGTAGCCTTTGGCCTTGAGCTGCTTCATTGCATCGATGACGTCCCAATTAGGCTTCTCAAAAACGTCTACTCCTTTCCATCCTTCGTAATGCGCGATGACCCCGTCAAAATCAAAAGCTATGACCTTCATGCAACCTCCATTCTTAATTTATTGGTTAGCCGGTAACTGTTGGCGTGTTTAAGATGACCCATATATGACGCAAACATATCGCGGAATTTCTTAAAGTCTTTTACCTTTGCCTGGCGGAACTGGCGGATTTTTTCTTTAAGGTTGTTTATCACTCTCCGCCGGACCAGAACGTATGTCGGCCGGATGATGTAGCCTAAGAAGTCTATGCCGTTTGAGATAGGCAGGAGTTTACGGCGTTTCGGGTGAAGGCGTAGCTTAAGGCGGTTGGTGAGGAATTCTTCAATCTGAGCCTGCCAAGCGCGTAATTGCGAGGCATCTGGGGAGAGGATGACAAAATCGTCTACGTAGCGCAGATAGTAGTGCGCTTTAAGGACGTGCTTAACGTATTGGTCGAGTTCGTTCAGGTAGATGTTGGCAAAGTATTGGCTCGTCAAGTTTCCGATTGGCAGGCCGGTTCGGTTATTTTTGCCAAAGAGGCTTTTGTTGGGTGGAATGTTTAAGAGAAGTTGTTGGTCTCCTTTGGGGACGTAGGATTTTGTGCAGTCCCAGAAGAGAACCTTTTGCGTAAGCCAGAGGATGTCCGGGTCTTTTACTTTGCGCTGAATTATTGTAAACAATAATTCCTTGTCTATTGACGTAAAGAAGTCCTTAATATCCAGTTGCAGGTAATAGGCGCGGACGTGGCCGTTCTTGGTTGTTTGCCGGGTGAATTTCTCCAAGCGTTCCTTTGCCGCGTGTGTGCCTTTGCCGTCGCGGCAGGCGTAGCTGTCGTGGATGAAGATAGGCTCGTAGATAGGTTTATACTCATTGGCTAAAAGGTGATGGACGATACGGTCTCTAAAATCGGCGGCGAATATCTCTCTTTTTTTGGGTTTCTTAACAGCGAAAAGAAGCGAGCGCGAAGGATGGTAAGTCCTATTTTTAAGTTCTTGTTCAAGCTTTACATTATTCTCTTCCGCGTTCATCTCGTATTTAAGAGCATTGAAAGTATTGCGCTTCTTACTCTGGCAATCGAGATAAGCGGTATCTACATTCCTGTAAGAGAATTTATCGTTTTGTAAGCCGCTGGCTGGGACGGACAGGCCGAACATAATATTTGTTGTCCTTATTGTTGTAGTTCACGTTGCCGTTGTCATAATTCACGATGCGAGCGTTGCTCTTATTCCAGGCAACCTTTGCTTACACACTTATTGCCTCTTCTTGAGGCTCTTCAAGAACCGATCCTTTTGGGTACGGTTCTTTGTGTTCTTATACCGTTTTAAGGTGGCGTAAGCGCCCAGTGAGTTACAAAATCGCACGCTTCCTCAAGGTTTACCGCTTGGGGAATTCTGGCACTTTAACCATCCTTCGCACTGCTTTGCTACCTCAACAACTTTCTTGACTGCGACCTCAAAGCTTTTGAAACTGTTAAATGCTTTCCTGCGTTTGGCAAAGCGCAAGAGAATCTTCATTGCCTCCAGTTTATCGCGCACCTGAATAAGGCAGTCCTTCCGCTCTGCCTTCTTGATGGCTGAGGCGATTAAAAGGAGTGCTTCAAGAGAAAGATTAAGCAGCTTAGTCCCGACGGTATATTTGTGGCGTTTAGCGAAATAGCAGACTATCTCATCAATATACTCCGCAAGGTCTAAGGCACTCTTATAGATTGGAAGATTCTCGTATGCGCTTTCCATTCAAACCCCCTAAAGGTCAAAAAATCAATTCACTGGCATGGGACGGACAGGCCGAACATAATAAGAGTTGCCCTTAATGTAGTAGCCCACGAGGCCGAAGCCATAACTCACGATGCGAGCGTAGCTCTTACTCCAGGCAACCTCGGTCTTAGTTGCGTAGTAATCGTCCGTTTTGGTATCGGCGAAGATCGGGAAGAAGCAGGGGTCGCCTTCAAAGTTAATAATGGACGTTGCCTCCGCGGCCGTTGGTTCTTCTCCTCCGAGTTTGGCGCAGAATTCTTTTCTGTCCTCCGGACCCATTATCCTGTCAGAGCTGGGGCCGTGCTCTTTTCTCTCCCTGTAATCCCTTATCCAGCCGTCGGGAAGTTTCTCAAACCTTGCCGGATCGTTTACGTCAATAACTACCTTTACTTCCATGCCTCTCCTCCTTGTTAAAAAGTTACGCAGGTGTTTGCTAAGGCGTAGGCTAACCAAAGCAAGCCCCTGCGTATGTCCCCCGTTATTAAATAGACTATGCCTGCGCCTATACAGGCCACAATTACCAGAAGCGGAAATATCTTCTCTTTAGTTATCATGCGTAAGCAAACGTCCTTTGGCTTTCCATCGTAATCGGCGTGTTGCGCGAGATAAAGATACGCACGGCCTCAATATGGCTGCAATACTTATTCTTGTGAAACCCCTGACAGTTGCAGCGGTAGGTATCGTCGGGAAACTTCTGGATGGTGTACGTGTGAATGTTGTAGCCGAGAATGGGCTTGCATATCCAGGTATTCTCTCCGGTCTGGACAATGCAGTCTTTCTCAAGGAATTTGTTTGCCTTATCATTCATACGCTGCCGCGACTCCGAAGTTAAAAAAGCTTGCTCTTTCACGTTCTTGCCTCCTTTCTATGCCTGCGGCTGCGGGTTATACTTCTCCCACTTCTTCAAGAAGAGCGCGCCTTTGGGCTGCTTATACTCTCCGAATTCCTGCTTAGATTTACATTTAGGACAGTAGAGTTCCACGTAGATATACTGGCCGTCTTTGGTCTGCCTGGCGCGAAGCTCTATATCTTTATCGTTCTGACAGATACCACATACCCCCTTAAGCTGCATAAAGGGCGTGGCCTTGAGCAGGGCTTCTTTAAGGTCTTGCTCTCCGTCAAACTTGATGGTGAGTTGGGTGGTGCAATTTATCTTTTTCGTTACCGTAATATCCATGCTTACCTCCTTAAATTTAATTGTCAAAAAGTCTAAATACTGGCTGGACGGACAGGCCGAACATAATATTTGTAGTCCTTATTGTGGTAGTCCACGTAGCCGTCGCCATAACCCACGATGCGAGCGTAGCTCTTATCCCAGGCAACCTCTTCGTTCGTCCAGTAACCGGCCTCTTTTGTGTCTTTAAAGATAGTGGTATCTATCTGGGGACCGTTGGCTTTATTTTTCACTAAGGAGAAGCCCAACTGCGGCGAGTGTAAGAACCAGCCCTTATGACCGGCGAAGCTAAGTTCGGCGCAAGCTATCTTTGACTCTTCCCAAGGCATACCCTCTTTGAAGTGATTTGGCAGGTCCGTGTGGGGAAGGGTTACGAGATACATATTGTGCCAGGTATCAAATACTGTGCCGTCGTGGTTGTCAATGTAGCGCGGTTCCGGATAGTCTTTAACCTTGATAATCTTTACGTGTCTCTGTGCTAAGATTGCCGAGATATCTCTGGCTGCTCCCTCAAGGTTGGTGCGGTCTTTTAATACTTTCAAAATCTGGTTCTGATTCAGTTGCATTTGCCCCCTCCTTTTTAATAAACTAACCCTAAGTGCTTGGCGTATCCCAAGGCTTCATTTATTGCTTTCTGCGCGTTCTTTGACGCTCCCTGTGGCTCGTAGTTTACATTGTCGTATACTACCCAAATACCGTTATGCCCCTCCGTGAGAAACCATCCGCTGGGAAGCAGTCTCTTACCACAATCAATACAGTATGGTCCCGCATCCGGCTCTGCGAAGTGTCCCCCTAATAAACATCGCATTTTTATAAATAACCTCGGTATCTCACAGACAATTTTTATAAGTAATTTTCGTATCTTCCACATATTGTCCTCCGTTCTAAAGCCCATAAACCTGATAAAAAATTTTTCGGTCTTTAATAAAATACTTAAAGTAGGTATCTACGTCCCTCTCCACGATCGGCTTACTGAAACCGCATTTGTTACCCGGATTGAGAGGAACAATTACTACCTGTTTTACCTCTTCGTTCCCATCACATTTTGCGTATGCCGACATCTGCTTCTTGAATTTCCGGACCTTATGCTCTGGATAATTCATGCAGGCTTTAAAGTCCGCTATGGCAGGTTCATCCCGGTAGAGACACGGCCAGTCAATATGACCGTGATATCGGAACTGCTCATTAAAACAGGTCTCCTCTTTGAACTCGCCTTTCCACGGTTTAAAGTCTTTGCCGTATTTATCCAGAAACGCTAAGAAGTTACAATCCTCCCAACTTAAGTGAAGGCTTCCCTCCGAAACTGTTTGCAGGTCTTTGCACATACGCAACATTTCCTCTTCGGTCTGAGGTATCTTCATTAAGTTGGTTTCCCAACGGCCGGTGCGAAGAAAATATTTATTCTGCGCGTCTACTATGGATCCGCGAGCTGCGTATTGCCTGAGCTTATATTCCGGGAAGGCTATGGGATAAATTGCCGAAAGAACTGAAGTTACTGATGGATATTTAATATTTTGCCTTTCAACCACCCGCGCGTCTTTTGGCAGCGGGAGATATTTCCTGGTTTCTTGCATTAACTTGCCCCTTCCTCCGGAAGGTCCCGCTTCTTCTTACGCGAGACTATATTGCCATCCGGTAATTTGACGATCACTGTCGTCTTGGTTTCTTTGATTAACTCTGCCTCTACGAGTTTGCGTCCACCTTTGTCATTGATATATACCTTCAACTGGCCTCACCCCCCTTCGGAAGTTATGTTGGTTAATGAATTCTTTGCAAGATTGCACTAAACAAAACCAAAATCCCCGCGGCCACGATACAACCTAAGATTATGGTTGCTTCGTATATTGCGTTCTCCGCTTTTCTTGCGTAATAATCGTGCATAGTTACCTCTTCTTTATAAAAAATGTGTGTTCGCCTACCTTAGCCGTTCTAACCATACCCTTAGCCCATTTGGGTAATCCATAACGCTCAACTGCCTCGTAATGCGTAGCTCCTCTCGTAACGTCTGGCGCATTTTCAAGAAACACTTTGCGAAGAATATCTCTTGCCATAAGTTCATAAGTCTTACCCTCCCGCTTAACAAATTTATTTAGGTCCGGCCTCTTCATTGCTACCAAGCCGTGATCCATTCCGGCGTTGAGACGGTTACGGACGCAGCAGGCTACGGCGTACATTCCTTGGTAGCCACCGGCTACATCCTCCGCGATTAAACCTTTCCAGAGATTGGCCGGTAAAGGTGTTTGGGCATGGGCTTTGACAGAAAAGAATAAGATAGAGAAAACAATCAACTCCGTTATTAAAGCCCACTTGGTAACCTGTTTAAGTTTAGAGTAATCAATCATTTTATTTAGGCTGCTCCAACATCTTGATTAAGCCAGATTTTGGAAACAAAAGCCTTCCGTTGCGTTTATGCTTTACGGGTTGAATTCCCCATGAAGGCCAAACCTTATAAGCATAAAGAGGCGACATCCTCAAAAAGACAGCCGATTCTTTTAATGTCAAAAGTTCATCGTTTTTAGCCAACATAACAACTGCCTCCTTTACAACCTCTCAAGTTCCTCTTGAGTAACCTTTGTCTTACCCCAATACTCTTTGACTTTTGCCTTTAATTCTTCGCGCGTCATGTTGCTTTCTAAGTCCTCATTCAAAAGTTGATTGAGAAGAATTTGGACATCCAAAACTAAGCCGATCGCTTGCCCCTTGATACTTTTTCTTCCTGAGCCGGTTCCCCCCATTTATTCCTCCTTTAGTCTTTTTCTTCCGAGACTGAATTACGGTCAAAAACGAACATAACTAAATCAAGGCCAGTAATCACCATTAACTTTTTCATTAACTGTTTTGAAGGTTCAATCTCGCCTTTTATAATTCGAGATAGATTTCCCTCATCATAGTTAAGCGCTTCGGCTAACTGTGTCTGTGTCCACTCCCGGCACTTTAACCACTGCTCAATTTTTTCTTTTTGCACCTTAATCATACCTTGCATTGTGATCTCCTTTTTGTCCACAAAACGAGGACTAAATAACCAAAAAAAATAGTCCTTCTGCCTTCAATAGGGACTTTACCACAAATAGTGGTCTTGTCAAGGATTTTTTACAACTTATTTTTGCAGGTTAAACAGACAATCTCCACACTCCGACGATAGGAAGTCAATTATTTGTTGACTTTTTCGCTGAAAGATATATAATTTTCTACAAGATTGGATTTTTAGCACAGGGAAAAAAACGGGGTTATAATATGAAATATTCAGGAAGTATCAGAACATTAGCGAACACAGAAAAGATTTTAAATTGGCTGAACCAGCACAACCTTTCTGAAAAAGATTTAGCAGAAAAATTGGGTTATGATGTTGTTTATTTAAAAAGAGTTCTCCACCAAAAAGAAGAAATTTCTATTGAATTTATGAAGAAGCTGTGTAACTTAACTAAGTTGGAATTAAAAGACGTTAGCGTAACCGAAAGAAAACACTTTTTTTTGGGAGATCAAATAAAGAGGTTTAGAGTTGAGAAAGGAATATCTCAAGAAGAATTGGGTAAGGCCATAGGTGTCAGTAAGCAGGCTGTTTCGTCTTATGAGACTGGGGTTAGAGACCCCAATCCCGAACAAAGACATAAATTAGCTGATTTTTTTGAAATAACAGAGGCCGAATTGTTTGGTAGTCAGCCGATTGACAAGAGTCTTAGCCCTGAGATTTTAGAGGCGCTACAAGACCCGGTCGCAGTCAAAGCGCTGCTTGTTACTTTTAAAAATACACAAGATATTAAGAATACTATCAAATCTCTTTTGGACTGCCTGCCCTCTCTTTCTCCGGAAAAAAGACAGGCAATATTAGCATTATGTAAGTAGAAAGAGCGCGGTGTTGGCAATCGCTTTATAATTGCCCCCTGCTTAAGCTACGATAGGCCCAGGTTGACGATTTAACGGGAAATATAGCTATATACCCTCTGAATAGAGGTCTTTTGACTTCTTTTTACTTGTTTGGATACATAGGTCATATTTGAGGCGGAAACGCCCCTAATTTAAAAGAACGCAACTTTTCTCGACGAGATGTCTCACCTCAAACGGCGCCCCAAAAAAAACGGCATATACTGGAGTTATTTCTATAAGAATGGCAAACTCCACGGTAAGAGCTTAAAGACTAAAGACTACTCTACCGCTAAATATCTCCAAGCCAAAATTGATAAGGAACTCGCCGAAAACAAATACGTAGTCTACGAATCTAATCCTACCTGCGAAAACCTAATAGCCAAATACGAAGAAGCCACAGAGCATTATAAAGTAAAAAAGAGCCTTTCAGATGACCTCTCGCGGATTAGAACTTTCATATCTTGGTCCGGAATTATCAAAATTAGTCAGATCACCGAAGAAAAACTCCAAAATTACCTTAATCACCGAATAACTGACGATGAGATAACCTTAAATACTGCAAACCGGATAATCTCCAGTATCAAGGCTTGGCTTAATTTTGCGGTCCGGCGGAAGGTTATCTTTAATAATCCGGTTAAGGACTTCAAAAAATACCGGCCTCCGCAAAATCCTCCGAAGTTTTTAACTAAGGATGAAATTGAGCGGATTCTTACGGCAGCTAAAAATACCCGGCTCTATGCACCTATTTTTACAGCTCTTTATACAGGGATGCGTAGGAAGGAATTATATACTTTAGAATGGCAGGACATAGATTTTGAGCAGGATACTATCATGGTAAAGAATAAAGATGGTTTTACTACCAAGTCTAAGAAATTCCGCAGTATTCCACTTCACAACAAACTTAAAGAATTCTTGCTTCCCCTAAGAAAAGAGGCCGGGAAATGTTTCAGCGAAACTAATCATAAGCACTCATTACCGGATATTATTGAAGAGGCGAAATTAAAAGGTATAGGGTTTCATCACTTCCGGCATACCTTTGCCTCTTACCTTGCGCTCTCTGGCGTTGATCTATATACCATTGCTCAGATATTGGGTCATTCATCGGTTTCCGTAACACAACAATACGCCCATCTTACAAAAAGCCATACCAAAACCGCCGTTGAAAAGCTGAATTTCTAATCGCATTAACAATCTCTTTAACAGGAAAAGCTGTAAGGTAAGATTTTATAACTGGTTAGGTGGGATTTAATTCAGTCTACCACTGAGCTATCTCGGCGAAAATTAACCTTCAATGCTATTTAACCTTTTTACCACAAATAAGCAAAAAATCAAGAAGATTAAGAGTAGGGTTTTTTCTTGGAGAAGACCCGGGAGAAACAAAATATTAAAAGGCCGATAATCATTCCCCAGGAAACTATTAAAAATATCCATCCGGCTAGCGTCATTTTATACTTTTTGAACCTGCCTTCCTTTATTCCTCCAGGCAATCTTAACTAAAACGGCTAAGGTCAGAAATACCGCCAATAAGCCGATGCGGGTCGCCAGGATAAACGGTTGGTTTACCGCGGGGACATTTTTCATAAAGATAATCGGCAGCCACTCCTGGGCAAACCACATTCCCAGAATAACGCATAAGAATAGCGGAGTAATGTATTTAATGATAAATTTGTAGATTTTAGGCACCCGCATATCCGCGCCCCTGTGTATTTCATCCCAAGCCTTTTCCATACCGAAGACCCAGGCGAAAAGGATTGTTTCTATTGTCGCGAATATCACCAGGAAAAATGTCCCTCCCCAAAAATCCAGCTCATCTACCACTCCCCTACCCAGAAAAAATATCGCCGGCTGGCAAAGCAGAAAAGAGACAATCCCGAAGAGGGTTACCGCTTTCTTCCTGCTGATATCAAATTCATCTTCCAGAAACGCTATCGCCGGTTGAGCTAAAGAGATGGAAGAAGTAATCCCTGCCAGGAAAAGCAGAAAAAACCAGAAGAACCCCAATAAACCTGATAAGGGTAGCTGATTAAGTATAAGCGGCATGGTCACAAAACCTAAATTAAAAACTCCGGAGCGGGCAATATCGCCGATTTGGGTCGGACCGAAGAATACAAAAGCCGCGGTAATAACCACGCTCCCGCCGATAATCACCTCCGCGAATTCATTCATCGCGGACGCCGTCAATCCGGAAAGGACAACATCATCCCCTTTCTTTAAATAACTGGCGTAAGTCAAAATTACGCCTATTCCCACGCTTAAAGTAAAGAATATCTGCCCGGCCGCTTCCAGCCAGACTTTAGCGGATTTGAGGGCGGAAAAATCCGGGTTCCAAAGAAAACCCATTCCGTTAGTAACGTTCCAACCGGGATTAAGCGCATTGGGGGTCCCCAGTGTAAGCACGCGCGCCATAAGCAGAAAGCCAAAAACAAAAAGTATACCTAAGGCCCATTTGCATAATTTTTCTATTCCCCCGCGTATCCCGAAATAAATGACCCAGATGTTAGCTATAAAAGTAATTACAAAGAATAGGTAGGCTATGCTTATCCCTTGAAAATAAGCATTATGTTCCAGGCCCTGAAATCCCCTTAAAAAAGATTGCATACCGGTTTGCGAGGTAATGGAATGATACTTGCCAAAGAGCGCGAAAAAACTATAAGCCAGGGTCCAACATTCAATGTAGGTATAATAGATAAAGATAACCAGCGGCCCAAAGATACCGATGACCCCAAAATATTTAATGAACCGGTTCTTTCGCCATAAGCTATGGAATATCCCCGGGGCTGTCCCGTGCTCAAAACCTCCGCCGTAACGGCCAAGGGTCCATTCAATCCACATAAGCGGGATACCTAACAAAAACAAAGAAACAAAATAAGGGATCATAAACGCGCCGCCGCCGTTGGAGGCTGCTTTGGCCGGAAACCTTAAGAAATTCCCTAAGCCTATGGCTGAACCGGCCACCGCCATAATAATACCCAGCCGCGTTCCCCAGCTATCCCTGATTTTGCTCATCAATGAACCATCTTTCTATTTTTTCTAATGCCCCCGCTATTTCCGGGCTTAATTTATCTCCGAACGCTAAAACTTTCGGCTGGATGGCCAGAATGATTATACCCACCGCCTTTAAACTATTTTTTAAATAACTGATGGCCAGGCTTATGGAAGCATCATGGGTGGAAAAAAAATTTACCGTCTGAATATCTTCTCCCTCTAACATCCTTATTTCGCCGGCCTGGCCGCCGAAATCAACGGCATCTATTAAAAGCACGGTATCGGGCTTATCTTTGATGATTTTACCCAAGTAATTTTCAGGGCTTGAGCTTCCATCATAGACTATGTGCGGGGTTTTATCCTGAAGGCGCGCAGCCAAAATTGAGCCTATTCCGTCGTCGCTCCGCAAGGTACTTCCAATACCTAAAATTACAACCTTGCCTGATAAATGTAGTTTAAGATGAGCTAAGGCGCCGGAGTTAGAATTTTTTTCCATGCCTATAAGGACGCCCTTTATTGTATTCTATTTTCTTAATCAAGGCTTTTTCCAGATCTATTTTTCTTGCCCCGCAATAGTCAAAAATACGGATACAGCAGTCGGCTAACTCTTCAGCCAGCTCTTCTTTTTTTCCGTGATTACGCATTGCTTCCAGGGCCTCGGATAATTCAGAGTGCATCAGGGCGATTAATTCTCCGTCGTTACGAACGTCCAGCCACCAACCCTTGGTTTTGGCGACCCGGTGGCATTCTTTTATAAAATCATTGATTGACTTCTTTTGTTTGGGTAACATTTTTTAACTCCTTGGTTAAAGTATCAAATAGCAGTTTAGCGATCTTCTCTTTGCCGTAGGTGCTGGGGCTGGAAACTTCCACCAGCGTAACTGTTTTGCTTTGCTCTGTCAAAAACACCCCCACCGGGGTAGTGTCTTCTTCGGAGACATAAAGAGCGAGCATATCTTTTCTTAAATCATCCGCGTAAATATAAGAACCGCCTTTTCTTAGTATGGACCTTATCCTATTATGGCAAGTAATCAGGTCATAACCTATTTCTTTCTTTAGGGCGTCTTTACGCTCATCCTCCAAAACCTTGGTAGAAACCCCTAGAAAACCTTTGCAAGCTTCTTTTGGGCTAACGCAACCAGAAAACAGAATAGTCAGTAAAAATAAAAAAGTACATAGTCCGCGCATCTCTCCTCCTCTTTATTCGTTGATCAATTGTTTTATTTTATCCAGATTCCGGCGCGCCTCTTCTTCTCCCCTCTTGGCAAACTCAGCCGCCTTATGCAAGTCCAGCCAGTATAAACCGGAGGTATCCGGGTGTAAGACCACATCAGCCAGAAGCGCTTCTTTCTGGGCTACCTCAGATTGCAATATTTCAACACTACTAAAAATAAAGTCAAGTATATTTGTCTTAAATATATCCTTAAAATACCGGCCCAGGTCAAACCAGCTCCTCTTCTTAATTACATCCGCTATGTTGGTCTTTAGGCCTCCCTTGATTTTCTCGTATTGATTTAAAATATCCTGCCGGGAAGGCGTAACATTGACCGCGATAATTTTCTTGACCCCCATTTTAAAAAGAGGTTCAGTCGGGAGAGGATTGATCACCCCGCCGTCAAAAAGCAGTTCTTCCTTAAGTTTAAACGGAGCGAATACCCCCGGCATAGCGCAGCTGGCCATGATCGCATCCACCAGTAAACCTTGATCCAGGACGCGCGGCTCTTTGTGTTTTACGTCGCTGGCAATAATTTTTAGCGGAAGCCGGGTATCATAAAAAGTTTTATCTCCCAGGAGCTCTTTTAAGAACTTATACAGTTTGTTTCCTTTAATAAACCCTAAATGCGGTATAGTCAGATCGACTAACCCCCAGATATGTTTAGGCTCTTTAAAATTTTTGGTAATCTCTAATATCTCGGAGCTTGACCAGCCGATTGCCCAAAGGCTGGCGATCAGCGCGCCGATACTTGAGCCAACAATAATATCTACAGGGATCTTTTCTTCTTCAAATACCTTTAATACTCCCACATGACAGAAACCATACGCTACGCCTACCCCTAAGACTAGACCCACCATACTCTCGCCGATATAACGGGATATTCTTCTGACTGCCTTGGCGTATTCGCTATCCGGATTATCTAAAATCAACCTATCCGACGCCCCCGGTTCAATATTGGGTAAAGTAGCGAATATATTCCGGCCTAAGATCTGGGCCTGTTCAATCGGAGTAATCTTAGAAAGCTTATATTCGTTAATGATTATTTTTATTTTATCTTCCTGAAAATTAAATTCATTTTTTAAGCCTTGCGTAAGAAGATGCGTTTTCTGCAACTCCTGCTCGTCAGGCCCGCTTAAAAGGTGGATAAAATCAGACTGGTTAAGAATACTGAAGATATTTTTATCCAGCAGTGACGGTAGATCCAGAACAATATAATGATACTCGTTTACCAGCTCGCTTAAAATCCCCAGCAACCTTCTTACGCAAAGAGCGTCTTCGGGGCTATAATGGAAACAAAATAAATCAATACCGAACTTGCTTTTGAGAATAAAATCCTTAGGAGCTTTTTGAGCGTCCGCCACATCTTTGGAAAGATCAAAAATCTTCTCACCCGCTAAATCCAGCCTCGCCGGCAAACTATGCCTTTGGTCAGTTGAAAGGATATCCAGGATGATTATGGATTTACGCGTTTCTTTCTTAAGGCTTAAAGCTAAATTCAGGGCGTAAATTGTTTTACCGGCTTGAGAATATGAACTGAAGACTGAGACAACCGTGCTTTCAAAGATAGCTTTCTGATGTATGTCTTTGCGTTTCAATCTTCTGGAGAGGGTCCGGCTTAAATCAATTGCCAGGCGGGGAATCTTGTTAATAACCAAATCAAAATCTTCTTTATTAATGACTAAAACTACGCAGTCATTTGTCGCTTGCGCGGTTACCGAATGCGGCTCGCTGGTTAACAGAGAAATTATCCCGAAGTATTTACCGCGATGCAGATATTCTAGGATTTTCTGAACTCCTTGAGTATCTTTAGTATAAATCACTACCCGGCCCAGGACAAGACAGTAAAAACCGCTGGGGATTGATCCTTCTTCATAAATGATATCGCCCTTCTTAAAGGAAAGAACGCCGGAATGCTCTTTAATTATTTTACGCTCTTTGGGCGATAAATCGGCGAAAAGAGGAAATTCCCGGATAATTAAATCTTTTTCAATTGCTTCCATAATTATAATCTACCGGTCTTGCATACTTCGGAGAATTTGCGGGCGCTCTCCCGGATCGTGCGTTTATAAGTATTATAATCCACCTCTACCAGCCCGAATCGCGGGGCAAATCCTTTATCCCATTCGTAATTATCCAAAAGAGACCAATATACGTAGCCTAATATCTTTACTCCGCCAAGCAGCGCCTTATTCACGCTCTCAAGGTGCTCCCGAATATAGTCCCACCTTAAAGCGTCACTATCAGTGCAAATACCGTTCTCCAGAATAAATACGGGAAGATTATATTTCTTTAATCCCATTAATAAATCGTAAAGGCCTTGCGGGTAGATGTCCCAGCCCATGGAATTCTTTCTTAAAGCCGGCTGGTTGGCGCAACTTACCTTTCCCACCCAGCTGGGACTGTAATAATTCATCCCGATAAAATCAATCGAGCGCTTTCTGATCAATTTATCAATAAACTCAAGATTATAAAATTTATGCCTTAAGTAAGCGGATATTTTATTCCTTAGGCTGGGCAGGCAAGGAACAAAAGCCTGCATATTCTGGGCGATACTGATTTGAGGGTATTCCAGATTCTTCTTCTGATAAATATCGCGGATTAAATGATAGGCTGCAATATGAGCTTTAACCAAAGTCTTAGTTACCTGCCTGGCCCTTAAAATTGACCTCTCCTGCGGAGGCCAGGTGCCTAAAAAATAAGAAAAATAAGTATAGACCATCGGCTCATTGATGGTCACCCAAAAAGGCACATCGCCGGCAAGCGCGCCTACAACTTTTTCAACATAACGCAGGAAATATTTAACCGCTTGCTTATTGCGCCAACCGCCGGCTTTGGCAAACCAGATAGGATTAGTGAAATGATGCAGGGTGACTATCGGCTTAAGCGAGCGCGCTTTTAGGCTCAAAATCACCTGTTTATAATGCTCCAGCTCCTTATCGGAGAATCGACCTTCCTCAGGCTCGATGCGCGACCACTCAATAGAGAGGCGATGGCAATTGTGATTTAATTCTTTGGCCAGGTCAAAATCCTGGGCGTAAAACTCGTAATGGCGGGCTGCTTTCCCAGAAGGGTATTTTAGATTAACGCGCTTCTCCCACTCCCACCAGTCGCTGGATACATTATCGCCCTCAACCTGATAAGCGGAAGTAGCCGCGCCCCAGAGAAATTCTTTAGGAAATTCAAGCATTAGGTTATTATAACACCAAAAATAAAAAAAGTCCCAGCAAAAATGCCGGGACTTTTCTTAAAACTAAAACTGGCTCAGCTTATCTGGCGCCGGAAGATGTTGGTGACGCTGACTGGGAATTAAGATATTTACTTAATACGCTCCAAGTTTTAGGGCCTACTTTGCCATCTCCTGTCAGGCCATTTGCCTTCTGGAATTCTGAGATAGCCTTCTTGGTTTTTGCTCCGATTTTGCCGTCTACTGTTCCGGTATAGAAACCCGCGTTCTTAAGCGCTGCCTGGATCTCCATAGCCGTAGGTTTAAAAGGACCGGCCGGAGGTAAGGGTTCTAATTTTGCCGCTTTAACTACTGAAGGAGTTCCTACTTCAATCTTAGCTTCAGGGGCCTTGCTCTCTACCTTGGTCTCTGGAGTAGACGCGGTTGTAGTAGACATTGTGGAAAGCGTCTCCATAGACATTGGTTGCTGCATTTCTTCTAACGTTTGCTGCTTTTTACCGCATCCGAAAATTGAAATCGCAATTACGGAAGCCAAAACGATAAATCCGAATCTTTTCATCTGCTCACCTCCTTGACCAGAAGGGCACACCCGCGCAATACCTTATAAGCCCGGGGTGTTACTGGTTTCTATAATTTTAACAAATCTTTTAGAAAAATCAATCAAAATTACTTAGATTTCTCTTATTTTCGGGTAGACAACATTAATGGTCAGAAAAAACGCCGCGCAAATGCTACCACCTAACATAACCGCGAAAGACACACCCATCACCTGGGCAATACTCCCGGCGATAAGATTGCCGAAAGGCATCAAACCGGCAAAAGTAATCATAAATACGCTCATTACCCTGCCTCTGAATTTATCCTCAACCCTCATCTGTAATAACGTATTTATCAGGGCGACTGCCGTAACACTTGTCCCTCCTACCAAAAACATAGCCACAAGCGATAACCAGTATATTTTTGATAAAGAGAAAATTATAAGAGCGAAAGAAAACAATATCGTTGAAGCGTAAAGGAGCCTCCCCTTGCGCTTAGAATCTCCGAGTTTAGCTAAAATCAGCGCCCCGATTAACGCGCCCATCCCTGAAGCAGACAATAAAACCCCCAGGCCTTTAATCCCCACCTTTAAAATATCATTGGCAAATATGGGCATAAGTATAATATGGGCCACGCCAAATAGACTGATTACCGCTACATTAGAAATCAAAGCCAAAATCAGGCGATTATTCTTAATAAATATCAGGCCTTCTTTTAAATCATGGAACGCTCCTTTGGATTTAACGTCATTAATCCCTCTCTTGATACTGATTGTCCAAAGAGCAATCAGTACCGCCAAAAAACTTATCCCGTTTATATAGAAACAACCGCTCATGCCAATTGTAGCGACTAATATACCGGCAAGCGCGGGCCCGATTATCCGCGAAGAATTAAAAGCTACGGAATTCAAAGCTATCGCGTTAAATAAATGGGTTTTTCCGACGAGCTCTACCACTACTGCCTGCCGAGCCGGCGCGTCAAAAGCCATGACTATCCCGTTAAGCAAAGCAATAATCATAATCTGCGCAGGAGTAATTAATTTATTTTGAGTAAGGACCGCCAATATAAACGCCAGGACCATAAAAATTGTTTGGGTTAATATGAGGATATTCCTTTTATTCAGGCGGTCAGCTAAAACGCCTCCGAATAATGATAAAAGGAATATGGGGATCGAGCTTAAAAAGCCCACCACGCCAAGGAGAAAAGCCGAATTAGTCAGCTCAAAGACTAACCAACTCTGGGCTACCTGCTGGATCCAGGTGCCGATAAGCGAAACAAACATACCAAGCCAATAGACCCGGTAATTTCTTACCTGTAATGAAGAAAACATTAAATGAGCGCTTGACTTACGATCCGCCGAAGGCGGAGAGTAAGTCAATGCGCGAATTTACCCCTGCTGTTTCATTTTATCGGACATTCGGAACAGCAGGGGCATAAATTAAGATTTGATTACTGCCTCGCGCCGGCAGCGGGGACAAAGGATTTTCAGGCGCGTAGAACGGTTGAGAGCGGCCTGTTTATTGCCGGCAAGAAACCTTTCTTTTAAAGCTAGTCCGGCGCTTCTTAAATAAAAAAGCAGAAGCGAAGCGTTGGTAAAAGTAAGCGCGCCTAAGCGTTTAGCGACCCAAACATACTGGTCGTAAGGCAGGATCGGCTCGCCGCAATATTCGCAGATTACGAACTCTTTTTCGATTACCTGCTTTAAATCCTGCCTCTTCTCTGTTGTAGCCAGGTCAAATTCCCGCGAGAGCATTATGCCTTTTAAGGTAGGGCAATTGGCTTCGCATTGCCCGCAAAATATACAGATATCCCAATGAACAGTTAATTTTCTTTTTATTGTCCCGCCGGCTACCTGATCGCTTACCTCTATCGCTTTCGCCGGACAGACCTGAGCGCAGGCAGTGCAACCTAGGCAATCTTCCTCATGAAAATACGGCCTGCCGCGAAACCTCTCGTAAGGCGTATGCGGCTTACGCGGGAAATCGCTGGTGTAAGCGCGGCTGAATAAAGACTTTATAACCTCTTTTAATTCTCTTATTTTTGGACGGCGCATATTTTTAAAATTTTGTTTAATAGGTTATAGATATCCCATTTCCCGGATTTAAGAAACTTATAAACCTTAGACAATAAAGGGATATCCTCTATTGTCTTATAAAATTCCGTAGCCGGGAAATTGGGCGAACCGTAGGCCGACTCCCCCCCTACAAAAAAGCTATCTTCCCTCACCCCTTTGCCTGAAGAAATTACTTTCCATAAAAGGAATCCCGCCAGTAAGGCTACGCCTAAGAACAAGGCGACAAACAAACTGTTTATTTTTCCGCTATAATTTAACGCGAATGAGAAAGACGGGGCCAATTCTCCTTTAATAAAGGCGCTGGAGAATATCCCAAGAACTACGCAAAGCCCGGATAAGATCAATAGCGGAGTAAGCATCTTCCAGGGAGCCTCGCTTATTTTATTCTTCTTAAGGTTATTATCCTGGCCTAAAAAGATAGCGTGGATAAATTTTATAAAACTGGCCAAAGTAAGGGCGCTGCCAAACATCGCCGAAATTAAAGCAAACATAAAAGCAAAACGCAACCAGATCCCTGAAGATGACATAAGCCCTAGAAGTGTGCCCTGATAAATCATCAGCTTAGAAACAAAACCATTAAAAGGAGGGACTCCTGAAATGGATAGAGCTAAAATCAGTCCGCTAATAAAAGTAAGCGGCATATAACGGGCCAGGCCCCCTAATTTATCCAGGTCAAAAGTTCCCTTCTCTTTTTCTACCGCGCCACCCACCAGGAAAAGCCCGTTTTTGTATATCGCGTTGTTAAACATATGGAATATCGCGCCGATCACCCCTATGGGATTTCCAGTGCCTAAACCCAGGACCATATATCCTGCCTGGCTTATCGCGTGATAGGCAAGCAGCTTCCTTAAGTCATGCTGGATAAGCGCCATCAAAACCGCAAAAATTATAGTAAGGCTCCCTGTAATAAGTAAGAGCGCGATCACAAAACTATTCATCACAAAGAAATCCAGGCAAAGGCGCGAGAGTATGTATACGCCCAGCAACTTATCCAAAGATGCCGGCAATATGGCCATAACCGGAATAGGGGCATTTTCGCTAGCAGTAGGTATCCAGGTATGAAATGGGCCCGAACCCATCTTGGCCAGGGCGCCGGTGAGCATCAGGCCAAAAGCTAGCCAGCATACAGGCCGGTTGAGAACCATGCTCGTCCCGCCTGACATGCTAAATGAACCGCTAAACTTAGAATAGATACAGGCGCCGATAATAAAACAGATATAAGAAAACCCTAATATGGTCGCGGCCTTTTTAGCGCTAAAACTTGAACCCAGATTAAGCAAGGCGTAGAGCATAAAGATGGAACCGCCCCAGGATAATACGAATATAATAAAATCCGTGGCCAGTATTTCTAAATTAGTAAAGACCAGTAAACCCAAGAGCCAGGAGAAATACCCGCGCTTAGCGTTCATATAATCTTTAGAATATAAGCAGACTAATACCCCGAAAAGATTGGCGAAGATTAATATCAGGCGGGAGAGCTTATCCAGCCCAAGCGTAAGAACGTAGCCGTTAAATAAATACCTGCTCCAGGCGCCAGGCGGCTTTAAAAATAAATAAACGGAAAATACCAGGCTTAACAGGAATACGGCTAAGCTTAAGTTCTTCCTCAGATTATCCTGTTTGCCTAAAAAGAATAAAATTAAACAAACAGCCAGGGGAAGCGCAAGTAAAAAGAATAAACTGGTATTCATCATTTTATCTCTAAGAGGCTTTTAGCTATCTTTTTAATATGGTAATAAACCGCGGCTGTAAAATCCAGCATGTTCAAAAACATATTACAGCCCATAGGCGTGCATTCGCCGACAAGCATTCGCTGGTCGTGGTTATGGCGGTATTTATCCACGAGGCTGTCAATATGCTCCTCTTTTCTTAATACTTCTTTAATCAGGGCGGGGTTATCTTTCTCCAAAACAAAAACAACCTCATCCAAAGCGCCTTTGGTTTTATTGTAAAGGTTCTTATATTCTTCCACCGCTCCTTCGCTAAAAAGCAGCTTTTCTTCTATCTTTATCTGGATCCTCTCTAAAATATCCTTACAGTAGTCTCCGATTAACTCAAAATCCCCGGCAATATTGGCATAAGTTATAACTCTGGATTTTTCTTCCGGCGTGACTGACGAACGAGCTAAGCCGATTATTTCTTTATTGATTCCCTCTTCCAAAGCATTGAGTTTATCTTCCTCAAGAAGCGCCTTAGTGATCAGATCCACATCATGCTCAATGAAAGCGTCATAAGTAAGCTGCCACATGGATGAAGCGCTTTTAGACATTTGATTAATCTTTTCCTTAATACTATTCAGGTCTACCATAATAAACCTCCTTTAGTTTAAGGGTCTTTGCTTGAGACAACTTAATCAAATCCCAGCCATTCATCACTTTGTGATTATCTGTTTTGCGGATAACCGCCACTCTCTCTGTGCAACAATAACAGGGGTCAACCGCCGCTAGGGTCAGCGTAGCATCAGAAATCGTCCCTCCTACCGCGGAAACTTTATCCGAAGCCACATTCATAAAACTCGGGGAGCGGATCTTATGCCTGACCGGCCGGTTGGTTCCGTCGCTTTTTATATAGTGGAAACATTCTCCCCGGGGAGCTTCCACCCTGCCAATACCTTCTCCGGCGGGGATATCTTTAACTCCGGCGTCAATGGGAGCGCCCTTGGGGATCTTATTTAAGGACTGCCGGATTATACTTATACTCTCATATAATTCCAGGATCCTGACTACGGTTTTACAAAAAACATCTCCCTCTTTTTCTAAAATTACGTTCCAATCCAGCCGGTCAATTACTCCGTAAGGATCATCTCTGCGTATGTCAATATTCACTCCTGAGGCCCGGGCAGTGGGGCCCACAACGCACCAATCGATTACCTGTTGACGGGTCAACACCCCTACGCCCTTAAGCCGCATTTTAATGACCGGGTCATCCATAATCGCGCCGCGGAATAAATCTACCGCCGGGCTTAATTCATCCAGCATCTTTTTTAAGACCGGAATATCTTCGTCTTTTATATCCCGCCTGACTCCGCCGACTTTGAACATAGCGTAGTTATTCCGGTTTCCGGTAACCATTTCAAAACAATCCAGGACCGGCTCGCGGTATTTCCACGCCCACATCCAGATAGTATTATATCCGATAAAATGTCCGGTCAGGCCCAGCCATAAAAGATGGCTGTGGATCCTCTGAAGTTCATCAATGATTGTGCGGATATAGAGTGCTCTCTCCGGGACAATAGTTGCTTCTCCTCCTAAAATGTTTTCTACGGCTAAAACATAAGCATAAGGATGGGATGACGAACAAATGCCGCAAATACGCTCAACTAAGAACGACACCTGGTCATAATGCTTAGACTCGGATAGTTTTTCTATTCCGCGGTGGTTATAACCGATAATTATATCTATATCAACTACGTTTTCGCCTTCAACATAAAGTTGAAAATATTCCGGCTCTTCTTGCAAAGGATGATATGGCCCTATGGGCACGATGATTTTATGGCTCATTTTTTATTCCTCAAAGGATATTCACCTTCCGGCCATTCTTCGGCCAGCAGAAGTCTTTTTAAATTCGGATGCCCCTTAAAATTAATCCCCAGCATCTCCCAGATCTCCCGCTCAATCCATTCAGCCCCGGCAAACATCGGGGTTATTGACTGGATTTCGGGTTTAAGCTTATCTTCCAATAAAACACGGACTGAATAGATCTCGCCCGAAGGGTCATTGCTGAAATGATACAAAATCTCAAAATAATCCGGCATATCTGTGGCGGAAGCAGTGATAAACCTTAGTTCCAGCTCTTTAAATAATACCTGCGTAACCTTAAAAATATCTTTTTTATCTATTGCCAAATATATCCTCTTAATAGACTTCTCTTGCCAATCTTTTATTTTATCCTGTAATTTCTCTTTTATTCTGTCGCGCATATCCATAAGCTTATTTACCCTTCCTTACTTTATCCACTAACTTTACGATGCCGGCAATGATGGCCTCCGGCTTGGGAGGACAACCCGGAATATAGACATCTACCGGTAATATTTTATCTAAAGGCTCCCCCACATTATAACTATCCCTGAACATATGCTGTGAACACGCGCAGGTGCCGCAGGCTACCACCACACAGGGCTTAGGCGCCTGTTCATAGATTTTTTTCATCCTGGGAATTGATTTTTTATTCATTGCCCCGGTGATTAAAAACGCGTCGGCGTGACGGACCGAACCGATAAGCTGTATGCCAAAACGCTCAAGGTCGAATCTGGGGGTAAAACAATCCAGTATTTCAATATCGCAGTTATTACAGGAGCCATTGCTCGCATGGAATACCCAGATAGATTTAATTAAAGCCTTGCGTCTTATATCCATATTATAATCCCAACATAGCCAGAATAACGGCTGCCCCGGCTGCCAGCGTCGGTATTCTCCAGAAGAATCTTAAAACCTGGTCTATGCGTAAACGCGGGTTAGTGTTCTTGATCAATATCATTATAGCCAACAGCATCAAATATTTAGCGATCAGTAACGCCGGGTTTAAAGAGCAACCTAAAAATAAAACAATGATAAAAAGCGGGACAGTATAAAGCATTAAGGCCTTGGTTAGTTTAAATATTGCCAACGGCAGCCCCGAATATTCAATTAAGGTCCCGCACATAAGCTCCTGATCCGCTTCAGCAACATCAAAAAGCCCTAACCCTAATTTTGCCTGCATACAAAATATTGCGACCAGAAAAGCCAAAGCGCCTGAAAATGAAAAAATATTGGAGCCAAAGAACATCTGCTGCTGGATTATCGAGCCTATCTGGAGGGACCCGTTGCTTTTGATGACCACAGTAATTATAGAGAGGATAAGCGGCAGCTCATAAGCTAAAAGAAGTTTAACCTCCCTGGATACCCCTACCGAAGCCAACGGATTTCTGGAAGAAGAAGCCCCGATGATCAAGGCTACGGCCGGTAAACTTAAAAGATAGAAAAAGACGATCAAGTCCGCGCCGAAACTATTTGCCGGAGAAATTATGATCCTTCCTAAACTGGCGGCTACCAATATCGCGCTTACCAAGCCCAGATACGGTGAAAATAAAAACGTAAGCCTGGCGCCTTCTGGGACAATAACCTCTTTACCTAATAATTTTACGATATCGGTAAAATTCTGATGCCAGGGCGGTCCGACCCGCCATTGCAGGCGCGCCGTCAACTTTCTATCTATCCAACCGGCCATTAGCCCTACTAGCGCGCTGAATAAAAAACCGGGAAATATTAAATAATAAAAAATTTCTTTCATTTCTTTCTCGGGGGTTGTATATCCTCCCTTGACCATTTACGCGAATGCACGGCTAAATGTTCTCCCACAAAATAAATATCCTGTTCTAAACTCTCTTCGACTTCTTTGACCTCTATAGCTTTTTGGGGACAGGTAAACGCGCATTTAGGAAGTTCGGCGCTTTTACCTACGCAATAATCGCATTTAGAATCCAGATAGGGAATAAAATCCTGAAAAATAATTCCGAAAGGACAGGCAATGGAACAGGATTTACAGCTTGTGCAACGCATCTTATAACGCTTAATATGCCCGTCAGGCGCCCTCTCCAGGGCATTATGATAACAGGAATCCACGCAGGGCGCTTCTTCACAATGCCGGCAGATAGTCGCGAAAGTCGCGTATTCGCGTAAAGACGTAATACCGTCGTTCTGCGGATGATAGAAATAATCGCAGGTAACCTTGCATTCTTTACACTTATCGCAAATATCTAAATCTAGAAATAACCTTTTCATCGCATTAATCCCAAATACCCTGGATATCTTTTAACTGTTCGTAAGTAAATACCGGGCCGTCTTTACAGGCATAATATTTGCCTAAACGGCAATGCCCGCATTTACCCAGCCCGCAGGACATACTCTTTTCCATAGATAAATATATATCCGGCGGCTTAAAACCTATGTCCAGTAATTTCAAAGTGACAAATTTCATCATGATCGGAGGGCCGCAGACTATTCCGACGGCATTCGTGAAATCTATCGGAGCGTTCCCTAATATCGTAGTCACCAGACCCACATTCCCCTGCCAAGCAGGTTCCCCTATATCTACGCTGACTAAAACATCCACTCGCTCCATCTTGGCCCACTCAGGAAGAGAGGTCTTATAAACTATGTCTTTTGGCGAGCGGGCGCCGTAACGCAAGACGACTTTATTGTAATTATTGATCTTGGAGAAAAGACTGAATAATAACGAGCGTAACGGCGCTAGACCCACTCCGCCGCCGACGATCAAAATATCCTTTCCCTTAAACGTATCCAAAGGATAACCCTTGCCGTAAGGCCCGCGCAGGCCCACTGCATCTCCTTTACGCAGAGAATGTAATTTAGAGGTGACTTCACCCGCATTCATTATAGTAAGGTCTAAACTTCCCTTGACCCCCGGGTCAGAAGAAGGGGTAAATGGCGCTTCTCCCACTCCGGGCACACTCAATTCAATGAACTGGCCGGTAGAAAAACTAAAATCCCCTTCGGGCTTAAGCCGGAAAGTCTTTATCGTTGAGGATTCCTCGATTATTTCCTCAATAACAGCCTTAACTGGTTGGTAGATGTTTTTCTTCATATAGTTTACGCAATATCCGGCGTATATCAATTTTCCCCGGGCAGACATCAATGCATCTTCCGCAGCCACAACAGGCTTGCACCCCTAGATTAGAAATAAAAAAATCAAATTTTTTTAAAAAACGGTTGCGCAGCCGCATATAACGCAGGCGTAAAGGGTTGGCCCCTCCGGCCACCCGGGTAAAATTCTTAAAGAGGCAGCCGTCCCAAAGGCGCAGCCGTTTAGAATTCTGCGCTGAAGGTTCATCCGCCAGCAGAAAACAATGGCAGGTGTCACACATAAATACGCAGCCATTGCATTCAACGCACGTGCGCGCTTCATCATTCCAGATCCCGGAATTATACCCTGATAATACCGTATCCTGCAGGGTTTCTTTTTTGGGTATATTATATTGCTTAAGATGCTCATCCAGGCGCAGATCCAGCGACTCTCTCTTGGCTGCTCTTCCCGAGAGCTGGCCCAATGTCGCCGGAATTAATATACTTTTTAAGGATAGAGCTATGCTTTTAGCTCTTGGCGACGCTACATCCAGAAGGTAACCGTTATTCAGCGGCGCCAGGTTAAAATCAAAACCTTCGAGCGGATAGGGATTGATATCAAATGCCCTGCAGAAACAAACTTCTTTAAAATGCGGGCAATCGCTAGAAATTATTAAAGCGCCATCCCTCCTGGTCTTATAAAGCTGGTCTATTTCGTCTCCTCCCAGGAATACAAAATCCTGTATTTTTAAGGAAAATATATCGCAATTTTTTATTCCGCAGAGAGCCAAAGGCCGCTCCCTCTTCTCTTTTAAGGGCGCGTCTTCAAAATACGCGCTGACTTCTTCTTTATAATGGGTGAGGAACGCGCGGGTAGGCTCTACGCAGCGGTAATCGCTAAAGACTATATCTTCTTTATTTACTTGCGAGAATTTCCTTAAGAAATAATCATCGGTAGGAAACCCCGGCTTACATCCGCACTCATCCTTATACGCTAGCTTAGACTTAACCGGAACATACAACTCATATTCCTGAGCTATACGTTCATAAAATTTTAGCAGGTCATCATTTTTTAAGAAATAGGTTTCCATAAATTGATTACCCGGCTGAAAGCCTCGTTCTTACCAAATCACTGACTAATTTACCGTCAGCTTGTCCGGCGATTTTAGCGTTAACCTCTTTCATAACCTTGCCCATATCCTTCATGCCGCAAGCGCTGGTAGCCGCGACAACTTCTTCAATCACTTTTTTGATCTCATCGCCAGACATTTCAGGAGGAAGATAGGTTTTTAATATCTCTGCTTCCTTTTTCTCCTTCTCGGCCATCTCCAGGCGCTCTCCTTTAGTAAACTGCTCAATTGAGTCTTGACGCTGCTTGATCTGCTTCTTAATTATAGCAACTGCCTCGCTGTCATCAAGAGAAGCCTTTTTCTTGGCGAGAGCGGCATTCATCATATCCGCCCTTAGGAAACTTAATACCGCACTCTTCAGCGTATCCCTGGCCTTCATCGCTTCTTTATAGTCGTTAAGAATCTTTTCTTCTAACATAAATCCTCCCTCACCCGCGGTATTCTACGGGTATTAGATTAAAATACACTTTTTAAAATGGGCGAGCCTTTTATTCAGATCTTTCAGGGTAAGTTTGGAGGTCCTTTCCAAACCAAAATCTTCGATGTTAAATGACGCCGCGATTGTCCCGAATACAAGCGCTTTTCTTATATTTTGCATATTGAGGATCCTGGATTTAGCCAAATAACCCATGAAGCCTCCGGCAAAGGTATCTCCTGCTCCGGTCGGATCAATCACTTTATCCGCCGGATATGCCGGAAGAGAAAATATGAATTTATCGCTGAAAAACAAAACTCCGTGCTCGCCCTTTTTTATTAAAACCATCCTGGGGCCAAAAGAGCGCAAGGCGCGGGCCGCCTGGATTAAGTTATGTTCGCCGGATAAAGCCCGGGCCTCCTGATCATTGGCTACATAAATATCCACCTGTTTCAATAAACGTATCAGCGCCTTACGTTTATTATTGATCCAATAATTCATGCTATCCAAAGCGATTAATTTGGGCGAACGCATATGCCCCAAGAGGTGCCGCTGTATATCCGGGTCAACATTAGCCAAAAAAACGTGTTCTATCCTTTTCTGCTCTTCGGAGATCTCAGGCTTAAACGTGCTCAGGACCCCCAATTCGGTATTCAAAGTAATAGCGGTATTTAAATCCCCCCTATATTCTCCTGACCACTGAAAGGTCTTTCCCGAAGCCTCGCGGATAAGCGCGCTAAGATTTATGCCTTTAGCCTCTAAAAATTGGATATGCCTTTGAGGGAAATCCTTTCCGACAATAGCGACCAGGTTCACTTTGGTAAAAATGCGCGCGGCCATAGAAAAATGCGCGGCTGAACCTCCGAGCAACTGTTTTCTTTGGCCAAAAGGAGTCTTTACATTATCCAGCGCCACTGTCCCCAGGACTAATATACTCAAATTTACCTCCTACCCCATTCTTAACCAGAATGCCGCGGCTATAAGTATTCTGTATATCCCAAAAGGAATAAACGTATGTTTCTTTATGAAAACAAGGAGAAATTTTATGGCTAAAAGGGCGACCAGAAATGAAACAATGAACCCGACACCTAAAACCAAAAATTGATCTGTTCTAAAGCTTTTAGCGCTCTTGGCCAAATCTAGGGCAGTCGCGGCGCACATTGTGGGAATGGCCAGTAAAAAAGAAAATTCCACTATTGTTTTGCGTTTTAAACCCAGCGCCAGGCCCCCTACAATAGTCGCTGCCGCCCGGGAAACTCCCGGAATAATGGCAATCGACTGAAAAAAACCGATAATTAGGGCCTGGGGATAAGTGATGGAAACTAATTCCTCCGAAGAACCTTGCCTCTCTCCGTGAAAAATTTCAAAAAGTATAAGCGCGACGCCCCCTAAGAATAACGACCAAAGCACTACTGAGCTGCTGTTCAAAAAGAAGGTCTTAATAACCTTGTATAATAATACTCCGATTACCGCGGTCGGTAAAAACGCGGTTAAGATTTTCTTCCAGATATCAATACCCTTAGATAACGTCTTCCAGTAAAGAATAACTACCGCCAGAATAGCTCCGGATTGAATCGCGATCTCAAAACTTTTGACAAACTCTGTCTGGGCAATTCCCATACTGCGGCTGGCGAGCATTAAATGCCCGGTGGAAGAAATAGGCAGGAACTCCGTGATCCCTTCAATGATCCCCAATATACAAGCCTGAATTAAATCCATATTCCAATTTCCTTAATGCGGATGTTTCTCTAAAAACCCCGCCATATCCATAGCAAGATCCAGGCGTACTTGAACTTGCGCGCCGGTTACGGGATGAGGAAAACTTAACTCCTTCGCTTGTAACATAAGCCTTTTGGCCTTAATCTTAAAATCCCTGCGGAACGCGTATTTAGTCTCTCCCAATACGGGATGGCCGATCTGCTTAAAATGGATCCTTATCTGGTTAGTCCGGCCGGTCAAAGGATGCACTTCTACAATAGCAAAATCTTTCCTTTTTGCAATAACTTTGTAACGGGTTTGAGCGGATAAACCTTCTATTTTATTCTTGATCTCTCCCGCGTTTTTATAAGGGACTCCCCGGACAAAAGCAATGTAAGTTTTCTTAACCTCTCTATCCCGAAATTCATTCATCATCTTTTGTTGAACGCTTTTATCTTTCGCGTAGATTATCAAACCGGAGGTCTCCCGGTCAAGCCGGTGGCAGGGGTATAAATTTAAAATACTGGTAAGCGTGCGTTGTTCGTTTTTAGGAGTAGGCACAGTGAGAAGCCCGGAAGGTTTATCTACTACCAGAAGCCACTCGTCTTCATAAGCTATGGGGATATTCAAACTATCTCCAACATCCTGTCTATTGCTTTTTTAGCCCGTTGCCGTATATCATCAGGAACCTTAACTTCTTCCTTTAATTCCTCCAGGGCCCAGAGTATCTTATCTTGCGTAGTGCGTTTCATATTCGGGCAAATAGCGCGTTCGGAAGCGGGATAAAATTCCTTTCCGGGATTATCCTTCTTCAGCCGATAAATGATCCCCACTTCTGTCCCTATGATCATCTCTTTAGCTTCTGTTTCTTTGGCGAATTTCGCCATTTGGCTCGTAGATAAAACCGCGTCAGCCATAGCCGCAACCTGAGGTAAACACTCCGGGTGCACTATAACTTTAGCAAAAGGATGGAACTTCTTTTCCCGCCTTATATCTTCAGGGAGAATCTTTATATGGGTAGGGCAAAAACCATTCCAGGTAATCAGTTGCCGACCGGTTTGTTTTGATACATAATCAGCCAGGTATTTATCCGGGACAAAAATGATCTCTTCTTTGCCTTTCAGGGCATTAACCACGGCTACCGCGTTCGTAGATGTGCAACAATAATCTAATTCCGCTTTAACTTCCGCCGACGTATTTACATAACCTACAACCACGGCTTGCGGATGCGCTTCTTTAAGCTTTCTTAATTCCTGGGCGCTAAGCATATTGGCCATCGGGCAACCCGCGTTTCCATCCGGAACGATCACTAATTTATCCGGAGAAAGAATGGAGGCTGTTTCAGCCATAAAATAAACCCCGCAGAAAACAATTACCTTGGCGTCAGTTTTAGCGGCAACGCGGCTTAACTCCAAAGAATCGCCCCTAAAATCCGCCACCTCCTGGACTTCGGGGAGCTGATAATTATGCGCTAAAATTACGGCATTATGCCGCTTTTTAAGCTCTTTGATCCTATTTTCTAAACTGGAGATTTCCTTGGTCATCTAACCTGTAACCTTATCAATAATAGCTCCGCCTAAAACCCTGTTCTTTTTATAGAAAACTGCTGACTGTCCGGGAGTTATAGCAAATTGCGGTTTTTTAAAGACAATTTTGGCTTTGGCTATCGGAGGCCAAACCACGGCCTTGTGGCCTGTAGCTTTATTACCGGAAGGGAGCAACTCTGCATCAGCTTCTTTATGATTATACCTTATCTTCACCTTAAAGGCAACTTTCTTTTTTATAGGGAACTTAAGGGCATAATGCGCTTCCTTAATTAAAAACTCGCGCTTAGAGGCATCTTCTTTGGAACCGATAAAAATCTTATTAGTCTTAGGGTCTATTCTGGTTATATATACCGGATAGCCTTTAGCAATACCTAAGCCTTCGCGTTGTCCAACGGTGTAATAGGCAATTCCTTTATGCCGGCCGACAACCTGGCCTTGAGAATCTATCACCGGCCCGGTAGGCATCTCTTTGTTCACCCTTGCCTTTAAAAACGTCCGGTAATCATCATCCGGCAAGAAACATATCTCCTGGCTGGCTTTTTTCTCGGCGACCGGTAATTTAAATTTCCGGGCTAAATCCCGCACCTCTTCCTTGGTATAATTACCCAAAGGAAAAATTACATGTTTAAGCTGGGCTTGATTAAGACGGTATAAAAAATAGGACTGGTCTTTCTTCGGATCTTTTGCTTTCTTTAACAAAAAACCGGAACTTGTTTTAACTACACGAGCATAATGGCCCGTAGCTAAAAAAGCGGCATCTAAAACCTGCGCTTTATTCAATAGCTCGCCAAATTTAAGGTATTGATTGCATAGCACGCAGGGATTAGGCGTGCGGCCCAAAAGATATTCTTTGCAGAAATTCTTGATTACCCGCTCTTCCAGGGCCTTACGCATATTCAAAACATAATGCTTTATCCCTAATTTATGAGCTACTCTGCGGGCATCTTCTATCCCCTGAAGGCTACAGCAGCCAGACTTTTTGCGGGCTGAATCCTTGAGGTTAAAGCACATAGTCACTCCAATAACTTCGTAACCTTGGGCTTGTAACAGAGCCGCGGCTACCGAAGAATCCACCCCTCCGCTCATCCCCACCACTACGCGTTTTTTCATACGGTAATTATAGCATAACCACTAAATCTTACTAACAAAAAAGGCCCAACGCTTGCGCATTGAGCCTTTTCTTTTTTCTTTTTTAGGTTATAACTTGGTTACTTTTGTAGCTTGCTCGCCCTTCGGACCTTTTTCAATCTCAAACTCCACTTCCTGGCCCTCTTCTAAAGTCTTATAGCCATCACCCTGTATAGCTGTATGATGTACGAAGACATCATTACCGTTCTCAGGAGTAATAAACCCATAACCTTTTTGGTTGGAAAACCATTTTACTTTACCTTTTGCCATTGCCGCAATTCCTCCTTCCTTCTAAAATTTTAGCAAACTACTAGAATAGACAAAAACCGTAAGGTGTGTCGCTCTTTCTCCTTACGGTTCAAGACCTTCTACTCCCTTGTTCACTATTAGATAAGTATACACTAAATTATGCAATTGTCAACTAAATTTTGCCTCTAAACCGGCTTTATACCTGCCCGCCAAGCGAATCTACAATCGCCAGCGCCTCTCTTAGCTCCGGAGAAGTTTCAAAGGCATTCTGCTCTTCAAGTTTACATATATCTACCAAACAGAGTAATAGATTATCTACATAATAATTAATCTTCCCCTTCTGGCTGCAAGCGGCGATAAGCTCTTTAATCCTGTCTCCGGAAGGCACAATCCCTGATTCTACCAGATTCTTAACCTGTTGCATCTCTGAATCAATATTGATTTGTTTAAGCTGGGCCTGGCTTAACTGCGGCAGCTTGAAATTCAGGCCCGCGAAGCTTCCCATCGGTTGAATAGTCATTGGTAAAGCGCGGAAGTCAATACCGCCGGTAGCCTCGGGCGCTTTCGATTGCGCCGGCGAGCTGACAGCAACACCTTCCCGCTCTCTAAGCCGTCCCAATTCTTTCTCTGCCCGACTAAGTTTAATATAAGCAGCTTCTATCTTTTCTCTTAATTGAATGTTGCTTTTGTCAATACGCTCTTGCTCTTCTAGCGCAATATCTCTCCTTAATGTCTCCTTGCGGAATCGATCACTATTATGGATCGTTGCGCCTGGTTTGGAATATCTTAAATTGCCTTTAGCCCCACTCACCACATCCGTCACATCATATCTTCTCCTCAAATTTTCTAGTAGCTCTACTTCAAGCTTTTTAATCTCATCTTTCAAGCCCGAAACCAAAGTTTCCTGATTCTCGATCATATCTTTAACCCCCGCCGAGCTGGCGCCTGTTTCCTGCACCTGCACCGCCGAGCCGACGGTTCCTTCTAACAATTCTGACTGAGAAGTCTCAATCAAACCCCTGACAGCCTCCACGATGCTCTGCGCTATTCCAGTTCGACACCTAAAATCAATACGTATCTCTCTTCCTTGAGGACTAATATCTACCCATGTATCCGTAGTAAAATGAATCGTATACTTGTTCTCATGAACTACCGCTACTCGTATCAACTCGCCGGCAAATTCTCTTCTCTTACCTTTCCTTACATCTGCTATTAATTCTTCTATTTTCTTTATGAATCTATTTTTCAAAGCATCTGGACCTATTTTTCCCGCCTTGATATAATCAAAATCGGAGAGTTTGATTATTGCCTGCTGCACCGCCGAGCTGGAAACAGATTTATCCTTCTGATCACGGATGTATTTTACGATTTTTTTCAATTCTACGGCATTATTAAGCGTCATAATCACTTGATTGAGGGCTCGAGTTTCACCCGTACCCTTATTATTATCATATACGCTAATTAATATGTCAGCAGCAGTATCTCTATCAATATCATCACCATCCTTAAATATGGAACTTAAGCTTACCGCAATATAACCCATATAATATTCGTTAAGGGGGAGTTTTGCTTGGTGAAACTTCTCCTTAATCTTTTCTTCCGTCACCGCCGAGCTGGCGGCAGAAGAAAATTCTGTTACTAATTCTAAGGATAAACCTTTGGATAATATTTCAAGTGGCAAACTCCTTCCTCCCACAATATCCTTATCGAAATCAGCAGACAATGCCTTAAGCATTTCAGGTGAAGTTATTCTAATCTCCAATTTCCCATTGCCGAGCTGAATGCCGGGTACATTACCGCCAATAAGATCTTTCGTCGTTACATAAGAACCTAATCTACCTCTTTTTAGCCAAGAAAATCGACCTCTGCCCACTTGCGGATCCCAATTCAACCAAAATATTAACTTTTGATGATCTCGTATCTCTATTAAATTACCCTTAATCCTTATATTGGTTAAACCATAAGACCATTCCTCAGATTTCGCTGGCTTTGGGGATTTATCAAATATAAATTGTTTTACATCCAAGCTAGAGGTAACACCTCTATTTTTAATACTAGCTTCGAGAACATCAACTGCCCCACCTAATTCAGCTAATTCCACTTTGCTTAATTGTTTTTTATATTGAAAAGTTCTTCCGATATAGAAGGTTAAAGGCCTCACGAGATAACTATACATTGGACTGTATTCTATCCCCGCATTATATTCATTCTCTGTCGTATATTTATCCGGAGCTATTTCCTTTAAAAGCTTCAGGTATGTATCCAAATAGATACTTTGTTGTTCAAGATTAGATTCTCCCTTTACAATTCCCCGAAGATAACTAACAATAACCTTCTTAGCAATTATTTTATCGTCGTTAGAAAAATTGGCAGCCCTAGACTTGTTAAACCATTCTTCTACATTTATATTCAGTACCGCCGAGCTGGCAGGCTTGCGTTTGGCATCTTTAACATATTCAGCTACAATATCCAAAGTAAGTCCTGTAGCTAGGGCTGTCGCTATTAAATCGCCTTTTTTCTCTTCATAAACCCTAAGCACTCTTTTTTGCGTACTTCCGCCTAAAAGGTTAACTGACTCTTTTTTCTCTCTGGTTACCGCCGAGCTGGCGCCCTCTAAGCCTTCCTTTGTAGTAGCTTGGGCTTGTTCCCCTGTGCTATCAGAACCTTTAAGCTCTAAAACACTCTCTCCAATCAAATGCCGAACAAACCTTATTAACTTACCTCTGATTTTTGTTGCCTGGCCTTCTGTTGAAGCAAATCCATTAGAATGAATATACACTACCGAACTATTATCCTGAAGCTTAATTTCTAATAACGCTCCATTAATAAACCTAATCCGATATTTATAATCTTCCTTTGTAACTTGCTCTATTTCATAATCATCAATTTTTGTTATTATTTTTTCCTGCGTATCATTTATTAATTTATCTAACTTATCTATGAGAATCTTTTTCAAAGCCTTGACTTCGCCTTTTGTAATACCATAATATAGAAGGTTTTCTTCTTCATTACTCTTTGCCGAAATTTTCCCATATCCCTTTGACATTCGCACCGCCGAGCTGGCTTGCGCCTCATTTTCCTCAAGTTGCGCTATTCTATCTAATACAGTGTCCTTTGTTCTTGCGGTTAAGCCTGCTTCGGAACTGTAAACATTAGGGATAAGGTTCTTACGCTCCCGCATTTCTTTTTTTTCTAATTCCGCGCTGATTTCCCTAAGTCTTTGTATGACCAAAACCAGGATATCTGGCCTATTTAACTTACGCGCAACCTCAACCATCTTATCAAATAGAGGATCAAATTCTGCTTCTCCATTATAATATGTATTGCTGTTATCCAAGTTTATTGAACCGGGCCCTAATATACCGGATGTTTCAGGCACAGGCATTAATGTCCCGCTGGTTACGGTTGCGTCTTCTAATAAACTACGCAATTCAGTCTTATCATTACGTCTTATGAACTCTTCTATATTTTGCACCGCCGAGCTGATGGACTTAACGCTCTTCGCTTGAATAGTTGTTGTGCTTCTGGTTTGATAAATCACTTGCGATACTTCAAATGGAGTTGGATCCCGGTTAGAATCTTTTCTAAACTTTTCAACTACAGAGACTATTTCTGTTATGAGTATTGCCTTAGACAATTTTTCTGGAGGCAAATTGTCACTCTCTAACAGAATCCCGGCTATCTCTTCAGCTTTTTGCAAGGGAGTAACCAACGCCGAGCTGGTAGATTTAGATTTTTCCTGTAATCTATTAAATACAAGATCGTATAGTCTCGGTAGTTTTAATTCTGCCTCGCTACCCTTTGGAGGGCGACTTTCTTTCTCAGAGGCAACCGTCTCCCTGATTATATCCAGCGGAAGTAATCTTCCATAAAATGATAATAAATTTAATATCTCGCTAGGCCTAAGATACTTCTCATTATTAATTAAACTCTGAATATCCCTAAGACTGCCTTGGCAAGACAATAGAATCTTCAATGCATTCACCAGGCTTTGACGATTTCCGTAGATTTTACTAATAAAATCAATAAAATCCACGATAGAGTCGCTTGATTCGCCTTTGCCTCTCCGTTGGCTAAATTCACTTTCAAGCCTTGAGTCCATATAGTATATATTATACTTCTCTAATGCTGCTTGAATTTTTACCTTGTCTTCTCCTGATAGAGTTACCGTCGAGCTGGTGGCTCCCTTTTCGGCGGAAGTTTCAGAAGGCACTCCCTGGCTTTCTAGAAAAGCAGATACATCCGCCGGATTCTTCTGGGCATCTACCAATAATTCTTTATGTCGAAGTTCTCCATCAAAAGTTATGACAATGGGGGTAGATAACCCTACCTCGAGTTTACGAATTTCATCTTCTGTCAATGGTTGTCCATTGGTATGCCCCCTTAAGCCAATTAACATAGAACGCAGACTATTCCCATGTGCTGAAACAATGACATTTTTGCCTTCAGCAATATCCTGCATAATTTCTCCCAAAAATACCGATAAGGAACGTTCCAGCACGTCTTTAAGGTTTTCTCCTCCTGCAGGACGCTCGGCATTACCAGAATAACCGCGACGCCACCCCTTATACACGCCCTCTCCAAATATCTCTTGCACAGATGAACGTCTCCAGCCAATCATATCCCCATAATCACGCTCGCGAATTTCCTCACGCACAAACACAGGGACATCGGATTGTTCAGTAGCCCGGAGGATCTGAGTTAGCGTATCTTTAGCGCGGGATAAATCTGAGCTGTAGGCCTTATCAAAACGTAACGCGCCCTTCAAGCGCCCGCCGGCGACAAATGCCTCCTGTTTTCCATTCTCTGTAATTGGGGCATCTGCCCAACCAGCCCATTTATTTAATACTGCTTCGCTGCGTACAGTTTCGCCATGGCGTATTAACACTAATATGCCGGCTCTTTTTGCTTGCAGTTTAGGAAACTTAGGTGACTGCTTGTATTCTAATAACTTCTCAAGCTCTAGATGAGCTTGCCAAGAAAGTTTAGCCTCTGTAATAATCTTATCCGCAAGGTCAACTGGGGGCTTTACTCCCGCGTAAGTACCATCCTTGGCTAATTCATGTAATTGCCGTGCAGCTGAACGAGGATTTCCCTTAACAAGACCTTGAGACTTAGCCACGAGCTTAGATACAATACCCGGCCAATTGAACCCTATTTTAGCAATTGCGTCTGCTGTTAATTTAGATTCATGAAACTGCAACCATTCGTAAAGCGCCTGCCGTTCGTCTATCGACAGCCTCGCGTTGTATTCAACAATTTCATCAACCGCAGTTGGATCATTATCTTTAAACCTCTGGTCAAATCTTGCATTTAAGTCTGCTGAAACTTTCTCTTTTATTTTTTCTCTTTCTCTTACTAATCTTACTTCTTCGGTATTTATTGGCGAGCTGTTGAATTTTTCTTTTTCCGGCAAGCTAGCGCTAGGATTTGAAAGGAAAGCAAACGATTGGGCTAAAACTTCAACTGAAACTGTCCTGTCTGTATTATTTATTATTCTCTGGTAGAATTCTTTGGCTTGGCTGGAAGTCGGAGTAGGATTACTATTATCAATAAAGGCTTTTATTAAAGGGACCATAATTACCTTCGCGGCATACTTCCTTTCGGAATCTTTTATGCCCAAGGTTAAAGCAAGAAGATATGCTTGATTTTCTAATGAACTAACCGACGAACTATTGGATTCCTGTTCTAGTGAGCCGGCGGCGAGTTTACTAGGATTTTCCTGCTCTAAAACTTTCGTAGCAAAGGTTTCTGCCTCAGCATTAATATATTTCTTTCCATTATTGACGGTGCGTCCAGCATCTTGACTCAGGCCTGTCGTTATACTGTCATAAAATTCTTTTGCTTCGTCATCTGTTGGGTCACGGTTAATTTTCTCCCGAAAAGATTTTACCAGCGGCAATATAAATTTATTTGACTCTTCGCGTATACGCTTCTCGCCAGGTCCATAAGTTTGTCCCAGCCCAATATTTAAGGCGATTATAAAAGCTACCTGCGCTAAGTCAGGGTTGAGGATGCGCTTATTATCAGGATTTTTAAGCGGCGAGGCGGTAACCTTTATTCCATTAGAATCGCCTTTCATTAAGAAACCATCATCCAGGAGCTTTCCAGGCATGGCCTTATTGATAAAGCTATCCAGCTTAATGGTGTCAACTACTATCCCACCGCTAAAGTAACTACGGATAACCTGGCCGGTAGGAGTATAAACTGGCTCTTTGATATTATATTCACCGTCTGCGAAGGATTTTTGGTATTGTTTAAAATAGTCGCTTTTTGACCAAGATTCTTTAGAAATTAAATTGGTAAGGTCTTTAGTATTGATTAAAGAGGCATAGGTGCCGGTTTTTCCGCTAAAGCGCAGTTTAAACCAGCGGGCCAGGATTAAAGAGTAATATACCTGGCGTAGAGGAGCGTATCTTTTGCTGGAGTTTACTTCTTTAGTGAGCTTAGGGATAATTAATTCCCTTATAAGTTCGGATGAGTATTCATTTAGGGCTTTGGAGCGACTGTCTTTAAAGTTATAGTTGCTAGAAGTTTTTAAGTAATCCTGCTCTAACATTACCTTAAGATTAGCTTTATAAACATAGGCTGAGTCTTGAGATTCCCGGACAATTATTTCTCCGGGGACTATCCACGGCCGGGTTAAGGTGGGGATACTGACATTATCATGGCCATAAAGCTCGGCTGCCTTCTTATAGAGCCTATCCCAATATTCCTTGCCTTCAGGAGTAGCTGGAGAAGTCATGGCGGCAGTATCTTTCTTTAGTTGGAGATCTGCGCTAAGCATAATCTTACCCACATCCGTCTTCTCTAAGTATTGATCAATTATCTGGTTTTCAGAATCAGGGCGCAGGTTTACCCAAAACATACTATCCGGCAGGGTTACGCCGACTAAAAAGTAGCTCAGCAGCGCTTGGGTGGAGTTTTGGAGTTCTTTATCTCCTATATTTTTAAGGTCGCCTTTATCCAGAAGTACCTTAAAATTATCATTTAGAGCATCATAAGAGAAATAACGCAGGTGCGCAGGCCGGAATTTCTCTACTGTGAGACTGCTGGCCATCCTGGCGAAGTGATTAGCTAAGTTAAGCTCGGTAGCTATCTGGGCAAAACCTATTTGCTGAAAAAGTAAGCTAACGGTTAAAGCTAAAGATAGGATTTTTCTTAATTGAACTTTCATTCCCTAACTCCTTTTTTAATCTCTTTAATAATATCCGAAAATAAAAAACCAGAAAGCCGACCCTTGTTCGTGGCATTCTGGTTTATAGACTTCTCCGCGTTTCCGCCCTCCAGCGGGAACGCTAATCTCCTACTACCTAAAACTTAAGAAAGTATACCATAAAATAGGCGAATTTCAAGTTTTTTTAGGTATTTTTACCTTAGCCTATCTATGCCTTTAAGGTTATAATAACCCAGCACTTTTACCTTGGCTTTGGATTTGCTTACCAACCAATCGTGGTATTTCTTCATAAAGCGGTCGTAATCAGCTTTTCTATCCCATTCATACACTGAAGCGTATTGATTAAGGCAACCGTAACGCTTCATAGTAAAATACGCCACAAATCCCCTGGCCTTTTTCGTATAACTAGCCCACATCAGGCTGTCTTTACGGTACTTAGATACTTCTTGAGGCTTAATTTGAAATAAAACAACGTGAATGAACATAGGCAATATTATAGCAATAATCTTTTACCATTCAAGCCTAAATCCGGAATCTATCCATCTTCCGGGCTGAGGTATCCCCTCTATCTCCTGATAACCGGTATTAAGCAGGTTTGTCCCCGTAATGAATAAAGACGCATTTTTATTCAAATTGAAGTTTGCGCGGGCGTTAAGCAGGAACCAGCCGTCTCTCCCGGGCTTCTTTTTATAGGTAAAACCTATACTTTGAGCGCCGAAAGGAAGCTGGAAGACAAATTCGGTATTCCACAGGTGCCGGGCATAGTTGGGCCCGTATTTAAAAAGATAACTGTTATTTCCCGCGTATTTATTAATATAGGTATAATTCGTATTGAGGCTAGTAATTGCATTTATTTTTAACTCTACTCGAGTCTCTATCCCAAAGACGTCCGCGCCGGAAATGTTGCGAGCTTGCCATAATTGCGCAACATCCGTCTTTACCCAATCAATAAAATCATCTTCTTGCCTGAAAAATATTGAGGGACTAAAAGAAAACTTAGCATTTTTTGTTTCGTAGCCTATTTCGTAATTCAGGGATTTTTCGACTAAGAGATCAGGATTACCTATAGTATAACCGTCATCGCCATAATAAAGCTCGGTAAAAGAAGGCAGGCGAATATTCCGGGAAACCGCAAAATGCAAAAAGTTTTGGCTAAAAATTTCGTAGCGTAAGGTCAAGGAGCCGGTATAAGCTGTATTAAAACCGTCAAAATCATCCAGGCGAAAAGATAAGCCTGAAGAAAACGCCGGAGTTAAATCCAGCGCGTCGTCAAAAAATAAACTTCTGTGCTCCCTATTGTGCCTGCCTAAAGTAGTGGAGGTAATACGTTCATCTCCATATTCCAGGCCAAAACCGAGTTTGCCCAGGCTTAAAAATTCCTTTTGAAAATAAATACTCGGTGTATATGTGTCGTTACGGTGATTACTGACAAAATTACTTTTCACCCCTGTTTTATCCAGCTGAAATTTATCAAAATGCCTGCGCCAGATAAAATTCGGCTTAATCACCAAACCATCCTTATCTAAATTGAATCCGGTATCTAAAAGATAGGTCCTTGTCCACTCCTTGGAAGGATTATTTTTTCCGGGGGTATAAAAATCAAACGCTCCGAATTCCTTTTGCTGATACCCCATATTAAAATCAAAGGAGCCCAATGGCAAGGCTAGAGAAGAAGCGATACTTGTGGTAAATTTTTTATAATCTGTGTCTTCGTGGAACCCGGATGATTCCTGGTTTTCTATGGATAACCTTAACCCCAGATCTTTGATTTTATCGCTAGCGCTAAAAAGCCCGGAAAAAGTGCTATGCTGGCCTCCGGATACTTCCAAAACATATTTTTTCTCTTCAGGCCTTTTAATAATGAAATTGACCGCCCCTCCTATCGCGTCCGGTCCAAAAAGCGACGAAGAAGCTGAAGTCAAAACCTGGGCCTTGGAGATATCCGCGCGGGTAAAGGGAATATCGGAATTAAAATGGGCTGTCTGGGGATCGTTGATGCGCCGGCCGTTAAGAAGAAGAAGCACATCCTGAAAGCTTGACCCGCGCAAAGAAAAATCTGTTTGTATCGCGCCATGGGGAGAACGAGCCTGTAAATCTAGCGGCAGTGAACCCAGCGCTTCAATGACAGAACTGCCAGGAAGGGTTTCTAGGTCGGCAGCACTTAAAGAATACCCGCCTGAAAACAAGTTTCTGCTCTTAGAAACAACTATTCTATCTAAGTCTGTCGAGGTATCATCCTGCGCCAAGGCAACAGAAAAAGTACCCGCTAGAATTATTGCAAAAAATAAGCCGCGCCACTTTATCCTATGCATAAGGCATATTATAAAAAAAGCGCGGCTTATTGTCAACTTATTATCTAATTATAGTTTACAATAGTCTACCTGCAGTGCACCACATCCCCGGCAGAAACCTTTTCTACAAAACCGGAGTCCCTGCGTAACAAAAGCGAACCGTCGGTATCTATATCTACCGCTTCTCCCTCAATATGTTTACTCCGGCAATATATTTTAACCCGCCGGCCTAAAGTAGTAGCGTACTGGCGCCATTTCTCAAGTATCGGGCCGCTCCCCTTTTTATTTAAGGCTAAATAATTAGCTTCCATCCTGCGCAGTATCTCTTGTAACAGGCTTATACGGCTTACCTCTTCTTTCTTTTGCTCTTTTAAGGAAGTAGCCGTGCTTATTAAAGCCTTCTTATCATTATTCACATTGATCCCGATACCAATATTCACAAAGTTTATCTTATCAGTCTCCGCGGTTATCTGGGTCAATATGCCGCCGATTTTTTTATTATGTATTAAAATATCATTCGGCCATTTTATCTGCGCGTCAATTCCGCTGACTTCCTTTATCGCCTCACAGATACTTACGGCGGCTAACAGAGTAAGGACGGATGCCTGTGTAGGAAGCATATCCGGCCGCAAAATCAAAGAAAAGTACAAACCCTTATATTTTGGAGAGAACCATACCCTACCCAACCTACCCCGGCCTTTGGTCTGCGTCTCAGTCATAATCAAAGTCCCGCTGGCTGCGCCACTGACCCCCAACTCCATAGCCTTATCCATAGACGAGCTTAAGGTCTCAAAATAAAAGATCTTTTTCCCTAAAATCGTTGTATTTAAGTCTCTGGCGACTTCAAACTCAAAGAGCCTATCGGGGCTAGCGCTTAAGCGGTAGCCTAAATGCGGAACCGCTTCAATCAGGTAACCTTTATCTTTTAACTCTTGAATATGCTTCCAGAGCGCCTGGCGGCTTATTTTTAAATGGCTGCTTATATCTTCGCCGGAAACATAACCCTCTTTTTTCTTTAACAAACCTAAAATTTTATTTTGCATTATTTATTTTAACGCGTTTATTTTTTCTCGTATAGCGGAGACATAGCGCGCAGCTTCTCAACTACTTTAGGAAGGTTTTCCAACAAATAATTTACATCGGATTCTTTGGTCCATCTACCCATACTGATCCTGAGCGAACCATGGGCAGTCGCGTGGTCTAAGCCGATACTTAAGAGCACATGAGAAGGCTCTAAGGAACTGGAGGTGCAGGCTGAGCCGGTGGAAGCGGCGATCCCCAGCATATCTAAACTTAAGAGAATAGACTCTCCCTCTATATATTTTATAGAGAAATTAACATTGTTAGGAAGCCTTTGATTCGGATGGCCGTTAAGCCGGACCTCCGGGATCGTCTTCGGTATTTCTTTAATCAATTTATCGCGTAAAGATAGCAAAAACTTTGTTTCGTTATCCATACCCTTAGCGCACAACTCTATGGCCTTGGCTAAACCTACTATACCGCTAACATTATGGGTGGAGGCGCGCCTTCCTTTTTCCTGGTCCCCCCCGCACAAAAATCTTCCTATGCGCGTGCCTTTTCTGATATACAAAGCGCCTACGCCTTTAGGCCCGTAAAATTTATGGGCCGAAAGCGATAAAAGGTCAACATTGAGGTCATTAACATTTACCGGGATATGGCCTACGGTTTGCACCGCGTCAGTATGGAAACAAACTCCTTTTTCTTTGGCAATTTTACCGATTTGGGAAATGGGCTGGATTGTGCCGATTTCATTATTCGCCTGCATTATAGAAATAAGGATTGTCTGGTCGGTAATCGCCTTTTTCACGTCATCGGGAGAAACCATTCCCTCCTGATCAACTCCCAGATAAGTGACCTTAAAACCTTTCTTCTCTAATACCTTACAAGGTTCAATGATGGCGTGATGTTCTATCGCGGAAGTAATGATATGCTTACCTTTACTTTCCAAGGCGCCAGCTACCCCAAAAATAACATTATTGTCTGACTCTGTGCCGCCGGAAGTAAAAATTATTTCTTCGCTCTTTGCGCCTAAAAATTCGGCTGTAGTCTGACGACTATCCTCAAGGGCTTTCTTGGCTTCCTGTCCGTAAGCATGGAGACTGGAGGCATTGCCGAATTTCTTGAAGAAATAAGGCTCCATCTCCTTGACTACCTCGGGGTCGCAGGGAGCAGTTGCCGCGTAATCTAAATAAATATTCTTCATTTTTTAACTACCTCATTTAAACTGCCTGTGCGGTAACCTTCCAGATCCACAGTAACATAATTATAGCCTATTTTTTTTAGTTTGTCGATTAGGCTTTGGCTTTTATTGAGCAGCCTGGCGATTTTATTCTTAGGGATCTCTACCCGGCATAACCCGTTATAGTGCCTGACCCTTACTTGAGGGAATTCTAACCTTCTTAAAATATTCTCCGCCTTATTAATCCGGCTAAGTATAGGCTTAGAGATATTTATTCCGTAAGGGATCCGGGAGGCTAAACAAGCTTGAGCCGGCTTATTCCAGGTCAAAAGGCCCAGCCTTTTGCTTAAAGTCCGGATATCGGCTTTGGTAATACCCGCTTCCTGCAGCGGTGAACGAATACCTAATTCCTCTTTTGCTTTTTCCCCGGGGCGAAAATCGGATTTATCCGAAATATTACCGGCGTCAAAAACAAACGCGAGTTTGTTTTGCCTGGCGATAACTTTTAGTCTGGTAAAAAGTTCTTTTTTACAAAAATAGCAGCGTTGGCGGGTATTGGCGATAAATCTTTTGTTCTCTAATTCCGACGTATGGATTATTTTATGCCTTGCGCCGACGGTACCCGCGATTTTTTTCGCCAAGATCAATTCTTCTTTAGGGTAGGTGGCGGAATTTGCGGTGACTGCCAGTATTTTTGCCTTAGGCAAAACTAAAGAAGCTGTTTTTAACAAAAACGCGCTATCCGCTCCGCCGGAAAAAGCGATTAAACAAGAACCGGATTTTAAAAGTATCTTCTTTAACCTGGATAATTTATTTTTAAGCCGCATTGTAAGGTTAGAAATGCACTTCCATGGCGCGCGGAGGACAGATTTTAACGCAGAGCTCGCAGGCGATACACTTTTTATTATGAAAAACTACCTTGCGCGTTGCGGGGTCAACTACCAGGGCCTCAGTCGGACAGATCGGGACGCATACGCCGCATTCTGTGCATTTATCTTCATTCCTGATAACATCTTGAGCTAAGGACTGAATGCGCACCCCGCAAGACTGTAAATATTCTATCCCCTTATCAAAATTTTCTCTTTTTCCGCTTAGTTCCACGACCATCAGGCCCTCCTCTTGCGGAGTGACAAAGGCCTTCAGGATATTAAACTGCAAATCAAATTCTTTGACCAGTTTATAGACTATCGGCTGGTCAACCAGGCGAGTCGGAAAATGCAGGACTATTCTCTTAGAAACCATTTTTTATACCTCTTTTTCAATTATCGGGCGCTCTTTAAGTATTTTAAAACTATAGCCGGACTCTTGCCCCGGAATCTTCTCCACCGGTTCAGTCAGCGTAAATTCTCCCTTTTTAATCCAAGCTTTTAATTCTTCGGAAATCTCGCGGGCCTTAGAATAACTGGAGAGGCTGCCTGTCGGTATTTCTTTACCCTGAAGAGTTATTTTACCGGTTTTTAGCTGAGCATAATTTACTTCACCCAGTGATGAACCTACGCACTGCGGATAATTTTGAGAGTAATCTATAACCTGGGCATAAATATCTTTATCCCGGACCGCGGCGTATTGGATTGTTTCTTCATCCAGAACCGGTATAGGAACGCCTATACCGACGATAAGAGTAACTCCGTAACCCAGCATGCTTGCCCCTACTAACCACTGCGGCTTCATCTGTTTTAAATCGCCGATGACCGCTAAAGTACCCGCGGGCGCCTGCGGTACGCCGTTTTCTTTTCGCAAAACAGAGGGATTGTGTTGAGTCCCCTGCCAGGCAACGTAACCTATGCCTCCGCCTAAGAATATCTTAGTCCCTATGCCTATTGAACGGTATTTAGGATCCTTAAGTAACGGCGAAAGTTGGCCAGCGGAGCAATAATTAGCGTTACCCAAGTTTGGCTTAAGCAGCCCCATATAGGTATATATGGGTTTATCCGATAAATTTACCGCCACATTATAATTTTGATAGGCATTACGGATATTGAATAATACCGCTTCATTCAAGTCTTTTATATTTAAAAGGGTCGCTAATTTCTTACGCGGGTAGCAATCTGTGCCGTAGGCGCTGGCCTCTAAACGCACATCGTTTCCGGCGGTCAATTCCTGAATGACATGCGCGCCGCCGTATTTAAACTCGCCCGGGTAAACTTTATTCCGCGGGTCATTATCGGGAAGAGCGGTGGCGCCAATATAAATATCCACCGCGGCAAAACCAGTGTAGGCGGGAACATCATTAAGCGTGCATATCCCCCCGCCGATTTTTATCCTGGGCTTAGAATGCCCGATATTAAAATAGGCTCCCGATGAACACATCGGGCCGAAGGTGCCGGTAGTAACAACGTCAACCTCCTGGGCCACCCTTTTGGCTCCCTTCTTTTCCACCAAATCAATGACCTCTTCGGCAGTGACTACAACTACTTCGCCTCTTTTAATTTTTTCATTTATCTCTTTAATCGTTTTCATTGATTACCTCTAAAATAATATTTATATCGCCAAAACCTCTTTGACTTCCGGGACCTCTTGCTTGATAATCCTCTCAATGCCCATCTTTAAAGTCATTGAGCTCATCGGGCAGCAACCGCAGCTTCCTTTGAGTTTTAATTTAACCACACCGTCGGCTGTTACATCAATCAATTCCACATCTCCGCCGTCAGCTTCCAACATAGGCCTTACTTTTGCTAACGCCTTCTCAATTCTATCTCTCATTTTTATCCCCCTTAAAATAATCCTGTGCTCAGATACCGTTCTCCTGTATCCGGCAGGATTACCACGATTAACTTTCCTTTATTCTCTTTTCTCTTGGCAATTTCTATCGCCGCGAAAGTAGCCGCGCCGCTGGATATCCCCGCTAAGATACCTTCTTCTTTAGCCAGCCGACGGGAGGTTTCCAGGGCATCATCATTGGAAACCCGGATCACTTCATCAATGATCTTCGTATTCAATACTTGCGGGATAAAACCCGCGCCAATCCCCTGGATCTTATGCGGCCCCGGCTTATCACCGGATAAAACCGCCGAATCTTCCGGCTCAACAGCAATTGCTTTAAACGCGGCTTTCTTCTTTTTCAACGCTTCGGCTATACCTGTGATTGTACCACCTGTACCCACGCCCGCAACTAAAATATCAACCTTTCCGCCTGTGTCGCGCCAAATTTCCTGCGCAGTCACGCGCCGGTGGATATCCGGATTCGCTGGATTCTCAAACTGTTGCAGAATAAAATAACGCTTATCGCTCTTAGCTAGCTCCTCAGCCCTCTTTACTGCGCCAGACATCCCCTCAGCTCCGGGAGTAAGGATGATTTCAGCTCCAAAAGCTGACAAAAGCTGGCGGCGCTCAAGACTCATCGTCTCGGGCATAGTTAAAATCAATTTATAGCCTTTTACCGCCGAGACAAAAGCTAAAGCGATCCCCGTATTCCCGGAAGTCGGCTCAACAATAATGGTATCTTTTTTAATCTTGCCGTCTTTTTCCGCCTGTTCAATCATATTCAAGCCTATCCTATCCTTTATTGAAGAACAGGGGTTAAATGCTTCTAGCTTGGCCACAACGTTGGCCAGGGAATCTTTGGTTAGACGGTTAAGTTTAACCAAAGGGGTATTGCCGATTAATTCTGTAATATCTTTGGCTATTTTCATTTAAATTTGGTAATTAAAAGACTTGCTTGTCTTCTTTGACCTTTTTAAAAGGTCTTCAAAGGTTACATTATCTATGATCTTGGCGGTTGAACTGCTTACCTGGTCCCAAATACTTCTAAAAACACAGGCTCCCGCGTCATGACAACCGGAATATCTTTTATCTACGCAGGCAATCGGCTCAATCGGGCCGTCAATAAAACGGGTCACCTCTCCCAGGGTAATTTGCCCTGGATGCCTGGCCAAAGAATAGCCTCCGATCTTACCACGCTTACTCTCCACAAAGTGCGCCCGCTTTAAATCCAAGAGTATCTGCTCCAGGAACTTCGTGGGAATATCCAGGCGCCGGGATAAATCGTTGATGACCACCGGTCCATTCCCGAAATGAGCGGCTAAATCCAAAATTGTCTTTAAGGCGTAATCGCCCTTATAGGTGATTTTCATTTATTGTAGATAATCTCTATTATAATAGTAGAGTATACAAGATACGCGGATTTTGTCAAGTATTTATTTCTTTATTAACTTTTAATGTCGGGCTAAATAACGAAAAGCGGATAGGCAGGCCTTGGAACCTTCACCCGCGGCGATAATAATTTGCTTCTCGGCGACATCCGTGACATCGCCTGCGGCAAAAATTCCGGGAATATTTGTCGCGTTACGGTTATTGATAATGATTTCACCTTGAGCGTTCTTCTCCACGCCTTTAACAAAGTCTGAATTAGGGATGAGCCCGATTTCAACAAAGACCCCTTGGACGCTAAGCGTCTTTTCCTCACCTTCTTGATTTATCCTGATGGCCTTCACCATCTTATCGCCCAAAACAGCAGTTACTTTAGAATTATTAAAAATGCTGACATTCGCTGCTGCTTCCACTTTCTGGCGCATAATTGCGTCTCCAGCGAGCTGGGGAACATTATTGATAATATAAACCTGCCTGGCGATCCTTATTAACTGCAGGCAAGCGTCTAAGGCGGAATTCCCTCCTCCGATAATCGCCACATCTTTAGCGCTAAAAATAGGCCCATCGCAAGTAGCGCAATAGCTGACGCCTTTATTTCTGTACTCCTTCTCGCCCGGAACATTCAGTTCTCTTGAGCGCTTGCCGGAAGCGATGATTACGGATTTAGCTTGATATTCTAGGCCCTTGTCAGTCTTTACCAAAACCAGCCCTGCGGACTTTTCTACTTCAGTTACCCCTTCTCCTTCTTTGACGTTTGTATGGTAACTGCGCATATGCTCCTCAAATTTCTGCACTAAATCCGGCCCGCTAATAAATTGATAGCCGGTATAATTCTCAATATCTGAGCTCCAGGCGGTTTGACCGCCGATATCCCCGGTTATAACCAGGAAATCCATTTTCTTGCGCGCCGCGTATACGGTAGCGGTAATCCCTGCCGGCCCGGCGCCAATAATAATCAAATCGTATATCTGCATAGCTTATAACTCAAAACCCTAAAGACGCTTTTATCTTCTCTTTATCAAACCCGACGATGATTTCGCCTTCAATATCCAATACCGGCACACCCATTTGACCGGTTTTTTTAACCATCTCCTCAGCCTTTGCCGGGTCGGAAGAAACATCATAATCTTCAAAAACTATATTATTTTCTTTTAAAAACTGCTTGACCCGGATACACCACGGACAAGTAGGAGTGCTATAAATCCTAACCTTCTTAGCCATATTTTTCTTTTACCTCCTGTCTGCCTAAGGAACGGGTTACTTTAAATGCTGCGGCGTAAGATCAACAACTTCTTCCACATCAATAACAATCATATGCTCGGGCTTAGGGAGTAAAGCTTCCGGATGGCCTGGATGGCCTTTCGCCCCGCCCTGAATATTCTTAAGCAATCTCTGGGTTAACCTGCTGACGATCCTCTCCTCCCAAGCTGTGATTATTTCGGCATCCAGCTCTTCTTTGGATAAGATCCTTGCCCGGCCCTTAAGGCAATAACCGGCGAATTTATCTTCGTCAAAAGAAGTCACGCTGGCTAAAGGATTATTTTTCAGGTTATGAAAAGTTTTTCCTTGGTAAGCGTCCAACAAATAAACAGTCCCATTATTCTCAATTTTGACTATCGCCTTACACGCAGAGTGAGGAAAACCCAGGCTATCAATGCTAGAGACAACGACACACCCTTGTCTTTGAAAAAAATGAATAACGGCTGGGCTAAGCTCACTCATTACTTACTCCCCTTTTATCTTTAGAGCGAAATTCCTGCCGAATTCAAAACACTTTTCTAAGTCCTCCTTATCCGGCATATATTTCACCTGTAATCCGGCTGCTGCCAACTCCAGGCCGGCTTCTTTTGCTATATCCTCTATCCGCTTGACTGCCCCGCCGGCCCAACCATAAGAGCCGAAACTGGCGGCCAGCCTGTTCTTCGGTTTAAATCCCTTTATAAATTCCAGAAAGCCGGCCAGCGTAGTAAGTATCCCATTATCGTGGGTTGACGAACCGAAAATAAAACCTTTCGCGTCTAGCATCTCTTTAACAACTTCCGTGCGGTCAGAGCCGGTTATATCAAACAACTTTACGCTTAACCCTTCTTTTTGGACTCCCTCAATGATTTTACGGGCCATCTTTTCAGTCGCTCCCCACATAGATTCATAGACCAGGACTACCTTGGCCAAAGTTTCATTCTTGGCCCAACTGACATACTTATTGATTATCTGTATAGGATCCTTACGCCAGATAACGCCGTGGCTGGGAGCGATAATCTTTATGGGAATGTTTAATTTCAGGACTTCTTCTATTTTCTTTAAGATGACTGTCCCCAGCGGCCAGAGTATATTGCTGTAATATTTCGCCGCTTCATCCCACAACGCGCACTGATCGACCTGGTCGGCGAAACGTTCATTAGTCGCCAGATGCTGGCCAAAGGCGTCGTTGGGCATAAGTAATTCTTCTTCGGGGCAATAGGTAAACATGCTATCCGGCCAATGGACCATAGGTGCCTCGATAAACGTTAAACTCCTTTTGCCTAATTTTAATTTATCCCCGGTTTTAACTATTCCAAAATCCCAGTCGCCGTAATAATAACGGTAGAGGCCTTCCTTACAATTTTTTGTCCCGAATATTTTAGCTTTCGGAACAAGTTTCATAATTTCAGGAAGCGCGCCGCTATGGTCTGTCTCCACGTGGTTAGCGATAATATAATCTATTTTCTCCACGGGTATAACCTGCCGGATATTTTCCATCAACTCCGCGGCAAAAGGCCCGTAAACCGTATCTACAAGGGTGACTTTTTCATCAATAATAAGATAGGCATTATAGGTAGTTCCTCTTTTTGTAGTATAGGTATGCCCGTGAAAATTACGTACGTTCCAGTCCACAACTCCTACAGAATAGATGCCCGGTAATATTTCTAAAACTGCCATATCTTTTCTCCTTCCCTGCCTGCTATTTTCTAGTACCCCTGAAAATTTTCCGTAATTATATTTTCTTTAGCCAATTTCAGTCCGTCAGTCAGTATTTTTCCCATGGCCTCCACCATCTGGGGCGGGCCGCACAGATAAAATCTTCTATTTAGATAATCGCTCACCTCGTTTTTAATCACCCGGGCGTTGATTAATCCGGGAATACACTTAAAATCCGGGGCAGGTTCGCAAAGCACATGGACGACTTTTAGCTTTGGATAAACTTTCCGCATTGCGTCAAAATCTTCCTTAAATACGATATCTTCTACTGACCGGTTGGCATAGATTAAAACCATATCCGTCCCCAAATTTTTGTCCACAGCATATTTAACTATGCTCCTTATAGGGGTAATGCCGATTCCCCCGGATAAAAACGCGATATTTGTATATGCGTCATCCAGAGTAAATTTACCCATAGGGTATTGAATCTTAACGAAATCTCCGGGCTTAAGCTCCAAAAGAGCCTTTGAGAAATCGCTTTCAGTAAGCTTCTTGGTAAATTCCAGGTAAGATTTTTCAGTAGGCGAGCTGGATATGGAAAGGTATCTTTTTAGGCCCGGATTATCCTGCAGTGTGACCGAAAGAAACTGCCCGGCCTTAAATTCTGCTTCCTGACCTATATCCAGCCGAACGCTTTTGACATTATAGGTCCTGGGAATTATTTCTTTAACTCTTACGGATAATTCCTGAGCCATTTAAGCACCTAAAACTAAGCTTGCCCGGTTAAATCTTCTCAAACATGTCCTTGCCTACTCCGCACTCAGGACAGACCCAATCCGCGGGCAGCTTATCAAAAGGCGTACCGGCGGGGATTCCCCCGACAGGATCGCCTTGGCTAGGATCATAAATATAACCGCAGACAGTGCACTTGTATTTATCCATACTGGATATCTCCTTACTTGGGTTGCGGGGCTTGCATCATACCCCCGGGCATCATATCCTGTTTCCCTTTCATCATCTCCATCATCGGACACTTAAAAGGAGGTCTGCCTTTAACAGTGGTATAGGCTCCGGTAGAAAAAATCAGCAACGCGCTTAGCCAAAGTAAGGCCACAATTACCGCTCCGAATAACTTTAGATTGCGGGAAACAACCTTTCCGAGAGTAAACAAAACAAAGAAACTTACAACCAGCAGCATCGTCGCAGGTACTAAAGCAAAATATCCGGCCAACTTACCCATCATACACATACTTACCTCCCTGCCTGCCTAAGGAGCAGGCTTTTATGCTTCATCCCGCTAAAATTATTCAACCTGGATTTCTTTTGCGTTTTTCCACAAACCATGGATATTACAATAAGCAACGGCAAGGATCGTCCCGCTTTTCTCAGTCTTAAAAGTAAACAGGACCTCCGGATGGGTAAAAATAGTGCTGGTGTTGGGCCCCTGGACTGATTCGCCGTGGCTGGAAAACTCAAACCTGCCTAGCTGATAAGGAAATTTTTCTCCCTGGCCCAGAAAATAAACCTCGATCCATCTAATATGGTGCTCGGTGGTATTAGGATGGGCTATCTGCTTACCAACACTGACAGTAACCCTTACTGGTTCGCCCTTATTGATCTTATCCGGGGATTCAATAACCGGAACATGTTTTTCGGTTTTCCAATCTGCGCTTTGCAATAAATCTTTTAAATCTGCCATCGCTGCCTCCGTTAGAAAATAAGCGGGCGCCGCTTTATAAAACGGCGCCCGTGCTAAAAACTACTTCTTTTTGGCTTTTTTCTTTTTCTTCTTTGTCCCACAACCGCATCCGCAACTCATATTTCACCTCCCTGGCTGCCTATCGGCAGCCTGTTTACCTGTGATATTAAGATACAACAAACTAAGCAATATGGCAACTGCTTTTGCGCATCCTGCCCCGGACACTTATTCATCAATATTCTCTCTCTTATTCCAATAATGACGCTATATTAATAGCACTTAACTCTTTAAGCACATAACTTTCAATTTTAGCGATTTTTTTTCTTAAAGGACAGCTTCTTTTATTAGGACAGATAAGTTTTTTGAGCAGACAATCGTTTAGCCTCAATTTCCCCTGAAATATGCGCATTATATCCATTAGAAATATCTGCGTCGCATCTTTCGCCAGGATGAACCCGCCTCCCTGTCCCCTAAGAGACTTAAGTATCCCGCTTCTGTTTAATGATTGGAGTATCTTTCTTAAGAACGGCCGGGGCACCCGTAATTTTCGGGTCAATTCCGCGACTGCAACAACCTTCCCCTTATGTTTAGCCATAAAACATACCGCCCTTAATGCGTAATCCGTATCCCGGGTTATTAATTTCATCTTCTCCTTTCTTCAGAAATGATACCATAATTGTATCATTTGTCAAGTAAAAAATGAGGCCAGAATTATTTCTCTGGCCCCATTTCTAAAATAGCGACCTAAGTTTATGACTGGTCTATTTCTTAGGGGAACAGCCGCACCCGCATTTACCGCAAAATTTCCTAAACAAAATAACCACGACAACAATACCTAAAATTATCCACAGCCAGATCATCTTCCCTCCTTTTTTATTAAGCCGCCGAAATACTCGCTTACTTGCTTTAAGCTTATTTTACTTCTTAAAGCATATAGGAGTATTCTTGCCTAGCTTACGCTCACCATCATAATACCTACCACGATAAGTATTATTCCTACCCAGCGCTTAAAACAAACCTTCTCCTTCAATATAAACCTTGAGGCCAGAGCAATAAAAATATAATGCATACTATCCGCGGAAAAGGCAAAACTTAAATCCACCTGGCTCAATACAAATAGCCATATACATAATGAAATTAAACTAAACAAGAAGCTGACCCAGACTCTGGGCACCAGAAGTAGCTTAAAAATAAACTTTAATACTTCCCTAATATTCCCTGAAGGCGAAAGGAGAGAATTAATCGCGGATTTTAAGAAAAGTTGGTTTATAGTATCGCAGATGCTGGTGAGGGCTATAAGAAATAAGATGAATCCTAGTCCTTCTCTCATTCTAGGATATGCTCCTTCTCTGAGGCGCTCAGGGAAACAAAAACCACCCCCAATAATATGAATAATACCCCTGACCACCTGAAAAGGCTTACCTTTTCCTGCAGGAAGATAATAGAAGCTATCGGGATAAGGATATAGCTAAAACTGCATACCGGTACGGCAACGCTTAAATCAATCTTAGAAAGCAGGCTTGACCAGATAATAAATGTTACTACTACAGAAAAAAGGCCCAGCCATAAAAATCCGGATGAAAAAACACTCTGTAAGAAAATCAGCGCATCCGGTAATTTATTTATAACAAAATCGCTCTCGGTAAGGGCGCTCTTCTTAAAGCAAAGGTGGGTGAACGTCTCCAAAAAGTCGGTCAGAATAAGAAAAACTAATATTTTAAGGGTAAGTTTTTTTTTAAATACTTTTATCATGTTTTGATCTCTCTATCAAAATTATCGGGCTTTAAAACTAAGCTTAAGGCTTTAAAAAATAAATTTGCGGCTTTGTTTTTATGCCTCAGGTAAGCATAAAGCGGTATAAGCTTTGATCCCAGCCTTATCTTAGCCTCGTAATCCGTCTGGCCGGTATGATAAAAAGGTATGGAATGCTTAATGCACCATTCCACATTATAACACCAGCTGATGAAATACAAATGGTGCCTGTTGGATATATCATAATCGAAACCAATGAATTTATCAATGAATAAATTTTTGTACACCAAGCAGAGGTTAAACGCGCCTAACCTGCCGTTAACATAATATAAGAAGTATTTTACATAAGGAGCCATATGTTCGGATATCTTCAAAAAGAACTCTTTGGTAAGCTTCTCGAATTTTGTCGCGCCGTCGCGATGCGCCTGCAGGTAAAGCCCGTAAATCTCGTCTATTATATCAGCGACATTATCCGCTACTTCTACATTTATCTTGGATTCATTATGGGCGTCTTTTAGCTTACGGCGCAGGTTCTTTCGGGTAGAGTGCCCCAAACTCTGTAAATATCCCTGGAAATCAGGGAAATTGATTTCACTGGCTGCGCAAGGGAAACTATTGACCCGAAAGAAGCCTTTTTGCTTAAATGAATCTAAAAACCCCGGCGAGTTTTTAAGAAAGTCTTTAAACATCACTAGACTGGCCTTTTTTTGTTTACGGAAGTCTTCCAGGCCTTTTAACAATTCTCGCGGGATAGCCGGATTTTCCTGCGCGCCTTTATCTATACCGATAACGCCATGCTCTCCGAACACCGAACCGCAAAAGATAGTCTGCATTATTAAAAAACGGGGGATAATCTTACGCACAGACGCAATAACATTTTTGAGCCATCCCTCAACAGCAATATCCAGGTTAAAATCCGCGATAAAAATGGGGGCAATTAAAACTAAGCACTGGTTATTATAGAGAATCAGATAAAAGAAGGTAAATTCTTTGAGCCCTGACTCCTCAATCGTCCTATAAAATTCATACCCCTCGGGGATATCTCCAAAAACCCTATCCCAGTCATTTTTGCGGATTTTGGCGACTGAATCCAGAATTTGGCAAGTTAGGTTTTCCATAAGCGGCTTACAATAAGTAGCTTGAATTATGAAGTATTTTAGCATAGAATAGGTGAAATACTAATGCTAAAATGAGCTTATTCCGAGAAATACCACCCACAGCCGGCCTGCCTCTTTACGCCAGGGATATCTTTTGCGCCTTCTCTAAAAGAAACCCATCCGCTTCTTTAGAAGAAGATTTTAAAAAGTATCTGGGCGCCTCTTACGCGGCTATAACTTATTCGGGGACAGCTGCTTTTTATATCATACTGGAAGCGTTAAAAAAGCTCTCCCCAAGAAAAACCGTTATTATCCCTGCTTTTATCTGCCCGCTTATTCCATTAGCCATCAAGAGGGCGGGATTAAAGGTGGCGGTCTGCGACATTAATAAAGTTGATTTCAATTTTGAAGTCAACCAGTTAAAAAAATTATGCGTAAATAATAACGACATACTGGCAATTGTAGCCGTGCATTTAGCCGGCATAGCGGCGGATTTTCAAGTGATACAAGATATAGTAAAAGAAAATAAAATATTTATCGTTGAAGATTGTGCGCAAAGCTTAGGCGCGCTATATCAAAATAAAAAAGCCGGGACACTGGGAGATTTCGCCTTCTTTAGCCTCTGCCGGGGTAAAGGCCTGACTACCTACGAAGGAGGAGTAATTGTAAGCAGCCTTAAATTCGCCGCGCTCATTGACAGCGAATTGAATCGTCTAGCCAAAACCGACCTCTTCTCTGAATGCTTAAAAGTCCTGGAATTATTCGGCTATTGGATTTTTTACAGGCCCTTCCTCTTCTGGTTCGTCTTCAGGCTTCCGCAGCTTTTCTGGCAGCTGCAGGGCAAGATGGAAAAGGCATTTATTGAATATTTTAGCGTTGATTTCCCGCTCCATAAAGTATCCAAGATGAGAAAATCGGTGGCTCACGCGATGTTTGATCGCCTGGAAAACGAAATAACCAACCAGAGAAAAACCACGGCAGATTATATAGAAGGCTTAAAAGGCCTCCAGGGGATAAAATTGATTACCGAACCTAACGGCTCTACTGCCAATTACCCTTACCTTACCCTGCTCTTTGACGAAACAGCGCAACGCGATAAGGTATTCAATATTTTACATAACTCCGGATTAGGCGTATCGTTGATCTACCTTGCGGCTATCACCGATTACGCTTACCTAAAAGATATTGTGGGCGATGCAGTTTATCCCAACGCCAGGGCAATCGCCAAAAACCATATTACCTTGACTACCAGCCGTTTCTTAACCCAAAAAGATATCTGCTCCCTGATTGAAAGGATAAAGAAAATATAAATGATCATCTTCTCTCTTGCCGAAGACCGCCGCCAGATAAATGATATACCGGACTCAAGCTTTTTCTTAGAAGGAGGGAAAAACCTTTGCTTTCTTATCCATGGGCTTACCGGGACCGCTAAAGAAATGAGTTCCATTGGAGCGCGCCTGAACAAAGAAGGGTTTTCAGTAGCGGCGCCCATGCTGGACGGGCATAACCAATCTATATCGGTATTAAAAAGAAAAACCTGGCTGGAGTTATACAACGGGATAAAACGGGAATTCCTGAAATATGAATCATCCTATGATAATATATTTGTAGCCGGGTTATCATTTGGAGCGCTTTTAGGGATACTCCTGGCCTATGAATTCCCTAATAAAATAAAAGCGATTAACTGTTTTTCGCCTACTCTCTTTTTTGACGGTTGGGCCACGCCCAAACTAAGGATCCTGCTGCCTCTTATTTACAAGACGCCTCTTAAGTACTATTTTTATCTTAAAGAGGGCTATCCTTATGGGGTGAAGAACGAAAGGTTAAGGTCGAGGATCGAAAGTTTTTACAAAGAATCGGATTTGTTTGATTACAGCAAGGTCCATCTCTATGGTTATCCGGTCATACCTGTCTCCAGTATGGAGCAAAACTCACTGTTAACCAAACACGTTATGCGCTTATTAGATAAAGTAACTACCCCGATACAGTTATTACAAGCAAAAGACGATGACGTAACCAGCCCGAAGAATTCCTACTATATATATAATCATATTGCCGCTAAAGATAAAAACGTCGTGCTCTTTGAGGATTCTTACCATATTATTATCGCCGACCAAGAGAGGGATAAAGTCGCTGATCAGACTATATCGTTCTTTGCAAAGTATAAATAAGGCTTACGCTATAAGGGTTTTGAGTATCTTGAGATTGGTCTCTTCATTTACGCGGGTTACTGCTTCTTCCGATAACTTATCCGCTTGGACTTCCTTAGGATGGTCTAACCGAGAAAAGATGCTTTTTAGCCTTCCGGAAATAGAAATCCTGGAATAATCTCCCGTAATATCCACACCCACAATATTGAGGTTTCTCTTTATTAGTTCAAGCATTAGAAGAAGCTGCGCTAGGGTTAACCTGCCTTCTTCCCAATTAGTCAGAGCGCTTCTACTCTCCAGACAATCCTTATCTATGGAAACATATACATCTTTTACCGGCAGGCGCCTAAAGAGCGGGCTAAAAAAATCCATTAAGTTCTTACTTCTTAGCTCCTCCCAGTAGAGCCGGGTTTTTAAGAAACCAACTTTTTTCCTTAAAGAAATATTCTCCGGAACTTTTCGCAAAAATACCGTTGAGGGCTCATGCGCGTAGGGATAGATTTCCAGCCGGTCATTATTAAGGCTGCCTAAATTTCCGCTTTGTATCCAGGGAAAAGAAATATCATTGGAGGCAATACCGATAAGCAGACATTTTAAAATATTCTTTCTTCTTAAGGCATCACTTACCCAGGAGCCACAGCCAAAACGCGGCGGGAGCGTATCCCAGTCAGGATGAAAATCAAAAACAATAAGTGAAATCGGTTCCTCAAATTTTTCCAGGAGTAGCGGTGTAATGTTATGAAAATCTCCCGAACCCAGGAAAGTAACGCAATTACGTCTAGTTTTATCCAGGCGTTCGCTAATACCAAGTCTTACGCGCTTATCCATCCAAAGCCGGGAACGCGGGGCTAAATCTCCCAGGGATACAATTTGATGCGGATATTTACGCAGAAGGCCCTGCTGCTTTCTAACGCTGCCATCAAAATCCAGTACGCGGATATCTTGACTAAGCATACAAGGCGAGGATTGAATTTTCTTTAAGCTTTCTTGAGGGCCTTAGAGAGCGCTTCTTCAAAAAGCTCGACTGCCAGGTCTATCTCTTTTTCGGTGATATAAAAAGAAGGCGCCATGGTAAAGACGTTTTTGTAATATCCTCCGATATCTAATATGAGCCCGCGTTTTTTACTACCCGCTCCCAGGTTTCCGCTTAAGCCTAAATTCACTATTCTGTCGGCTAATTCCTTGCTGGGCGTATAACCGTCTTTTTCACACATCTCCACGCGTATAGCCAGGCCTAAACCATCTACGTCGCCTATCTGCGGGTATTTCTTTTGCAGCTTCTTAAAATGATTGATGAAATATTGCCCTTTCTTAGGGATATCCACGGCAAAATTTGATTCTTCAATTAATTTCATTACCTCTAACCCTGCCGCGGTGCCTAAGGGGTTGGAGGAGAATGTCGAATGGGTGGATCCCGGAGGAAAAACATCGGGAGAGATCAGTTTTTCTTTCGCCCAGACGCCCGAAATCGGATTTAAACCGTTAGTCAAGGCCTTGCCAAAGACAATTATATCCGGAGTGACGTTAAAATGCTCTATGGCCCAGAGTTTTCCGGTCCTAAAGAAACCCATCTGTATTTCATCATCAACAAAGAGTATACCGTATCTGTCCAGGATCTCTTTTAAGCCTGAAAAATACTCCTGAGGCGGAATGACATAACCGCCTGTTCCCTGGACTGCTTCCACAATAAAAGCGGAGAATTCACATTTATTCGTTTTTTTATTGACTACGGAATGATACTCTGTTTCAAAGAGTCTTTCAAATTGTTTCAGGCAATAAAGGTCGCAAAAATCCTTCTTTTTGTCATAAGGGCAGCGAAAACAGTAAGGAAACGGGATAAACTGCGCCCGGTCACCAAAATGTCCGAAGCGCTCCCTGTAGCGAAAGCTTGAGGTAACTGCCGAGGCAGCCAATGTCCGGCCGTGGTAACCGCCCATGAAAGCGAAAACCAGGCTGCGGCCGGAATGATTCCGGATTAACTTGAGCGCATCCTCCAGGGCGCAAGAGCCTCCGACATTAAAATGGACTCTGCCTTTTTCTTCAAAAGCCATTTCGTTTTTCCGCGCGATTTTCGCGGCTAGCCGTATCTTCTCTTCGTGTAAATACTGGCAGGCCAGCTGAGGCAGGGTATCAATCTGTTTTTTTAAGACCACGTTCAGGCGCTTATTCTTGTAGCCAAAATTAACCGCTGAATACCACATCTGCAGATCCAGGTACTCGACTCCGTTGTTATCATACAAAAAACTTCCTTCGGCGGACTTGAATATATTCAGCTTATCCGCGTAATGGACTGTATCGCCCCAGGAACAATATTTCGCTTCCAGGGCTAAAAGGTCATCTGAAAGAGCGGGACTGTTATTGATCTTGGTTTTTTTGTTGGCCAGTTTATTGTTCATACAAAACTCCTTTTAAATAAGTATACACATCTTTTAAAGACTTATAAGCAAAACAGGTAAGTTTTTTATCCTGAAAATATTTTAAGAGCGCGTCTTTAGCGAAGACCAGATCCGCATACTGTGACGGGCATATGTCGGAACGGCCGTCACCTACGTAGATTATTATAGAATCCTGGGAAACATTTGCCAAGAGGTTTTTTGTCTTACAATGGGCGCAGACCTGGCATTTTTTGCTCCTAAACGGAAAAAACGGGATAAGTTTATCTTTAACGAACTTTAGCTTATTGGAATAAACCTTAAGGTTCTTAATGGAGTTAAAGCCTAGTATGCGTTTTAATATATAGTCAAAGTTATCGCTTAATACCGCCACGGTTATCTTATGCGCTGCGAGCAACTTTACGATCTTCTTAAAATAGGGGTCCAGTTTTATCCCGGACAAATACTTATCCAGCGCCTGTTTGCTAATACTTATCCCGTTAATCTGTCCGGCAAGGCAGGCGTGCGAGCCGATTCTCCCCTTTTGCCAATCCTTCTCCAGTTTGACCCAAAGGTCATCCTGGGAGAAACGCGGGAGCATATTATCAAACACATCGCAGGTGGCGATGGTATTATCAAAATCAAAGAAAACAATACATTTTTCCGGATTGATTATCTTCATCTTCAGCCCTTAATCCGCCTTAAAATTCTCCCGGTAGGCGCTCCCGGCAATAAATACACCTGCTTTCTTTGATATTATACTCTAAAATATTAAAATAATCTCTTCTAATTAATCTTTTTTTGCAAGCCGGACAAGCCGTATCACTCCCCCAACCTGAAACATTACCTATATAAATAAAGTCTAAACCCGCTTCCCGGCCGATAGAATACGCTTTTTTAAGTGACTCTTGCGGGGTAACGGGGTATTCGCTGAACTTATAATCAGGATGGAAGCGGGAAATATGCCAGGGGATGCCTTTATCAACGCCAGAGATAAAACGGGCTATCCCGGATAATTCTGCATCAGAATCATTCTCTCCAGGTATAAGCAAAGTAGTTATCTCTATCCATATCCCTAATTCCTTCATAAGCCTGATAGAACCCAATACCGGACTTAAACTACCTAAACAAATCTTTTTATAGGAAGCATCGTTGAAAAACTTAAGGTCCACATTCGCGGCGTCTAAATACGGCTTAATCATAATTAAGCACTCTTTGCTCATATAGCCGTTGGTAACAAAAATATTACGTAGGCCTTTTTCTTTGGCCAGCCTGGCGGTTTCATAGGCATATTCAAAAAATATGGTCGGCTCGGTATAAGTATAAGCTATGCTTTTACAGTCGTTCTTAAGAGCCTCTTCTACTATATCGGACGGGCTTAATTCTTCTTCCCCCAGGCTGCTGCTTCCATCCTTAAAAGATTGCTGGGATATTTCCCAATTCTGACAAAACCCGCAACGAAAATTACAACCCCGGGTGGCTATTGAAAAACTGCTTGAACCCGGTAAAAAATGATAGAGCGGTTTCTTTTCAATAGGGTCAACCTGCGCGGAAATTACATTCCCATAAGCGTGGGTATACAATGTCCCTTCTAAATTCTGCCGAACCCCGCAGAAACCGAATCCCTGGTCGGCAATCTTACAGTGATGGCTGCACAAATAACAATGTACTAAACTTTTATCCAATTTTTCATAAAGTAACGCTTCTTTCATAGTCTGAATAATTTAAGTTTATCCTCCAGAAGAGGAGAAACCTCCCAGGAAGATTCTTCCCGTGGGCTAATCCCGGCCCGATAATAGATCAACCTCGCGCTTTTAGTTGTATTTAAGTCGCAATAATGACAGGTTATCTGTAAAGAGAGTTGGATTAAGTCGTTATCAAACTCTCCTCTGCCCAAACAAGTCGGACCAGCTAATTCCGGATTTGGCATAAATATATAATCATTCCCGCGGGCGCTTAATTCCAGTTCCCTGTCCTCTTCTTCGTCGCGGCCGACAATTAACTTGGCCTTCTCGGATAGCCTGAAATGCCTGCCTATCTTTAATAACCCCACATCTTCTAAGTTTAGGGCTTGGTGGGAAATAAGGTCTCTGAGCTTATTAGAAAATCGCGGGTCGGTTAACAGACAACCTCCGGAGGCGTTAGGATAATTATCTATGCTAAATTCTCTGGCTAAATCCATCTGCGGCCTGCGGGAACGGCCGCTAAATTTAAATAATCTATCGCGCTTGACCCAACCCTCTTTCTCAGGCCGGGTTTCCGCAAGGACACCAGCGCACAATGGCCTAAGCAAGAGGCCGTCTAAACCACTCTCTTTCTCAATAGTATCCAGCGCCCTTCTGTGCTGTGACATCGGCCTCTGGCCCAAGACCTCCCCGGTAACTACAAATTGCGCGTCAAAAAAACGCAACAACTCTTTAGCCTTTTTTAACATAAAAATCTTGCAATCTATGCAGGGATTCATATTTGAACCGAATCCGTGCCTTGGCTTTAAAACCAGTTCCAGAAATTCACTGCTTATGTCAACCACCTTAAGCTCTTGGCCTAGACTTCTCTTTACTAATGAATTTATGTCGTTATCCTGGGAGGCTTGTTTTTTACGCTGGCAAAAAGGAATCTTGAAATTCAAAGGCAGGACTCCAATACCCTGCTCTTTAATTATCCTTGCCGCCAGAATGCTGTCCAAACCTCCTGAAATCAAAGCAATCGCTTTCATGATCTTGATAATGTATTTTTCGCTATAAATAGGGAAATGTTCCTACTCCGGCAGTAATATTTTGGCTAGCGCCATAAATAGAATCCCGAATAAGAAAGAAACAAAAGCCAGGGTCGCGCGCCTTTGGTCCTTTTCTTTATGTATCTCGGGGATTAAGTCAGAGGTGGCGATATAAATAAATCCGCCCGCGGTCAAAGGCATAATAAAATCGGAAAAACCGTGCGCGAAATCAGAGATAAAATATCCTACAAGCGCCCCGATAACCGCCGCTAAAGCCGAAATAAAATTATAAAGCAGGGCCTTATTGCGGCTAAACCCGCCGTAAATAAGCACTCCGAAGTTCCCCAGCTCCTTAGGGATCTCATGCAGTATGATCGCTAAAGTAGTAGCCAGCCCCAATTTAAATGAAATGACGAAGCTGGCGGCAATGGCAATGCCATCAATGAAATTATGGAAGGCTTCCCCGAAAAGATTTAAATAAGTGAAGGCGTGCACAGCGCAGTCTTTATCATGGCAATGCCGCCAGTGGAGGTATCTCTCCAGCAAAAAAAACAGGGTTAACCCCAGAATAAGATAATAAAAAACAACTGTACTGTTTGTTTTTTCTAAAGCTTCCGGCAGAATATGCAGGAAGGCGCTGCCGATAAGCGCGCCGGCGGAGAATCCGATAAGGCTAAAAATAATCTTATGCAGCCTCTCCTCTTTTATCGCCAGCGTAAATATGCCGATAAGCGAGATAACGCTGACCAATAATGTGCTTATGAGAATCCAGCCTAGGACCATAACGTAAACCTAAATCCCCTTGATTAGCCTAAGTTTGGCTTTCTGCCCTTATTTGCTTTTTTGGAACGCCAGTTAAGTTTGCCCCTGCGCTTACGCTTTCCCATTTTTATCCCCTTTATAATAGCTATCCGGAACCTTGCGCACAATATACCTTACGGCTTCAGCAATACACTTATTGATTGCTTCCCCCATAGAGGTATTGGCATAGGCGGATAAGCCTTCGTTTAAATTACTTCCCTTATGATGGTGTTCCCGACTTAAGCCGCCCGTATCCACGGCCTGTCCCGTAAGGCGCTCCGAGACTAATACTTTAGACGACAGCGCGTCAACTATACGGATATTTAAAGCCACGACTGATTTATTGGTGCTCACGCCCAATAAACTCCCCAGCGTACCGCTGGCTGAACTTCCTCCTCCGCCGATACCTTCGCTTCCGCCGGATATAAGCGGATCAAAATTTATTACCTCAGCCGCGATAATCAATCCGGTGTTTTTTTCAGCGTAATCCTTAGGGGCAGAGACCGCTAAAAAACGATTGGTTTTATTTAATTCTTCTATTAACATATCGCGCAAGCCTAAGTTCACTTCAGTAGTAATATTAACCGTCTTAATCTCAAAATCAGCTACGACCACCCTGGCCTTCGGCCCGGAATATGGAGGGAAAAAGGTCGAGCCTATAAAATCATCGACAAACTGAACAGGTTTATTTAAGACCGCGCAGCCAGCCAAAATCAAAATACCGTAACCCATAACTAAAATATATTTAAGCTTCATCATATTAAAGGCAGGGTGAATACCCTGCCTTATGCGTTTTTAGCTGATAGGAAAATCTAGATTATTGACTTGCCTGAGGAGCCGGGATATTTACCCCTGCGTCAATATTATTCGCCGCGGGCAGCGCGTTTTCGGCCTTCTCTAAACCTATAGTCTTAGCGATATTCTTACCGTCTTTCGAAATATAATCAACGCTTAAGTTATCCTTAGGCTGGATTTCTCCCAGGGACTTAACATTATCATAGCTGGTTGAGTCATCCGTTATTATGGACATCTCTTTTTCCTGGTCAGTCTCGTAATCCAGATATTTAAGGCTAAGTGTTTTATCTGGCGCGTTCACGCTTATGACCTCGCCCCAAACCCACTGCGTATTTGCTAAATCGCTATTTTCCTGGATGACCGGGGTGGTTGCCGCGGCAGGAGTTTCTTCGGGAACAGGGAGCGCCTTCTCCTCACTGAAGCCTAAGATTGTGCCTGCTAATACCAATACCGCTAATATCGCGATTATCCTTATTTTCATGAGTAGCCCCTCCTTTAACCTTAGATTAATTTACCATGAATGGTAATTCTTGTCAAGAAAGCTAGCGGGGAGGTAATCTTATAAGATATTCCCGAAGCGGGCCTTAAGCTTTAAATAAACCCAGGTTGCGGCTGTCGCTTTTAAGAAGTCGCCGATGATAAACGGCGCAAACCCGATAACCAATGCCTGACCTAACGGAATTCTAAGACTGACTTTAAGCCAGATGGACCCGGCTGATAAAATAATTATACTGGATAGGCAAAAAACCTGTAGTATCAAACGCGGATTATCTCCGGCGCGCTTTAAATATAGCGCAGCGATAATAGCAGCCGGGATAAATCCGAACAAATAGCCGGCCGTAGGAGAAATAAAATAACCTAAACCGCTGGCTGCTCCTGTAAATATCGGTAAGCCCAATGCCCCTAATAGCATGTAACTTGATTGCGTAATTACGCTTAATCTCCTGCCCAAAAGGCCGGCAGATAACAAAACAAAAAATGTCTGCAAGGTAATCGGGACTGGCGTAAAAGGCAAAGGTATGCGCACAAAAGCGCCAAGAGCGATAAAAATCACCGAAAATAATACGGCGCAAACCCTATTGGCCTGCTTACTCAAGGCTAATTCTCTTTTTAATACACCGACCATTATCCCTCCTAAGCTTTCTTAACGCCAGCTAACCTGGATCAAACTATAAATAATTATACCTTAAATCTTATTCTTTGGCTATGATTAAAGTAATTATACCTGCCAAAAGCAATAACGGGCCCAGGCATCCCTTGATTATCATAAAAAGAAGGCTCCACCATTTTAAGATCGCCCAGGCTCCTAACCCTAAGAATAGCAAACCCAGAATAACCTTAAAAAAAGTAGCAAAATATTTTTTTGAAGCATTTTCTTTAGCTGTCTGGCTCATTTGTCGACCCTCCTTTTACCTTTTAGCCCGGCTGGCTCTTCCATCTGCGGTGGATCCATCCCCATTCCGCCGGGTATCTGCGGATATATGCCTCAATGATATTAGTCAGTTTCTGAACATTTATAAGAACGGTATCCCGGGCATCCTTACCCTCTTCTAGTTTTACTGCCGGTTCAAAGATAATTTTATGCGTATCGTCGGGCTGCCTGACTATGAAACAGGGTAAGAGTGCCGCGCCCGTGCGCTGGGCAAAGACAACCGGCCCTGCTGCAGTAGCCGCTTTCCTGCCAAAAAAATTAACGAATACTCCGCCGGTCCCGAAATTCTGGTCTATCGGAATAAAAATCAACTCATTATTACGTAACGCTTGAATGGTATTATTGACGCAAGCATCGCGCGGCTGGCTGTAGATAGTCTTGACCCCGAATTTTTTGCGTTTTTCCAAGAAGATCTCCTCTACCCGCTTATCATGCATCGGTTTCATTATACCACCGGCCACATAACCCTCAACCGCCAGCCTTCCGAGTAAAAGCGGGAAATTACCGAAATGGGCGCTAACTAAAACCACTCCGCAACCATTGGATAACGCATTATCCAGATTTTCCTTGCCCATAAGTGTTACGTGTCTCTTCAAAATAAGCGGTTTATCAAAAAGGAACATTAATTCTACCGCCGATTTGGCCATAAAAGTAAAACAGTCCCTGACAATCTGTTCGCGCTCAAAACTAGTCTTTTCCTCGCCAAAAGCAAAACTTAGGCTCTCCAAGGCAATCCGTTTTTGCTTAGCGGCAAATCTATAGGCTAAAAAGCTTACGCAATTAGCGAAACTATAGAGGAAGCTCGCGGGCATAATCCTGACTATCACTGAACAGGTAGTCAAGCCAAACCAGCTTAAAAACCCAATGATGCCTTTACGTATTTTTTTAAAATCCATATCCCCTCACTTAAACAAGTTAAATCTTAGCGGCCTTAATTTTGTAAGAAAGATTATAGCTTATATCCGATTTTACGCAAGAAATCTTTGCGCCAAGCTATATCTGCCTCGTTTTCCACGCCCTTAGGCTTTCCGCCGTCAATCACTCCCAGGATACCCGAACCATCTTGCGTTTGGGCTACTATTACCTTTAAAGGATTGGCTGTCGCGCAGTATATGGAGCAGACTTCCGGGATATTTTTAATCGCATTTAAGACATTAATCGGAAAGGCGTCGCGCATAAATATGATAAAGCTATGGCCCGCCCCTATTTCCAGGATGTTCGAAGAAGCCAGCGCCTTTAATTCCGGGTCGTTACCCTCTGATCTTACCTTAGAGGCCCCGCTGGATTCAACAAAGGCCAAACCGAATTTTATACCCGGCACGCTATTCATCAAAACCTCATAAAGGTCTTCTACTGTTTTAATAAAATGGCTCTGGCCCAAGATTAAATTAACATCCTGCGGTTTTTTTACCTCAATTAATTTGAGTTCTAGCATGTTGCCTCCTCCTGTTATTTTATAACAATTTTTCTAAAACCCGAGGTGCCTGAAGCCAGCTTCTCTCCCCGCGCCTTTACCGAAGTAAGTATAAATTCAGGGTCCCCCAATATATTCAGCGGTATACGTAAGACTAAATCGTCGGCGGTCAAATCCAAACGGATACTGCCGGGATTAATTATTTTCTTGCCGTCATAAACTTTAAACTTATCAGACTTGGTTACTATGCGTATTTTAGGCATAGAAGAAAACGGGACTTTAGCGTTAAACCCAAAAATATAAAGCGTTAAGCTGAACCTGTGTATTAGCTCCTTATCCTTCTCCACGCGTATAAGTAGGCAATTATCTACAGCGGCATAGCTTACCTCTCCCTGATTTTCTATAAGGCTGTCGTTAGCCAGGGTCCCCTCTTCTTCTGAATTCGCAAACATCTTAGAGAAGCCAAAAAAGGCAACTGCCCGCTCTTTTAAAGAAACCTGCCGGCTTAATTCAATCTCGGGATAATCTCCAAATAATTCATTTTTACGCGCGAATGACAACAGGTAAAAAGCGCTGGATTCTGTCTGGCTTTTATAACAGAGTATGGCTTTGTGCTTAGTTTCTAAATCTGGCGGGGCCAAATCCAATTTCAGCCACTTTCCTTGAGAATCCGTAAGGTTAACCGGCGGCTCCAGGCCTAATTCTGGATGATAATGCCGCGGTTTAGGCCAGCCTGAAGAATGGACAAGATAAGGATATACCTTGGGATCAGGAATTTGTTTTCTTAAATTACGCAAAGCTATCTGGAAAAACAGATAAAGCGATTTATGGTCGGGGTTAACATCCGCCGGATGCGCGACAAAAACCTGCGTCGGTTTATAATTAAGCAGGATTTTCTCCAAATCGCTTAAGATACTTTCTCCGACATAAGGAGCGCCGAATGACAAGTCATTTTGGTAAGGCACTTTTGTCGAACGCGTAAGCATACTCCGGTAGGGTTTAAGCGCCTGCCAATATTTTGTGAATATGGTAAATGTCCCGAAATCCGGGTAGCCTAAGAATACCAGGTTATCTTCGCTTAAACCCAATAGCTTCATTGCCTCAATCGCTTCTTGCCTGCGCACCTGGCCCATATGAATAAACTCGCCCTTCTTAAAAGTCAACCTCTTCTCATAAACAATAAAAGCAAACTCGTTATTATCCCCGTTAGTAAGATAAACTATTTTTACTTCTGCCCCGGCTTTTAGCGCGTTTTGGATCACGCCCGCGCAACCTAAAGTTTCATCATCCGGATGCGGGGCAAGTATAAGGACGCGGTCATTCTTATTAAACCCCTCTATTTCGCCAAGGTCCTGGCCCAAGGCTATGGCCTCCATAAAAGCGAAACAAAAAGCCAATGCTCCTAAAATAAAGATGGGTTTTTTACGCATACCTTATTGTAAATACTCCAACGGATCCTGGGGAATGCCGTTTTTCTTGACCTCAAAATGCAAGTGCGGTTGTATCCCGGGATGCCTGGCGTTTCCGGTCTTGCCAACGCTGCCTAGAATACTCCCCTGACGGACAAATTGATTCTTAGTAACGAAAATCTGAGAAAGGTGTCCGTAAATACTGACCAGATTAAAACTATGGCGGATGATAACATAATTACCCATACCCCGGTTACTCTTGGCCGCCGTAACTATACCCGAACGAGCTGCCAAAACCGGAGTGCCGACCTGGGCAAACAAATCAATCCCCTGATGCATCCTATTGCCATTACGGCTGGAACCGAAAAGACCATCTCCCCGGGAATCGCTACGGACAATAGGACTAGTATCGTAACGTATAGGGCAAAGAAAATAATATTTATCGGCAAAGTAATAATTTATCGCTGAATAAATAGCCAAAATAAGCAGAGAAATCAGCAGGATCTTGCGCATCGCCTTTTTATATAAAGAAAAAAGTATGATATACATAAGAAGCAACAGGCATACAGGAATCAGAAAATCTCCGTAATAACCGTAAAATGACGCATGCGCGGGCAAAAATATATTCTCTGTTTTATAGCCCGGGGTAAAAATTAAATTACCTTGCGCGTCAGCTAAAGGAACAACTCTTCCTTGCGGGTCGATAAATCCGGAGATGCCGGTATTGGCCGAGCGCACCAGGCAGACCCTGTTCTCTACCGCCCTAAAAACCGAAGCGGCCAGATGCTGGTAGGCTTCGGTAGTCTTGCCAAACCAGGCGTCATTGGTAATATTGACCAGAAAATCCGCGCCCTTGTTTACAAATTCCCTGGCTAATTCCGGAAAAACATCTTCAAAACAGATCAATACTCCGAATTGATGCTTTATCCTTAAACCCTGATGCTGGATATTAAACAGGGTATAATCCCGGCCCCTGGTAATATCACCGATGGGAGCGATTGTATCTAAGAACGGAAAAGTCTTTCGGAAAGGAATAAACTCGCCGAATGGGACAAGATGGAACTTATCGTAGCTCCTTAATAATCTGCCTTCTCTAGATAAGAGCAGAGCGCTATTATAATAAGAACCGTTGCGGCTGGTGACCGCGCCAAAAATTAACGGCCGGCCGATTCTTTTTGTGTACCGGCTTAATCTTTCATAATAAAGAGGTTGCTCTTCCAGGACTACCGGCAGGGCTGCTTCAGGCCAGATGATTAAATCCGGCGCGTCTTTCCTGGCCTCGCCGGTTAACTTAAAATACCTACTAATTACAAATTCTCTGGCCCTCTCTTCCCATTTTAACTCCTGCGGGATATTCCCCTGCACAACAGATATTCTTAATGTCTCCGGGCTCTCGATCTTAGGCAACCTTAAAGACCCATAAGCAAGGCTGAGGGCTAAAAAAATACAGGCAAAAAATAGATACCTGCGCTGCCTCCTGGACCATGCTTCCTTAATAGCGACATTCACAAACATGACCAGGAAAGAGACAATCCAGACTCCGGCGATATCGGCAATCTGGATAATCGCCAGATTCGTGTATTGCGAGTAACCCAGCAAAGCCCAAGGAAAGCCCGTTAGAAGATGGCTGCGCGCATATTCAAGGAAGACCCATAATGCGGGTATAAATAACAGGCTGCATTTGGCAAATGGCCGGGTCATTAATAAACCAAACAGGCCAAAATAAAGCGCAAGATACAGGATTAAAAGGATCTGGCCGAAAATAGTTACGTTAGCTAACCAATATATTGTGCCTGACCAGAATAATATTCCCGTAAAGTAAGCCAGGCCAAACGCTCGCTTAGCCCCTTTGTTCTCTAAGGCGAAAAACAACGGGACAAAAGAAACCCAGGCGAATACCCAGCACCACTTGCTTGAAGAAAAGGAGAGGATAAGCAGGAGCGCGCTAGAGAAACATAAAATTAACTCAGTTGCTAATTGTTTTCTTATTTGCCGCAGCATTTTTTATATTTTATATTAACCTGCGCGAGAAACAGGGTCGGCTTTAGGATATAATTTATCAATTTCTTTTTGTAATTCTTCTGTTGCATCGCCGGCTTTATAAGTTTTTGCAATATCTTCAAGATATTCCCTAAGCATTATTCTATTTTTCCCTTCCGACTAACTCGTCAAGGCTGATCCCAAGGGCATCGGCCAATTTAACCATAGTTTGAATCGACGGCCTCTTTGCTATCCCCTGTTCGATCTTTGTAATAACATTATAAGATAAACCGGCTTTCTCGGCTAATTTCTGCTGAGACCAGCCGGCTTTCTTTCTTAACTGCTTGAGTCTTTTTTTCATCATCTTGCTTGACAATATACCACAATCGGAGTACTATATTAAGTATACTTTACGACTACTAACTTTTTGTATTTTAGCACTTTTAAACGTTTTACTCAATCAATTTCAAGACATTATCTAACGTATTATTTAGATATTAATAATGTTGTTGAACTAATAGAGTAAAGTGTAATAATAAACCTATGCCTAAATGCAGGGTAAGAGGGTGTAAAAAATTTACAAGATGGAAAAATACAAGAGATATTTACTGTTCTATGCATCTAGCCCGGGTTAAACGCCATGGACACACCGGCTTGCAAACAGGTTTTCATAAATTGGAAAAACTGCCTCACCCTGTAGTAGATGATTTTATTCGTAACAATCATAAAACATTGATTGATACAGAAATTGCCAAAGAACTAAAAAAGATGGGGTTTAAAAAAACTAACCAATGGCTGGTAAGATACCGGCGAAGAAAACTGGGAATTAAGAAATATCTTTATGGCGAAATAAAAAAACATAGAGCGTGGGTTCGTATGCAAGCCATAAAAAAATACGGTAGTAAATGTGAGCTATGCGGATATGGATTAACCGTAGAGACTCATCATATCCTGCCAAGGAAGAAAGGGGGCCTGCATGAAATCAATAACTTAACGGTGCTTTGCCCCAACTGTCATGCGCTTCTTACTAGAGGATATCTTGGCCTAAAAAGCAGAAAGGATATACCTGATGTCCGGGAAAAAATCGGTAAATCACAAAAATCCCACTACCCATATCTTGGATAACAACATTTCTTATATTTCAACGGTTTACCAGTTACAGAATCTATTTTTCCGCAAGGGCAAGGCTCATTGCGTCCGACTTTAGGGTGGGATAATTTTACTGTTTTTTGGGATGGCCCTTCTTCAGCGGCTGCAAAACCTTCGCCGCTGTCTCCTTCTTGGGGGCCTTGTAATCCGGTAATCTCAGGATGCGAAAGCTCCTGATGCACGGAACTAAATGCCCCTCTAAAACTCTGCGGCCGGGACGGTTGCAGTTTGAAAATAGCCTCTACTGACTCTTCTTCAATGGAAGCAACCATTTGACTAAACATACCAAATGCCTCGCGTTTATACTCCACTAACGGATCGCGTTGGCCATAAGCGCGTAACCCTATGCCTTCGCGCAGGCTATCCATAGCGTATAAATGATCCTTCCATTTGGCGTCAATGATCTGCAAGAATACCATACGCTCTAAATGCCGCATTAAATCTAAGCCGATTGCCTTTTCTTTATTTTCATAAAGGCTGATTACCTGATTAAATAATTCTTGCCTAAGGCCGTTTTTAGAATTATTATTCAGCATTTCCGCGGCGGGCACTAAAGCGAATTTAGAATTTAGCGCGGTCACAAAACCTTCCAAGTCCGGATCAGCTCCGGAAGAATTATCCGGAAAATAGATACTCATAAGATTATCCACAACGGCTTCGGCGATCTCCAACACTCTCTCTCTTAAAGAAATCCCCTGCAGGATCTGGTGGCGCTGGCCGTAAATTATCTCTCTCTGCTTATTCATTACATTATCATATTCCAAAAGCTGCTTTCTTATTTCAAAGTTATGCTGCTCAACCCGCCTCTGGGCAATTTCAATGGAGCGGCTGACCCAGGGATGCTCGATAACCTGGCCTTCTTCTAACCCCAGCTTATCCATAATGCCGATAAGCCGGTCAGAACCAAAAAGCCGCATCAGGTCATCCCCTAAAGAAACATAAAATCTGGATGAACCGGGGTCTCCCTGACGGCCGCAGCGGCCGCGCAACTGATTATCAATCCTGCGCGCTTCATGCCGTTCAGTCCCTAAAACATGCAGGCCGCCTAATTCCACTACTTTATTATGCTCAGTCTCAGTCTCCTGCTTATATTTATCCAATATTTTTTTATACTCTTCCTGATAAGCAGGATCTTCAGGATTAAGTTTTTGTTTGGCTACATTTTTAGCCATAAATTCCGGGTTACCGCCTAATAAAATATCTGTCCCCCGGCCAGCCATATTGGTGGCGATAGTAACACCCTTAAACCTTCCGGCCTGGGCGACAATCTGCGCTTCCAACTCATGATATTTGGCGTTAAGCACCTGATGGGTTATCCCGCGCAGTTTAAGCATCTGCGCGAGCCGCTCGGACTTATCAATTGAGATGGTGCCTACCAAAACCGGCCTGCCTGAATTATAAAGTTCGACGATTTCTTCAACTACCGCTGCAAATTTTTCTTTTTCTGTTTTATAAATACGGTCAGGGTAATTTGCCCGGATTAGCGGCTTATTTGTCGGGATGACTATAACATCCAGCTGGTATATATTCTTAAACTCATTGGCTTCAGTAAAAGCGGTCCCGGTCATTCCGGCTAACTTTTCATACATCCGGAAATAATTCTGAAAGGTAACCGTGGCTAACGTCTGGTTCTCGCGCTCGATCTTCATCCCTTCCTTGGCTTCCACTGCCTGATGTAAGCCGTCTGACCAGCGCCTCCCCGGCATCATGCGGCCGGTGAATTCATCAACAATAATGACTTCGCCATCCTTAATTACATAATCTACATCGCGCTCATAAAATTCTTTCGCCCGCAGGGCGGCGATAGTATGATGCCGGCATTCTATAGTTTCAATATTATGCAGGCTCTCTACCCCCCAAAGCTGGGCTGCCCTTGTTTCACCGTCATCAGTCAAGGCTATGGTCTGGGCTTTTTCATCCGCCACATAATCAAAGCCCTTGCCTAAATCCAGGCCCTTGTATTTAGCGTCTATCTCGTCCCTCTCGGTAACCCGCCTGCCCTTTAGCTGGTCGGCGATATTTTTAGCGGTAAAATATTTTCCCGTAGACTCCTCAGCCGCTCCGCTGATAATCAACGGGGTGCGCGCCTCGTCCACCAATATTGAATCTACTTCGTCAACTATGGCGTAGTAAAAAGGCCTCTGCACAAGATCTTCCAGTGAATACTTCATGTTGTCGCGCAGGTAATCAAAGCCAAATTCATTGTTTGTCCCGTAGGTGATATCGCAGGAATAAGCCAGCTTCCTTTGCTCGTCGGACATCTCATGCTGGATGACCCCCACACTTAACCCTAAAAATTCATAGACCGGCCCCATCCACTCTGAGTCGCGGCGGGCCAGATAATCGTTTACCGTGACTATATGCACTCCTCTACCCAGAAGGGCGTTCAGATACGCCGGAAGGGTCGCCACCAGAGTTTTTCCTTCACCGGTAGACATCTCCGCGATCCGGCCTTCGTGTAAGATTACGCCTCCGGCGATCTGGGAATCAAAATGCCGCAGGCCTATTGTCCTTTTGGCCGCCTCCCTGACTATCGCGAACGCTTCAGGGAGGATATCTTTAAAAACATTATTGCGCGTAAATTTAAGCTTTTCCTTTAATTTCTCTTTTTCTTCCGGAATAGCCACGGAGAGCATCGCCTCTTCCAACTCCAGTAATTCCTGCTCATAGACTTTCGCCTCCCGCTGGATATGTTCCTTAAATTCCGGTGTCTTGGCCCTTAACTGCTCATCGGCCAGGCCGCTGACTTTTGCTTCCAGCGCGTTAACCGCATACACTATAGAGCTTATCTGGGCCATTTTATGCATTGATGGCTGCGGCATATCCGGATGTAAAAATATCTTCACTCCGGGAGCCAGGCGATTGATCTGTTTCTGCTTGCTGCTTAAAGCCAATTTTTTAATATACCTTAACATTATTTTTTTCTTCCTTTTTGCAACTTTAAATTCGCTTCAATAAATTCATCCAGGGCCCCATCCATGACGCTAGAAACGTCCCCGGTCTCATGATCTGTGCGGTGGTCCTTAACCATACTGTAGGGGTGCATAACATAAGAGCGGATCTGGCTTCCGAATTCTATCTTCTTTTTCCCTCCGGCGTAATTTTTGAGCATCTCTTCTTCTCGGGTCTGCCTCTCCAGCTCATAGATGCGCGCCTTTAAGATCTTCAACGCTGTCTGTTTATTCTGGTGCTGCGAGCGTTCGTTCTGGCATTGCGCGACTATTCCGCTAGGTAGATGCGTGATCCTCACCGCGGAATCCGTAGTATTTACGCTTTGGCCTCCCGCGCCCTTGGAACGGTACACATCGATCCTTAAGTCTTTTTCTTCCAGCTTTACGTCTATATCCTCCAGGACTTCAGGGATCACATCTACCGAAGCGAAAGATGTATGCCTGCGCTTATTAGCGTCAAAAGGCGATATACGCACTAACCTATGCACCCCGCGCTCTTCCTTAAGATAACCGTAAGCATAATCCCCTTCAACTAAAACCGTGACATTCTTTATGCCGGCTTCTTCGCCATAAAGCACATCTGTAGCCTTTACCTTCCAACCTCTCTTCTCGCAAAAACGGGCATACATCCTAAAAAGCATCTCTGCCCAATCGCAAGACTCGGTCCCGCCGGCTCCGGCGTTGATGCTTAAAATCGCGTTGTTCGGGTCAAGTTCTCCGGATAGAAGAGTCTTAAATTCTAACGCTCCTAACTCCTTCAGAAGAGAATCCGCGGACTTGTTTAGATCTGAAAAGAATTCGCTATCCTGGGGTTTAAGGAGAAGGGTGAGTTCTTGCAACTCCTGAAATTTTTTACCCGCATTGTCCCACGGTTCAACCGTATTTTTAAGGATTTTGAGCTGCCGGACTATTTTTGTAGAATTCCCGCCGTCATCCCAAAATCCGGGCTCGGACATCTTCGCCGATAAATCCGCTATAAGCCTCTTTTTATTATCAATGTCAAAGATAACCTCTTAGTTGCTCCAGGCTGATCTGGATAAGGCTAAGTTTGGTTTTTATCTCATCTAACATCCCAACTCTCCTGTCTAGTTCCTTCTTATGCCTCTTAGCGCTAAGGTAAATTCATCTTTACTATCTGCGAAATAAATAGCGTCTTCTTCGCTGACCTTGCCCTCCCGGACTAATTTTATCAGCGACTGCGTAAAAGACTGCATCCCAAAAATTGACCCATCATCAATAAACTGGGGGATTTCCCAAATCTTTCCTTCGCGGATCAAACGGCTAATGGTAGGCGTAAGCAGCATAACCTCATAAGCCGGGATCCTGCCTTTACCGCTCTTTGCCGGAACAAGCCTTAAAGATATGACGCCTTTTAAAAGAGAAGAAAGCTGGTTCCTGACCTCCTGATGCTGATGCGCGGGAAATAAATTAATGATCCTCTCTATAGTCTGGGCGGCATTAATCGTATGCAGGGTGCTTAATACCAATACTCCTGTTTCGGCCGCGGTAAGAGCGCTAGCCATAGTCTCCATATCGCGAATATTGCTGATAAATAAAACATCGGGACTTTGTAAAGCAAAAGAGCGCAGGGCTGCCGGATAAGATGCAACATCAATACCCAGTTCTCTTTGATTAATAAGCGATTCTTTATCTTTAAAAGTAAACTCTATCGGCTCCTCAATGGTCAGGATATGTTTTCGGCTATTATTGTTAATGTGGTCGATCATACTGGCAATAGTCGTAGATTTGCCGGAGCCCATACTGCCGGTTAAAAGGACCAGGCCGCCTCTTTCCATGGATAATCTATTCAAAACATCCGCCGGTAAGCTTAACTCCTCAAACGTCTGGGTTGTATTATTTACTTTTCTTATGACAATAGAGGGCCAGTTTCTCTGCATAAATATGCTGACCCGAAACCGCAAACCCAGCTCCTCTAAGTAAATAGCAAAATCCACATCTAAATTATGCTTAAAAAACTCTCGCTGCTTGGCTGTGGTTAATTCCTGCGCTGCCGCGACAACGTCATCAACGGTAAGTATTTTCTCATCCACGGAAAGCAATTTACCGTCAATTTTTAAACGCGCGCTTCCTCCTGCCCGATAAAATAAGTCCGAGGCGTTACGTTCAACCATCTCTTGCATTAATTTCTTAATGCTCATATTTCTAGCCTCCCTAAAATTAAAATCCTGATATTTGATCTTTCCGACTGGAAATTATTATACCATCCTCTTGCTTTTATGAGTAGGATTAAATTCCATATACCTGCCCAATAATAAATGCGTTTGCGCGTCCAGCGCCGGGAGAGATCCCAGGATTAGTATTATAAAAGGGACCATGAACCACTCCAGTATCATCACTACATTTTTCATCCAACTGACCTCTTTTGGCCGGGGAGGCAAAATTATACGGCTCAGGGCTATCCAGGCCAGACTGGCCAGGAAAGTAAAATTAAAAAGCAGGCCGGTTACCTTAGGCAAATTGTAGCCTATGGCCATTTGATTAAAAAATGTCCCGCCCAGAATAAGCGGCAGGGGCCCGATAAAAACCAGTATAATCGCCCAAACCGCCCAGGTCACGTGGCTTTCCAGAAGATGAAACGACCTTCTTATTTTTACCGCCCAAGGTATTTGTTTTTCATTTAAAAACCCGTTTACTAAAAAGGGAAAGTTCTCCACCCCCCAGGCCCACCTTCTCTTTTGCTTATACTGCATATGGATCGTCTTAAAGAAATTACTGGAATAGGCTACATCCATGGAAACTGTAATATATAACGGCACCACCCGGTAGGCCCCCTTAAAAAATAGGAAGGCCTTCCAGTAAATTACTGAATCATCTGAAACCATATCCACGGGCCAATAACCTATATCCACTAAAGTCTTAAAACTCATGCTATGGCTGGAAAAGGTGACGAATTTTTCCAGGCGCATGCTTTCAATCATCTGACAGAATGATGAGCTTATCTCAACCAGCCGGGCAAATGAAGGAGCCTGCCATATATTATTGTTATAGACCGGGATAGGCTGGTAGCTTGCCTGATGCGGATTAGCTGAAGTCATAAAATGGTAAGTGAGACAGCCAAAATACTCTTTCTCCACGCAGGTATCCGCGTCAAAACAAGAGACAACCACATCTTCGTCCCGGATATTTTCGGATTTTAATAATTCCCTGGCCTTCTTGGCGCTCCAGGTGGCATTGGCGCCTTTAGTCCGGCTCTCGCCCAGAAGTCCATCCGGATGAAAAGTGGAGATATAGCGAAAGAATTTATCTTTAAACTCGGATTCTAACCTTAAGGCGTTCTCTCTGGAGTTGGGATTACGTTCTTCAAAAGCCACAACCACAATAAGCTTATCTTTCGGATAATTGCATTCCTGTATAGCCCTTAAAGACGGCCTTAAAATATCTACTCCCTCTTTATACACCGGAAAGATGACCAGGTGCTTTAACCTGCTCAGGGCGCTATTATCTTTAAGTTTCCGGCATTCGCTTAGCCAATCTTTATCCCTTTGCCGGTAAAGCTTATGGTGGGCCATAGCTAAGAGGGTGGTCAGATAAACCGTGCGGATGATCCAATAAAAATCAAAAACTATAATGATAACGGCGCAGGAAACGGGGTTAACTATGGCTAATAAAATAAGGCCCAGCACTATTGCCCAGGATAAAAAACCCGGAATAACCTCTAGCCACCTCTTTATGGTCTTATTCTTCCACATTCTGCCCTATCCCCATGAACCCATTTAAAATATTATTTTCATTATTCAATTCCAGTTTATATACGTTTTCGTAGTCAGTTCCATCAACCCCTTTCTGGGAGTCCATAAAATAAAGCGTGTCTTTATCGGTATCATAAAATATATCCGCCATCTTATTGTTCAGGCTTACCAGGGCAACCGGATCAGACCGGGATTCAATCTCCAAAGCTTCAATATTAGTATCCGTGGCTAAAACAAGATGGTAGCTGTCTGAATGCCAGAATACATTGTTGATCTGTTTTTTCGGAAAATTATAAACAACCGGCGCCTGAACATATGATAAATTGCCTTGGGGCTTTAAGTAAAGTACGCAAATCTGATGCGCGTTAAAAATAAGCATTTTTTGCCGGTCGGGAGAGATTTTTAATTCCCGGGGCAATGCCGAAAATTCTGCCGGGATACCCCCTATTTCTTCAAATCTATCTCCGTTAAGATTAGACTTATAGAGAATATTATCATTTTGATTGAAATAATAAATCCTCCCCCCTTCTTTATCCAGCCAGAAGTACGATACTTTATCCTGATTCAGCTGTTCTATATTCGGGCGGGAAGGAAAAAGTATTATTTTTTCAAAGCGGATGACTTTACGCGGTTGGACATTAATTTGAGAGGACCACGGATAATAATGTTTTAACTCGACCTTAAGATTATATGAACCGGGGAGAAGCTCATTAATAGTAAGCGGGGTCTTCTGATCCAAGAGCCTGCCGTCCAGGTAAACATCTGCCCCCTGGGGCTGAGTTTTTAAACTGACGATCCCGGTCTTAGTAAACTTAAATGTGCGCGGGTTAAACTTATAACCTAAGGAGAATGATAGAATCAGCGGGAGCCCGGAGAAAAATACCGCCAGACTTAAGTAAAACAGGACTGCTCTTATTTTCTGTTCGCTAAGCATTCTTTTATCCGCCCCTCTAACCCTAAGAGCTCTTTTTTCCTCTTTTTGCCGAATACATAACCACCGGATATATTATTGCTCTTTATTACACGATGACAAGGAATAATTACCGGAAAAGGATTCTTATTTAAGATAGTGCCTACCGCCCGCCAGGCGCCAGGTCTTCCCGCCTTTTGCGCTACCCATTTATAGGTGCGCACTTGGCCCAGGGGTATACTTAATACAACCCTATAAACCTTCTTGGCAAAAGGAGTCATCTTCCAATAATCCTTTTACGCCTCAGGATATGATGATACGCTACCGCGAACCTGTGCGCTTCGTCGCGGACGCGGCGGATTAAATTTAAAGCCGGTGTATCTGATTCCAGTTTTAGAGGCTTAGATTTATCCCGCAGATATATATGCTCTTCTTCTTTGGCAAAACTGGCTAAAGGAATTGTTTTCAGCCCGAGCTTAGCCAGTTCTCTATCGGCGGTCAAAAGGTGGGCCTTGCCCCCATCAACAATAATCAAATCCGGCAAGGGGAGCTTCTCTTGAACGAGCCTGGAATAACGCCTCCTGACTACTTCGGCAAGCATTCCGTAATCATCAATGGTCTTAACTGTTTTGATCCGAAACCTGCGGTAATTGTTCTTATCCGGCAAGCCCCGGTAGAAACTCACCATTGAGCCGGTTGCTTCTTTTCCTGAAATATTAGATATATCAAACGCCTCTATCCTTTCCGGTAGTTTCTTTAGCCGCAATAGATTCATTAAATCTGTCAGGTCTCCCTCATTGGGTAAACCCGCGTAATTTCCAGCTATAGAACTTAAAGCGTTGACCTGGTCGCGGATTACCGCGGCCCCTTCAAATTCATGCTTTTTGGCCTTGAAATTCATTTCGCGCAACAACTTTCTTACCAGCGTTTCAATATTACCCTCTAAAATCAGGGAGATATTTTTTATTCTCCTGGCGTATTCTGTCTTCTTTATTTTACCGATACAAGGCGCGGGAGATAAGCCGATACGGTAATATATGCAGGCCTTCCGGGGCATCTGTTTACAGGAACGGTACGGAAAACGCTGGCGGATAATCTTTAATGCCTCCCGAAGCAGCCCGGCGCTGGTGTAGGGCCCGAAATACCTTGCCTGGTCATTCTCCCTCTTACGCGTAATACAAACTGCCGGAAACTCTTCATTGGTTATCTTTACCAACGGAAAACTTTTATCGTCGCGTAAAGATACATTATATTTCGGCTCATATTTATGTATAAGGCTGGCTTCCAGGAGCAACGCCAGGCTTTCGGTCGGAGCGAGCCGATATTCAATGTCGGCTACGTTAGACATCAACATCACGGTTTTGGTATCCAGGTTCCTTCCTACATAATTTAACAGCCGCTTTTTTAATGATTTGGCCTTGCCGACATAAATAACCTTGCCCGTTTTATCCTTCATCAGATAAACACCGGAAGTATCCGGAGCGCCCGCGATTTTCTTTTTTAACATAATAAAATTACTCATATAAATATCCCTGCGTCTGGCCTTGCCGCAGAAAGCGGCACACCGATCCATCCGATAGGATCGGGTGCTGTCTTATTTCCCGCAGGGACAAAACAAGCCAAGCCATACGCTTAGTGCATTCTATAGATATTTTGCTTGAGGGTATTGTTAAGCGTGCAATTAGAAATTTTTCGGCAAATGTGTGCAAGGCTTTACGGCGAGTGTAGGCAATACCCTTTAGCGTGAGGAACCTTGCGCTGCCGGAACGAGCCGTAAACCGTAGCACACGGCGAAAAATTTCGCACGCGGACAATACCCGAAGAGCGAAATATCTATATATTTAAATTACTGGCTTCTCTTTGAGTATAATCCAATGCCAAAGTTGGCGCATTTCGTTAACTCTGAATATGAGGCAGAAAACAATATAAGAAAATACTCCGGATACAACGCTGATTGTTAAACTTAAATATTTGTTTAAAGGGATTTTGGCCGCGAAATAACAGACCAGCCCCATACAGAGGCTTGCCGCCAAAACGCGCAGGAAAGAAACAACTATCTGCCTTCTCCCGAAATCGCCGATCCTCTTCTCTAATATGAAAAATAGGATAAAAAAGGCGATTATCCCCGATATGGAAGTAGCCAGCGCGATCCCGGAAATCTTTAGCGGGAACATTAATATCACGATTAAAATGACATTTGATACTAATGATACGGCCGCAACTTTAGTGGGGGTAACCGTATCTTTCAGGCTGAAAAAACACGCTTGTAATATTTTTGTCCCGCCGTAGGCAAATAATCCTAAGCTGTAATAGAAAAGCGCTCCGGAGGTAAGCCGGGCGGAATAAGCGTCAAATCTGCCTCCGCCGAATAATGTTGTGATCACCGGGTTAGCTAAAAACATAAAGCCTACCGAAGCCGGCAGCATAACAAAAAAGACCGCGCGCAGACCCCAGGAGAGAGTATTTTTTAATTTGTCATGTGATTCTTCCAATGCCTGCGTAGAAAAAGTCGGCAGGATAGCCTGGGAGATCGCGTTGCTGAAAATACCTAGCGGAAATTGTATCAACCTGTACGAAAAATAGAGGACCGCGACTCCCCCTTCGCCGACGATCCAGGCGAGCGAACCAAATATGGAATCTACGAAATTATTCAGTTGATAAATACAGGAACTTAAAACACGGGGAAGCATTAATTTGCCTATCTGCCTGGCGGCAGGATGGTTTAAAGTCTGGGGCTTTTTCAAGCGAAATCCTTTTTTATAAAGAACCGGTATTTGAATAGCCAGCTGTAACAGGCCTCCCAACAACACACCCAAAGCCAACCCCTTGATCCCCTCTCCAAAAACAAGCGCGCAGACAATTATTGAGATATTCAAAAGGCAGGGCGCGAAAGCAGGGACAGCAAAATGTTTTAAAGAATTAAGCACCCCCATGGAATAAGCGCTTAAGCTGATCAGCAGGATATAAGGAAATATAATCCGGTTAAGGGTTATGGTGGCATTCAACTTTTCCGGGGAAACGCTAAAACCGGGAGCAATCAGGCGCACAATTACGGGAGAGAATATTATGCCCAGGATAGTTATGGACATAAGTATTACCAACAAAATATTTAAAACAACGTTGGCCAGCTCCCAAAATTCTTCTTTGGAGCGGTAGCTGGCGTATTCGCTAAATACCGGCACAAACGCGGCGTTAGTCGCTCCTTCACCGACTAAGTCCCGAAAGAGGTTGGGGATCCTAAAGGCTATGACAAATGCCTGGGCATAGACATATACGCCAAAAAGGCGGGCAATAACAATATCCCTTAAAAAACCCAATAAGCGCGAGATAAGAGTAGCCAGCCCTATGACGCTGGCGGATTTAGCGACTGACTGATTGGTTGGACGCGAAAATTTGGCTGTTGACATAGGTAATGAATTATGCTAAATTCAGAAAGGTCATAAGCTACTGGCCAATCTTATTCGTAACCCTTAAGAGGAGAAATAATATGCCCAGACGCAGAACATCAATTAAGAAAACGCGCCAAGATAAGAAAAAACACCTGCAAAACTTAAAAATAAAGCAGCAGCTCAAAAAAACAATCAAGCAGTTTAGCGGCCTAATGGCGGCAAAAAACATTGCCGAAGCTAAAAAACTTTTAGGTCAGGTATTTTCCCAGTTGGATAAAGCGGCGAAGAAAAGAACGATCCACCCCGCGACAGCCAACCGCAAGAAATCCCGCCTAATGAAACGGCTGGGCAAGGGCGCATAACCTTACAATCAATTTTTCTAAAGCAAAAACGGGCTTAGCTTTGCCCGTTTTTATTTCAACATCGCATTCCAAGAGCATTTTGACCCTGCGTTTTATCTCAAGTGGATTCAGCGGGCTATTTTCCAGAGTATATCTTAAACCTCCCAATATCCTCTCCGGCCTCTCGCCGTCTTTTAAAAGCTGCTCTAATAACTTAAGCGCGTAATCCGGCTTTCTTTGCTCTATTGAACGGGTAAGATTAAAGGTATTCGGCGCCTGAGGCTCTTTAAAACGGAATATTTTTGCGTATTTATATATCTTCCGCAAAAACGCTTCCTTTTTTCCCTGTTCGGCTATATCCAAAAGCAGCACGATATCTTTACGTTCACCTTTAGCCCAGTGCTGTATAAAATCTTCGATATCCGAAGGCAATTCCTGGGCATTCCTTATTACTATTATTCTCTTGGAGGATTTTACCGGAAGGGCTGAGAGTTTTTCCTGCAATTCTTTTAATTTAAGCGCCTCGGCGTAAAGTATATCCAGATTAAACTGCTCTACTTCTTTAGGTAAGAACTCTTTTTTAATCTGTTGGAACTGGATATCTTTGCAGCTTAAGGGAGAGTCTCGAAAGGAAGAATCCTGGCCGATAAATAAATAAATCATTTACTATCAGTACTTACCACTGTTCGACTGTCCGCTCCACAATCCTGCGGCTAAGATCATTAAGGGCGTCGGTTACCGCCGCGTCTTCGGTTTTTGACTGCGTGCCGGTCGCAAAATAGGTAGTATCTCCGGTAAAACCATTCTCCTGCCAAATCAGCTTATTTTCTTTTGTCTCCCAAAGGCTGATATTGACTACCAGATTAATGCGGTATTCGCTTACGTTATCGCCATTATCATAACGTAAAGGATCCTTGCGGAAATCTATGACTTCACCTTTTAAGATAAGGTCGGCGTTACTACCCTCGCCTATCGGGCGCAAGTTCCCATCAAAAAGATACCTGTTACTTACGTACCTGGTAATATCGGTTTCAATCATCGGCCTGTATAATCTGTATTTATTGGCGGTATCGGCTTCGTTAGTTATATTCACTTTATTCAGGAAAGGCTCAATATGTATAGTCCTGCACTTGCTGTTAGCCATAGAGCGGGTGGTATATCCGCATCCGGAGAATAAAACAGCAGCTACCAGATAACTTGCGGCAGTTAAGGCTACAAACAAACTCTGTCTTTTCCTCATTTTTTATTCTCCATTACCTGCAAGCGCTCAAGCGCTTTCGCGCTCCAAGCGGTATCAGAATAATTATTTATCACGTTTTCGTAATAAATCCTGGCAGCCTTGTAAGCTTTCTGTTTTTCATAAAACACCGCGATATTATAACTGGCTGCTGCTTCTTTTTCTTTTAATATATTGATATTTTCTTCAGCGTCTTTTGACAATACCGCGTCGGGATGCTCCCTGACGAACTCCTCAAATTTTTGTTTGGCGTCCTGCATAGCGCCCTGGTCATAGTCCGGCCCGCGCGACACAGCCGCGCGACAGGTTGCAATCTGGAACCTGGCCGGCTCGGTCCATTCGCTGTCGGGATAATTATTGATTACTTTATTAAAAGCATCTTCCGCCTCATAGTAACGCTGGAGGCCTTTTAAAAGCAGCCCCAATTTATATTCTGCCTTAGGCGCCAAAGGCCCGTAGGTGGAATTCTCCACAACCTTGGTAAGTATTTCTATTGCCGGGTTTTCAACCGGTAAAACCACCCCTAAGGCCTTACGTTTTAAGCCGGCGATAAATTGCTCGGCGATATTATATTCTTTCTCAATCACTTCTTTAATCCTTTCGGAAAAAGGATACTTATCCACAACCCGCTGATAAGCCAGGTACGCTTCGTAAAGATTCCCCTGCTCTTCCTCAATGAGCCCCAGGTAATACTGGGCTTCCGAGGCCTCAAAAGATTTAGGATAAGTCTTAAGCAGTTTTTTAAATTCCCGCAGGGCATCCGGGTACTTTTTCTCGCTGTAGAAGTCTTTGGCAAAATCAAACTGGGCCTTAGGGCTATCCTTGGCGACATTCTTGGGGTTTACCCATTTGCCGGTTTTGGGAGTCCAGATCCAAAAGGGGTAGACCGGGCTGGCCGTTAAGGTAAAAATAATACAGAAACTTAAAATTATCCGTCGCATAATATTACAACTTTAACACAAGGGGCCTTATTTGTCAAACAGATTAAGGGTGAAAATCACAGATATAGGTAAGCAAAAGGCAGGCGGACAAGCATATTATTAGCAGCTAAAAGCAGGGCCACAAAGAACTCATTGGCACAAGCAAAGAAACCTGCGCCAGCCGGGAAAACCAGAGCAATGACCGCCAGGCTAAAACCGGAGAGTGTAATCAAGGTGGCTAACGGAACAATAAATAAATTTGCTAAGACGGTAACGGGAGAAAAAAACCTGAAATAATAAGCGATAAATCCCAGGGTGCCCAGCCAGGCGGATAATGAAACCAGGGTGCTTTCGGCTAAGAGCCTGAAAACCTTAGGCCTAAAAGAATCAACTCGGAAAAATATTCTAAGTTGAGGGTAAAGAAAGACTATTGCCGCTACGCTCACAAAAGAAAGCTGGAAACTTATAGAAAACAGCTCGCGGGGATTAATTAAGAGGATAAATAACACGGCCAGGGAAAATGAATTACGAATATCCGGCTCCCTTCTTATAAGAAACCCGGTTAACAAGAATACGGCCATAGTAGTCGCGCGCACAACCGGAGCGGATGCACCCGTAGCCAAACAATAAATTATTACGCAAAATATTGCCAGGATATACCTCATCTTGCGGGGAAAACGCAAGACCTTAAAAGAAAGCATAATTATAAACGCGACAATACCCACATTAAAACCGCTGACAACCAGGATATGCACTGTGCCTGTTTTGGCCATTGAATCGTAAACCACTGCCGGAATATTTTTCTTATCGCCTAAAACCATCGCATCCAAAATGCTAGCGGCTAAAGGAGAAAGCCTTTGGTAAATTATTTTTTCTATCTCCCCCTTAATATAAAACGCGAGCTTTTGCAGCGGCTGGCCGTAATTTTTATGCAGCTTTATGATAGAGGCGGGATTGTTTACGCGCATGATCGCGGCTAGATCCTTGCGGTACAACTTAAACGGCTTATGCAGGCTTCCTTTTAAAATTAAAGCTTCTCCGTAGGATAGATCTTCTGGGCTTTTGAGGATGACGAAAATATCCCCGGAGCATTTATAACTGCTCTTATTAAATCGTAACTCTTGAGTAGTAAAGTTAAAATAGGTTTTCCCGTCTTTTACGGCGGTCTCGCTGTTAAGAAAACCTTTAACCGCGAATATTGTGTTATTTTTGTAAAAGATAAACTTGGATATATGCGCCTTAGGCAAGACACAGGCATTACTTAAAAGGAGCGCTCCGAGGATAAAGACTAAACTCAAAAGTAATACCCTGCCCGTAAGATCTTTTTTCAGGAAAAAGATAACGGCGACAAGCAGGATAAGGGTGATGGAATAAAGAAGCCAAAAGGGAATTATTATAAAGCGCGCGAAGGTTATTCCTGCGCAAAACCAAAGCGTGATCCAGCCTAAATTAAGCTTCATTTAATGGCTAGATATTCTTTTATTTTTACGAATTTGGAATCACTGACTCCTTTTATATCTCTAAGCTCATTTAGATCGCCAAAACCTTCATGTTTTTCGCGATATTCAATAATCCGGCCGGCGAGCTTTTCTCCGATGCCGGATACTCCCATAAGGAGTTTTTTATCCGCGCTGTTTAAATCTACTTTCCCTAAATCCTCGGAAAAACTGGCTATACTTTTGCCTGGGCCAAACTGTTTGGCCGCAAAATTTACCCCCACCCCTAATAATGCAACTATTCCCAGAAACAAAACAACCTTTCTCTCCTCCTGCGTAAAGTTAACCATCTTCCCACCTCCTGCCCTAATAGACGCAGCAAGAGAATGAATCTAACTGAATATCTAAACGGGGTCACGCGGCTGGCTTGTCTTGTTCCTCGCAGGGCCGCACGATTTTCCCCAGCGTGGAAAATCGCGCTCGGCTACTCGGCTGCGCTCTCACTAGTCCCTATATAGCGGGTGAACCCTGCCCGCTCCGCCTGCGTTACGCCCTGCTCCGGAACAAGCCAAGTCATCCGCTTAATATATTATAGATATTTTGCTTGAGGGTATTGTTAAGCGTGCAATTAGAAATTTTTCGGCAATTGTGTGCAAGGCTTTACGGCGAGTGTAGGCAATACCTTACTGCATACGGAACCTGCGCTGCCGGAACGAACCGTAAACCGTAGCACACGGCGAAAAATTTCGCACGCGGACAATACCCGAAAAGCAAAATATTGAATAGTTATATATTTAGACTGTTTAATGTTTTGAGGAAAGCGGGGAAAGATTTGTTGATGCAGGTAACATTGTCTATATAGGTTTCGCCGGAGGCTGCCAGCCCCGCGATAATCATACTCATAGCCGTGCGATGGTCGCCAAAACTGCTAACCTTAGCCGCGCGAAGCCCTTTTACTCCTTTAATAATTATATTTTCCTGCTTCCCGGATTTAACCACCTTTATTTTAGCGCCCATTTTAGTTAAATTAACCAGCATGGATTTAATCCGGTCTGTCTCTTTTACTCGCAATTCCGAGACACCTTCAAAGACGGATACCCCTTTAGCCAAACAAGCGGCAACCATTAGAATCGGAAGCTCATCTATTAGAGAAGGAATCTCACTCTTTTTAATCCTTACCCCGCGCAAAATTTTACTGCTGGCCAGAATATCCCCGGTAGGCTCGTTGCCCCGGCCGCTTAATTTTAATCTTTTTATCTTTAATCCTGCTCCCATTTTATTCAAAACCTTAACCACACCCAAGCGGCTGGGATTAAGGCTCACCTTTTTGATTAAGACCCGGGAATCCGGTATAATATTCGCGCCGACCATAAAAAATGCCGCTGAAGATATATCCGCGGGAATGTAGAGCGCGCGGGGAGAAATTAATTCTTTGCCCCCTTTTATTATTATAGTATTGCCCCGGACTTTTAAGTCGGCTTTAAATAATTTAAGCATTCTCTCAGTATGATCCCGGGTTTTTAACGGCTCAATTACTTTAGTTTCTCCACAGGCAAACAAACCGGCTAAAAGAAGAGCGCTCTTGACCTGGGCAGAAGCAACGGGTAGTCTGTAAGTAATAGCGGTTAAATTCGCGCCCCGAATAACTATAGAAGGATATTCTTCCCCGCCGATCATCTTGGAGTTTATCTGAGCGCCCATCAACCTTAAGGGCTTAATTACTCTAAGCATCGGCCGATGTCTGAGGGAATCACCCGCATTAAGTTTAGTCCCAAAGTCTTGACCGGCTAATAAACCCAGCAATAACCTAAAAGTCGTCCCCGATTCTTTTACGCAGATCGCCCCCTTAGGCCTGTTTAAACCCAAAAGCCTCCTGCCAAATACAGTAGCTTGGCAAGAGGCCCTATTTAATGTTATCTTTATTCCTAATTTTTTAACCGCGTTAGCAGTCGCCAGACAATCTTCGTTTAAAGGGAAATTTTTAACAGTGGTTTGGCCTTGAGTCAAAGCGCTCAATATTACTGCGCGGTGAGTTATAGATTTATCGCCGGGGATAGATATTTCACCCTGAAGGCCCGGACCTGAACTTAGACCAAAAAACTTCATTTAGCTTTTTCTTACTACCTTATCGCCTTCCTTGACCTTATTCTTTACATCATCCGAGGCGAAACCTGCCGCCGACATAACATCCTGGAGTTTCTCTACTTTCACGTCGCCTATATACTTATCGCCGTGATATACCGCGAATTGATCGCCTACGGCTATGCCGTCTTTATTCCCCAGGTTTATCACCACAAAATTATATTCTTTATTTAATACCAGGACCTTTCCCTCTAAGCTTTGGGCCTTGGCTTCTACTGCCTTAACTACAGTAGCTGCTCCTACTGGGGGTTTAACCTGGACTGATTCCGGGCTGACCACAATCTTACCCAACTCTACATTGGCCTTAGCTTCCAGCTCTTTAACCTTTGACTCTAATTTCGCTTTTTCAGTCTCTATGGTCCCTAACTTAGCCTGAATATTTTTAACATCATTCTGGGCCTTGGTCAATCTATTCTCTAAATCTGACCGGAGTTCTTTTTGCTGGTCAAGCTCCGTCCGCATCTGCTCTATTTTGGTCAGAGCCTCTTCCTTAGCTGTCTTTTCCTGCTGTAGTTGGTTGCTCAGACTATCGATCTGGCTGGCGGTATCTTTGAGTTTAGATTCTAAAGAAGAAATGGACTTTTGAGCTTCCAGTAATTTTGCTTCGCCTGCTTTTTGTTTAACCGTAAGCTCGTCGAGCATGTTCCCGAGCTCAACATTCCGCACGCGTTCTTTTTGCAGAAGATAAAACCCTCCGCCGGCAATAGATAAAGAAACCAGGATTACACCAATTAAAACTATGAGCTTAATCTTAGAGTTCATTCCTCTCCTCCCTGCCTGCCGCTAAGCAGGCTTTTAGATTAAATTGACCCTTATATCGTTTTAATATATCAATAAGTGTAAAAAAAATCAAGTCTTATTTTTAGCTGTAAACCTTAGAAACTCTTGCGGTAAGGAAGAAGTGAACTCTACGAATTTACCTGTTGAGGGGTGGATAAAACCCAGGGATCGCGCGTGCAGGGCTAGGCGGCTAAATTCATCATTCTTGCCATATTTCTTATCTCCTAAAATAGGGTGGCCGATAAAAGCTAAATGCACTCTAAGCTGATGCGTCCTACCGGTAAACGGCTCTAACTGCAGCAGACTGCAATCGCCAAGCCTCTTTAAGGTACGGTAATAGGTCTTAGCGTACCTGGCCTTATCCGAAAAATTTACGGCCATGCTTTCTCTTTTGAACGCGTGCCTGGCTATAGGCGCTTCAATAACATTTTCATCAAATTCCATCCTGCCTTTGACTATTGCCGCGTATTTACGTTTAATAGTGTGGTCGGCGAATTGCGCGCTGAGTTTTAGATGAGCGGAATTATTCTTGGCAATAACCAAGATCCCCGAGGTATCTTTATCCAGCCGATGGACGATCCCCGGCCTTTGCGGATTTATATCGGATAATTTTTTAAAACGCGCTAATAACGCGTTGACCAGCGTATGTTCATAATTTCCCGGGGCAGGATGCACAACCAGGCCAACGGGTTTATTGATAATTGCCAGATCGTCATCTTCATAAACAATCTCTAAGGGGATCTCTTCGGCGCGGATAGAACTTTTGACTTTATCTTCAGGCGCTACCTTGATTTTATCGGTTTTGCGGACCTTGTAATGCGGTTTTATAGCGCCGGAGCCATTAACGGTTATTCGGCCCTTTAAGATCATATTTTGTATAGACGTGCGCGAGAAACCCAGGTTATGTTTTTTAGAAAATGCGCAAACCAATAGATCCAGGCGCGCGCCTTCCTGATCATCAGATATCTTTAGCGCGTATTCCCGCATATTTTTTTTAGCCCTGCTAAGGCGATGATGAATATGACGATACTGATTACCTGAAATAAAGTTAATTGGAAAAGGAAGGCCGGGCTGTCACCGCGGAAAAATTCCATGAAAAATCTTTTGGCGCAGTAGAGTAATAGATAAATAAAAAATATCTGGCCTTCTTTATGCGGCCTGCCCTGTAAGACCCTTAAAATAATAAAAATAATTACCAGGAGCAATGAGGAATACAGTTGCGTCGGGATTAATACCGCTTCCTGAACAGGAGAATAAATGCCATACGCGCTCTCTTTACCAAAACAACAGCCGTTTAAGAAGCAACCCAGCCTGCCTATCGCCTGACCCAGGGCAGCAAAAGGCGCAAACAAATCGGCGATCTTCAATACCGGAAGCTTCTTTAACCTTAGATAGAATATCCCGCAAAATACGCCGGTTATTAATCCTCCGAACCAGGCCAATCCTCCTTTTTGGAGCATGATTATTTCTAGAGGCTTTTGCGAATAGTAGCTTAAATTATTGATTACATAAAAAATACGCGCTCCGGCTATGCCGGAAATAAAAATAAGAAAACTTAAGTTAAAAATAATATCCGGGTCGATCCCGTTTTTTTTGGCTAGCCTTGCGGCTAGAAACGTGGAAACCATAAAGGCTATGACCAGGGCCAGGCCGTAAGAATAAATCGTCAGCGGCCCGATCTTACAAATTTCTGGATGCATTTTAGTCCTTCTTCATTAACAGAGCCCAGCCTAATAATACTGCTCCGACGGTTATGGCGCTATCGGCGATATTAAAAACCGGCCAGATATAAAAATTCAGGAAATCAATGACATAACCAAAGCGCAGGCGGTCAATAAGATTACCCAGCGCTCCGGCTAATATCAGGCTTAAACAAACCACATAATATTTATTCCGCCGGTTATCTTTAAGAGCGAAATAAATCAAGACTACCGCCGCGATAGACGTAATTATAAACAGATAAACCTGGTTCCTTAATATACCGAAAGCCGCTCCCCGGTTATGCACCAGGGTGATACCCAGTATCCCGTTAATTACAGGAACGGTCTGATGGAGTTGAATTTTAGCGGAAATAAAGGCTTTGCTGGCTTGATCTAAAGAGAGGATTACAAATACGATGGCTAAAGGAAGCATAAAACTAAAGGCTGCTACTTCTTCTCCCTTTTCTCCTGGCATTTAACGCATAGCCGGGCATGTGGGACTGCTTTCAGCCTGACCTTGGTGATAAGATGCTTACAATCTTCGCATACTCCGAATGAGCCGTCTTCGATCTTCTTCAAAGCGTCTTCCAACTCATATAATGATTGCCTGTCGTTAGAGGCTAACCCTAAAGAAAATTCGCGGTCATAATTATCGGTAGCCACATCCGCCATATGATAGGTATAGCCGGATATATCGCCCGAGGCGTCTTTCTGGGATTTCTTCAGGGTATCGTCGGATATATGCTTTATCTCATCGCTAACTTCATCTTTCCTTTTTAAAATTAGCTTTTTGAATTCGGTCAATTCTTTCTTGGTAAATTTCTTTTTCAATTTCTTTCTCCTCTCCTATAAAGCGGCTTCACACTTTGCGCAAATCAAAGGATGTTTTGCGGACTTACCTATACTTAAGCTATAATTCCAGCACCGCTGGCATTTTTCGCCCTCGGCCTTAGAAACCTCGATCGCTATATCCGGGCCGGCACTACCCTTATTCTCTATCTCTACCTGAGAAATCTTAAAAATCTCAAGCAGTTCGTCCTTTAAACTTCCTAAGAAGTTATACCATTCTTGATTGTTTGTCAATAGTTTTATTTTGGCGTCAAAGGAACTTCCGATCAAGCCGGCCACCCGCTTTTCTTCCAAGGCTTGAGTAATATCGGGAATTAATCCAAATACCTTCCCAAGCTCCAGCTTATCGGATACATCCGATTTCTCTATATGCATCTCGGCTAACATTTCAGTTGGATTTGGCAGGCTTAAGAGATGGACACTGGCTATATCCTTATCTTTTGCTTCTTTGGGAATATGCTGCCAAATTTCTTCGGATGTAAATACCAAGATAGGCGCCATTAACCTCACTAATAGATGCAATATACCGTATATAGCTGTTTGCGCTGAGCGCCTTTCAACTGAATCCGCTTTAGCGGTATAGAGTCTGCCCTTAACCATATCAAGATAATACATGGAAAGGTCTTCATTGCAGAAATCGTAAATCGCTTTATAGGCTTTACGAAACTCAAATTTTTCATATCCCTCAACAACTACCTCTGACAATAAAAATACCCTCTTTTGCAATAACCATTTATCTATCATTTTTAACTTTTCGTAGTCCACCATATCTTTATCCGGATTAAAATCATATAAATTACTCAGGATAAATTTCGCTGTATTGCGTATTTTACGGTAGGCTTCGGATAAACGGCTTAACATCTCTTTTGAAATACGGATATCTTCGTTATAGTCGCTGGAGGCCACCCAGAGCCGGATAATGTCCGCTCCGTAATCCTTAATAATATCCTGCGGAGGAATAACATTGCCCATAGACTTAGACATCTTCCTTCCTTCGCCGTCTACTACGTGGCCGTGGGTCAATACGCTTTTATAAGGCGATTCTCCGTCAATGCACATAGACGGAATTAATGAAGACTGGAACCAGCCGCGATGCTGGTCAGAACCTTCAAGGTAGAGCTCGCAAGGCACCCCACCCAGTTCCTTACGTTTCTTAAGCACGGCTTGAGCACTTACTCCTGAATCAAACCAGACATCGAGGATATCGTTACCTTTTACAAATTCGCTTGCGCCGCAGCTGCACTTTAGGCCAGCCGGAATAAAATCTTTAACCTCGCGGATAAACCAGCAGTCCGTCCCTTCTTTAGCGGTAAACTCCCTGTATTTCTCAATCACTCCCGGGTCTAAAAATTCATTATTGCATTTTTTACAAATCAGCGCGGGGATAGGAACGCCCCAATATCTCTGGCGGGAAAGGCACCAATCCGGGCGCAGTTCAACCATGCTCGCGATCCTCTCCCTGCCTGCCTCAGGGATAAAATTTATCTTATCTTTGATTTCTGCCAGGGCCTTTTTACGTAAATCATTATGGTCGATATTCAGGAACCACTGGTTAGTCGCCCGGAAGATGATCGGATTTTTACAGCGCCAACAGTGCGGATAGGAATGCGTTATTTTATCCGCCAATAATAATAATTTTAACACTTGCAATTTCTCGATTATCGCCTTATTGGCGTCATAAACATTCATCCCTTTAAAATCGCCGGCGCTGGAATCAAAATTTCCCTTAGGGTCAACCGGCATAATGACCTCTAACTTATATTTTAAGCCGGTCAGGAAATCATCTGCTCCGTGGCCCGGGGCTGTATGCACCAAACCTGTCCCTTCTTCTGCCGAGACATAATTTGCCAGGACGACCTTGCCCTTGCGCAAGCCGAATGGATGCTCATAACCTAACCCTGCAAGCTCTTTTCCTTTAAATTCCCTGATTACTTCGTATTTTTCAATCCCTAAAGCAGGCAAGGCCTGCATCCGCACATTAGCGACAATGATATTGCCTTTGTCCGTCTTCAGATATAAATAGCTAAAATCAGGATGCACCGCTACCGCGACATTGGCGACCAGCGTCCAGGGAGTAGTCGTCCAGATGACCAGGTAGCTTTCTTTTGGAAAATCCTTATTGTTATCAAGTTTAAATTTAACAAAAACCGACGGAGAAGTATGGTCCTCGTATTCCACTTCTGCCTCGGCTAAAGCGGTCTCGCATTTATAACACCAGTTAACCGGTTTTAATCCCCGGTAGATATATCCTTTACGGCGTAGCTCCAGAAAAGAACTGACAATAGCTTCTTCATATTCGCGGCTTAAAGTAAGGTAGGGGTTATCCCAATCGCCAAAGACACCCAGGCGCTTAAATTCCTCTTTCTGGATATTTACATATTTCAGGGCGTAATCCTGGGCTTTTTTACGGAACTCAACCTGGTTAATCTGGTATTTATTCATTTTAAGTTCTTTAAAAAGCGCGTGCTCCACCGGCAGGCCATGGCAATCCCATCCCGGGACATAAGGGGCATTAAAGCCGCGCATCGTCTTATATTTTATAATGATGTCTTTAAGGGTTTTGTTCAGGGCATGGCCGATATGGATATTGCCGTTGGCATAGGGAGGTCCATCGTGCAAAACATATTTGCCCTTAGGATGCGGCTTTTTACGGATTAACCCGTAAATATCTTTTTCCTGCCATTCTTTTAAAAACAGGGGCTCCCTTTTCGGCAGGTCAGCCTTCATGGCAAAATCAGTCTTAGGTAGATTTAAGGTCGGTTTATAATCCATATTATTTTATATACTTACCAATGATTATCTTAAGGTCTTTTTTGACCTGGGGAGGAATAAGTTTTCTGTCGGTGACAATCGCGTATTTCAGCGCTTCCTGGCAGCCGCAGGAACAACCTGCAGAAATATTTTTTATCACTGAACTTAAAATTTTCTTAGAGTTCTCGATATTCTTATTCAAATTGCCAATGATCATCTCGATGGTCACGGATTCATGCTGCGGATGCCAGCAATCATAATCCGTGACTGCCGCCAGAGTCGCGTAACAAATCCCGGCTTCCCGGGCCAATTTGGCTTCCGCGAAATTAGTCATCCCGATAATATCCATTCCCCAACTGCGGTATAGCTTGGATTCGGCCAGGGTGGAAAATGCCGGGCCCTCCATATTGATATAAGTCCCTTGCGGATGGATATTCATATTCAACGATTTTCCGGTAGCGTAAATCAGCTGGCTTAAACAGGAACAAACAGGATGCGCAAATTCAATATGCGCGACTATCCCTTCGGTAAAAAAAGACATCTCCCGGGCCTGATTGGTCCTGTCCACAAACTGGTCCACTACCACAAAATCCAGGGGCCTAAGTTCTTCTTTAAGGCTCCCGCAGGCGCTTACTGAAATGATCTTTTCTACGCCCAGCTTTTTCATCCCGAAAATATTCGCCCGGTAATTTATGCGGCTGGGCGACACACGGTGCCCGATTCCATGACGCGGAAGAAAAACCACTTCTTTGCCTTCTAATTCACCGAGGATAAATTTATCCGAGGGTTTCCCAAAAGGCGTATGGACAGAAATCTCTTTTATATTTTTAATTCCTTCAATTTTATATAATCCGCTGCCTCCGATTATCCCTATCCTGGGCATATTTAGTTTCTCCTTTCCAAGTCGCTGGCCCTCTTCTGGGCTGCCCGAGCCGCTTCTTCCCAAGAGCCGCCTTTAAACAAAACCTCCAGGGCCGCCTCAGTAGTCCCGCCCTTGGAAGTAACTTGTTTTCTTAATTCTTGGGGCGGTAATTTTGTTTGATGCAACAGGCTTATGGAAGAATTAGTGGTATTAGCCGATAGGAACGCGGCGTCTTCTTCAGAAAAACCTAATTCCTGCGCCGCTTTCTCCAGGCGCTTCATCATATCGTGCCGGGCGTGTTCCGCTAAATTCTGCGGGTCAAGGCTGCTATTTTCCACGAAATAAAATATGTAGGCCGGCCCGCTCCCGGATATTGCGGTTGCCGCGTTCATCATGCTTTCATCTATGCTCCTGGCTGCGCCCAGAGAGTAAAATAATTCCTGGGCCAGTTCCAGATCTTCATCCGTGGCAAAAGCGCCTTTACACAAACAGGTTACCGACTCCCCTATCTTAGCCCCTATGTTGGGCATCGCCCGGATAACTTTTATTTCCCCGAGCATTTTCTCAATGTGCTTTGTGGATATCCCGGCAGCTATAGATATGACTAACTTATCCTGGATGGATTTTTTAATCTCTTTTAAAAGATGGTCAAAATCCTGCGGTTTTACCGCCAGGATCACTACCTCGGACTTGGTAATCAAATCCTGAATGTCCTTAGCGATATTTACCCCCGCCTGGCCGCTTAATTTTTCTTTTTCCTTATCAAAAACAAAAATAATGAATTCGTCTTTTAGCGCAGCCAATGTCCGGGCGATTGCCGAGCCCATAGTGCCATAACCGATAATGCCGATTTTTTTGCGTATATCTATCATATTTTTCCCTCAAATATTGCCCTGCCGACCCTGACTATATCCGCTCCTTCTTCTATGGCTACCTGGAAATCCCCGGTCATACCCATAGATAAAATAAATTCCGGATCAACCCTGTTTTTTAATTCCTTTAATATCCTAAAATACGGCCGGGCCTCTTGCGGATCATTAACTAAAGGGGCTATAGTCATCAACCCCTGAACAGAGATATTTTTTAATTCTCGCGCTGCTTTTAAAAAACCGGGAAGCTCATCCGGCGGTAAACCAAATTTTGTTTTTTCGGCGGAAGTCTTGACCTCCAGGAGTATTTCTTGAATTTTATTTATTCCGGCTGCCTGCTTATCTATTTCTTGCGCCAGGCGCAGGCTATCCACCGATTGGATCAAATCAAAGATCTTAACCGCCTCTTTTACTTTATTCGTCTGCAGATGCCCCACCATATGCCACTGTATAGGTAGTTTTGCCTCATATTTAGAAAGAGCTTCCTGGACCCTATTTTCGCCGAATGCGGTTATCCCGGCTAAGCTGACTTCTCTTATCTCTTCAATACTGCGATTTTTGCTCACAGCAACGAGCTTCACAGTATCTGGGTCGCGCTTAGCCTTAAAGCAAGCGGATTCAATGCCTCTCCTGACTTCCAAGACATTATCCCTAATCATACGAATAAAGTATTATACATCAGAAAAGAGTAAGGTCAATTAAAAGTACTCTTGATAGACTTCCTTGGCTCTGTTGATGACTTTTAAGATAAGATTTTTGGCGGGTTGATGCAGGGGTAAAATTCCCAGGGGCTTAGTCTCCAATGCTTCACAAAGCATACCTAAACAAGTCAGGTAGGTTAAATATTTCTGGCCGGATAACTCCGCGTTTTCCTTAATTAAGGAGATTATCTCCAGGTTAGTAATCCTGCCCAGCTTTACCGGTATGACCAGGGTATTCTCCAGGGACTCGATAAAACCTTCTATAAGTATTGACCTTCCGGTAATGATAAAATTATTAACTTCGTAAAGCGCGACCTTGCTTTCAACGGCCTCTTTAATCTTTACGCAGATATTTTTAGCCGCAGAAGAGATTATCTCCGCTACCAGCCTTTGCTTTATGGGTTTATAGTATTCGCTCTTCTTCACCAAAATCTCTTTATCCAGGCCTATATCATTTATCCCGCCGATAATTCCGTATGACCTTTTGATATCTTCGGCTAAATCAAAGTTTACCTTTAAGGCGTCCGATAACCCTTTGGTTAAATCATCGCCTCCAAAATGCAGGACCTGGATATCTTTAAGCAGGCCATCCTTAAAAATCAGGATTTCGGTTGTATCGCTTCCTATATCGCAGAATAAATTTAAACCCTCCCTATTCCCCTGGCTAAATACCACTTTGCTGGTGGCCAGGCCGGAAAAAAAGAGGTTTTTAATTTCATAACCCGCCTGATTGATCACCCTAGCCAGGCTTTGGACCGAAGATAACTTACCGCAAACCAGGTAAAGTTCCACTTCCAACCTGTGGCTATAAAGCCCCAGAGGATTAATAATATTGCTTTTGGAATCTATGGAATAGCTGGAAGGGATCATATGGATTATTTCCTCTTCCAGGCTGGACCCGAGGACGCGGGCCTGTTCATTGGCCCTTTGCATATCCGAGACTGTGATCACCTTATTCCCCCGCTCGGCAAGCGGGATAATCGCGCGGGAGCGCTTGGTAACAATATCCTGGCCGGATATATTCACCGAAACAAATTTAATATTTACCCCTGACCGGGATTTAAGGTTCTTGAGCACTTTGCCGACCGAACCGATAAGGCCTATGGAATCAACGACCACCCCTTCCCGCATCCCCTTGACCGGCAAACATTCAAAATGAATGCTGCTCAAGCGCTTCTTTTTAAACTGGGCGACGCAAGAAGCGATTTTACTTGACCCGATATCCAAAGCGCAAATATAGTTACTTAACATCTTTAAATTTTATTACCGGTTCATTAAACCTTAGGTCTATGTATTTTATATTATTAAGATTCTGTTTTTCCTGATTGATAAGCCCGGACATAATCGCGACTTTATCCCGGATATTGCCCTGGCCGAATTTTACCTCCAGGAATTGTTTTTTCTCTGCGGGTTTCCAGTCAGCGTAATTACTTTGGGCCTGCAAGAGAGGTATTTGCACCGTGATATTATCTATCCCCGCGACATTTACTTTTTGAATCCTATAGTCCTTAAGCGATCTGGTCCTGGCAGCTTCCTTAAGGATCAATAAAGCCATAGCTAACTCTCTTGATTCATATTTATTCCCGAGCTTAAGGCCGAAAATTTTAGTCTCTAAACCGGTGATTACCGCTAACCCCGAGTCATCCGGTTGGATTAAACTTTGAAAAACAACCCCCTCCTCATCGACAGTAAAATACCTGTAGAGCTTGATAAAAGCAAGGGGTTTACGCCGGATAAACTTTACATAAATACGATCAGGAAAGACCCTGGCCAGCATGACCCGGGAACAGTCAGGGCAGCTTTGGGCAATACGGGCGGCCTCTTTCGGCAGATCAAGGCTGAATATATTCTTCCCCTTTAGATAAGAAAGATCCGCGCTTAAAACTTCGTTGCTTAGAGTATCTCTGACCTGAAAATATTCCGCGCTGACTAATATTCTCCAAATATATCCCAGAATAAAGCACAAGGCAAGAAGAATTATTAAAATAATGGCCAAAGCCTTGACCGGAAAATTAAATTTACGTCTTCGCATATGCTAACCTGATTAATTTAAGGCATAAAGAACTAAAGCCTATGCCTGATATTTTAGCCGCCTTAGGCAGGAGGCTGGTTGAGGTAAACCCAGGGATAGTATTTACTTCTAAAACAAAGGGCTGGCTATTTTTATTTAAAATAATATCCACTCGGGAACATCCGCAACAACCTAAGAGCCTATGCGCGGCCAGCGCTGCTTTCTTTACGCGGCGGGTCAACGCCGGGCTTAATTTTGCCGGCACTATATAATCGGTCAGGCCCTGGCTATATTTAGCCTGGTAATCAAAAAAATCGTGCTTGGGGATAATTTCAATCACCGGCATAGCCTTTTCTTCCAATATGCCTACAGTGAGTTCCCTTCCTTTTATGTATTCTTCAATGATTATTCTTTTATCAAACTTAAAGGCCGAATTGATCGCCTTAGAAATATCTTTTGGGCCGCTTACGATAGAAAGACCTATACTTGAACCATGCGTAGCCGGCTTCACCACTAAAGGAAAATTTAAATTCCGTAAATTTAAACCGCGGTAAGAACTTTCATTTAATACCTGGGAGCGCGGGACATTTAACCCGTGTTTTTGGAATATTTTCCGGGAGGCGATTTTGTCCATCGCCAGCCGGCTTGCTTTTATTCCCGAACCGGTATAAGGGATTTTCAGGCGGCTTAAGATCTTTTGTATCCCGCCATCCTCGCCGAAACGGCCATGCAGGGCGATAAACGCGCAATCGATTTTCTTAAACTTCAATAAACGAATATTATCCTGGACGCTGGCGGTTTTAATGATCACCGGCACAACCTTATAACCGGAATCTTTAAGCGCCGCGTATACGGCGTGCCCGGATTTAAGAGAGATCTTCTTCTCCGTAGAGGGCCCAGACATTAAAACGCCTATTCTGCCGAATGGACTTTTGACTTTTATGGCCATATCTTTATCTCCGGATGCAAAATTAAATTGAACTTATTACTGACCTGCTTCTTGATTAAACACATGAGCCTGAGCACGTCCCCGGAACTCGCCTTTTTTTTATTAAGTATAAAATTAGCGTGGCGCTGGGAAATAAAAGCGCCGCCGATATTCCGGCCTTTTAACCCGCAAAGGTCAATCAAGCTGCCCGCGCTCTTATTCCGCGGATTCTTAAATATACACCCGGCATTAGGCCAAGTCAAATCCTGGGTCAAGCGCCGAGCAGTTAAATATTTATTAATATTTTTTTTAATTCCTGCCTGACTTCCCTTTTTCACCTTTAACCGGGCGCTCAAGATAATATAATCTGCCAGGCTGGATTTTCTATATGCGAATCTGATCTGTTTTGCGCTTAAAGTCCTTGGCCGTCCGTCCTTACCCAAAACCTGCGCTTCCTTGACCAAATCCCCGATATTATGGCCCCAGCACCCGGCGTTCATAGCCAAGGCGCCGCCCAGTGTTCCGGGGATACCGGCTAAAAACTCTAAACCTTGTAATGATTCGCCTTGGGCAAATCTTATAAGCCGTCCGAGCGGGACAGCGCTTCCTGCCCGGATAAATCCATTTTCTCGCGCAATATCCTTAAAGCGCAAAGCCCCCAATTGTATAACCAGTCCCCTGACCCCTTTATCGCTTATTAACAAATTGCTCCCCGCGCCCAGAATATATACCGGTAGTTTCTTTTTTCGGGATAGCTCAAGGAGTAATTTTAATTCCGGGATATCTTTAGGCTCGCTGAAAAATTGAGCCGGCCCTCCTATCCTGAAAGTAGTTTTATTTTTTAAGGGGTAATTAACCCTGACTTTTAATTCTTTCGGCCAATTCATCGCTTACCTTTACTATATCTCCGGCGCCTAAAGTAACCAGCAGATCCCCGGGCTTTATGATTTCTAGAATATGCTGCGCGATTCCTTCTTTAGGAATATAGCGCGTCTCCCTATTTTTTTCCAATGCTTTTATTTTCACGCCTAAGGCTTGACCGCTCACCCCTTTAATCGGTTGTTCGCTGGCCGCGTAGATATCGGTAATAACCAGATAATCTACGCCGCTAAAACTTTGCGCAAACTCATCTAAAAGCAATTGCGTGCGGCTATAACGATGCGGCTGAAATACGGCAACCAGCCTTTGAGGATGCAAATTGCTTAAGGCCTTCAGCGTAGCCTTTATCTCCGTCGGATGATGCGCGTAATCATCAATGACCGTATAATCTTTATTACTAAATTTTATCTCCAGGCGCCGGCGGGAACCTTTAAAACCCAAGAGCGCTTTCTTAATAAAACCTAAATCTATTCCCAGCTCTAACCCTAAGGCTATAACCGCAAGCGCGTTGGAAATATTATGCTCGCCTCCTAAGGCCAGATTGAACCTAGCCACAAACTTATTTTTATAGATACAATCAAACTCGCTGGCCAAACCGTTGAATTTTATATTCTCAGGATGGATATGCGCGTCTGTATTTAATCCAAACAAAACATATTTTCCCTTATAATCTTGCATAATATTCACCAGGTTAGCATCATCAGCGGAACAAAAAACACATCCAGCGGGACTGGTCATATGGATAAACCGCTTAAAGGCTTGCACCTCTTTTGCAAAATTCTTGTAATAATCCAGGTGCTCGCGGTCAATATTGGTAACTATGGAATACTTCGGCTTGTAATAAAGAAATGAACCGTCGGATTCATCGGCCTCAGCCACGAAAAATTCACCGCTGCCTAGGCAGGCATTAGTCTCTATGTTCTTAAGGATACCTCCTATGGCTACCGTAGGAAAAAGCCCGGCTTCCAGTAACAAACAGGAAACTAAGGAGGTAGTTGTAGTTTTTCCGTGGCTTCCGGCTACAGTAATTACGATTTTATCCTGCATAAGCTCGGCTAAAGCCTGAGCGCGCATAACTAAAGGCAGGCCTTGCTTTCTTGCTTCTACAATTTCAGAATTATCCTTACCTATAGCCGACGAATAAACAACTACATCCGCTCCGTTTATGTTCCCTGAGGCGTGGCCGGAAAAAATTTGCGCTCCCGCTTCTTTTAATCCCTGGGTAATCCGGTTCTCCTTAAGGTCTGAACCGCTCACTTTATACCCGCTTCTTAAAAGCAACTGCGCGATGCCGCTCATCCCGATCCCGCCGATGCCGATCAAGTGGTAATGTTTTTTCATTTTAGAGATAACGCCGCCTCCACCAACAAATCATCCGCTTTAAGCACGCTTAATTCCGCAAAGCCTGAACGCATAGCCTTTAATTTTTCCCGGTTATTGATTATTGATTCCAGCTCCGAGACGAATATATCCTTATCCAACTCCTCATCCATTATCAGGACCGCGCAGCCTTTTTCTTTTAAAACTTTGGCATTTTCAAGCTGGTGAGCATAGGCGTAAGGATATGGCGAGATTATCGCCGGAAGCTTAAAATATATCAACTCGGATACGGTAGTCGCTCCGGCGCGCGATATAACCAAATCAGCAGCGCTATAAGCCTGCTCCATCTGGTTAAAAAAATCAAAGACCCTGGCGCTTATATTCATCCTGGCGTAGGCCTGCTTGATTTCTTCCAGGCTTCCGGCTCCTGCCAGATGAATAACCTGTATCGCGCCAGCATTTTTTAATAAAGATACGGCCCTAAGAAATCCTGTATTAATATTCCGGCTCCCCTGGCTTCCGCCCATCACCAATAGCGTAAACTTATCCTTACTTAATCCTAAGAGATTGAGCGCTTGACCTTGATCAATTATTTTCAGGGATTTACGCAAAGGGTTTCCCGTAAGCGCTAACTTTTGCCGATTTATATTAAGATAATCCTTGGTCTTCAGAAAAGAAACAGCGCAGCGGTCCGCAAAGTGCGCCATTAATCTGTTGGCCCTGCCGGGCAAAACATTCTGTTCATGAATTAGAGTTTTAATCCTGAAAATCCAGGAAAAAAATAAGCAGGGGACGCTCTCCAGAGTCCCGAAGCCAACCACTATATCCGGCTTAAATTTAAGAATGATGATCAGACTCTCCCATATCCCTTTGATAAACATGCCGGCAGCAATTAAATTAGCGGAACTAATCTTCAACGATATTGCTAAAGTAGAGGTATATCTGACATTGCAATCGTTAAGCGCAATCCCCGACTTAAGGCTTCTTCCGGGTAGAACCAGAAGCGTATCCACATCCTTAAGCTTCTCTTTTAAAGCCTGGATGAAACTGACCGCCGGGAAGATGTGCCCGCCGCTGGCGCCGGTGACTACTAAAACTCGCATTATGGATACTCTCCTGTGCGGGCGATATTCACCAATATCCCCACACTGACCATATCAAATATGAATGATGAGCCTCCGTAACTGATAAAAGGTAACGGCAGGCCCTTGGTCGGCAGGACCCCGCAGGATACCCCTATATTTATCACCGCCCTAAAAGCTATCATCGTCACCAGCCCCAGGGCCAGAAAATAACCGAATTTATCCGGGGTGTTCTTGATCACCTTGATCCCCTGCTGGATGAAAATAATAAAAAGAATTATCACGCCGATAGTGCCTAACAATCCCAGCTCTTCTCCGATAATGGAGAAGATAAAATCCGTGTGCGCGGCGGGAAGATAAAATAATTTTTGTTTGGAGTGGCCCAGCCCCACGCCGAATATGCCTCCGGAGCCTAAAGCTACCTGCGATTGGATTATCTGAAAACCGCTTCCCCTAGGATCAAGCCAGGGGTTTAAAAATGCCAATATCCTGGCCCGGCGGTAAGCCACGTTAAATATCAAAAAGTAGAGCGCAGGCAAGCTGCAGAGAATCAAGGATAAGATATAAACAGGCCGCACTCCCGCTACAAAGAGCATAGCCAAAACCACAGCCCCTATGGCTATGGTGCTTCCCAGATCCGGCTGCACTATAATAAGTACGGCGCACAGCCCCAGGGCGCACATCGGCGGCAGGAAGCCTTTAAAAAAAGTTTTAATCAGGTTCCCTTTGCGGGATATAAAATCCGCGACATAAATAATAATGGCTAAGTTGGCCAGTTCTGAGGGCTGAAAACTTATAAATTTAAATCTGAACCAGCGGCGCGCGCCGCTCACTTCCCTGCCTAGGCCCGGGATTAAAACCAGGACCAGCAGGATTATAGAAATAATCAGCAGCGGCCGGGCATATGCCTTAAGTTTATGGTAATCAATACTCATAAAGAAAAAAGTCAGGAGGGCGCCGATAAGCATAAAGATAAGATGCCTCTTCAAAAAGAAAAAACCATCCTTATACCTCTCCCAGGCATAAATACTGGAGGAGCTGTAAATCATCACAACGCCGATACACATAAGGATCACCGCGACGGTAAATAAACTTATTCTGATATTACGGACCATGCGTTTTAATCCTTAGCTATCTTTAAGACCAGGCTCTTAAAGATCCTTCCTCTCTCTTCGTAGTCGGAAAACATATCAAAACTCTTGCACATCGGTGAAAATAAGACACAATCTCCCGGAACCGCCAAGTTATAAGCTTTTTTTACCGCTTCTTCCAGGGTCCCTGCTTCCTCCAGGCGGATCTCTCCGGAAAAGGCCTTCTTTATTTTTTCCTTGGCTTCTCCGATAAGGATAGCCGCCTTGACTTTTTTCCGCGCCAACTCCAGGACCGAGTTATAATCATTGCCTTTTTCCCTGCCGCCGGCAATTAAAACCACCGGAACGGATAAATTATTCAGGGCCCAGAGGGCGGCTTCGGTAGTCGTAGATTTGGAATCGTTGATAAACTTTACCCCCTTTATTTCCAGCACTTCTTCCATACGGTGCTCAACACCCTTAAATTCGTTAAAGACCTGCCTGACTAAATCTTTACTTATGCCCAATATGGAAGCTACTTCTAACACCGCCGACTGATTAGGATTTAGGCCAGCGGTTTTACGAAAATAAATCACTTTCGCTTTTGTCTCGCAGGCTATAGCCCGGATTACCGGGTCATCATAATTTAAAACCAGGAAGTCCGCGGCGTCCTGATTTTTGAATATGCGTTTCTTGGCGTTAAGATAATCTTGCATATCCTTATAACGGTCCAGATGGTTACGGCTTAAGTTCAGTATAACGGAAATCTTAGGCTTAAATGTATCTATATTTTCCAGTTGAAAAGAGCTTACCTCCAATGAAACAAAATCCCCTTCCTTTAATCTATCTATTTCTGAACAAAATGGCTTTCCGATATTCCCGCAAGTCACCGCCTTCTTGCCGGCGGCTTTAAGGATTTTACCGATGAGGGTGGTGACCGTAGTCTTACCGTTGGTCCCGGTTATCGCGATAACTTCTGCGGGGCACAAGCTCCAACCCAACTCAATCTCACTGATTACCGGAATATTCTCCTCTTTAGCCCAAAGAACAGGTAAGGACTCGTTCGGGACTCCGGGAGAAATAACCACTAAATCCTTACTCCTGACCAATCCTCGGGAATGCCGGCCCAATTCTACTTTTATATCTTTTGATTTTAATAAATTTAAATTACGGCGGGTGGAAGCATTATCCTGATTATCGGTTACCAAAACTTCTGCCCCCAGCCCATAAAGGAGATTTGCGCAAGCAAGCCCGCTGCGGGCAAAACCGATAACAAGGATTTTCTTAGCCCTAAAATAATCTTTATCCATAATATGAAGGTGCGTAGCGTACTAGCGGATTTTTAAGGTTACTATTGTCAGGAGCGCTAAGAGGGCCGCGATTATCCAAAACCTGACAATAACCTTATTCTCCGGCCAGTTAAGGAACTGAAAATGGTGATGCAGCGGCGCGATCTTAAAAATACGTTTCCGGGTCAGGCGGAATGACCCCACCTGCAAAATCACGGATAACGCCTCAACTACAAATATTCCGCCTACAATAACCAAAAGTATCTCTTTACGGATCAAGAGTGCCACTGTGCCTAAGGCTCCGCCTAAAGCTAACGACCCGACATCTCCCATGATAACCGACGCCGGATAACAATTAAACCACAAGAATCCTAAACCCGCTCCCAGTATGCTTGCGCAAAATACCGTAAGTTCTCCGCTCCCTTTAATATAAGGGACCAGCAAATACTCACTCAGTTTTATGTTCCCTGAAACGTAGCACAAAATACTGAAAGCTAAAGCCACCATGACTACAATACCGATAGCCAGGCCATCCAAACCGTCAGTAAGATTTACCGCGTTAGAAGTCCCGGCCAAAACTAAAATAACAAAGATTACGTAAAGCCCGTCTAAATCCAAAGCCAGATCTTTTATAAAAGGAACATCCAGTTTTAAGCTGTTTTGAAAGTAGACCAGGAAAATAATCCCGAGAATCAAGCCCAAAACAATCTGGCTGGTAATCTTGGCTTTGACGCTTAATCCTTTGGATTTATTTTTTATCTGTTTTAGGTAATCGTCGGCAAAACCGGTGACCCCCAGCCAGATGGTGCTAAAAAGGACTACCCAGATATATTTGTTGGACATATCCGACCATAAAAGAGTGGAGCCAATCACCGCCGCCAAAATCATCAGCCCGCCCATAGTCGGGGTATCGGTTTTAGAGCGGTGCAGATCATCCAGCTTTAAACTATCCCCTTTATTAATTTTAACTCCGACCTTAAGCGTCCTTAATTTTCGGATTACTAACGGCCCAAATACGAGACTGATGATAAAACTGGTAAGCACGGCCATGCCTGCCCGGAAAGTAATGTAGCGGAAAATATTAAAAGCGGAGAATATATCGTGGAGCGGATAAAGTAAATTATACAACATCTACTGAGACTCCGGCAAATAATGGGCACATTGGAAGCCCGGATTTAGGACGTATGCAAGGCGCGACGACGAAGGCGTACCCGATGTGGTACGCCGAGGAGAAGCAACGCCGCAGACGGCCAAAAGGCGGGCTTCCCCTTCACTTCTATATTTATGGGCTGGCTGATTTTGGGCTGCGACTGCGTCACTCGTCCTTGGCGTAGCGCTTTGGCTACGCCGGTGTCCTCGTTCCTTGTCTCGCTCCAAAATCAGGTCAGCCAATGTGTCCATTATTTGCCCGGAGTCTCAGTAATTTTAAAGACCTCTTCCATCTTCATCCCGCGGGAGCCCTTAACCAAAACAATATCGTCGGGATCTACACCCACCTTTCTCAACAGTAGATCCCTGGCTTCAGATGAAGTCGCGCAAGTAAATATATTATTTTTTAACTTAAAGTTTTTGCCTAAACATCCTTTAGTCTCTGCGCCTACGGTTATTAACGTATCCGCGTGCTTAAGCGCTTCTTTTAACGCCTGTCTATGCAATTGTCTGCTTAAACCCCCTAACTCCAGCATATCACCCATAACCAAAATCTTTTTACCTTTTACGGAAATATTTTCTAAAACCCCTAATGCCTGCCGCATTGAAAGAGGATTAGAATTATACGTGTCATCAATAAACCTTATCCCCTTTATTTTTATAAGATTAAGCCGGCCTTTAGGCAAGCTAAACTTGGCTAAATTGGCTGAAATCTCGCTGTATCCTAAACCAAAGATCCTACCTACTGCTATAGCCAAAAGGCTATTATAGATATTATAATACCCTAACGTGTTTAATGCAAATCTAAATCTCTTATTTACCGCAAAGCCGGGCTTAGCGGAAATGTATTTAATATCGGAAGCAAAAAAATCGCTTTTCTTCTTTAGGCCCACCCCAATAACAAAAGGCTTATTTCTTAATTTTAGCGCCTCTTTCCTTAAAAATTTATCATCCGCATTCAATATGGCGATAGCCGGGTGGCTAAGCTTATTTATCAGGGTAGCTTTCTCCTTAAATACCCCGTTTAAGTCCTTAAAATATTCCAGGTGCGACGCTCCGATATTAGTGATGACCCCGATATTCGCTTGAGCTATCCCGCTAAGATATTCTACCTCCCCGAAATGGTTCGTCCCTATCTCTAAAACCGCCGCCTCGACCGAACTATCCAGCTTAAGCAATGTCCAGGGAAGCCCGATATGATTATTCTTGGTCCCCTCATTCTTAAGTACCTTAAATTTACTGGAAAGGACGCAGGCGATCATCTCCTTAGCCGTAGTCTTACCGTTAGAACCGCTGACCGCGATGACCGGAATATGACCAAACCTATTGCGGTTAAAGCGGGCAATATCCCCCAGGGCCTTAGTTGTATCTTTAACCTTAATAAAAACCGCTTGAGACTTTTTTTCTCCTCTCTGGGCGATTATACAACTGGCGCCTTTCTGAATAACTTCCGCGATAAAATCGTGGCCGTCAAACTTTTCTCCTTTAATAGCGATAAAGGCTTCCCCGCGTTTTAGGCTGCGCGAATCTATCGAGAAGGACTTAACGCCGATATCCGCGTTGCCCGATATAAGCTTGCCCCCCGTCGCTTCTAATAACTCAGGGATTTTAAACATGCCCTAACTTCCTCCCGGTCATCAAAATGTATTCTCTTATCACTGAATATCTGATAATTCTCATGGCCCTTACCGGCCAACAACACGATATCGCCGGGCCTGGCCAGGGATATAGACTTCCTTATGGCTGCTCTCCTTTGCGGTATTACACAATAATTATTCTTTTTTATCCCTTTCAAGATATCCCTGACTATAGCCAAAGGTTTCTCTGAGCGGGGATTATCACTGGTGATCACCGCGAAGTCCGACAGCGTAGTTACGACCCTCCCCATTTTCGGGCGCTTAAGTTTATCCCTCTGGCCTCCGCAGCCAAAAAGAGTAATGATCCTATTCGGCGACAACTGCCTTAAGGCCTGCAAAACATTCTTCAGCGCGTCAGCGGTATGCGCGTAATCCACAAAAACAGAGAATCCCTTTTTAGATTTTATGCGCTCAAGCCTTCCGGGGACTAAAAGAAATCCTTCCAAAGCGGATTTAATTATTTTTAAGCTTAGCCCCTCCCGGATCCCCCAGCTGGCCGCAGCTAATATATTGTAAACATTGTGCCTTCCGATTAAATTTATCCTGAATCTTGTTTCTCTGCCCGAAAATGAAAGATCAAATTCGGTATGCCGAACGTCAAATTTTATATTTTTAGCTTGCACATCCGCTTTATTCTTTATCCCATAAGTAATAATTTTTGCGCGGGTGAGCTTTTTAAGAATACCGGCATATTTATCATCATTATTGATCACTACGAATGACTTCGGGGCCATCCGCTTAAAAAGTTTTGCCTTAGCCGCAAAATAGCGCTTAATGGTTTTATGGTAATCCAGGTGGTCCTGGGTTAAGTTCGTGAATATCGCCGAATGAAAATTTATCGCCGCGACCCTATCCTGGTCCAGGGCGTGCGAAGAAACCTCCATTACCGCGTAACCAACACCTTCCTTAAGCATTCTGGCAAGCATTGACTGAATATCCAGCGGGCCGGGAGTCGTATTCTTGGCCGGGATCACTGTATTCTTAAAACGGTGATTGATCGTCCCGATAACGCCGGCGGATAATCCGGCTTTTCTCAATAACGCTTCCAGCAGATAGGTAATAGTCGTTTTGCCGTTAGTGCCGGTGATCCCGGCGACTTTTAACTTTTGCGAGGGATTTTTATAAAAAGAGGCGGCTAATTCCGCCAGCGCCCGGCGCGGGTCTTTGACTTTTATAAATGAAACTGATTTTAAACCGCTGGTTTTGACTCTGGCGTCGCAGACCACAAACCTGGCGCCTTTTTCTATCGCCGCATTAATAAATCTGTTTCCGTCAGCCTGCGTCCCTTTTACAGCCACAAAAATGAAATTTTTCCGGACCAGCCCGGAATTATCGCTTATTCCGCGAACTTTACGCTTTTCTATGATTTTAATCAGCTCTTCTATTCGCATTTAACTTTAAATCCGCGGTTAAAGCCTGCTTGGCCTTTAAATACTTAATAATATCTTCGGCAGCCTTTCTAAAAACCGGGGCAGCGACCACGCCTCCGTAATAATACGGATGCGGCTCATCAATTGAAACTACAATCGTAACCAAAGGGTCTTCTGCGGGAGCAAAACCTACAAAAGAACCTACGAATTTATTATGTGAATACGCGCCGTTGGGGTCTAACTTTTGGGCTGTGCCGGTCTTTCCGGCAGAAGTAATCCCGGGAATCTGGGCCATCCTTCCGGTCCCTTCCTCCACTACCCCGGTAAGCATTTTAGTCATCCTGGCGGCGGTATCTAAAGATAATACTTTACGGATCAATTGGGACGATGTTTTCTTGATTACCTCTCCCTGCTTATCGCGGATCTCATCTATGACATAGGGCTTCATCAACTGGCCGCCATTAGCGATTACCGACATAGCGCTGGCTAATTGTAGCGCTGTTACCCCGACCTCCTGGCCTATAGGTATTGCCCCTATGGAAGTCTTGGACCAGTAACGCGGCTCTTTAATCATCCCGGATATTTCTCCAGGCAGGTCTATACCCGATTTTGAGCCAAATCCAAATAATTTTACATATTTATAGACAATGTCGGGCCCGAGCAGTTGGGCGATTTTTGTCGTTCCGATATTGCTTGATTCTTCGATTACTTCCCTGAAAGTAAGCCAACCGTGTGGCGTATGGTCATGTAAAATGTGGTTAGCGACCCGATAAGTGCCGTTTTCGCAGAAAAACCTATCCTCCTCACTGACTCTTTTTTCTTCCAAAGCGGCTGAAGCGGTAATGATTTTGAATACTGAACCCGGCTCAAATAAATCGCAAATGGAGCGGTTACGTTTGTCGTCTTTGCTTACCTCGCTATGTTCATTTAAATCATATGAAGGACGGTTAGCTAAAGCCAGGATGCGGCCGGTGTGCGGATCCATGACAATTATACATGCCCCTTTAGCATGAAAGGTTTTAAAAGCTTTATCCAGTTCGCGTTCGGCTATATACTGGACTACTTGGTCAATAGTCAAAACTATATCCTGGCCGTCTTTAGGCGGAATCATTCTTTCCCAGATATCCAGCTTCTTTTGCCGCGCGTCCCTTAAAAATACGGCCCAACCGGGTGAGCCTTTTAAATATTTATCCAGATAAAGCTCAATACCTTCCAAGCCCGTATTATCCAGACCGGCAAAACCGATTATTTGAGCCGCCAGATAAGTATTCGGATAGCTGCGTTTACTCTCCCGCAAAAAGCCCAACCCTTTGATGTTTAATCTTTTTATCGCTTCTGCCTGCTGAGGGGTTATTTTACGCGCCAACCAGACAAAGGATTTCTTGCGGGATAACCTCTCCCTTAAATAATCCCGGTTTAAATTTAATATTCCGCTCAGTTGATTGATGATTTGAACTTTCGCGCTCTCCTTGAGGCTATTGGGAGAAGCGTAAAGCGAATCCACCGGTAAATTTAAAGTCTGCGGCTTTAAATTACAATCATAGATGACGCCGCGCAGAGGCTCTAATTCTACAAAGAAATTATGCTGTTTTCTGGCGATATCCGCCAAGTAGCTGGAATTAAAGAATTGTATATAGAGGAGACGCGCAATGCAGAAGATTAAAAAGGAAAGGAAAAATAAAAATACCGCCTCGCTCTTGCGGCGATAATTGCTTATATACACATTAAGTTTTGATTAAAAAATCTATGGGTTGATTGTCCTGGCTTCAGCCTGCCTTTTTATACCGAAGACACGCGACAACAGGGTTTCTTTATTCGCTGAACCTTGCGCAAAAGTCAAACCTTCTTTAGAAGGGACCAAACGGACCAACTGGTATCTATCCGGCATCTGAAAATCTGAATGGTTAGAAACACTGCCTCCGATATTGACCAGAGAACAATTCTTTTCAATATTATATCTTAAAATACTGTTTTTATCCAATAATACCTGAAAAACCGCGTGCTGCTTTTGTTCAGCGTAGGCAAACCTTAAGATCTCCGTCTGCTGATAAACATAAAGCAGCGAAAAGAGCGTTACGCAGATAACCATCGATAGGAATTTATTCAGCCTCATACTTTTAAACTCTTTCCGCCACTCTTAATTTAGATGAGCGGCTCGCCGGATTACTCTCTACTTCTCTCGCCGCCGGCGTTAAAGGTTTGGGTGTTAGAATATTTATAAGGCCGTCGCTTTCGGCCTTGCGGAACGCGAATTTTATGATCCGGTCTTCCAGAGAATGGAACGAAATCACACATATCCTGGCCTTTTTATTCAGGATGGCAATGGCTTTATTCACCGCTTCTTCCAGGATCTCCAGCTCTCTATTCACGGCGATACGCACTGCCTGAAAAGTGCGGGTTGCCGGATGTATCCGGTAAAACCTGTGCCGGTACCGGGAAGGGATAGACCTGGCCACGATATTCGCCAGTTGCAGCGTAGTAGCAATAGGCTCTTTCTCCCTTTCCTGCACTATCAGGCGGGCAATACGGTTATGCCACCTCTCCTCTCCGAAATTCCATAACAAAGTAGAAAGTTCTTCTTCGTTGAGGTTGTTCACCAGGTCATATGCCGATATGTAGCTATCTTTATCCATGCGCATATCTAAAGGGCCGTCGCCCTGAAAACTAAAACCTCGGCTTACATCCTGTAACTGAAAAGAAGATATGCCCAAATCAAAAAGAATGCCGTCAACCGACCTGACCCCCATATTTTCTAAGAGCGTATCTATATCCACGAAGTTTCCGTGGATTAATCTGCAAGCGGACCCAAATTTACTCAAGCGTTCCCGCGCTACAACTAAAGACGTTTCGTCGCGGTCTATTCCAATGAGCCCTCCTCCAGGGAGAATCCGCTCTATTATTGCCAAAGAATGTCCGGCAGTTCCTTCAGTCGCATCCACTATTGTCTTACCGGGCTTTAAATCTAAATAATCTAAAACCTCACCGCTCATCACGGGAGTATGAATTTTTATATTAGGCATCCATCAACTTTTCAGCAATCTCTTCAAAAGATTGCCGTGAATTTCCGTAAAACTCTGACCACTTATCTTTAGCCCAAATTTCAATACGGCTAGAGACACCGACAATAACCACATCTTTCTTAATTCCCGCGAAATCCTTCAAGTACTGCGGAAGAAGGATGCGGCCTTGCGTATCAAAATTTATTTCAACAGCTCCGGAAAAATAGAGGCGGTTAAATTTACGGGATTCGGCTTTAGTAAAAGGTATGGCCTTAAATTTAGATTCCTGCGCCCGCCACTCTTCTTCCCCGAACATAAACAAACAGCTGTCTAATCCGCGGGTAATAAAGAATTTTTCAATGAAATGGGCTTTAGCCGCTTCCCGAAATTTGGCAGGCAATATTAAACGGCCCTTACGATCTATAGAATGCAGATACTCGCCATAGAACATGGCTTACGCTCCTTCCACCTTACTCCACTTTCATCCACTTAGTAGTCAAAGTATAGATAAAATCCCCACTCTTGTCAAGAAAAAAATTAACCTAAATGCCTCTAAAACAAGTAGTAGTGGTTATGGAAAGGAAAAATAGCTATATATGGTGGCTTTTTAACTGGTTAAGCGAGGATTTTTTTGGCGGAGATTACGTCTTTTTGGATTTGGGCTGCCAGAAGGGCTAAAGAGGGGAATTTTTTATCCGGCCGGATTTTTTGGCTAAAGCGGATTTCCAGGTATTTTCCGTAAATGCTTTGGTGGAAGTCAAATATATATACTTCCACATTTATATTCTTCTTTTGATCATTAATTCTTAAATGTTTTCTAACCGTGGGCCTTTTTCCGATATAACAGGCGCCCTTAAATTTATTCTCTCCCAGGATTATCCTTACGGCATATATTCCGGACGCCGGGATCACTTCATGATGCGGATCAATATTTGCCGTAGGATATCCCAATATCCGCCCTAATCTTGTCCCCCTTATCACCGTCCCCAGGATGCTTACCGGTTGAGCCAACAGTTTTTCTGCCTCTTTTATGTTACCTTTTCTTATCAGCGCGCGGATTAAAGTGCTGCTTATCGGTAAGCCTCTTACTTTAATAATATTAAAGCCCTTAGCTTGGAAACCGTAGACCTGGCCCGATTTTTTCAAAAGAGCGATATCCCCCTGCGCCTTATTTCCAAAACGAAAGTCCCTGCCTACATAAACATATCCTGCCCCAAGTTTATTGACCAGAATATCTTTTATGAAATCCTTAGCCTTAACCTTGGCGAAATGACGGCTAAAATTAATAACCACACAAATATCTACCCCTAATCCGGAAATAATTCTTAGCCTATGTTCGAGAGAATACAGGCTCTCTTCTCTTTGCGGATGGGGCCAGAAGGTTAAGACAACGCTTGTCCCTTTTATTTCTCGCGCTTTGCTTACCGCGGCCCTTAATATCTTACGATGCCCGCGGTGCACGCCGTCAAAAACCCCCAGCGCCACCACCGGCTTCCTAACTTTCCTAATATTATTGATTCCATATATGATTTTCATAGTTTATCTTACGCGTCTGGCCTTGTCTTGTTTCCCGCAGGGACACTTGCTTGCTGGAATTCACATGCCCTGCTTAGAAACAAGCCAAGCCATACGCTAATATATCAAATTATATTAGATTTTGTGGTTTTGGTGGAGCGCGCATTAGAAAATTTTCGGCAAAAGAGTGCGAGGAATTACGACGAGCGGAGGACCTTCTTAAAAACGTAAGTCTGTCCGGGAGTAAGTCGTAAGCCGAAGCACTCGGCGAAAATTTTCAGCGCGCGGAGCCAAAACCACAAAAGCTACTTTAAATTCTGACGGATTTTGGCGATTACTTTTCTGCGCACTTCCGAAAGCTTTCCGCTAATAGTGCAGCCGGAAGCTGTTTTATGGCCTCCGCCTCCGAAGGCCTGCGCGATCTTATTCACGTCAACTAAACCGTTCGACCTTAGGTTAAAACGGATCTCTTTTTTTCCGCCTAGGTTTTCCCTAAAGAGAGCGGCCACCTGCGTATCTTTTATTGAACGGATAAAACTTAAGATGTGGTCGCCTAAATCAAAAGAAAGCTTTTTGTGCCTTAACATTTTCGCCGGGACACTCACCCAGGTAATCCTGCCTTCTGCGGCCCGATGTATGCGCGTAAGCATTTTACTCAATAGCTGCATATCGGCAAACGGGATATTCTCGTATATTTTTTTATAGATCTGGTTAGGGTTAATATTAAAACTCAATAACTCCGCCACCGCCTTATGGGTAAAGGCAGTGGTATTAGAATAACGGAACGACCCGGTATCCGTAAGTATGCCGGCATATAAAAGTAAGGCTGAATCCTGGTCAAAAGGCACGCGCATTTCTTTATAGAGTTTAAAAACAATCTCCGAGGCTGAAGAAGCTAAAGGCTCAACTAAATTTACAGTCCCGAATTTAGAGTTGCTTATATGGTGGTCTATATTAATGACGGGTTTATTATTTTTATTCAGGAGCTTGACCTGGCCGACGCGGGACAAATCCGTGCAATCAAGTATAGCCAGACAGTCAAAATCAATATCCTTTAATCCCGGTTTATAGAGTCTTATCTTCTCCTTACCGGGGAAAAAATCATATTCCGCAGGCAAAGGGTCTTCGTTGACAATAACTCCCTGCTTACCCAGCTTCTTTAGCAGGTAATAGAAAGCCAATTCTGAACCTAAGGCGTCGCCTTCGGGGCTAGTGTGGGAGCTGATTAAAAAACGTTTATGCCTTCTTATTTCCGCGGCTGCTTTTTCTAGGCTTATTTTCTTCATCTATCTCCTTTATTTCGTTCAAAACCTCTTCTATACGCACGCTATATTCCGTTGACCTGTCCTCATAAAAAGCTATTTCCGGCGCAAATCTTAAATTCAACCTCTGGGCTACTAATTTACGCACAAACCCCACAGCCGAATCCAAAGCTTCTTTCGTTTTTTTATACGCTTCATCGCTGCCTAAAACACTAAATAAAATCTTGGCGTATCTTAAATTTGGCGTAACCTCAACGCTGGTTATGGTTACAAACCCTAAACGCGGATCCTTTAGTTTATCATGGATTATTACGCTGGCTTCCTGCCTTATAGCCTCAGCTACCTTATCTTGCCTAGACATTTACTAACTCCTATTTTTTATCAACTTCCTGATCAGCTCCAACTCCTCTTCTTTGTTTTTGACTTTACCGTTAAGCTTGGCATTGAGGACCTGCGTAAAAATCTCCTTGTATCCTGGCCCAGGCAAAATACCCAGGCAATACAGATCTTCTCCGCCGACATAAATACGCAGACCATTATAAATTTCCAGAAAATCCGCGAGGTTACGTTTAAATCTCTTATTATTATGCTTTGACCTTAACACCAGTATTGTTTCATAACTAAGCGGCTCTAACAACGCGAAAATCCTGGATGGTTTAATTGTTACCGCGCTTAATTCTTTTACCCAACTGAGCTTAAACTGTTTATAGCTTAACAACCTCTTCTCTTCTCCTTTGCGTAAACCGAACTTCGCGCAGATACTCTTTATTTCTCTTATGCCCAGGGGATCAAAGAGCCCAATAAGATAAACCAACCAGGTATCCAAGGGCCGGCGTCCGGGATTCCTTTGGTTAAACCAGTCAATCTCTTTTTTTATGGTCTTTAAGAAAACCCGGGTCCTGGTGTTTATTTTTAGTTTCGCCGAAATAAAATCCAACCCGGACAATTTATGCAAACGCTCTATCTCTTTAACGACATTTTCTTCTTTTAAAATCAGGATCAGTTCATCGCGCGTGCGGTGAGGATGGACTTGTTCCAGCATTTTATTCCTGAGCGCGCTTTTCAATAAACTTAAGGTCTGTCTTTCAATGCTTAGGCTATACCTCTGTTCAAAACGGACTGCCCGCAATATCCTGGTGGGATCGTCAATAAAGCTTAGATCATGCAATACGCGGATGATTTTATTGCGCAGGTCGCTGGCGCCGCCAAAATAATCAATGAGCTTGCCGTCGCTTAGATCTATAGCCATGGCATTAATGGTAAAATCCCGCCGGAATAGATCTTCTCTTAATGAACCGGGTCTGACTACGGGCAGGTGCGCCGGCTTGGGGTAATACTCGCTCCTGGCTCCGGAGAAATCAATCTTTAAAGAAGGCTTTAGAAAAAGAGTGGCTGTGCCGAATTGCTTATGCGCGATGACTTTCGCTTTAAGCTGCTGCCCTAAGCTTTCGGCGAATTTTATTCCGTCTCCTTCAACCACTATATCCAAATCCAGGTTTTTGACCCCTAAGATTAAATCCCGCACAAATCCGCCCACGAGATACCCTCTTAAATTTTCCTGAGCGGCAATAGAACGCACCTTATTAATTAAGCCTCTTAATTCTTCCGGTATTTTTTCTAGATATTCTTTCATTTTTTCTCTATGGCCGGGGATGAAACTGCCGGTGTATGTTTTTAAGCCTGTCTTTATTTATATGCGTATAAATCTGGGTCGTAGAAATATTCGAGTGGCCGAGCATCTCCTGCACCGAACGCAGATCCGCGCCGTGTTCAAGTAAATGCGTGGCAAACGAATGCCTTAAAATATGCGGCTTAATCGGTTTCTTAATGCGCGCGGCCAAAGCGTATTTCTTCACCATCTTCCAGAATGACTGCCGGGAAATATTTTTCCCGAAACGGCTGACAAAAAGAAAATCCGAGTCTCTGTTTTTTAAAAGCTTAGGCCGGGAAGTCTCCAGGTACCTGTTGATACTGGCTATCGCCTTTTTTCCTAAAGGTATAACCCTCTCCTTATTACCCTTGCCTACGCAACGCAGGAATCCGATATCTAAATTTACATTATCTTTCTTTAAATTCACCGCTTCGGATACGCGCATACCCGTAGCATAAAGCGTCTCTAAAATCGCCCTGTCCCGGGTCCCTTGAGTATCCCGGGCATTGGGTTGGGCTATTAAAGCCTCCACCTCATTTAAGGTAAGAGTCTCGGGGATTCTTTTCCATAATTTAGGAGAATCTATTAACGTGCTGGGATCTTCCTTGACAATCCTTTCCCGGGTAAGAAAGCGATGGAACATCCTTATCGCCGCCAGGCGCCGGGCAATGGAATTCGGCGCGATCCCCTTATCTTTCTGGGTATACATAAAACCGGTAATATTGTTTTTAGTTATCTTGGATAACGCGTCAATATTGCTCTTCTCAATAAAATCCAGGTAAGTATTCAGGTCCTCCCGGTATGAAATTATAGTATTCCTAGAGAGCCCGCGCTCAACTGAAAGATAGTTTAAGAAAGTATCGATTAATTCCTTCATATTAAATTATTCCGTTTCTCTTGACCTATAGTTGAGGACGGTCCATGGCCGGGATAAATTTTTGTAGCATCGGGCAGAATAAATAATCTCTCTCTTATGGATTTAGCCAATAGTTCCTGGCTGCCTCCGGCTAGATCCGATCTGCCGATACCATTACAAAATAAAGTATCACCGGTAAAAACTATTCCCCCTAACGGTTTCTCTAAAATAAGGCCGATACCTCCCTGGGTATGGCCCGGCAGATGCGCTACCTTTAACCGTAAGTTACCCAATTCCACCACTTGATTATCCTCTAAAATATTAATTTTGGAGTTAACTGTATAAGGAAGAGCAAACAGGCCTGACATATTCAGTATCGCGTCTTTTAATAACGCGGCGTCGGCTTTGTGCACATAAATCGGGACGCCAAATTCATTATCCGCGCCGATATGGTCAAAATGACCATGGGTATTGATGATAAAAGCCGGTTTTAGTTTAAATTTATCTAATACCTTTTGGATTTTCCTGCCTTGGGCCCCCGGGTCAATGATTATAGCCTGAGAATTTTCTTTTTCCGCCAGCACATAACAATTGACTTCCATTGAGCCTACGCAAATCGTTTCTAATATCATAACAGATCGTTTTTAATGTCGTCGTAAGAGAACCTTTGCTGAATATTCATTTTTAGTTTATCTGAGTCCTGACGGTAAGAATTAATCGCCGTGCCGTAGATATCCGATTGAATACTATTTTGCAGGTCAGCCAGCTGTTTTAAGTAAACATCCAGCTGCTTTTGCTTGCTTTCATTCAAAAGAGAGCGCATCCCGATAAGATTCTTCATTGCCTGCTGAGCGCAATCAATTTTCTTCTTTTGGGTAGAACTCAGCTGCAGGCTGTTTATAAGTTCATCGTGCCAGGATTTCCAGAAAAGAAAATACTGCCTGTACTGCTCTTCTTTGGTCATCTTGGGCCCTTTCCACTCCTCAGGCGCTAAAACCATCTCTTCAGGACTTTTGTCTTTCTTAGACTTACGGGTAAATTTGCGCACAAATGCCTCGCACCCGGTTAAATTAATTACTAAGATTATCCCGATAATAAAAATAAACCATTTACGCATCATTTGGCCATCTCCTTAAACTCTTCCTCATTAACAATCTTGATCCCTAATCTCATCGCCTTAGCATACTTTGAACCGGGATTCTCTCCTGCGACGACAAAATCCGTATTCTTACTCACCGACGCGACAGGATTTGCGCCGAGTTTACGCGCTAATTCCTCAGCCTCCGGCCGGCTAAAACCCTTAAGCTCCCCTGTAAATACTAATGCCTTACCGGTTAATTTAGTGGATTTATTCCGCAGAGGTTCTTCTTTTAAATTCAGCCCGGATTTTCTTAATTCCTCAATTAATTTTAAGGTTGGCCCTTGTGAAAAATAATCTACGATTGATCCGGACATAACCGGCCCTATTTCATGAATACCAGTCAACTCGCTAGCTTTAGCGGCCGATAAATTATCCAATGACCTGAATTCGCACGCCAGGACAAAGGCGGCTTTCTCTCCGACATGGCGTATACCTAAAGCGTAAATCAAAGAGTGGAGCGGCTTCTGTTTGCTTTTCTCGATCCCGGAAAGCAAATTATCAATTTTTTTATTTTTAAATAGTTCTAATCTTCCTAAATCCTCCGGTTTCAATTTATAAATATCCGCGAAATTCCTGACCAGCTTTAACTTTACCAGCTGAGCTACGACCGCTTCCCCCATCCCTTCAATATCTAAGGCCTTACGCGAAGCAAAATGCAGCAGGCTTCTTTCAAGTTGGGCAGGGCAAGACGGATTAATACAGCGATAGGCGACATCTTCTTCTTTTTCTTTTACGACTTTTCCTGAACAGACGGGACAGCTTTGGGGAACAGAAAATTCTTTTTTCCCCCTATGCTCGGTGACTTTGATTACCTTAGGGATTACTTCCCCCGCCCTCTCAATTAAAACCCTGTCGCCTATCCTGACTTTGAGTCTTTTTATTTCGTCAAAATTATGCAGTGTGGCGTGTTTGATAATTACCCCGGCGCAGGGAACAGGGTCTAATTCGGCTACCGGCGTGATTATACCGGTTCTACCGACCTGAGACACGATATCCAACACCTGCGTTGTTGCTTGATGCGCGGGAAATTTATAAGCTACTGCCCAGCGCGGGCTCTTGAGGGTGGCTCCTAATTCTTTTTGCTGAACAATATTGTTTACCTTGATTACTATGCCGTCTATGTCGTAAGTGAGTTTATCCTTTTTTTTCTCCCAGTCATTACAATATTTTATCGCCTCATCTAAATCCTTACAAAGCGTAGAATGCATATTGGTCCGCACACCCCAATCTTTTAGTCGAGAGAGAAACTCCCAATGCTCCAAAATATTCGGTCCGGAGTACTCACCTAAAGAATGGGCAAAGAAATTCAGGCGGCGCTTAGACATAAGGGAAGAATCTAGAAGTTTTAAAGAACCACTGGCGGCATTCCGGGGGTTGGCGAACAAAACGTCTCCCTCATTTTCTCTCTCTTTATTTAATTTAGCAAATTCTACTCTATCCATATAAATCTCGCCGCGGATCTCAATAAAATCGGGAATATTATTACCCAATAGAGCCAGAGGGATTGCCCGGATAGTCTTAATATTCTGGGTTACATCCTCTCCTGTTTCCCCGTCACCCCGGGTTACGCCATTGACCAATTTGCCCTTTTTATAGGTAAGATTCACGCTTACTCCATCAATCTTAAGCTCAACCACAAATTCTATTATTTTATTTCCCAGACCTTTATGTACGCGGGATACCCAATCTTTTAATTCTTTATAGCTATAGGTATTATCCAGCGAAAGCATCTTTTGCGCATGCCTGGCTGTCTTAAATCCTTCCAAAATCCCGCCGCTAACGCGCGCAGTAGGAGAATCGCCGGACTTAAACTGCGGGTATTTATCCTCTAAATCTTTGAGCCTGCGCATTAAAACATCGTATTCTTTATCGGAGATCTTTGGCTGGCTTAAAACGTAGTAAAGGTAGTCATGGCGGCGGATTTGTCCCTTTAGCGATTCTATGCTTTTTTTTATATCCGGCATCTAAATTTTTACTCCGAAATCCTTAAATTCGCCTGTGGCGGGTTCCCAGCTTGCCTGTACATCCTGAATATAGCGGTTAAAAATAGTGTTCAGCTGCGCCAGAAAATCCTTAAGCACTTCTTCGTTAGCCTCGGCGACTAGTTCCACTCTAGCGTCGCTAAGATTCTCTACCCAGCCAAAAACCCCCAGTTCTTCGGCCAGGCGAACGGCCGCGAAACGCAAGCCTATCCCCTGTACCTGTCCGGAATAATAAACGTGGACTTGTTTTTTCATGAATGGTCGGGGCGGACAGACTTGAACTGTCGGCCTCTTGGTCCCGAACCAAGCGCTCTACCAAACTGAGCCACGCCCCGCATTATTTAAAAGTTAGTATAACAGAAAATATTTAGGTTGGCAATAATTAGAAGTTAACATAACACTAACTGCCTTTTTTGACCAAAAGGTCAAACTCCACATTCACTTTATCTGATGGGCCCTTAAAACTTAAAGTAGTATTAACGAACGTATGCGGGATGATATAGACGCTAAAAACATTGGATTTCCGGCCGGCGATGGTCAAGCTTATTCCATCTAGCGCGATAGAACCCTTAGGCAGACAATATTTAATGAATTCCGGCGCAATAGCTATATCAAAAGCCAGGTTGCCATTAATATAACCCTTCTTACGGATCAATCCTAAGCAATCAACATGACCTAAGACAAAATGCCCGGATATTCTGTCCCCCACTTTAAGGCTGCGCTCAAGGTTTACCTTATCCGCGATCTTTAAATCCCTAAGATTGGTGATCTTTAAAGTTTCATTTATCGCTTCAAAAGCAAAGGTATCTTTATTAACCGCGATAGCCGTAAGACATACTCCGTTTACCGATATACTGTCGCCGATTTTTACGCCGGATAAGGTTTTTCCCGCGGTAATTTCAATAAGCGTGATATTACCCCTGCGCGAAACTTTACTTACCCTGCCCAATTCCTCGACTATGCCGCTAAACATTTATCTTACATACCCTTCGATTAAGAAATCTTCGCCTACGCGCTTTAAAGTCACATTTTTTAATTTCAGGGCCCGCTCCACCCGCGCTACGCCCTGGCCCATTACCGAACTTATCGCGTCTTTTCCGCCGATAATCTTAGGGCTCAAGAAAAACATTATTTTATCCACTAGACCTTCATCAAACAAGGAACCGATAAGCATGCCTCCGCCCTCAACAAGTATATTGGTGATCCCCATACCTGCCAGCTTTTTCAGCATATCCTTTAAATTGACCTGGCCTCCCTTTTCTTTCGTCTCTAAAATATTAGCCTTACCTGTCAGTATAGCCCTATTTTCGGTCTCCTGGCCCGAACGCGCAGCCAAAGTCGCGATAATTACCGGACTTGAACCTAAAAATATATTTGCTTTGCCCGGCGTGCTTAATTGGCTATCGACAACAATTTTTACCGGATGCTTCTTAGAAAACCAAGAGTCTAATTTAGGATTGTCCCTTAAAACGGTATTTACCCCGACCATAATAGCGTCAAAATTTCCGCGCGAGCGGTGAGCTAAACCCCGGGACTTATCCGAAGTTATCCATTTGGAATCTCCGGTTTTAGTGGCGATACGGCCATCCAGCGATTGAGCCACCTTAACCGTAACAAAAGGTATTTTTTTGGTGATATATTTTATAAAAGCCTCGTTTAACCGCTTTAATTCATCCTCTAAAAAGCCTACTTCCACTTTTATTTTATTCTGCCTTAGGATCTCAATACCCTTGCCGTTATTCAACGGGTTCGGATCAACCATACCTACAACGACTTTCTGGACGCCGCTTTTGATGATCCTGGCCACGCAAGGAGGTGTGCGGCCAAAGTGCCTGCATGGCTCAAGAGTAACATAAAGAGTCGCGTCTTCCGCCAGATCCCCGGCTTCATCCAGAGCCACGACTTCAGCATGACTAAGTCCGGCCTGGGCGTGAAAACCCCTGCCGATTATTTTACCTTTTTTCACCACCACAGCGCCCACCAGAGGATTAGGAGAAGTTTTCCCTTTGCCCTTTAAGGCTAACTGCATGGCTAAATTCATATAATATTCATGTGTTTTTTTCATTTTAGGTTTTCCTTCGCCTCTTTTAACTTCTCAACCAACTCATACGACACCTTTAGCGAACCTATACGCACCTCAGGCTTAGCCTTACCGTGGCAATCCGAACCTCCCGTAACCAAAAGGCCGTTCTTTTTAGCCATATCCAGATAAAAATTAACTGTCCCTTGAGAATGTTCCGGATAGTAAACCTCTAAACCCATAAGCCCGGATTTTACAAACTCTAAAATTAATTCGTCATTGTTCAGAGTATATGGATGCGCCAGGACAGGAATGCCTCCCGAGTCCTTAATAAATTTTATAGCTTCCTGGGGGCTGAAACGAAACCCGCAAACATAGGCCGGGCCGTTATCTCCGATATACTTCTGAAAGACTTCAAAGAGCGAACCGCAGAAACCTTCTTTTACCAAAGCCCGCCCGATATGCAGCCTGCCCACTGTGCCTTTACCAGCCAGCGCAAATACTTTCTGCGCTTCTAAACCGATCCCCAGGCCGTTTAATTTTTTTATTATTTTATGCACGCGCTCAATACGGTTGGCTTTCAGGATTTCCAGTTTATCCAGAAGAAATTTCTTCTTAAAATCAACCAAATAACCCAGTATGTGGATTTCCTGATTATTGTATTCCGCGCTTAGCTCTACCCCGGGCAAGACTTCTATCCCGCTATCTTTAGCCGCCTCTATTGTCGGCTGCACTCCGCTTACGGTATCATGATCAACCAAGGCAATAGCCGCTAAACCGGCCTTAAGAGCGGCCGTAACTAATTCTTCAGGGGTATACGTACCATCTGAAAATATGGTGTGTAAATGCAGGTCTGCGGATTTCATTTTTTCTTTTCGAGTTTTACTTTATCTAATATCGCGTTGACGAACTTTCCCGATTCCAGGCCGGAGAATTTCTTGGCCAATTCAACCGCTTCGTTAATCGAGACCTTCGGCGGGATATCCTCGCGGTAGAGCAGCTCAAAACAACCCAGCCGCATTATGTTCCTATCTACCACAGCCATGCGCTTAAGCTGCCAGTTAGTCGCAAACTGCACTATTTTTTTATCAATTTCTTCCCGGTTTCCCGCGACTCCGATAACCAGCTGCGCAGAAAATTCTTTTAAAGTAGCATCGATCTCTTCATCGCTATGGTTAGACCAAAAATTATCTAACGCGTTTTCCGGGGTATCGCTGGTAATATCCAGTTGATAAAGGACCTGCAGCGCGAATTCCCGGGCCAGTGTGCGTTTACGCATATTATTTAACTTTTTCTAAAAGATTGACCATTTCAATCGCGGACAACGCGGCGTTAGCGCCTTTATTGCCGTCCTTAGTGCCCGAGCGTTCTACCGCCTGCTCAATGGTATCAGCGGTGATAATTCCGAATATAACCGGCAAGCCCGTATCCAAAGAAACCTTAGCTATACCTTTGGCCACTTCGGAAGCAATGTAATCAAAATGCGGAGTAGCTCCGCGGATAACCGTACCCAGGCAAATCAGGGCGTCATAATTTTTTCCTTTAGCTAATTTTTGGGCGACAGTAGGAATTTCAAATGCTCCGGGTACCCAGGTTACGCTTAAATCCTGGTCATCCGCGCCGTGCCTGACTAAAGTATCCAAACATCCGGAAACCAATTCCTTAGTCAGAAAATTATTGAAACGCGAAGCCACTATGCCAAATTTTTTTCCTTTTGCGATCAAATTACCTTCAATCACCTTTACCATTTTGTTCCTCCTTAACTTTCTTCCGGTTTGATTACCGGAAAGTTATCCCGAGTCCGCCATTGAATCGGTGGCGGACGAGGGACTTTGTCTACTCTATATTTAAATTGTGCCCGAGTTTTTCTTTTTTTGTCTTTAGATAACGGTAATTAGCCGGATTGGGCTCAATCTCTAACGCTACGCGCTCCACAACATGCAAACCATACCCTTCTAATCCGACAATCTTACGCGGGTTATTCGTAAGTAATCTTATATCCTTAATACCTAGATCCACCAGTATTTGGGCGCCAATACCGTAATCGCGCAAGTCTGCTTTGTGGCCCAGGGCCTCATTGGCTTCTACGGTATCCATACCTTTATCCTGTAGACTATAAGCGCGAATCTTATCGACCAGGCCGATTCCGCGTCCCTCCTGATTCATATAAAGAATAACTCCCTGGCCTACTTTAGCGATAATTTGCATACTCTTGTTCAACTGCCTTCCGCAATCGCAACGCAATGACCCAAAAACATCTCCGGTCAGGCATTCTGAATGCACGCGCACCAGGACCGGCTCGTCTTTCCATTCCCCGATAGTCAGGGCAATATGGACTTTTTGGTTAGTCCGGTCGCGATAGAGAATAAGTTTATACTCGCCGAATTCCGTAGGAAGCTTGGTCTCGGTTAATTTCTCGACTAATTTTTCAAAACGGTGGCGGTATTCAATAAGGCTAGCGATAGAGCAAATCTTTAAATTGTGAATCTTAGAAAATTCCAGTAGCTGCGGCAAGCGGGCCATTGAGCCGTCATCATTCATTATTTCGCAGATTGCCCCTGCCGGATATAACGAACTTAAACGCATAAGGTCTATTGCCGCCTCGGTATGGCCGGCGCGGACCAACACCCCGCCGAGCCTGGCCCTTAAAGGAAAGGTATGACCCGGGCGGATAAGGTCATCCGGTTTAGATTGCGGATTGATTAAAATCTCGATTGTGCGAGCGCGGTCGTAAGCGGAGATTCCCGTAGTTATTCCTCTTGCCGCATCCACAGAGATCATCCAGGCGGTAGCAAAAGGGTCTTCCTGGCCAAAAACCGCCTTATCCGTTAACATCGGCTCTAAATTAAGCGCTTTAAGCCTCTCTTCTTCCATCGGCACACAAATAAGCCCCCGGCCGAATTTCGCCATAAAGTTTATGTGCTCAGGCTTAACAAAAGAAGCCGGCATGACCAGATCACCTTCGTTCTCGCGGTCTTCATCATCAACCACGATAACCATTTTGCCGTTCTTTAAGTCTTCCAGGATTTGCGGTATGGTATTGAACATTACGCTGCTCCTTAAATAAAAAGCCCGAAGATAATCTCCGGGCATGAATTACTCTTAATCTCCTCCCATCTAGACTTTTACAATCGGCTCTGGAAATTATCCAGATCATGCTTCTTATTCAAGAAGCTCGCGGGCTTGCCGCCGGTCGGGAATTTCACCCTGCCCTGAAGATTAATCTGATTTATAAGTATAACATAAACTCTATCCTTGTCAATAGCCTTAAAAGAGTTATAATATGAGCATAATTATGCAAAACCTTATAAAACAAACACATATGCGCCTGCTAAAAAGCGGCAGAACAATAGCCACGGCTGAATCTTGCACTGCCGGACTCCTCTCTTCCTTGCTTACCCGGTTCTCCGGCAGTTCCCGCTATTTTATTCTTGGGCTAGCTACTTACAGTAATAAAGTTAAGGAAAATATATTAAAAATTCCGGCTGCCATTATCCGTAAAAAAGGCGCGGTTTCCCAAGAAGTCGCGCTGCTTATGGCAAAAAATGTACGTAAACTGGCTAAGGCTGACTTGGGAGTAAGCCTGACCGGTATTGTCGGGCCAACCGGTGGCTCGCCCCGCAAACCCGTAGGCACAGTCTTCATCGCCCTCTCCTCTAAAAATAAAACCATCTGCAAGAAATTTATTTTCAAGGGTAATCGCAGCGCTATCAGGAAACAAGCAGCCCTAAAAGTATTACAATTATTAAAATTATTCCTATATTAGCGGATGGCTTAGCTTGTTTCACAATAAAAAATGAGAGCATTTATCGCTATTGAATTACCGCAGGAGATAAAAGCTAGGCTCGCCCAACTTCAGGCGCTGCTTAAAGAATCCCGGGCGGATGTAAAATGGGTCGAGCCAAAGAATATTCATTTAACCCTGAAATTTTTGGGTGAAATCGATGAAGACAAATCAGTCAAAATTTCCGGGATTATCGAAGATCTAACCAAAGAATCCCGGCAGTTCCCTATAAGCCTCTCTTCTCTCGGCGCATTCCCTAAGCTAGATTTCGCCCGGGTAATCTGGATAGGAATCGATAAAGGGGATAAAGAAACTAAACTACTGGCTAAAGGATTAGAAGAGAAGATCGAAAAATTGGGGATTCCCAAAGAAGAACGGGTTTTTTCTACGCATATAACTATTGGCAGGGTAAGAAGCCCGTTGAATAAAGATAAACTGGCTGAAGCTTTAAAGAAACTAGGGGATTATTTTGCCGGTAAGAATATTGAATTCAAGGTAACTAAGATTACCTTGTTTAAGAGCACGCCTGGCTCAAGCGGCCCTGTCTATGAGGCGCTCAAAACCCTGGATATTACTGCCACCTGAAGCATGATATTAGTGTAAAGGCCCGCGACAATATCATCACTCATAATACCTAAACTTCCCTTTAATCTCTCTAGCTTCCCGACCGGATAAGGCTTGAGGGTATCCAATATGCGAAAGATAACGAAGGCCACTACAACTAACTTAATATCATAAGGCAGGAATAAAAGGCTCAGGAGCATTCCGCAGACCTCATCTATAACAATACAAGAAGGGTCCTTCTTTTGCATCAACCTCTCTGCCCGGCCGCAAACAAAAAAACCTAAAGCTAATAGCCCGCCAAGAGTTAGAATATGGGCAAAAGTATTATTTTTAACCAGCAAGAATATAAACACGCCGGCCAAGCTTCCGGCAGTGCCCGGGATAAGCGGGAAATACCCTACGTAGAAGAAGGTACTTATCAACCTAAGCAGGGATTTAAACATTTAGAGCTTGGTAATAACCTTGCGGTTTTCCCAAAGATAAGAAAGGCCCGAATAGAGAGTAAGTCCGACAGTAAGCAGCATCATGATATTGATGCTTTTACGGAAAAACTCCTCCCAAAGGGGGTTCCAACTGGAGAATGTCATTACCGATTCTTTTACCACGATAAAACCGAGGATATAAAATATCACGATCATCTGGGAAGCGGTCTTATGCTTTCCCGCCCGGGCAGCGGATAAAACCTTTCCTTTATTCAACGCAAATAAGCGTAAAGAAGTGATCAGGATCTCGCGCGATACGATAATCACAAACATCCAGGCGCTAATCAGCTGTAGCTGCAGGAACACGGCAAACGCCGCCAAGACCAGGATCTTATCGGCAATTGGATCCATTAGCCGGCCAAAATCAGTGACCATATTCCTCTTATGCGCGATCATACCGTCAAAGAGGTCCGAGAGAGCGGCCAGGGTAAAAATAATCAAAGCGCTTACCTTAGCCCATAGCCCATGCCACGATAAAACAATTATAAAAACAAAAGTCAGTAGGATCCTAAGCATTGTCAGCCTGTTCGCCAGATTCATTCTTTTACCTCCCCCACAAGGTCATATTCTAAAGTATTGTTGATTTTTACTTTTACAAAATCACCCGGATAAATAACTTTTTTGGACTTAACATAAACTAAACCGTCAACTTCCGGAGCGTCATATTGCGTACGTCCAAGATAAGAGCCATTATCCTCTTCATCAATCAAAATTTCAAGGGTTTTTCCTAAAAATTTATTATTAATCGCGGTGGAAATCTCCTGTTGCGTGGACATAACCCGGTCTAACCGGCGAGATTTTATTTTCTCGGGCACTTGGTCCTTAAAATTATAGGCCCGCGTGCCTGTTTCGCGCGAATAACTAAACGCCCCCAACCTTTCAAACTTCATTTCTTGGATAAAATTAAGCAGCTCCTCAAACTCCTTCTCTGTCTCTCCGGGGAAACCGACAATAACCGAAGTGCGCAAGGCAACCCCGGGTATGTTTTTCCTGATCTTCTCAATTATTTTTATAACGCCTGCGCGGGTAATGCCTCTATTCATTTTCTTTAAAATACGCTCATTGATATGTTGTAGCGGCAGGTCAATATACTTACAGACTTTGGGCTCATTTTTAATCACATTTAACAATTCATCCGTAACGCGAGCGGGGTTTAAATAAAGCAGGCGGATCCAATTAATATTTTTTGCGGCTCTGGTGACTTTACGGATAAGAGAGGCTAAATTTTCCCCACCCTTTAAATCCAGGCCGTATCCGCTAATATCCTGCCCGATGATATTAAGTTCAGAGATCTTATCGCGGCTAAATTTCTTTACTTCGGCGATAATCGAACTTGGGGCGCGGCTTACAAATTTACCTTTAATCTTAGGTATGACGCAAAAACTGCAGGCATTAACGCAACCTTCGCAAATCTTTAAGTAGGCGAAATGTTTAGGGGTAATCGGGAATCTTTTGCAGGCAGGAGTTAAGGAAATCTTGCCGATAAAGGCGTCTACTTCGGGGAGTTCTTTTTTTAATTCCTCTTTATAACGCTGGGGCAGGCAGCCATAAACAATAATCTTTTTTAAGCGGCCTTCTTTTTTTAACTCGACCAGGTCCAGGATCGCGGCGATTGATTCTTTCTTGGCTTCTTCTATAAAAGCGCAGGTATTAATTAAAGCGACATCCGCTTTATCTATATCCACAACAGGATGCCCTTTTAAATCAAGCCTGCCTAAGAGCTCCTCCGAATCTACCAGATTTCTCGGGCAGCCCAGGCTTAATATCCCCACCTTCGCTTTCATCTGGGGATCCTTAAGCCGTCTTTCTCGGTAATTATTATATTTTTGAGTTGCTCTCCCCTTCTACCTAAATTTGTAAAACGCTGGCCATTGACAATCAGTTCTACGGCTGCAGCTGATCCCAAGGAAAGCTCTATCTTTTCTTTAGCCTTCCAGCTATCTGACCTGCCTTTTTCTAAGACTCTATGTAAAACTACCCTGCCGTCTACCTTGACCAAAACAAGGCAGTTCTCTTTTGCGCTGATAACCAGGGTTATCCCGCTGCTGGCCTCTTTCGGGATCCTGGCTTCAGTAACCTGCTGTTTTGCTACCGGGCTCTTCTCTTTGAGCCGGCTTTGCGCTTTCTCTTTCTGGATATGGGCGACTGCCGGAGAGATTTTAGGCCGGGAAGAAATAAACTCGCCCAATTTTAATAAAATTATGCCGAATACAATTACGGCTAATATGGATATAATTATACCTTTTAGTTTCTTATTCGGCCGCAGAGAATTTATTTTTAAGCTTGCGTTTTCCAGGAATGACGGAACCTTTAAGGGCCTATCGTCAGAAGGCTTAGGAACCGCTACGTTCAAAGATGAGTGCAGGCCATCTTTATAGTCGGGAATGCATTCTTTGGGATCCACCCCCAAAAACTTGCAATAAATTTTTAAAAAACCTTTTAAATATATCGGGCTTAAATTAGTCAGGCCATCGCCTTCTATGGCCTTAAGGATATTCGGATGGATCCTGGTCTTTTTATTAACCTCTTCCAGGCTGAGGCCTTTATTCAGGCGTATCTTTTTTAGTCTTTCTCCGACCGATTCTGTGCTCATATCTGTTTACTCTCTTGGCCTCCCGCAACGGAGTTCTTCAGCCAGGCCTCGCGGTCAACCAGGATCCTGCGCGGCTTACTCCCTTCATAAGGCCCGACCAGCCCTTCCAGCTCCATCATATCAATGATCCGGGCAGCGCGGGTATAGCCCAGGCGCATTCTCCTCTGCAATATGGAAACCGACGCCTGGTTACTCTCGATGATGACTTTTACCGCTTCATCATAAAGTTCGTCTTTTTCAGTATTATTCAAACCGCTCTTATGTTGTTCTTTCACAATATTCTCATTATAAACCGGCTCCCCTTGAGATTTTATAAAGCTTACTACCCTGTCAATTTCTTTATCGCTGACCAAGGCGCCCTGGATCCGGGTAGGCTTTTCGTCGCCGGGGTTTAGAAAAAGCATATCGCCTTTACCTAAAAGCTTATCCGCGCCGTTCATATCCAAGACAGTGCGGGAATCTACTTTAGAAGCAACCTTAAAAGATAGACGCGCCGGAAGATTGGCTTTAATAACGCCGGTAATAACATTTACCGATGGCCGCTGCGTAGCCAGTATGAGGTGTATGCCGACTGCGCGGGCTAACTGGGCCAGGCGCTGCACAGCGGTCTCGATCTGATCAGGCATGACTATCATTAAATCCGCGAATTCATCCACTACCACAATGATATAAGGAAGCTTTTCTTCTTTATCGTTATAGCTCTCAATATTCCTTACGCCGGTCTTGGCCAAAAGGCGGTAACGCTCTTCCATTTCGTTGACTACCCAATTAAGGGCCGCGGCTGCTTTTTTTGCCTCGGTAACCAGAGGGCACAAAAGATGCGGAATGTCGTTAAACGGCATAAGCTCAACCATCTTCGGATCAATCATTACAAACTTTAAATCATTGGGAGAGTTCCGGTAAAGAAGCGACAAAATAAGGGAATTAATACAGACGGTCTTGCCTGAACCGGTGGTTCCGGCGATCAACAGATGCGGCATATCTTCCAGTTTGGCCACAATGGTTTTACCGGCAATATCTTTACCTAAAGCTATTGAAAGCTTGGACTTTACTTTTTGGAATGGCTCCGATGCCAGTACTTCCTTAAGGTATACAATGCTACTTTGCGTATTAGGAACTTCAATACCTACCCTGTCCTTTCCGGGGATAGGCGCGATGATCCTTACGGACTGAGCTTTCATGCTCAAAGCAATATCATCGCCTAAAGCCTCGATACGGCTGACCTTTACACCGGGAGCCGGCTCAAGCTCATAGCGGGTAATCACCGGACCGCGCTCAATATCGGTGACTTTAACCGAGATGCCAAAATCTTCCAGAGTATCGGCTAATATGCGGGCGTTAGTCTCCAGGTCTCCCTTAATCTGCCGAGCTTCTAAAGGAGGAGGAGTATCCAGTAGATCCAAAGAAGGAAGATGATAATCTCCTATTTTTAATTCCTGAGGTTTTATTTTTACTTCGGGAGCAGCGGGTTTAGTTTTAATCTGGATTTTAGGCCTGGAAGTAAGCGCATCTTCCTGCGCGTCAACTATCTTAGGCTTAAGCAAGACAGCCGAGAGTTTATCTTGAGCTACCGGCTTAATTTTAACCGGTGTAAACCTCTCTTTTCTTTCACGTTTAAATAATCCGCCGAATAATTCCCGGGTTTTATTCAGGGCTCCAATGAACAAGGAAGAAAGCAGGGTTTCGCTCACCAGCGCTAACGATAACAGAATAAAGGTGATAAAAATAATAAATCCGCCTAAACGGCTAAAATAGGAAGTAATAAATTTAGGCAGCAGCGCGCCAAAAAGGCCTGAATAGTAAAACCTGAAAGATTCATTGCTTAAAGTAAACATCCCGATAAGCGAACTGATGGAAATCAACAGGACAAACATACCTAATATTCTGGGGGCGCTTAGATACGGCTTTTCCTGACGGAAAAACTTTACTCCTAACAAAATAATCAATAACGGCAGGACAAAACTTGTGGGCCGACCGAACAAAAATGTGATTATCTCGCCTAAATAGGCGCCGAATATACCTAAAAGATTTTTGGGGGGATAGTTGGGATACGAAGTGTAAAACGGCAGGTCAAGGCGCTCAAACCTTATAAGGCTGGCTAAGACCATTAGCCCTAGCGCAACCAGAACAACGCCTTTTACTTCATTGATTCTTCTCTCTCTCACTTTTACTTGCTTATCAAGCAGTTTCCGCCTGTTTTCTGCTCAGGTTGATCCTGCCTAATTCATCTATGCCGATAACTTTAACCTTGATTTCATCGCCGACCTTGACTACTTCTTCCACGGACTTAACAAATTTATCCGAAAGCTCCGAAACATGGACCAGGCCTTCTTTCCGCGGAGCAATCTCGCAAAAGGCGCCAAACGCCATGATCCGCTTTACTTTACCTATATATACGCGCCCCACTTCCACATCATCGGTAATAGCTTTAATCATTTTAATCGCTGCATCCGATTTAGCCGCATCAGTTGAACCGACTAAAACAGTGCCGTCATCCTCAATATCCACGCTAGCGCCGGTAGCGGCAATGATCGCTTTTATGTTCTTGCCGCCTGGCCCGATAAGCTCGCCTATCTTCTCGGTGTTGATTTTAATGACATCAATACGCGGGGCATAAGCGGATAATTGCTCGCGCGGAGCGGCTAAAGCCGCGGACATTTTATCTAAAATAAATATCCTTGCCTCATGAGCCTGGGCCAAACATTTTTCCAGCAAGGGAATATCAATACCGTCAATTTTTAAATCCATCTGCACGGCGGTTACCCCTTTACGGGTCCCGGCTACTTTAAAATCCATATCCCCGAAGTGGTCTTCTAATCCGGCGATATCCGTCAAAATTAAAGCTTTGTTCCCTTCCTTGATCAGGCCTAAAGCAATACCGGCGACTGTATCTTTTATCGGGACGCCCGCGTCCATAAGCGAGAGCGCGGAAGCGCAGACCGTAGCCATGCTTGAAGAACCGTTAGATTCTAAAATCTCGGAAACCACTCTTATTGTATAAGGAAATTTTTCTTTGGAAGGCATTACCGCAAGCAGGGCTTTTTCCGCCAGCGCCCCGTGGCCGATTTCGCGCCTTCCCGGGCCGCGTACAGGGCCGGTCTCCCCTACACTAAAAGGCGGAAAACTATAATGCAACATAAATGATTTAGTCTTCTCTCCTTCCAGCGCTTCGATCTTCTGCTCGTCTTCGCCTGTGCCTAAAGTTGTAATGGCTAAACTCTGCGTCTGGCCGCGGGTAAATAATGCCGAGCCGTGCGTACGCGGGAGAAATGAGACTTCGCAGGAGATCGGGCGGATATCCTTAAACCCTCTTCCGTCAATACGAATATTATCCGAAAGTATTTTATTTCTTACCTGCTCTTTTTCTACTTCCGTAAGCGCGTATTTAATATCTTCGGCAGAAAAGCCTTCTGCGGTCAATTTTTCTTCCAATTCTTTGGCTAACAGATGCACTGCCTCTTCGCGTTCTTCTTTTGTGCCTAATTTATAGACTTCATTTAACTTTTTCCCGGCCATTTCTTCCACTTTAGTTGCTAACTCCGGGGTTATTTTCTTAAATTCTATTTTTGCCTTAGGCTTACCGTATTTCTTCGCGAATTCTTCCTGCATATGGATAAGCTCTTTAAGATGCTCGTGGCCGAATTTAACCGCTTCCAGGTATTCTGCCTCAGAAATCTCTTTGGCCTTTGACTCAAGCATCACGACACCTTTGGAATTAGCAGCTAGGACTACCTCTAAATCCGAGCTCTCCCATTGAGTATAAGTAGGATTGATTATTAATGCGTTATTTACTCTGGCTACACGGCAGCAGACAAGCGGGCCGTTAAACGGAATATCGGATATACCTAGCGCGGCCGACGCGCCGTTTACAGCCAGGATGTCGGGATCGTTCTCACCGTCGCTGGATAAAACCATGGCCATAACCTGCACATCATTTAAGAAGCCTTCCGGAAAAAGCGGCCTGATGGGCCGGTCAATAAGGCGGGCGGTTAAAATTTCGCTCTCCGAAGGCCTGCCCTCTTTTTTAAAGAACCCTCCGGGGATACGGCCGGCGGCATAAGTCTTCTCCTGGTATTCCACGGTCAAAGGAAAGAAATCCCGGCCTTCCTTGATTTCGGCCGACATACAGGCAGTCACCAAAACAACGGTCCCGCCATAACTGATAGTCACGGAACCATTGGCCTGCTTAGCGATCTTACCCGTTTCCAGGATCAAATCATTATTGCCAAATTTTATTTTTAAGGTATTGTCTTGCATAATAATATTTTTAGGATGAAACCTCGATTTATTTTCTCAAAGAAAGCTTTTCCAAGACCTCTTCATACTTCTTGGCGTCTTTTTTCTTGAGATAGTTGAGGAGCTTGCGGCGTGTACCTACAAGTGAAAGCAGCCCGCGGCGAGAATGAAAATCTTTCTTATGGAGCTTTAAATGCCCTCCTAATAGATTAATCCTCTCGGTTAAAATCGCGATCTGGACCTCAGCTGAGCCGGTATCTCTGGCGTTAACCTTAAATTCTTCGATAATCTTCGCTTTTTTCTCTTTAACCAAAACCAAACTTACCCACCTCCTTCTATATTATTTTAATATTATACGATAAATTCACCGGTAAGTCAATGTAAACGCTATTTATTTTTATCCAGCAAGATAATGATCTTATCCAGCTTATTCAACACCAATATACTGAACAGAACAAACCAAACCGTTAAGCCTAAAGATATCAGGCCACCGATAAAACTGACTCCTCCCGCCATATCTCTCCTCCATCTTTTAACAACCTGTATTTTATATTAACACAGGCGCCGGAAACAAACAATAGATTTATTGCTTAGCCTCGGCCTCCCCGACAAATTTCTTGATCTCTTCGATATTCTCCAGGATTAGGCGAGCTTTGCTCAGGCCGAATGAAAACGGATACTGGTCATTTTCATCCCTCTTTATAATCAAAACCGGTTTACCTTTGAATTCGCTTCTCTCTACCATTTTTTTACGCTCCTTTTTTTCTGCCGCTCTTCTTATTAATATACTACTCTTTTCTCTAACGTCCCCCAGGCATTAAGCAGGGCTAAGCATTCTTTACGCAGGAAAGCGGGGATAATTTTAACTTTGCTCTTACCCAGCGCCTTCATTTTGGCGCTTTTAATGCTCAACTCGTTAAAACCTATGCTCCTGGCGTCGGCAATAGCCGTGCCGTAAATCACTTTATTTATTCTTGCCCAGTGTATCGCGCTAAAACACATCGGGCAGGGCTCAGTCGTAGAATAGATGACACAGCCTGACAAATCAAAAGTCTTTAACTTCTGGGAAGCCAGGCGTATGGCATTTATCTCGGCATGAGCTGTCGCGTCGCTAGATAATACCCTGTTGCGCTCTATGGCCAGAATTTTAGAACCTTTTACAATACAGGCGCCGAATGGCCCGCCAGCCAAAGATTTAAAGTTTTTGGCAGCCTCTTTAAGCGCAAGACGCATGTAACTTTTGGATAAGCCAGCCATTACTTACTCCTACCGCGCACGGGAATACCTTGAGCCCTTAAATCATCGGTCTTTTCTTTGGAACATTTCATACAGAGAAATACCGGAGGGCAATCGCTCTTATCGTAATTTACGGTCTTAACCAGGCGCCACAAATGCGAAACAACTCCGCATTTATCGCATTTACCTTCCTTTATATGCCAGATCTCAATAGCCTTAGAGGTAAAAATAAACTTATCCACCCAAAAGAAGATCGCGCCTCCGATTAAATTGGCGATTACCGTAGCCTGGAGGCTCGCGCCAAGCTGCTTGACTACAATCCAAAGAATCGGTGTGCTTAACTGCCAACGGATAAGATAAAGAATAAATCTTTTCATAAGGTTTCTATTGTAGCGTCAAATACGGATTAACACAACGATAATTATTGGAGAATTTCTTTTTTGTTAGTCCTGCGCAGGGCTTTGAGCATACGGCCGTAGGCTTCTTGGCCGGTTTTACCCTCGGTAAGATGGTCGCAGCAGATTGCCGCATAGCCACAACGGTTCTTGATTTTAAAAATATACACCTTTAGATGGCCTATCTTTGTCTCCATCTTACTCTCTCGGACTAACGGATCTTGACAAATGGACAAATCTGGTTATAGGCGCAGTAGCCGCAGGCCATATACGCGGGTGTCGCCTCAAAATCTTGGTTGCGTAACCCAAGTGCTACTTCCTTTATCTTATCCTTTATTTTATCCAAATCCTCTTCTTCAATTTTATAACTTCCAATAATCCCTGATTCCAAAAAATAAAGTTCGACCCGACTGGGCAACTTACCAAAAATATTTTTATTTTGACAGGATAGAGAATAAAGCGCAAGCTGCAGGCTTTCTGAAGCTTTTTTATCCGCGATTTTCTGGTCTTTGACCTCTGAAGTCTTAAAATCCACGACTACTATATCTTCGCCTTCCTCATCTACGCGGTCATACCTTCCGGTAATCTTATTTCCATCAAAGATAAACGTAAATTCTTTTTCAATGAATTTTGGCTGGGCTGCGCGTTTTTCTTCCGCGTGGAAGAAGCGGTTCAACGCCTCCAGGCCGACTTTAAAACGTTCTTCCTGATGCGCCTTATCCAAAAATCCCTGCGGGTCAAAACTATTTCGAAAGACATCCAGAAGTTCGCCTAATTGCATTTTCTTACCGGCGAGGCGATACTGATAATACTTGGTCACGGCTGCATGCATCGCCCGTCCATAAATAACCGTATGGTGTTCCATGATCGGCACGCGCAAAATATTTACGTATTTATACTTTAAAGGACAGGTCAGGTAATCGTCTATTTGATAATAAGTTAAATGCACGGGGGTTTCGGGGTCGATTTTCTTGGCTGCCGGCTTCACTGAATCTTTTTTCGGAGCAAAGCGCTGGATTGCTTCCAGGGAGCTAGCTTTTTTCTTTTCCTTTTCCTTAGCTTCAGTGCCCAAAGCCTCAAAAACAAACTGGCTTACCCGGCGTAAGCGTTTTCCGCCGTAATCTTCAGCGCTAGTTAAGTATAATTCTTCTTTGGCCCGGGTCATCCCTACATAAAATAGCCGGCGTTCTTCCTGAATGTGAAAATCTCCCGTAGGCAAAACTTCCTTAATTAAAGAATCCGGTAGCTCTATTGATTGCGAACGCCGCGGCCAGGGAAAACGGCCCTGCACCAGGCTGACTAAAAACACGACTCTAAATTCAAGGCCCTTGGCTTTATGAATAGTCAGGATGTTGACCGCGTCAGTATCCAGGTCAGCTTCGGCTGTCGGCGGGTCATCCCCGGCTTCAATTAATAAATTAAGGTAATTCACAAAACTGATTACCCGGTCCTCTTTGGCCACCAGTTCAAAATCGCGCACATTATTAAAAAACTTGGCGATATTCTGAATCTTGGTTTCATTCTCCAGATTTTGCGTTTGGGTGAGTTTTTTCAAGTAACCGGTATCGGTAAGAAACGCATAAAGCAGCTTGCCGGTTGATTCCTGGCGGGAAATTCCCAGGAATTTCTCCAAATCCGCTAAGATGTTTTCTATTTTTTTACGGCTTGCCTCTCCCACGCTTTTTAATTCTTCTATTTTTTCTAACTCTGTAAAAACCGCATAAAGCGGCTTATTCCTGCGCCGGGCGTAATGACTGCAGGAATTAAGATCCACCAAATTCAATCCGTAAATTTCCGAGCTGACTAAATAATAGAGGCTCAAGGAGTCGGAGAGATTAGCTACCGCCCTTAAAAAATTAATACATAGCTTTACCTCTTCTCTGGAGTAAAGCCCCTGATTCCCGCTGAACTGCCAGGGAATATCCTCTAAATTCAGCGCCTGGACAAAAGGTTCGGCGTCGGAATTAGAACGGACCAGGATCGCAAAGTCATTGTATTTAAAACTCTCCCTTTTGACTTTGTCTTTAATTATCTTTACTACGTTATCCGCTTCGGTAGATAGAGTATCAAAATGCAGATGTACCGGCCCCTTCCCCTCTTTGGAAACCCCGATCAAGTGTTTATTTATATTTGCCTTGACCTCAAAACGCTCAGGATTATTATTCTGGATCAGTTGATAAGCAGAATCGAGGATCGGCTGCGTAGAGCGGTAGTTTTGAATCAGGCTGATCTTTTTGGTTTCGGGAAACTCTTTGATGAAATTTAAGACATTGCTGTAGGCTGCCCCGCGCCATCTATAGATGCACTGGTCGTCATCAGCCACGACATTAATATTCTTAAAACCGGCGGATAATAGACTGACGATCTGGAATTGGGTAAAATTGGTATCCTGAAATTCATCGACCAAAATATACTTAAATTGTCTCTGGTATTTCTTTAAGATCGCCGGGTGCGTGCGTAAAAGATTTAGGGCTAGATAAAACTGATTGCCAAAATCCAGCATTCCTTCTTTAGCCAATAACTCCTGATATTTGGCATAGGCCTGGGCAACTTCTGCCTGTTGAATGGATTCCTCCTGAAGAGCCAGGTCCTGCGGATCCTCTTTGGCCTTTAAACTTAATTCTTGAGCGAATTTTATATATTCTTCGGGCGAGATATCTTCATCTTTGGCCCGGCTAAAGATCTGGATCAAAGCTTCAACGAAACGCGTAGGGTCGGCCAGAGGCCGGAAATAATTTAAATTAAAATTAAAGATATGTTCCCGGAAGAATACCGCTGCTTCGCTTTGGGTTAAAACCTTAAAATCCGGGTCTAACCCGGCAATAAGCGCGTTTTCCCGCAGGAGTTTATCGCCAAAAGCGTGAAAAGTAGATACCCAGATATCCGTATACCCGTAAGGGACTAATTCATCCACGCGTTCCTGCATCTGGCGCGCCGCCTTATCCGTAAAGGTAAGGGCCAGGATTTCATTGGTTTTGCATAAACCTTCGGAAAGAAGCCAGGCGATCCTGCGGGTAATGACGGTAGTTTTGCCGGTTCCCGCTCCGGCAATAATCAAAAGAGCCCCCTCTTTATGGGTTACCGCCTCTTTCTGCTCCTTATTTAATCCTTCTAAAACATTATCCATATGCCCTATATTCTATCTTGACAATATTTAAAATTCAAGTATACTGATGTAACTAATAAATTAAGGAGTGGTGAAAATGCTTAAAAAATGTGCTATATGTGGAAAAGGTGAACTCAAAGGTAAAACTGTTACCCGCAAGGGCCAATATAAAGCCAAAGGCGGCACAGGTTCTAAAATCAGCCGCTGGACTATGCGCAAATTCCTTCCCAATCTGCAAAAGATGCGTATCTTAATTGACGGGCATCCCCGGAAAGTTTATGTCTGCGCAAAGTGCATCAAAAAAGGCAACCTTAAAAAAGTTTAAAAATACTCTTTTTAACCTACCTGAAGAAGATATCCCTCGCCTCTAAAATTATGGAAGATTCCTCAAGCCAGTTATCCCTGCGCGGCACATAGACCATATCCAGGGATTTTGCCTGAATAAGGCTTGAGCGTAAACTATTCATCCCAAAACCGATTACCTGAAAACTGGATTTTCCATCGCTGACCCAGAATTTTAGGGTCTGGCGGGCCAAACTTTGCGGCTCCCCTTTAAGCTTAAGCCCCCTGGTATAAAAAAGCGGCTCCGGGTTTCCCGCGCCGAATGGCTCTAACCTCTCCAGTTCCATTACCAGATCCTCATTTAAATCCGCAAGATCTAACTCCATATCAATATCTAAGCTAGGCATGAGGTCTTCCAGGGACAACTTTTCCTGCGCCAAGCGGTTTATACTCTTTCTGAAATCGTCGATATTATCCCGGGCAATCATAATGCCGGCGGCATGGGCATGTCCGCCAAAAGCCTGCAGGAATTCGCGGCAAGAACTTAAAGCGTTAAAAAGATGAAAATTCTTTATTGACCGGGCCGAACCTTTACACATGTCTTTACTCAGTGAAATTACGATTGCCGGACGATAAAATCTGTCCGCCAGCTTGGAGGCCACTATCCCCAGGACTCCCTGATGCCAATCTTCTTTAGCCACAACAATCACTTTATGCTCTTTAAAATTAATCTCTTTATTTATGATCTCCTGCGCCTCTTCCAGGATTTTTCCTTCTATTTTCTGACGGGCCCGGTTGTGCTGCTCCAATTCCAGGGCTAAATCTTTCGCCTTTTTAATATCAGAGGTCATCAGTAAACTTAAGGAAGTTTCTGCCGAATCCATGCGGCCTGAGGCGTTTAAACGCGGCCCAAGGATAAAGCTCACCGAGGTAGAACTAAAAGTTTTATTTTTAATTCCGGCTCCCTCGATCAAGGCCCTTAATCCCGGCCTCTTGGTTCCGGAGAGTTTAATTAAACCCTCTTTAACAATCACCCGATTCTCTCCGGTCAAAGGGACAACATCGCTGACCGTGCCTAAAGTGACCAAATCCAGGTCTTCCAGTAACTTGGAATTACTCAAGGCCTGACAAAGTTTATAAACAACACCTACCCCGGCTAATTCCCGGAATTTATAACCTGAGCCCTTGACTTTAGGATTAATTATGCTTAAAGCCGGCGGCAATATATCTGTCTGCGGCTCATGATGGTCGGTAATGATCGTATCAATATTATGTTTTTTTAATTCTGCTATTTCGCGGTGATTAGCTATTCCGCAATCAACGGTGATCAGGAGTTTTATTTTATTTTCTTTCGCGAGATGGGCAATATTTTTGGTCAATCCATACCCCTCTTTTACCCTATGCGGCATATAATGCGCGACTTCCAAACCGGTTTTGCTTAAAACATCCTTAAGCAAAGCCATACTGGTTATACCGTCAACGTCATAATCTCCGAAAACCATGACCTTTTCTTTTCTGCTGCGCGCCTCTTTAATGCGCTTGACCGCGCCCTGCATCTGAAGAAAAGAAAAAGGATCATGCATATGGCTTATTTTGACGTTTAAGAACCTCTCGGCTTCGCTTACCCCGGATAGGCCGCGGTTAATTAAAACCTGGGCGAGTATTTTGGATATTTTTAGTTCTTGGCTTAAGGCATTCTGAAGGTGTGTTTGGCCGGAAGCGATTCTTAATATCTTGTGGGAATGCATAAATTACATCTTTTCGGGGGTAGAAACGCCTAACAGATCCAGCCCGGTAGCGATTAAAATCCTCGTGCCTTCAATAAGGCCAAGGCGGGCCTGGGTAAGGTTAGCGTCATCGGTTAAAACACGATGCAAATCATAAAATTTATGGAATGTTTCCGAAAGCTCCTGCAGATAAACAGTCAGCATATAAGGATCCTGGGTCTTAAGGCAGACATTGAGGATACAAGAGAATTGCAGTATTTTTTTGATCAGCTCCAGCTCTTCTTTCTCTTTTAATAACGCCAGGTCCGCGTTTTTATTTAATTTTACTGTCGCGCTGCGCAAGATACTGCAAATACGGGCATGAGCGTACTGCACATAATAAACCGGGTTCTCGGAAGTCTGAGCCTTAGCTACATCCAGGTCAAAATCCAAGTGACTGGAAGTCCGCCGCATAATAAAGAAAAATCTGGCGGCATCCCTACCCACTTCGTCTAAGACTTCCCTTAAGGTTATGTATTCTCCCCGGCGCGTAGACATCTGTATAGGCAAGCCTTCCCGGAATATCGTGGCCAACTGCACGATAACTATCGATAGCGAAGCAGGGTCCCTACCTAATGCCGCGACTGAAGCTTTAAGCCTGCTGATATAGCCGTGATGGTCCGGGCCCCAAAGATTAATCAACCACTTGAATCCGCGCTTGTATTTATCGTCATGATAAGCGATATCGGGAGCTAGATAGGTATAAGTTCCGTCACTTTTTAGGACGACCCTGTCTTTATCGTCTCCAAAAGCGCTGGACTTAAACCAGAGGGCTCCTTCCTGCTCATAGAGAAAACCTTTCTTCTTTAATAGCTCAAAGGCCTTCGGAATTTTATCGCTTTTCCCCAGACCTTTTTGCGAATACCAACAGTCAAATCTTACCCCGAAATCATCCAACTCTTTTTTAATTATGTCCAAAATAAATTTTGCGGCAAAATCACCCAGGTCCTCGGTTTTAATCTTCTTTTCTTTTGCTTTTTTAGCTATGTCATAAATATATTCGCCCTGGTAATAATTCTCCGGGAAATCCGTCTTTTCTGCGGAATTTTCTTTCATTCTCAGCTCTACGGATTTACCCAGAATATTTATCTGGTTGCCTTCATCATTAAGATAATATTCCCGGCTGACCTTAAAACCTAAAAAGCTCAGGATGTTAGCCAGGGCATCGCCGACAGCTGCCTGACGGGCATGAGCGACCGATAAAGCGCCGGTCGGGTTAGCGCTGACAAATTCAATTAAAACGGGTTCATTTTTACCTAAATCCAGCCGCAGGGCTTCTTTTTCTTTTTTTAAGATAACCTCTAATTCCTGGTATAAATATTTAGGCTCAAGATAAAAATTGATAAAACCTGCTCCTTCCACTTTAATCTCTTTAATATAATCTTTTAAGGGGGATTTTTCTGCCTGCTTATTGATCCTGCCTATTAAATCCACGGCGATTTCCCGGGGAGGCTTATTTAACGCCTTACTCAGGCGCAGAGCGACATTAGTCGAGAAATCTCCGAAACGGCTTGCCCCTGGGATATCCAGATACAATTCTTCGGTTAAAGAAGACGCTTGGCCCGTTTCCTTCAACGCCTCTTTGACTAACCCAATAATCTGGTCTTGGATATTTTCTTTCATGTAAGTTTGAAAATCTCTGGAGGGGAACTACCTAACCACTCTGACCTTTTTAGCGTCAGACCACAGGCGCTCTAAACAATAATGTTCGCGCAGCGGTTTATAAAATACATGGGCTATTACGGAAGCAAAATCCAGGACCACCCACCCGCTTTCATCCCCGATAGGTACCTTGGAAAGAGGTTTTAGGTTATCCTTAGCTAGATCCTCCGCTATACCCTGGGCGATCGCGCCTACCTGCCTTAAGGATGTAGCGCTAGAAATTATAAAATAATCGCAGAAGGAAGCAACCTTACGCATATCTAAGATTACCACCTTCTGCGCTTTTTTAGACTTAGCTGCTGCCGCAATACGTTGAGCTAACTTTTTTGTATCTATTGAGCCTGACCTCTTTTTCTTTTAAAATCTAGGAATTACCTAGAATCTTATACATGCCTGTGCCGCATGATGTACATTTGCCCTTCATCGCCTGACGGCCGTTCTTCATGGTTACCTTCTGCTCATCTTTCATTTCTTTCTTATCTTTGCACTTTACGCAATAACCTTTCTCTGCCATTTCCTTCCTCCTTGTTAGTATTAACTTCTATTGTTATTATACAACTGAAAAATCAAAGGTCAATTTTTATTTGTTGGACCCTTAGCCTGATCCTCTTTTATTTCTCCGACAATTTCTTCAGTCAGGTCCTCTAAAGTAACCAGCCCCAGCGTCTTCTTAGCGCTATCCACGACTATAGCGATCTGCACTTTATCTTTCTGAAACTTTCTTAAGAGCTCACTTACCTGCGTCCCCTGCGGGACACAATAAGCCTCATGGACCAGATCCTGCAAGAGGAAAAGGCCCTTATCCCTTAATATATAAAGGAGGTCGCGGGCATAAATAATACCCACTACATTATCAATAGCCCCGCTATACACCGGAAGCCGGGCATGCCCTTCTTCCACAAACATATTCAATAACTCTTCCGAAGTAATATTAATATTGACCGCCACCATTTTTTCTCTAGGGACCATGACATCTTTTACCTTAGTATCCCCGAATTCAAAGATACGGTGCAGCATCTTCCTTTCTTCGTCGCTTAAAACCCCCTCATCTTTACCTACTTCTATCATCAGGCGCAGCTCTTCTTCCGTGATGAGCGGCGACCGTTTACTTGGGCCTATTTTAAACAGTTGAAGAATAAAATTACTGATGCTGATAAAGAAATTAACCGCGGGGTTCAGTACTTTGAGTAAAACTTCCATAATCGGAGCGATAAAAAGCGCGGATTTCTCCATATGCTTGGTCGCCAGTATTTTCGGGGTCATCTCACAGAAAATAAGCACAAAGAATGTCGCAATGAATGTAGCAATGATGGTCCCAAAACTAAAACCAAATATAGGAGTACAGACTGCGGTCACAATCGCCGAAATAGCGGTATTTACAAAGTTGTCTCCGATGAGGATAGCGGCAAGGAACCTATCCAACTTGGTAACCAAGTTTTGAACATTCTGAGCATTTTTTACGCCTTTGGAAACCATATGGCGCAGGCGGATTTTGCTTAAGCCGATAACTGAAGTCTCCGAGATGGCAAAGAAAAAAGACATAACCGCCAGGAGCATAAACACAATTATTATAATTATGGTTGTCATATTCTTATCCTACTGATAAGGCTTTCCGTATTTTATCTTCTATCCCCGAAAGCGGCCCGATCAGGCTTAAATTAATGTTTTTGTCATCAAATATCTCAGCCGCGGCTTCCCGGATACTAGCCCTATCCACACGATTCACTTCAGCAATGATATCCTCTAAAGAAAATGTTCTATCCAGCTTAAGAGTAGTTTCACCTATCCAAAGCATATGTTCTAAAGTATCCTCTAAGGCCAGCCTTAATTGGCCGATATAAAATTCTTTCGCCCGCCTGAATTCACCGGTAGTAACCAGGTTATTTCTGATTTTCTTTAATTCTTTCAAAATCAGGGGTATGGCCTCTAATACTTGCTTATTATCAATTCCCGCATGCACAATAAACGCCCCGGTATCCTGAAAACGCTTGACCAGCGAACCTATCTCGTAGGCCAGCCCGCGTTTCTCCCGGATTTCATCAAAGAGGCGCGAGGACATATTAGCGCCTAATATGACATGGAGCATCCCCAAGGCATGTTTTAATGGATGTTCCCTCTTAAAACTCCGGAATCCCAAAGCCATATGAGTCTGTTCGGTTTCTTTATGGAAAAGTTTAAAAGCCGGCGCGTCCTGATTTTCTCTGACTCGCTGAAAAGTGTTTAGCCTGTTAGCTGGGAGTTTGGAGAATATCTTATTTACAGAGCGCTCTAATTTTAGGCTATCCAGATTGCCGCAGGCGCTGACCACAATATTGGAAGCGGTATAATAGCTCTCTTTAAAATCTAACAATTCTTTCCTACCTATGCTCTTTACGGATTCAACCGTGCCTATTATGGGTGAACCCAGGGGCTGCTTTGGCCAGAGCAATTCATCCAGAAGCTCATACACATAACTCTGAGGAAGATCCCTGTACATCTTTAGCTCTTCCAGAATGACTGTCTTTTCTTTTTTAATATCGCCTGTAAAAAGCAGGGGATTGATCACCATATCCGCTAAAATATTTAAGCCCGTATTCAGGCGCGCAGCCGGCACTTTCACCAGATAGCAGGTAAGTTCTTCCGAAGTAAAACCGTTTAGGGACCCTCCGATACCCTCAATAGATTCTTTAAGCAGCCGGCAGGAATAGTTCTTGGTCCCCTTAAACAAAAGATGCTCTAAGAAATGCGCCGCGCCTTTGTTTTGTAAGCCCTCGTATCTTCCGCCCACATTTATCCATATACCCAACGCCGCCGACTCCCGCTTAGGCATATTATGGCTGATGATCTTTAATCCGTTATCTAAACGCGTCTTTTTATAAATATTTTTCATGCCTTTAACCCGCTGACAAAATTACTTACCCTTTTTACTAAATCAGCCTTACCGCTATTTTCCTTTATCTTCTTGACGATCGCGCTTCCGATAATAACGCCATCGCTAAAACTTTTAATCTCTCTGGCCTGAGACGAAGTGGATACTCCAAAGCCGACACAAACCGGCTTTTTGGTATATTTCTTGATCCGATTGATCTGCCCGCGGATCCCGGAATCAAGATTATTGCGCTCTCCGGTTACTCCGGTCAGAGAAACATAATAAATAAAACCTTTAGAGACCCTGGAGATTAATTTTACTCTTTTCAGGCTGGAAGTCGGAGAAAGAAAACAAATCACATCCAGGCCTCGTCTGTTTGCCGCCTGGATAAAATCCCTGCCCTCTTCAGGAGGTAAATCCGGTATAATCAATCCGTCTACGCCGGATTCCTTGGCTTGGGCAATAAATTTTTTATCCGGAAAACAAAAGACCGGATTGTAATAAGTCATCAGGCAAATAGGTATATTGACGCTTTTGCGGGCCTTCTTAACCAGATTCAATATATCAATAAGATGCGTGCCCTTCCTTAAAGCTTGGGAAGAAGCCTCCTGGATCACCGGGCCATCGGCCATAGGATCGGAAAACGGGACTCCCAACTCTAAAATATCCACTCCTATTTTATCAAACTCATAAATAAGTTTTTCAGTTATATGGAGATTAGGGAAACCCGCGGTGATAAAAGCTATAAAAGCCTTTTTTCCTTTCTTTCTCAATTCTTGAAATTTTTTATCTATGCGGTTCATATTTTGCCTTTAGTCACTATTCCCAAGTCCTTATCTCCCCTGCCGGATAAGCAGACTATAACAATTGATTTCCGGTTAATTTTCTTAGCTAACTTCTTTAAATAGGCGATAGCGTGCGCTGATTCTAACGCCGGAATTATTCCTTCTAACTTAGAAAGTAAATCAAACCCTTCCAGGGCTTCTTTATCGTTGATCGCGACATATTCAGCCCGGCCGATTTTCTTATAATAGGCATGTTCCGGCCCGACCCCGGGATAATCCAGCCCGGCAGAAATAGAATGCGTAAGGCTGACCTGGCCGAATTTATCCTCTAATAAACCTGACTTTGAGCCATGTAAAACGCCTATATCGCCGTTCACTAAAGTAGCCGCGTGTTTACCGCTAGATAATCCTCTTCCGCCGGCTTCCACCCCGATAAACCTTACTTTTTTGTCATTAACAAACGGATAAAATAACCCCAGGGCATTACTTCCTCCGCCTACGCAGGCAACCAGGTAATCCGGCAGACGTTTTTCTTTCTTTTTAAGCTGGACCTTGGATTCGCTTCCGATCACCGACTGAAAATCCCTTACCAACATCGGATAGGGATGCGGCCCGGCAACAGTACCGATGATATAATGCGTATCGCGCACATTAGTCACCCAATCGCGCAGAGCCTCGGTCATCGCGTCTTTTAAGGTCCGGGAGCCGCTTTTTACCGGGATCACATTCGCGCCCAGCAGTTGCATACGGAAAACATTGGGCTTCTGCCTTTCCATATCTTCCTGGCCCATATAAACATCACATTTTAATCCAAAGAGGGCCGCAACCGTAGCGGTAGCTACGCCATGCTGGCCCGCGCCGGTCTCCGCGATTACCCGCGGTTTTTTCATCCGCAGGCAGAGAAGCGCCTGAGCCAGAGTATTATTTATTTTATGCGCGCCGGTATGTAAAAGGTCTTCCCTTTTAAGATATATTTTATTTATGCCTAGATGCCGGCTGAGCTTCTTAGCAAAATATAACGGCGTTGGCCGGCCGGCGTATTCATTTAAATAAAATTTAAGCTCCGTCTTAAACTGCTTATCTCTTCTCGCCTTTTTATATTCTTTTTCCAATTCATCCAGGGCAAAGATCAGCGTCTCCGGAACAAACCTGCCGCCAAATTCCTCAAAATGCCCGGATTTATCCGGTAATTTTTTTTCCATTTATAATGTAACCCTCTCCCAAAACATCTTTACGCCTTCAATCAAATCATTCCAAATAGGCCCGCCTAGCCCGGGGCCGGGGATATTCCACGGGTAATTATGCGCCGGGGAATAAAATATCCCGTAAAACATAGCCTTAATCAGCACAAAGGTCAAAGCTATAAAAATATTTACCAAAATTATGAAACCCACAAAGCCGATCAGGCAACCCAAAAGACAATTCAGCCATTTTTTCTTCTTCTTTAAAAATTCACCGCAATGCTTGCATTTCAGCGCCTCATCCTGTATCTCTTCCGCGCAATACGGGCATCTTTTCATTTTAACGCCTCAATAAATTTCTTTATCATTTTATGATTCTTCTTACCCGGCTTTGATTCCAGCGAACTGGAAACATCCACCCAATCCGGGTAAAGTTTATTGATAGCGCTTAATACATTCGCGCTGGTTAATCCACCGGACAAAAAAACCTGACCACTTATTTTATCTATATTCTTTAATAAATTCCAGTTAAACTTTCTTCCTGTGCCTCCGGCCGCGTTGCTAGAGAAGGTATCAAAAAGGTAACCGAAAACCTTATATTTTAATATTGCGGATAAATCTAATTTTTTCTTTACCCTGAAAGCCTTAATGACTTTATAACCCTTAAATTCCTTGACGTATTCCGCCGTCTCATTCCCATGGAATTGCAGAAGGTCCAGATCGCAAAGCTGGGCGATCTTTTTTACCCGCGCCAATTTTTCATCGACAAATACGCCCACCCTTAAAATCTTTTTAGGCAGGATACGCGCGATATTTCTGGCCTTTAACGGCTGAATAAAGCGGGGGCTCTTCTTATAAAATACAAAACCAATAGCATCAGCTGCGCTAAAAAGGCTGGCTAAGGCGTCTTCCAGATTCGTTATCCCGCAAATTTTTACCTTTACCATCCCATTAGCTCTTCGACCTTAGCCCTGATATTTTCCGCCTGCATAAAAGCCGTGCCGATTAAAACCGCGCTGACCCCCAGAATTTTTAAAAACAGGATATCCTGATAAGTCTTAAGCCCGCTCTCTACGACCACTACTTTATCCTTGGGGATCAAGGTATATAATTTTTCAGTCGTCTTAGGATCAACTTCTAGGGTATGCAGATCCCGGTTATTTATGCCGATCAGCGCTACCCCTTTTAATTTTAAGACCTTTTTTAGCTCCTTTTCATCATGCACTTCCACCAAACAATCCATACTCAATTGCGTAGCCAGGGCCATAAATTGGGTTATTTCATCCTGGGTGAGCAAATCCGCGATAAGCAGTATAGCGTCAGCCCCGTAAAACCTGGACTCGTAAACCTGATAAGGCTCAATAATGAAATCTTTCCTTAATACCGGGACCGCGGCTATATTTTTTATTTCATTAATATAAGAAATACTCCCCAGAAAATAATCCTCTTCGGTCACAACCGAGATCGCCTGGACTCCTGCCTCTTGATAAATTTTGGCAATATCCAGATGGTTAAAATCCTGCCGGATTAGTCCTTGCGAAGGCGAAGCCTTTTTTATTTCAGCGATCAGGGAAATCTGGCGCGGCTTACTTAACGCCTTAATAAACGGCCGGGTAGGGCTAAGCCCCTGAACCTTGGCTTTTAATTCTTCTTCAGGAAGAAGCTGCTTAGCTTGCGCTAGGCGCTCTTTTTTCTTTAGGATGATCTCTTTTAAGGTGTCTATTTTTGCCATTACCGTGAATACTTCTTCAATAATTCCAGTTTTCTTAAAGCCGCCTTGCTATCTATTGACTCTGCGGCTAGTTTTATGCCTTCGCTGATCGAGCCGGCTTTATCCGCCGCGTATATTGCGCATCCGGCATTCAGCAAGATTATATCCCGCCGGGAACCGTCTTTACCATCTAAAATATCCAAAGCTATCTGGACATTATCAAATAAGCTTCCTCCCAGAAGATCTTCCGGCCGGGCGCGCTTAAATCCAAAATCCTCCGGCTCTATTTCGTATTCCTTAAATTCACCGTGATTAACCTCACAGATCTTCGTCTTATCGGTAGTAGTCACTTCATCCAGGCCGTCTGCGCCATGCACCACTAAAACATGTTTGGTCCCTAAATTATATAAGACGCGGGCTAAAATCGGCGGCCACTGGCTGCTATAAACCCCGATCAGCTGATTGGTCGCCCGGGCAGGGTTGATCAACGGGCCCAAAATATTAAACATGGTCTTAGAAGCTATGCGCTTACGGGCCAGGGATACATTTTTCATCGCCGGGTTAAGGTTCGGCGCGAATAAAAAGGCTATCCCGATTTCCTCAAGGCATTTCTTAATTTTTGCCTTATCCATATTTATATTTACGCCCAATGCCTCTAAGATATCGGCGCTTCCGCAGATACTCGAAACTGAACGGTTGCCGTGTTTAGCGACTACAACGCCGGCGCCGCTGGCCACAAAAGCGCTGATGGTAGAAATATTAAAGGTGCCTTTTTTATCCCCTCCTGTTCCGCAGGTATCCAATATATTCGGTCTATCCACGATAATCGGGTCAATATATTTAAGCATCATCTCTACGGCCGCGGTCAGTTCTTCAATCGTCTCTCCCTTACTGTTTAAGCAAGTCAGAAATTCGATTATATCCGCGGTATCCGTCACTCCGCTTAAAATATCATACATCACCGACTGCATCTCGTGAGCGGAAAGGTCTTTCTTCTGGATTAACTTATTTATCGCTTCTTTTATGATCATAGATTAACAAAGTTAGCTAAAATATCCATTCCGCATTTGGTAAGGATGGATTCCGGGTGGAATTGCACTCCCCAAACAGGATATTTTTTATGCTTCAGGCCCATAATCTCATCTTCCTTGGTCCAGGCGGTGATCTGAAGGCATTCCGGAAGGCTTTTTTTCTCGACCAGCAAAGAATGGTAACGCGTGGCCTCAAAAGGATCAGGGATGGCCCGGAATATCTCTTTGTTGTTGTGATAAATCATCGAGGTCTTGCCGTGCATAAGCTTCTTGGCGCCGATAATTTTTCCTCCGTAAGCATACCCTATCGCCTGATGGCCAAGACAAACCCCTAAAATGGGAATTTTACCGGCGAATTCTTTTATCGCTTCAACCGAGACCCCGGCGTCTTCCGGCCGGCCCGGGCCGGGAGAAATAACTATTTTTTTAGGATTAAGTTTATTTATTTCACTCAAAGTGATCTTATCATTACGTAAGACTTTTACCTCCTGGCGCAAGGAACTTAAATATTGCACCAGGTTATAAGTAAAAGAATCGTAATTATCGATCATCAGGATCATTCTTTTTCTCTCCAGGCCTTGGCCCCTAATTTCTCCAGCTTCTCTTCAATATTTTCATATCCGCGCTCCAAGTGATAAATCCTGGATATGCTGGTCTTGCCTTTGGCAGCCAAGCCGGCTAAGGCTAAACAGGCGGACGCGCGTAAATCCGAAGCCATGACCGGAGCGCCGCTAAGCTCTTTTATCCCCTCGACAATAGCGTGCGGGCCTTCTCTTTGAATATGGGCGCCCATACGGTTAAGTTCAGCGACATGCATGAACCTGTCCGGATATATTTTTTCAGTGATCACGCTTATTCCGGGCGTAACGCTCATCAGACTCATCATCTGGGCCTGCATATCTGTGGGGAAACCCGGATAAGGAAGCGTCGTAACGTTTATGGCCTTAAGTTCATTTTTATACCTTACATGCATAGAACTATCTGTTTTAACCAGCCCTGCTCCCGCTTCTTCCAGCCGATCAATTAACGCGCCTAAATGCCTATAAGAAACATTTTTAATCAGAATGTCTCCGCGGGTAATCAGAGCAGCCAGGATCATTGTCCCGGCTTCGATCCTATCCGGGATGATTGTATGCGTTGCGCCGTGCAGGCGCTTTACTCCCTCTATTTCAATTATAGGCGTGCCCTGGCCTTTGATCTTAGCTCCCATCTTAATCAAAAATTCCGCTAAATCCACTACTTCCGGCTCGCAGGCCGCGGATTCAATCACGGTTTTGCCATTGGCTAAAACAGCGGCCATCATCACATTATCGGTGGCCAGGACCGATGAACCGTAAACCCCGCCTAAATAAATGTGGTTACCTTTTAATTCTTGAGCCTTGGCGATTACATAACCGGACTCAATATTTATATCCGCGCCCAACGCCTTTATCCCCTTTAAATGCAGATCTACCGGCCGCACGCCGATTACGCAGCCCCCGGGAAGAGAGACCTTGGCTTTCTTAAGTTTACCTAAAAGCGGGCCCAGGACGCAAAAAGAAGCGCGCATGGTTGAAACCAGTTTATAGTCGGCGACATAACCTGTCTTTTTAAGCGTACTTATTGAAACTATGCCTTTTTCCAGATCCGCGCTCTTACCCAAAGAACGCAATATCCTTATCATTGTATTTGTATCGCGCAGGTCCGGCACGCCTTTGATTATACAGGCATCATCCGTAAGCAGGGTTGCCGCCAATATGGGCAGGACCGCGTTCTTGGCTCCTGAGATAGTGACTTCACCCTTAAGCTTTACCCCACCTTCAATGACTAATTTATCCATACGCTTCTACCTTTCTGGCGACCATTACCCTCTCTATATCATTATAGTCTTGGACTACTTTTATTATTTCCAATAATTTTTGACTGTCAAATATTTTTTCTAAATCCTTTTTTTGTTGAAAGCCGATTTCCATAATTAAGAGGCCGCTTCTCTTTAAATAACCCGCCGCCTTTAAGATTATCTTGCGGTAAAAATCCAGGCCGTCGCTCCCGCCGTCTAATGCCACCTTTGGCTCAAATTGCAGCTGCGGCTGTAATTTTCTTATCTGGTCTTCTACTATATAAGGCGGATTACTGACAATAATACCATATTCTTTATATTCTAACTTATCAAATAAATCACTCCTGATAAAATTAATCTTGGCGGCGTGGAGCAAGGCATTCTCTTTGGCCACGCTTAAAGCCTCTGGCGCTATATCACTGGCATCTATTTCTAAATCCTTCAAATATTTAGCTAAAGCTACCGCGATACAACCTGAACCTGTCCCCAGGTCCAAAACTCTTGTAGGATTTTCTCGGTTAGCATATTCTATCGCTGTCTCTACGAGCCTCTCCGTCTCCGGCCTGGGAATAAGAACATTTCTATTAACCTTTAGCTCCAAGCCCATAAATTCGGTCTTTCCCAATATATACTGTATGGGCTCGCCTTTTATCCTTCTACTTAAAGCCGAAGAGATAAAAGCCGCGTCCTTATGGCTTAAACATTTATCTTTATTCAGGTATAAATCTACCCTCTGGCAACCCAGGCAATCGCTAAATAATAATTCCGCTTCGTTCATCAGCTCTTTTCTTTCTGCTCTTTTTCCGCTTTAATCAAGGCTTCCGATATTTCGTCAAATCCGCCTTCTAGCACTGCTTCCAATTGATGAATAGTAAAATTTATACGATGATCCGTAACCCGCCGGTCAGGAAAATTATAAGTGCGTATTTTTTCGCTGCGGTCCCCGGAGCCGATCTGGGATTTTCTCTCCCGTGATAACCTCTTGGACTCTGCCTCTTTTTTAGCGTCTAAAAGTTTGGCCCGTAAAATGCGCATAGCCTTGTTTTTATTTTTTAACTGCGAGCGCTCATCCTGGCAGGCAACCACAACATTAGTAGGTATATGGGTGATCCTGACTGCCGAGTCGGTCTTTTGCATATGCTGGCCGCCCGGGCCGCTGGAACGATAAGTATCGATCCTTAAATCCGACGGCTCAATCACTAAATCCACTTCTTCCGGTTCGACTAAGACCGCGACTGTCGCGGTTGAGGTATGGATCCTTCCCTGGGCCTCAGTCGTAGGGACGCGCTGCACGCGATGCACGCCGCTCTCAAACTTCAGCCGGCTATAGGCGTCTTTGCCTTTTACGCTGAAAGCTACTTCTTTAAAACCCCCGGATTCGTTAGTGGCAGCGAACATCAGTTCAACTGACCAACCCTTGTTTGCCGCGTATTTGGTGTACATACGGTAAAGGTCAGCGGCAAATAAACCCGCTTCATCTCCTCCTGTACCCTGACGTATTTCTACGATAATATCGCGGCCGGCATCTTTATCTTTTTCAATAAAGCCTTCTCTTATTTTTTCTTCTAAAGCCTTAAGCTTGGGTCTTAACTCGGCAAGCTCTTTTTTAGCCAACTCCAGGTATTCTTTATCGTGCTTCTCCCCCAGCGCAGCCTCCATCTCCTGGATTTCTTTTAAGACGCGCTTTTGCTCGCGGTATAAAGCAACCGGCTCCCGGATATCCGAAAGCTCCTTGGCCAGTTTATTGGATTTCTCGCGGTCAGCGAGGGTCTCCGGAGAGCTTAAAAGCTGCTCCAGTTCAATATACCGTTCTTCAAGTTTTCTCAACTTTTCTAGCATCGCGCTCTTTCCTATTTTACCCTAAGTCTTACGCTTTTTGCTTCTTGGCGTATTTCTTAATAAACTTATCCACGCGGCCGGCGGAATCCACAAACTTCTGTTTGCCGGTAAAAAACGGATGACACTTGGAACAGATCTCCACTCTGATAGCAGGTTTAGTGGAACGGGTATGCACAGTCTCTCCGCAAGCGCAAATAATCGTAGCTTCTTTGTAGTTCGGATGGATCTTATCTTTCATTTGTCTCTCTCCTTTTTTTGATTAAAATTATTGGTTCATGCTGTTTAAAAAATCTTCGTTGTTCTTGGTTTTACTTAATTTCTCGATCAGAAGCTCCATCGCCTCCACATTATTCAATTCATTGAGCACCTTCCTTAGAATCCAGGTTTTCTGCAATACATCCGGCTTGACCAACAGCTCTTCATGACGGGTATTTGAGCGCTTGATATCAATCGCCGGATAAATCCTGCGTTGGAAGAGGTTCCGGTCAAGCTGGGTCTCCATATTTCCCGTACCTTTAAATTCTTCAAAAATAACTTCATCCATCCGGCTGCCGGTGTCAACTAACGCGGTGGCGATAATGGTTAGACTCCCGCCTTCTTCAACCGCGCGCGCCGCGCCAAAGAATCTTTTAGGTTTCTGTAAAGCATTGGAATCAATACCGCCGGAAAGAACCTTACCGCTATGCGGGACAACCGCGTTATAAGCGCGGGCCAAACGCGTAATACTATCCAGCAATACTACCACATCTCTTTTATGCTCCACCAGCCGCTTAGCTTTTTCCAGGACAATTTCGGCTACCTGGATATGCCTCTCCGGTGGTTCATCAAAAGTAGAAGAGATGACTTCGCCTCTAACGTGGCGCTGCATATCGGTGACTTCTTCCGGGCGTTCGTCGATCAAAAGGACGATCAAAACCACATCCGGCGTGTTCGTGGTTATGGCATTGGCGATCTTCTGTAAAAGCACAGTCTTCCCGCTATAAGGCTGGGCGACGATCAGGCCGCGCTGCCCCTTGCCGATAGGCGCCAGCAAATTCATTATGCGCATGGATATTTCATCGGGTTTAGTCTCCAGGCTAAATGCCTCTTTAGGATAAACCGGCGTAAGGTTGTCAAAAAGGACCTTCTCTTTTACCTCCTCGGGATTCTCAAAATTCACCGCCTCCACCTTAAGCAGGGCAAAATATTTTTCACCCTCTTTAGGCGGCCGGATCTGGCCGGAAACCGTATCTCCCGTCCTTAAATCAAATTTTCTTATCTGCGACGGCGAAATATAAATATCGTCCGGACAGGGAAGATAATTGTAATTCGGGCTTCTTAAAAAACCGAAACCTTCCGGGAGGATCTCTAAGACCCCCTCGCCGAACATCAACCCTTCTTTTTCCGCCTGCGCCTGCAAAATCTTAAAAATCAAATCCTGTTTCTTCAGGCCGCTGGTGCCGTTGGCGTTAAGTTCCTTGGCCAGTTTATTTAATTCGCTGATCTTCATTTCTTTTAGATTTTTTATATCTAACTTTTCCACAACTTCCTCCTTATTTCTTCTACTTGTTTTCGGGTTTCTTGTAATGTACCGCTATTATCTATTCTAAAATTCGCAACGCGTAACTTCATTTTCTGCGAAATCTGAGATTTTATCCTCTTTAAGATATCCGCCCTGCTTAACGCTGTCTTCTTAAGCAACCGCTTTAATTGCCTATTTTTTCCCGCGGTTACCACGATCAACTTATCTACCCTCTTTCTTAACCCCGCCTCCAGCAATAAAGGCGCGTCCAAAATGATTACTCCTTTCTTTAGGCTGCCGATCTTCTTTTTGATCACCCGGATTACTTCGGGATGAATTAGACTGTTTAATTTTTTGAGCTTACTTTCATCGTTAAAAACTATTTTTCCAAGAATGCCCCGGTCGATCTCCTTATTTTTTCCAATGACTTGCGGGCCAAACGCCAAGATCACTTTTTTATAAATCCTGCTTCCGCGTTTTAAGCAACTGTGCGCTATTTTATCGGCATCAATGATCTTAGCGCCGAAAGAGGCAAAAATACCGGCTACAGCGCTTTTACCGCTTCCGAAACTTCCGGTAAGCCCGATTATAATCTTATTATTTTTTGGCTTTTGCCTTGGCATACAAGTCTAAATACTTTTTGGCCGATGCCTCCCACGAAAAATTACATTTCATGGCTTTTTTAACCAGCGCGCTCCAGCCGGCCTTATCCTTAAACGCGTCCAGCGCTTTCCTTATTGTCTTAACCAGCCGTATCCTGGAATAACTGTCAAAGATAAATCCGTTCTCTGAATTTACCGTGTCCGCCAAACCTCCTGTTTTAAAGACCAGCGGGATAGTCCCGTACCTTAAGCTGATTAACTGGCCCAGGCCGCAAGGCTCATATCTGGAAGGCATAATAAATATATCGCTTCCGGCGTAAATCTTATGCGCCAGCGTATCATCAAATTTTAAGGCTAAAGATATTACTTTAGGGTATTTAGCGACCATACTTTGCATGACTTCATGGTATTTTATATCGCCTGTCCCTAAAATTACCATCTGGATATTCATCTTGCATATCTCGTCAATTCCTTCAGCGAGGATATCAAAACCTTTTTGCTCGGCTAACCTGGAAACAATCCCGAGTAACGGCACGTCTTTCTTTAAGGGAAGTTTACAGAGCGCCTGGAGGTCATCTTTATCCTTAGCTTTACCCTCCGGAGAATCCGCGGAGAAATTCTTAGCTATAAATTTATCGGATTGAGGATCCCAGATATCATAATCCAGGCCGTTTAATATACCGAAAACAGAATTCCGGCGTTTATTCAATACCCCCTCTAAACCAAACCCGAATTCTTTAGTTTGGATCTCCTTGGCGTAGGTCGGGCTGACCGTATTAATGATATCGGAAAAAATCATCCCGCCCTTAAGTATGTTCACCTGGCCGTAAAATTCCAGGCCTTCCATACTAAAAAGGCTCCAATCCAGGCCCAGCTTCCCAAATTCATCCTTGGGAAAAAGCCCTTGGTAGCCGATATTATGTATTGTCAGGATCGTGCGTATATTTTTATAGAACGGGTCTTTGGCGTAAATCGTTTTTAAGAATACCGGAACCAGCGCTGACTGCCAGTCGTGGCAATGGATAATATCCGGCTTAAAATTGATCTCTTTTAATAAATCCAGGGATTTCCTGCAGTAATAAGAGAAGCGGTCTAAATTATCTTTATGGTCGCCGTTCTTGTCTCCATACAGGCCGTCGCGGTCAAATAAATCTTCTTTTTCAATAAAATAAACTTTAATATTTTTTCCTAAGACTCCGCTTAAAACTCCGTTCTTAGATGGTTTAAGATTAAATTTAGCTGCGTCTATCGCCTTATAACGCGGCATGATTACAATGATTTCCTGCTTTTCCTTCTCCAAGGCCAACGGCAGCGCTCCGGCTACATCCGCTAACCCGCCGGTCTTCGCAAACGGGACCACCTCTGACGCGCACATTACTATCTTCATTTTACCTCCTCCATTTCCAGCCAATTATGACCCTTCTTTATATCCACTTTCACCGGCACATTAAGTTTTAAAGCGTTCTCCATCCTCTCCCGGACCAACCCCGCCAAAGCAGACAATTCATCTTTGGGTAAATCAAATAAAAGTTCATCATGGATCTGCAGGGCCATCCGCGATTTAAGCTCTTTCTTTTTAATCTCCCTGTCTATCGCGATCATGGCCAACTTGATTAAATCCGAAGCCGAGCCCTGTATGGGCGTATTCACGGCCTGCCTCTCGGCAAATTGCCTTACCGCCTGATTTTTACTGTTTATCTGCGGCAGATACCTTCTCCTGCCCAACATCGTGGTGACGAAACCTTCTTTTTTAGCCTGGGCGATCTGGCTATCTATATATTTTTTAACTCCCGGATAACGGGAAAAATAAGCGTCAATAAAACTTTGCGCGTCTTCGAACGGAATACCTAGATCCTTGCTCAAGCCGTAAGAAGTAAGCCCGTAGACAATACCGAAATTCACGCGTTTGGCCCGGTCGCGCATTTCACTGTTCACTTCTTTTTCCTCTACGCCATAGATCAGGGCGGCAGTCGCTTTATGTATGTCCATGCCCCGCCTAAAAGCGGAAACCAGATTCGCGTCTTCGCTTAAATGCGCCAAAATCCTTAAGTCAATCTGCGAATAATCGCAAGAGATAAGACAATTTTCTTTTCCGCCCGCGATAATGGCCTTGCGGATCTTAGAGCCTATCTCGGTCTTGATCGGTATATTCTGCAAGTTCGGATTGCTGGAACTTAAGCGCCCGGTTTCAGTAGCCGCCTGATTAAAAGAAGTATGCAGCCTGGCTGTCTTCGGGTCGGCTAATTCCAAAAGGGCATCAATATAAGTAGTTTTGAGTTTAGTCAGCTGACGGTATTCCAGCAACAACGCCGGAAGCTTATGTTTAGCGCAGAGCTTATTTAAAACATCTTCATCGGTTGAAGGCCCGGTCTTGGTTTTTTTTATCACCGGCAGTTTTAACTCATCAAAAAGGACTACTCTTAATTGTTTAGGCGAATTAATATTAAACTCGGACCCGCTGGTTTTATAAATATCTTTGACCAGTTTAGTTAATTTCTCCTCTAATTCCAGCGAAAGCGATTTTAATAATTTTAGGTCCAGCTTTATACCCCACAGCTCCATACCGGCGAGCACCTCGGCCAAAGGCATCTCCGTATCGTAAAAAAGCTTATCCGCTTTCTTCTTATTCAACTCGACTTCCAGCTTCGGCTTTAAATCTTTGATCAGGCTTAAGGCTTCCGGAGGACTGAATAATTTCCCGTGAGGAAATTTATCCAGATAATCTGAAGCAATAGCCTCTAAAGTATAACTGCCCTGAGAAGGATTTAAAACATAGGCGGCCAGCATTGTATCAAAATACAAACCTTCCAGGCTAAAACCATTTTTAGCTAAAGATACTTTGAGTTTCTTAAGGTCATGGCTTATTTTTCTTATCTTAGGGTCAGCTAAAATATTTTTTAATCCGGGGTTATCCTTCTCCAAACGCAGGATTTTTCCTCCCTGATCAAAAACTAGATTATCCGGGCTATCCCCATAGAGAAACAGGTCTTCCTTAGATGCAATAAATTTCTTCAGATCTTTTTCACTCCACTCTTCTATTTTAATATCCGCGGCCGTAGCGTCTCCCAAATTCAATTCTTTTAAGAACTTCTTAAATTCCAGATGTTTGAATAAGCGGGCCAGTTCTTTAGCCTTAGCTTCGCCTATTTTAAGGTCTTGCGGGCTAAAATCCAGTTTTACGTCATCCACCAATAGCGCCAGTTCTTTATTTAATTTTATCTGTTTAATATTTTCTTTTAGCGTTGCCCTTATCTTATCTTTCTTTATTTTTTCCGGGTCAGCCAACAAATTATCCAGCGAACCAAATTCGCTGATCAGGCTTAAAGCGGTCTTCTCTCCGATCCCGGGTATTCCGGGTATATTATCCGCCGTATCGCCCATCAGGCTGATGACATCAGGGACTTGCGACGGTTTTACTCCGAAGCGCTGTAAAACCATTTTCTCGTCATAAGTTATCCCTTCATCCTTATACGGGCTATAAACCTCGATGTCCTTATCCACTAATTGTAATATATCTTTATCCGAACTGATGATCACGGTATGCATGCCTTTGGCCTGGGCTTCTTTGGCTAGAGTCGCGATCACATCATCCGCTTCATAACCGGCCTTTTCCAAAATCTTGATCCCGTAATTAGAAATTATCTCCTTAATAAAAGGGATCTGCGAAGAGAGGTCATCCGGCATCGGCGGCCGCTGGATCTTGTATTCAGCGAACTTTTTGGCCCGGAAAGTATCCCGGGAAACATCAAAACAAGCCGCCAGGTATTCCGGCTTATTCTCTTTTAATAATTTATTTAATATATTTATAAAACCGTAAATAGCGCCGCTGGGCTGGCCAAAAGTTGTGCTTAACCCCCTTATCGCGTAAAACGCGCGATAGCAAAAAGCTGTCGCGTCTATCAGGTATAATCTATTTTTATTCATTATTAGAATAATTGGAATTCAATTTTGGCAGGAAAACTCTGCTTTTTTCTGGTCTCTTATCTTGCTCTCGCCTTGGCCTGGATCTGCTTCTCCACAAAATCCTCCGCTTCCTTATTCGAAGAGTCCAGATATTGAGCGTCCAACGCCCCGGTTATGGCTTTAGGATAATCCTTTTTACCGTAATTAATCTTGGCTTCTTTAATCTTCTTAGCGGCCAGGTCCTGGCTACTCAGCCTTGAGGAGAATTTATCATTAGTAACTTCGCGCATCAAGTCCACAATATCGCTTTTGCGCATCTGCTTTCCGGGGTCCTGGGACAAAGAAAGCTGTATATCTTCTATGCGCTGCTGGGCCTTGAATGTCCAGGGGTCATTCTCATCCCCCAATTCCATTCTTCTCTTCCAATAATAAGCGGCATTAGCTAAATCCCGCTTACTTTCATAAAAAAGAGCGAGGTTGCTGTAGGCGCCTAAGAAGCAGGGGTCGATCTTTATGACCTGCAGATAGCTCTCTTCCGCCCTATCCGGCATATCATAAGCTTCATAAATTATACCCAAGTCATTATAGGCATCCGGATATGTTGGATCAGCCTCTATCGCTTTTTGATATGATTTCAAGGCGTTTTCCAGATCGCCTAATTCCTGAAGCTTTAAGCCTTCGCTGCGGTATTCCCTGGCCTGCTCCTGCATCCCGCTTAACTCATTCTGTTTATCGTTGTCAACCTTATCTGCGGCAAAGAGATAGGCAGTAAACGCGCATATAAAACAATTGACTATTAGGGTTGTCTTCTTCAAGTTTTCTTTGAGGAATTTGATTGGTATGTACCAGTTGTTATTATATACGCTAAATACCGCGCGTCAAGAAAAATCTACATCAACGGCTCAAGATTTAACGCCGGATGCTTGACTTTTTCTAAGAAAGCCAGCAGCTCATCCGAACTAGTAGCAACTGTCTCATCCGCGATCTTTTCTAATAAGTCCGGCTGGCCGATTTCTTGGGCCCGCCTCTTTAACTTATCCCCTAAAAGCTCTTTTAACTCCTTGGGCATCCAAACTAAGCGCTCTAACCCGCCTTCGGCAGAAATAAACTTTTTACTTAAGATATAGAGCTTGCCTACGCCCAGGAACCCCGGAGTCTGCACCCCTCCTCCTACTGAACCGGCTAAAGTAGTAAAGCTCATCCCGGAAGGAGTCATCCCGGAGAAATCGCGGTGCACGATCATCACTCCGTTGACTTCAGGAATTATCGCTAAGATACATTCAAAACATCCGCAGGAAGATTGCGGGGAATCCATAAGGGAATACATACTGACCTTATCTATGCTCTTGTTGGATTTCTGTTTTACAAACTCATTCACATTCTCCCACTGGCCTAATTTTGAATCAAGCGTAGCTCCCTTTGCTATAGGTTGGTTCGGGCCGGTAGGCGTGATCTCAAAAGAAGCTTTGGCGTCCAGCCAGGAATAGGCTCCGCAAAGGCCAAGGCGTTCGGGAGTCACAATACATACATGATTAGGCGCAAAAGACTGGCACAATAGACAGGAATAATACGTATCCACGCTCTCATCGGTCATGCCGCTTATGCGCTCGTCGCGCTCATCAAATACTTTTTTCGCTCCACCTAACAACCTATCCACATCTTCCTGTTTGGTATAAAGCTTGACCTGGATTTTATCTACGATAGCGCTATATTCCTGATGCAGCATCGCGTGTAAAATCACGCCGATATGCTTTAACCGGAAGCCTTTGGTAAAGGCGTCTTGGCTTATTCTGATCCAATCCATATCGCGCTGGCCGACGTGCATCAAGCCCATGGCATAATTTACGAAACGGTGGATCTGCCTCTCTAAAATCGGCTCAAAATCTTTTTGCATCTTACGGCCGTAAACATCAACAATAATAGCTAAAGGCAAGGATTTAACTCCCGCCGCTAACGCGTCAATATCCGGGCCGATTATCTCAATCTTGCCGTCATCAACTTCATTTTCTTTTTTTGAACTTAAAAATTCAAAAGCGTTACTGGCCTTACCTCCAAACTCTACCTGCAATTGCTCTTTTCTTACGCGTTCACCTTCAAAAGCCGCGGCATAGGGAACCGGAACAGCGACTTGGGCCATCTTTACTTTTATTCCGCGGGTAAGCAGGCACTTGGAAGGAAGTTTCTTATAATCCTTTTCCGTAACCAAGGCCTCAAATAAAGTCGTCTCGATTTTGCCTAATTGGGGAACTTCTAAATCCGTAATAATCGGCAATCCAAACGCTAAAGCGCCCAGGCCGGTGGCTACAATTATTTCATCCACATGCCCCAGGAGTAGAACAAACGCGGGCACGCGGTTACGGATATACTCCGCTATTCCTTCCCATTGCCCGGGTTTAAATCCGCCGTAAATCAAGGGTGCCCGCACCGCAAAGTTAACCGCGTAAATCGCCGAGAGATAATCCTCTCCCAACGGAACAATATAATTATCTAAACCTAACTCTATTCCCTTATTTTCCAGCTGCTTCTGTAAAGTCTTTCCGTTGATATTGCCGACTAATAAACTCACGATACTCTTAGATTGAAAATCACGTATCAGGCTTACTGCCGCGTCTTCATCTTTGGCCGGGCCTAAAATTACCGCGATACCGGCTATTCTTCCGTCCACTAGCTGAAGGCCCAAAGAACGCAGTATTTTATCCGGGATAAAACCAATCCCGCTCTTCGGATGCTCCTTATTCATTACTGCCAAGCCCGCTAGAATTTCTTCACAAAGCAAAGTAGCTACGCCTTTATTCAAAATCCCGCCTAAATAAGGAATGACTAAGCCGGTTTTAGTGGCTACACCCTTACTTAAAGATTCAATTTCTTTAAGAGCCAAAGATAAATCCCCTAATTTTTTGACTTCTATATTCAGAAGAGCGTTAATTAAAGGAAAATAATAATTAGTTTCCGGAAATTCAACCGCTGTATCTTTACCGGATTTCGCGATCGTCTTATCCAAAGATTCTCTTGTAAGATTCAATACCGCTGCCGCGCCCTTCTCTCCTAATTGCACTAAGACGTCTGACATCTCTCTCCCTTCATTTGGCTGATAATATGATCCACGAGCATCATACTGATCGTTACGTTATCTTTAGCTACGACGCTTCCGCAGGCAAAGATATCCTTAACCGTAGTCCGCAGGAAACCGTCAACAACGATAATATCGTTCTCTACCCGCACATCCGTATTCTTTAAGAAATCTATGTTCGATTTATAATCATCTATAAATAAAACCACGCAGGCAGAGATTACTTTTCCGCTGGCCAGCTTCACGGCCTGAATTTGCCCTTCTCCGATCACCTCGGCGGCTGCATCATTGATTATTTCCACATACTTAGGAGTTAGAGAGGGATCAAATACCTTACGGGTCAAAAACTTCACTTCTACGCCATACTTTTCCGCAATTGCTTCCGCTATCCTTAAAGCAAAACTATTTCCTCCGGCTATGCAAACCGGCTCGGATATGTAACTCTTGAGGAATTCCTTGGTATCATCCAGGGTATATAACCGATAGGCCCCTACTTTTCTTGCGCCGGGTATATCGGGCAATGTAGGACTTCTGCCGGAAGCAATAACCAATAAATCGTAACTTAAGTTCCCCTTATCCTTAAAATAAAGCAGTTTTTTCTGGGTATTCAGGCTCCCGACCTTCTTGCCTTTTAGAAAATTGATATTTTGCTGCTGATAAAAATCTTCGCTGCAGAGAAATATATTATTTTCCGGCACGATCCCGCTGATCAGGTCAGCGAGCTTAAAATGGTCGTAGGGAAGGTAATTCTCCTCGCTGATAAGGGTAATGTGGCAATCCTTATCTTTCTCCCTTAAACGCAGGGCTATATTGTGTCCGGAAACCGTAGCTCCGATAATGACTATATTATTCATAGATTTGAAGCCTCTAAAACCCGCGGCACAACCTTATCCCAGCCGATAGGCATGATATGGATGCCGTCGCACATAGGTTTTAATTTCTTGATCAGTCGCGAGGCTATATCAACGGATTGAGCGGTTTTATCCTTTGTTTCTTCCATCTCTTTTATCAAATCATCCGGGACGCATACGCCGGCGACATTCTTATTCATATAGCGGGCCATGCCGGCTGATTTTAATAAAACAATTCCGGCCATAATTTTAGTCTTTAGGTGTTGGGTTTTACTCAGGAAATTTTCAAAAACTTTCAGGTCATAGACTGCCTGGGTCTGGAAAAATTCCGCGCCGGCGGCGATCTTTTTTTCCATCTTCATTATCTGCGGCTCTAATGGATCCGCTCCCGGATTAACCACGGCGCCCATGCAGAATTTCGGCGGCTCGCCGATTAATTTGTTCCCCTTCATATCGGCTCCGGCCTGGAGCTTTTTAACTACTTCTAATAACTGCACTGAATCCAGGTCAAATACAGGTTTAGCTTCCGGATGGTCGCCTAACGCCGGATGGTCGCCGGTAAGGATTAAAAGATTTTCTATGCCTAATGCGGCGGCGGATAAAATATCCGACTGTAGGGCCAAGCGGTTGCGGTCGCGGCAGGTTAGCTGGTATATCGGTTCAAAACCGTGTTGTTTGAGCAGAAAACATACTGCTAAAGACCCCAGGCGCATTACCGAGCTCTGTAAGTCCGTAACATTGATGGCGTCAACTTTGGCCCGGATTAATTCCGCGTCTTCCAAAAGCTGTTTAGTCTCAATCCCCTTGGGCGGCCCGATCTCCGAGGTCACCACAAATTTACCAGATAGTAATTTTTCTTTGAATGTCATATTCCTAACGTTGCTGAGACTTAGCTGCCGCGACTAAATTCCGCATTAACATGGTTACGGTAAGCGGGCCGACGCCTCCGGGAACAGGCGTAATGAATGAGGCGCGTTTTTCTGCTCCTTCAAACTCTACATCCCCGACTATTTTTTCATTAACCCGGTTTATGCCTACATCTATAACCACCGCGCCTTCTTTAACCCAATCGCCCTTGATTAATCCGACTTTACCGACCGCGACAACTAAAACTTCAGCGCGCCTTACATGCTCTTCTAATTTTCCGGCCTTGCTTGTACCGATATGCGCTACCGTGACTGTGGCAAATTTATCCAATAATAAAAGCGCTAAAGGCTTTCCCACTATCTCGCTATGGCCCACAATCACAACTTCTTTTCCGTATAAATCCATTCCGGTAGAAGTAATCAACTCCATAGCGCTGGCCGCGGTGCAAGGAATAAGTTTGGCCTTGCCGAATAAAATCTTACCGATATTTGCCGGATGCATACCCTCAATATCTTTGTCCGCGGAAATGAACTGGCTTATTTTTTTATAATCTATTGCCGGCGGAAGAGGCATTTGAATAATAATGCCGTTGACCGAATTATCGGAATTTAATTTACGCACAAATTCTATTAAAGCGTCTTCTGTGATATCCTGAGCTAGATTTTGCAGGCGGTATTCAATGCCTAAATTTTCCGCGGCCTTGCTTTGAGATTTAACATAAGCCAGGGCTCCGGGATTATCACCGACCAGAATACTGGCTAAAACCGGCTTATTTTTTAAAGCAGCCACCTCCAGCTTTATTCCTTCCTTTATCTTTTCGGCTATTAATTTACCTTCCAGTAGTTTAGCCACAATTATCTCCTTTATAGTCTAATTTACCTTCTACGCCTCGCCACATAATATTATTTTTCGGAAGCTCGGCATAATGCCGGACAGATTAGCGGGCATTAATAACTTTGCCAACTTTACCCTCCATATCTGTTCTGATCTTTTTAACCAGTTTGGCCTTTTGGCTTAATTCTTTGCGGATGGCCTTTTTAAGCTTTAGATCATTAAGCGCCTTTAAATTTATCTCAACATTAAAATAGGCGCTGGCAAAAGCGGACTCTAAAAGTATAGCCGCTACTGCCACATCGCTGATTAAATTAATATTGCCTTTCTTGACTAATGGCGGACAAAGCTTGATCCCTTCCAGCGCCAGCCGGGCCACCATAAAAGGCGTATTCAGCGCGTCGCGTAAATTCTTGCTTTTGTAGGCGATAACATCCAGATCAGTAAGCCTTAAGAATTCCATCCTTAAAATCTCGGATTTATCTAAAATATTATTTAACTCTTTTTCGTATTTGGCGTACTTTGGTTTCCCTAAAGTAAAATTAACCACCATGCTGATCAAGGCCGCTCCCAGCGCGGCATTAAAGGCAGCGGCTGAACCGCCTCCCGGCGCAGGCAGTCTGGCCGCTAAATCATCCAGGTATTTTTTAAGCGATTCGTCTTTATACATTTTAATAAGTAAACCTTGCGTTTAACTCAAACGCGTCTTTAATTAACTCTATTTTCTCTTGAGCTCCGCAGGTATCTAACGCGACAACATCAAATCTGGCTTTCTTGTTCAAAAGATTCTTTTCTTTTAAATAACTTAAGGCGGCTTTGGAGATTTGTTTCTGCTTGGTTGCTGAGACCGCTTCCAAACCTGAGCCGAACCTTTCCGAGCTGCGGCATTTTACTTCTATAAAACAAAGAACATCTTGATCTTGGCCGATAATATCTACTTCGCCTAATTTCGTTTTGTAGTTGCGGCAGAGGATCTTATATCCCTGCTTCTCCAGAAACTTTTTGGCTTTTTCTTCCGCCTGAATCCCTAAATTTAAGCTCTCTTTAGTCACAGGAAAAAGTCTTCCGGTGTATCGGGCAAATGCCTATTTTCCTAATGATTGCCCGGTGCCCTTCTGTGGGATACCCCTTATGCCGGGCAAATCCGTATTCCGGATAAATTGAATCATACTTAAGCATGATCCGGTCGCGGGTAACCTTAGCCAGTATGGAAGCGGAAGCTATACTCTTGGATTTGGCATCGCCTTTAATGATATCAGTAGAAGGCCAACGCAAATCCAGAGACATCTTCCCGTCTACAATCACATGAATACTGCGGAAACCAGAATTCTTAATTTTGCCTAACAAAGAACTAACGGCGTTTTGCATAGCCTCGCGCGTAGCCCTTAAGATATTCACGCGGTCAATCCTCTTTTCGCTGACTACGCTTATGCCAAATATGGATTTATGGATAATTTCCCCGAATGCCTTCTCGCGGGAATTAAAGTTTAGTTTCTTAGAATCGTCTATGCGGTTTTTAAAACTCGTTGTTTTCAGCGCTACTGCTGCGGCTACTACCGGGCCGGCTAATGGACCCCGGCCAGCTTCATCCACTCCGATAATTAAATCATAACCTTCTTTTTTAAGCAGGCGTTCGTAAGCGAGTAAATCCTTACTTCTTCTCCTGCTTGCTTTCAATCTTCGTGGCGCGCTTTCCAACCTTGCCTCTTAAATAATAAAGCTTGGCCCTTTTGACTTGTCCGGAACGGATAACTTCAATGCGTTCAATGGTCGGAGAATAGAGCGGAAATACGCGCTCAATACCCTCTCCGTAGGAAACTTTTCTGACGGTAAAATGCTCTCTTGCCCCCGAGCCTTCCCTGGAGATAACCACTCCCTCAAACGGATGCAGGCGCACCTTGTCCGGGCCTTCGGGGATTTTAGTCATTACCTTGACCGTATCTCCCACCCCGAACTTAGGCATATCTTTTTTAATAAACTGCGCTTCAATAAGTTGCATTTTGTCCATTTACTTAATTCTCCTTTCGCACATTTGATTTTAATAGATCCGGCCGTCTTGCTTGCGTCCTTTTTAGCGCTTCTTTGTTTCTCCAGGCTTCTATTTTCTTATGATCCCCGGAAAGAAGGACTTCCGGCACGCTCATTTTACGAAAATTCGCTGGCCGGGTATAATGCGGATGTTCTAATAGATTACCTTCAAATGACTCAAAATTCAAGGAATTTTTATCCCCTAAGACCCCCGGGAGAAGCCGCACAACACTATCCACCAAGACCATAGCCGCCAGCTCTCCTCCGGTAAGCACATAATCGCCTATGGATATCTCCTCATCCACCAGTTTTTCCCGCACTCTCTCATCCACTCCCTCATAATGCCCGCAGATAAGAATCATCTGCTTCTCTTTTGAAATATTTCTAGCGATTTTTTGGGTAAGTTTTTTGCCTTGAGGGCATAATAAAATTACTTTTGGCTTTTTACCTTTTATTTTGGACTTTATATGTTCTACTGCCTTAAAAATCGGCTCCGCCTGCATAAGCATACCTGAACCGCCTCCGAAAGGCCGGTCATCAACCTTGCGGTGCTTATCCGAGGTATAATCCCTTAAATCATGAATATGGAATTTAACCTTACCTTTATCTTGAGCCCGCAGCATAATGGATTCATTCAGCACAGGCGCAAACATTTTAGGAAATATAGTAATTATATCTATCCTCATATTGCCTGTCCTTTGGCGTATTCCGCTAAAAATTCTTTTTTAAACTCGCCGAATTGATTACCTTTAATCGCTTCCCGTATCTTACGGGCCAAATCTAAAAAGAAATATACGTTATGTAAAGATAGCAAGGTCAAACCCAACATCTCCTGAGCGTTAAATAAGTGCCTTAAGTATGCCCGGCTAAAATTTCGGCAGCAATAGCAGCCGCATTTTTCATCCAAAGCCTTAAAATCATCGGCAAATTGGGCGTTGCGGATGATAATCTTTCCGCGGCTGGTAAACGCTGTCCCATTCCTGCCGTAACGGGTAGGAACAACGCAATCAAACATATCAATCCCCCGCTCCACCGCCTCAATTATATCCGGCGGATAACCTATACCCATAGCGTAGCGCGGTTTTTCAACGGGCAAAAAGTTAGCCGTGTATTCTAATATATTATATATTAAATCGCTGGGTTCGCCAACTGAAACTCCGCCTATGCTAAACCCGTCAAAATCAATATCAATCAATTCTTTGGCGCATTCAGAACGCAAATCCTCATAAGTCGCTCCCTGCACAATGCCGAATAACACCTGCTTCTTGGTCGGGCCATGTTTCTTATGCTCCTTAAAATGTTTATACGAACGCTTGGCCCAATTAATTGTGCGCTTCATCGCGACTTCCGCATGATCCTTAGTACAGGGATAGTGCACGCATTCATCCAGCGGCATCATTATATCCGAACCTAAGTCTTGCTGAATATCAATTACCTCTTCGGGAGTCAAAAAATGCTTAAAGCCGTCTATATGCGACTGAAACTCCACTCCCTTATCACTTAATTTTCTTAGAAGCGCTAAACTAAAGACCTGATAACCGCCGCTATCCGTAAGAATGGGTTTTTTCCAGGAGATAAACTTATGCAGTCCGCCAGCTTTCCGGATAATATCCATTCCCGGACGCAAGAATAAATGATAAGTATTGGAGAGCATAATTTCCGCGCCCGCCTCCTCCACATCCTTAGGATAAAGGCCCTTAATAGTGGCGTGCGTGCCCACGGGCATAAAAGCCGGCGTATTAATTACCCCGTGCTCCGTAGTAATCTTGCCTAACCGAGCTTTTGTATTCTTATCTTGTTTAATTAATTCAAACATTTTAATTATTTAACGCGTCTGGCCTTGGCTTGTTTCCCGCAGGGACACTGGCTTACTGGAATTCACATGCCCTGCTTAGAAACAAGCCAAGCCATACGCTATACAAATTCGAACCATCCCCTTTATTTGCTTATTTATTCGGTTGTGGCAAGCCTAAGAAATCCAGTGGTAACTCATAGAAGAAATAATGACAACTAACCGATTCTACATATTTTAATACATCTTTATACTCTGGTTTTTTAAACCAATCATTCAAAATATAGACGTATTTAACTTTTATTCCTAACGGAGCAAGTAAGTTATTATACTGCCTATTCTTAAAATCACAGGTCTGTAGTTTTTCGTCAACAGAACCTGATACCTCTTGAAATTTAATTTCGATTATAAAAAGAGTTTTACCTGTAAGAATTAGAATTGCCTCATCGGGCAATAATTTTTTAGAAACAATATCTAAGTAATCTATACCGTTAGCTTCAAGTAGATTTTTGTATAATTTATGTTTACCGTAAAACTCTGCAACTTTTTCATTTTTAAAATAGACAAGGTCACCTTCAACTTTATAGCCAGGTAAAGTTGCTAATAAGCTTTTCATTGCAACCCTAGATTCAAACTTTAAACCAGAAAAAGCTGTCTTTGAGCCACCCTTACCACCCTTAATCATTCTTTATTAGGCTCTTTTTAAGATCCAGAATGCCTTCTCCGGTTTTTAACCAACGTTCATCTTCCTTTTTCCAACCTTCCCAAGACATGGCCCTTCCTTTATATTTAGGAGGAGGATAGTTACAATCCTCCTGCCCCCAAATCCATTTATAAACTTTAAGAAGAACTTCAGGATCCTCTCCACAAGGATTTTCTAGCTTTGTCTCGCTAAGAATATCATCCGGCTCTTCCCCATTATAAACTTTCTCTAATGCCTTAATGATTAGGAGCGTTTCCTTAGGATTACAAGAAGCCTTCTCTTTCAAATCATCAGAAATATTAGCATGGGATATTAACCAAAGAGATTCTTCAGTTGGATTATAAACCCAAACCATAAAATCATCTCTCTTAATAGTACCAAAGGTAAATTTTCCGCCGGGTTTTGTAACTACTATTTTTCTCCCATCTGAAATATTTTCTACTTCATATCCTCTATACTTGATCCTCTCTAGAGACTCACGGAACATATCTTTTGGCTGATTTCTTATCTTTAAATTAGACAAATCAATGGAGTGCCTATAGATATTAATTCTCGCTTTTTTCTTTGCCATATTATTTCGCTTTAAACTCGTCTCTAAGCCTCTTTATTGAAGTCTTCAGGTATTCTTCTTCCAACTCAACTCCTATAAACTGCCTTTTCTCCTTAGCTGCCGCAATGCCGGTAGTAGAGCTTCCGGCAAAAGGATCTAAAACTATATCTCCCTGTCTTGTTGAAGCTAACATAATTCTATTCAATAATTCTATCGGTTTTTGTGTAGGATGCTTGCCATATATCTTCTCTAACGGTCCTGGGGCTTTAATCGACCATAGACTGAGCATTTGTTTATTATTATTCATTTTTCTCATTAAGTCATAGTTAAAATAGTGTCTGCTATCTTTGCTCTTTGCAGCCCAAAGAATAGTTTCAGTAGAGTGAGTAAAATATCTACAACTTAAATTTGGTGGTGGGTTTACCTTAAACCAAGCAATATCATTTAATATTTTGTAACCCAAATTCTGCATAGCTGAACCCACAGTATAAATTATATGTGATGTGCCAGAGACCCAAATTGTACCATTAGGCGTCAAAACCCTTTGGCATTCCCTAAGCCACCTTTGAGTAAAGATGAAATTCTCCTCGACACCTTTTGAGATATCCCATTTGCCCTTATTTACAGAAACCATCTTTCCGGCATGACAAGTAAAACCACCATTTGATAAAAAATATGGCGGGTCAACAAAAATCATATCGATACAATTATCTGGAATCTTAGGAAGGACTTCGAAACAATCGCTTTTAAACAGAATAACACTATGTTTCTTATCTTCAAAATATGGAGACTGTGAGATATTTTTAGCTAAATTGAAAATATCCTTTTTGTGAACCGGTTTCTCTGTAGTTATAGTAGGCATTAGTATTTCAGATTGACTAATAATCTTATCTATTTGTTCCATTCTACCACCTCCTTGTTAAAACGTCAATTGGCTCTCCTTATTATAATTGACGTAGAGAATGGTAAAATCTAACAAGAATTCTAAAAGTATTTTCTAGCGGATGGGTTGGCTTGTTCCGGAGCAGGACGTACGCAGGCTGAGCGGGCACGGTGTCCGACGGAACGTCGGACGAGCGAAGCCGAGTAGCCGAGCATGATTTTCCACGCTGGGGAAAATCACGCGTTCCTGCGAGGAACAAGACAAGCCAGACGCTAAAGTATTAACATTGCGTCGCCGTAGCTGTAAAACCTGTATTTCTTATCAACTGCTTCCTGATACGCTCTTTTCATCAACTGCTCTCCGCCAAAGGCGCATACCAACATAAAAAGCGTAGTCTTGGGCAAATGAAAATTTGTAAGCAAGCAATTGGCTAACTTAAATTTATAACCCGGATAAATGAATAAATTTGTTTGGCCTTCTTTTGTGCCAGTAGCATAAACCTCTAACGCTCTTAATGAAGTCGTGCCTACGGGAATTATGCGGGCATTGTTTTTACGCGCTTCCTCTATTTTTTCTTGCGCGGGTTTAGGAACCTGAAAGGATTCCGGTTCCATTTCATGCTCGGTAATATTATCTGAAATCACCGGCTTAAATGTGCCTAAGCCGACGTGTAAAGTCAAGTAGGCGGTTTTCACACCCTCGTCTTCTATTTGCTTAAGCAGCTCATTAGTAAAATGCAGTCCGGCGGTAGGAGAAGCTATCGCGCCCTCCTTATTCGCGTAAACAGTTTGATAATATTCTTTATCTAAGTCTTCCGGCTCTCGTCTTATGTAAGGAGGAAGCGGAACCTGGCCGAATTCATAAATTTTATCCGCGTCTTTTAGCTTAAAAGAAATCTCCCGGCGGTTAGTTACTGCTCCCTCAATCTTATCTTTTCCGAAAAATATCTTCTCGCCTATTTTGGTGCGGCTGGGTTGGATCAACGCTTCAAAAGTAGAGCCGCTCCTGCGCTTAGTCAATAAAATCTCAACCTTACCTCCGGTAGCCTTATGCCCGATTAAACGGCAGGTAAGCACCTTGGTATCATTTAAAACCAAAAGGTCGTCTTTTTTTAAATATTTGGCGATATCCTTAAAAAGGCAATGCTCAATTTCTGAGCTTGAGCGGTTGACAACCATAAGCTTGGCTTCCACTCTATCCTCTAGAGGATATTGGGCGATTAATTCTTTGGGCAGGTTATAGTCAAAATCAGAGAGTTTTAACATTTGTCCCCGGATAGTAATATTTTAAGATCTGTTCAGCGCTCTGGTCATCTTTGGCCATAAAATAAGCGCCCCATTGGCAAAGCCCCACGCCATGCCCCCAGCCAATCCCTTCAAAAACCGCGTCTTTGCCGGATATAGCGACGGAGAAATTAGCGCTCCTGATAATATTCGGGCCTAAAATGCCGCGAAAATCCTTAGCCGGAACCTTGACTTCTCCCCCTTCTGACATTATTAACAGGTTGGTAATCCTTCCGGATTTATCTCTTCCCTCTATATTTATATTGCTGATATTTTTTATCTTAAAGCCTGCCTCGGATAACTTTTTGCCGATCTCCTTTAAAGTAAGATCATAATGCCAGTTAAAATGCGGGGATTCCCGGCAGTAGGCGCAAACTACTCCTTTTAAAGGCGCTAAATCTAAATTCCAGAGGAGAGATGCGTCCTCGGTATGGCCGCCGCAGGTAGCGTGAAAATAAGCCGGGATGATCTTTCCTTTATAAAAGAGGACTTTCCCGTCTGTTTCATCCACTGCCCTGGTCGTCCGAAACCGCTCAGAGGTCTGGCCTCCATAGACCTGAGAATATATATCACTGGTTACATCAAAATCATTAAGCCTATTCTCCTGTATCTGATAAAGCGCGTAGGTGCGCGAAACTATCGCCTGCGCCTTTAACGCCTCCATCGGCCAGTAATGGGAGGTCTCGTGATACATAATACCTTTGATATAATCCTGCAGTTCAATATGGTTGACGACCAGTATTTTATTTTCGCCTTTGCGGATAAACTGGATATTCCCCCGGAACATCCTCCCGTTGATTATAATGGCCTCGGGGTCGTCGGATTCAATCAACAGGTTCTCAGAATTCGGTTTTACTCCCCCCAGGATTATTCCGTTTTTATAGGTGGTTACCGTCGTATTGATAGACTTGGCCCGGTAGACTATTTTATCGCTCTTTAGGTCCTTGACCCTAAAGAACCCTTTTATCTTAAGGCTCAAAGATGGCGCGTCCTGGATAATAGCCACCCGCACATAGCGCGGAGTATCGGCAAAAGCAAAACCCGCCGTAATTAAAGTTATCGCAACCGCTAGCTTAAATATGCGTATCATCGGGTCTTGGAATTTGGTTTTTTTATAGAGCGTTCTATTTCCGAATATATACATCCGCAATATTTCTGACAATAAATTCCTTTTGTATGCGCCGCATCATGCGCCTTCCTAAAGCCTGGCCTGAAATCCGCGTAATAGAATTTCACGCCTTCTTCGAGCGCGACCTCATTGCCGATTTTTTGGAGTAACTCCTGGTCCTGATAAGGGCTAACCAGAAGTGTCGTCGTAAAATATTCAAAACCCCTACTTTTTGCCTCTTGGGCAGTCCTCTTAAGCCGCTGCTTCCAGCATATCCGGCACCTTTCCGGCGCTTCTTCCTTTAAATTAACCGCTTGGAAAAATTCCCGGGGAGAATATTGCGGATAGAACATCTCTATACCGGCATCCAAAACACTAAACGCCTCTTTCCTCTTAATGTATTCCGCCAAAGGATGGATATTCGGGTTATAAAAGAACCCGGAAACTTCAAAACCTTCCTGTTTTAATTTTTCCAGAGGGTAAATCAGGCACGGCGCGCAACAGGTATGTAGTAAAAGCTTCATTTTATAATTTGAATCTGCTGATAACCAATCTGCCGAAGAAATCACTCATAAAAATTACGCAGAGGGCGATAAGCATATGCTCTAACATCGCCGTATAGGGGCTGAGCCGGCGCTCGCGGGCAATGCGGTAACTGATAAAACTTAATAATAATAGGCCCCAGACCAGAGAAACCAACACTGCCAATGGCAGGGGTAAAAATAAGACGCAGGCAATAAAGGTGAGCGAAACCAAAAGCCGGCTGGTGAAGTTAGTCAAAGTCGAGATCCAAACTTCTTTCTGGGCCAGGCACTCTGACTCTTGATAAATGTGTATTCCTACCGAATCCGAGATATTATCCGCCAGGGCTATGATCAGCATACCGCCGATAATGCTTATCTTGGCGTGCTCTCCGGTCCTAAGGCCCACGACCAGCGCTAGATTGGTGATAATCGCGGCTGTCGCCCCGAAACTAAACCGCGTGTCTTTTAACCTGCACTTTTCTTTAATGAATTTAATCATCTCTTTTGATTATTTACCGGTAAGGAGAGAGTAAGGGTGTTCCTAAAATAGCTCTTTTTGCTGTTCCTTAGTATATTTCCTGCCGAAGTGATCAAAGGCTAATTTGGTAGCCGTGCGTCCGCGCGGGGTACGTTTTAAATACCCGGCTTTCAATAAGTATGGCTCAACCGTATCCGCGATAGTATCCACTTCCTCATTTAAACTGGCGGCCAGAGATTCTACGCCCACCGGGCCGCCGTTATAAGAATCCATAACCAAGGTTAAGACTTTCCGGTCAAGCGCGTCCAGGCCGGCTTTATCAATACCTAAATCATCCAGCGATTTAGCGGCCATACTCGCGGTCACTTTGGCGGCTTTGGCCACCTGAGCATAATCCCTTATACGCCTAAGTAACCGGTTAGCTATACGCGGGGTTCCGCGCGCCCGCAGAGCGATTTCATTAGCGGCTGCCTCCTCAATATCCACGCCTAAAATAACCGCCGAATGCTTAACTATCTGAGCCAAGTCCTCAATTTTATAAAAATCCAGGTTATAGAATATCCCGAATCTTCCTCTTAAGGGCGCGGCCAATAGGCCCGAACGCGTAGTCGCGCCGATCAGAGTAAAAGGCTTAAGGTTAAATTTTATCGTCTTGGCATACGGCCCCTTATCAATAACAAAATCTATCTGGAAACTCTCCATCGCCGGATACAAAAATTCCTCCACTACTTTTGAGAGGCGGTGTATCTCGTCAATAAACAAAATGTCCCCTTTTTCCAGGTTGGTCAATATCCCGATCAAGTCTCCCGCGCGCTCGATCGCCGGGCCGCTTGTTGCGGTGATCTTGGCGTTCATTTCATGGGCGATTATATGCGATAAAGAAGTCTTGCCTAAACCCGGCGGGCCGCTGAATAACACGTGCTCTAAAGGTTCGGCTCTTTGCATAGCTGCCTGAATAGATATCTTTAAATTATCTACAATATCTTTATGCCCGACGAATTCCGTAAACTTCTTCGGACGTAAAGAGATGCTTAAGACCACATCCTCTTCGGACTCATTGCTTTTAATTATATTCGGCGCTCCTTTAAGCAGCGCTTCTCTGGTCTCTTCGCTCATAGGGAATAATATTCTCCTTATTGCGCACAATATCTATCTCCTGAAACAACTCCGATTGCCGGGCAATAATTTCTTTGATCTTTATAAGTTCGAGTACCGCTAAAAAGGTGACGATTATCTCCATTTTATTCTTCGCCCGGCTAAAAAGTTCGGAAAGCTTGACACTGGAGTTGACTAATAATAAATGGAGTATCTGATGGGTCGCCTCCTCCATGGTAAACTTATCCTTAACCACCTCATAAAATACTTCTTTCGGTATATCTTTTAAAGCCTGGGAAAACGCGTTAATCAAATCAAAAATACTGGCCTCAAAATATGTTTCTTGATTTTGCGCCTCTTTCTTTTCTGCCTCAGGCTTGGGCCGTTTAAAGACCTCCTGCTGCTGGGCCTCTTTTTGGCGCAGGTCGCCGGCTATCTCCTTGAATTTTTCATATTCCAGCAACCGCCTGACCAATTCTTCGCGCGGGTCTTCCGCTTCCGCCTCGCTACCTTCGCCCTCCTGCGCCGGGAGGAGCATCTTGGACTTGATCTGCATAAGGGTAGCCGCCATAACCAGAAATTCTCCGGCAATATTTAAATCCAGCATCTGCATTAAATTTATATACTCCAGGTACTGTGCGGTCACCTTGGCGATGGGAATATCATAAATATTCAGGTGGTCTTTTTTAACCAAATAAAGGAGTAGGTCCAGGGGGCCTTCAAATAATTCTAATTTTATTTTATAATTCATGCGCTTTTAAAGCCGATCAGCCCTTTAACTTCCTTAAGGACAGTGGAAGAAAAGGCAATGGCTTTTTCTTTACCCTTATCTAATATATTTCTTATTCCATTTTTATCCCGCAACAGCTCTTCCCTACGGGTATGCAACGGCTTAAGTTTATCCATCAATCCTGACGCCAATATTTTCTTGCATTCGGTGCAGCCGATTTTAGCGTTGATACAGTTAGCGGCCACTTGCTCCGTTAAGCCCGGGATAAATGTTGAATAATAAGCGAAAACATTGCAGATGTCCGGATGTCCTTTATCCGCCAGTTTGATCCGCTTAGGGTCAGTGATCATGGAAGTTACTTTCCGCCGGATGATCTCCTCGGAATCTGAAAGATTTATAGTATTATCATAACTCTTGCTCATCTTACGGCCGTCCAGGCCCATAAGCCGCGGCACCTTAGTCAATATCGCCTCCGGATACGGGAATATATTTTTTTTGTATAATGTATTAAAGCGCCGGGCGATCTCGCGGGTAAGCTCTAAATGCGGCAACTGGTCGTCTCCGACAGGGACCCTCTCCGCTTTATAAATAAGGATATCCGCCGCCTGAAGCACGGGATAACCCAGAAAACCGTAAGTATTCAGGTTCCTGGTCTTTATCTGGCGCATCTGCTCTTTATAAGTAGGGCAGCGCTCTAAGAGGCCTAAGGGCGTAAGGCAGGAGAATATCATATTAAGATCTAAATGCGCGGCTACTTCCGACTGGACGAATAACGTGGATTTATCCGGGTCAATGCCCGCGGCAATCCAATCAGCCACGTTATCAATGGCATATTCGCTCATGCGCGACGTATCTTCATATTCACTCATCAGCGCGTGCCAGTCCGCGACCATAAAAAAGCAGTCGTATTCATCCTGCAGTTTTATCCAATTATCCAACGCTCCGACTAAATGCCCAAGATGTAGCTTTCCGGTCGGCCGCATACCGCTAAGTATTCTTTTTTTCATAGCTTTCTGGCTATCTTCTCAATTTCATAGCCCTCAATGACATCGCCTTCCATCATCTGATCAAACCCGGCAATGCTCATTCCGCACTCAAACCCCTCGCCTACTTCCCGGACATCATCTTTAAATCTCTTTAGCGAGGAGAGTTTTCCTTCAAAAACAACCTGACCGTTTCTGACCAGGTCGATTACGCAATTGCGGGTGAATTTGCCTTTGGTGACAAAACAACCGGCAATTATTCCGGAACGCGATAATTTAAATACCTTTCTTATATCAGCTCTTCCTAATAATACTTTCTTTAACTTCGGCTCAAGCATGCCTTCAATAGCCGCTTTTATATCGTTAGCCAACTCATAGATAATGCTGTAAGTCTTAACATCTATGCCTTCCTTACTGACCAGCTCGCGGGCCAGGTCATCCATGTCTACATTAAACCCAAGAATCAAAGCATTGGAGGCCATGGCCAGGATAACGTCAGAGTTATTGATGTTGCCTACGCCGGTGTGGATAAAATCCAGCTTGATCTCTGAGACGTTCAATTTATTCAAAGTTTCTTTGATCGCCTCCAGAGAACCCTGCACATCCGCTTTGATAATGAGTTTTAATTCTTTGATCTTGCCCTCCAGTATCTGGGCGTGTAAATCTTCCAGGCTTATATGCTTAATTGATTTTATCTGCTGTTGTTTTTCTTTTTCCAGCCGAGCCATTGCCAACTCCTTAGCTTGTTTCTCATCGGCGATAGCAAAGAACTGCTCTCCGGCTGCCGGAACCCCGGATATGCCTAATACCTCTACCGGAACCGACGGCGTAGCGTGAGTCACGGCTTGAGCGTGGTCATTAAACATCGCCCGGATCTTACCGTAAAAATTTCCCACAATAATATTCTCATTTAAATGCAGCGTGCCGTTTTGGACCAGTAAAGTAGCGACCGGGCCCCTGCCCTTAGACATCTCCGCCTCAATGACTACTCCCTTAGCCAGACGGTTGGGATTAGCTTTTAACTCCAGCATCTGGGCTTCCAGAATGATCATCTCCAGCAGATTATCAATACCCTGGCCGGTCTTGGCCGATACGGGGACAGTAATTGTTTTTCCACCCCAGTCTTCGGGATTTAAATCCTGTTTGGCCAACTGTTTTTTGACTATATCTATATCTACTCCGGTCTTATCAATTTTATTAATGGCTACAATTATGGAAACGCCGGCGGCCCGGGCATGGTCTATTGCTTCCTGGGTCTGGGGCATTATGCCGTCATCCGCGGCCACCACTAAAACAACTATATCGGTGATGCTGGCTCCGCGCGAACGCATAGCGGTAAAGGCCTCATGGCCCGGAGTATCCAAAAAGGTAATCTCTCCGTGCGGCAGGACTACTCTGTACGCGCCGATATGCTGGGTAATACCGCCATGTTCGGATTCGGCGACTTTGGTCTTTCTTATAGCGTCTAATAACGAAGTTTTCCCGTGGTCAACGTGGCCCATGAAAGTAACTACCGGTGAACGCAGTTTTAAATCTTTTGCACCGTCTTTTATATTATGCACGCTTAGGGCCAACTCTTCTTCGCCGGGAGCTGGCTTGATCTTAAAACGGTACTTTTCGCAGATCTTAGCTACCACTGCTTCATCTAAAACCTGGTTTATACCGACCATGATCCGGGAGTCCATAAGGCTTTTAATAATAACCGACGGTTTTTCCTGCAACTTAATGGCCAGGTCCTTAAGGGTAATGGGCAGCTCCAGCTCTAATTCATTAAGTTCAATAACCGCTGCGGCAGGCGCGACTTTAATTTCAGGTTTAGCTTCAACGGGTTTAACCGGATGCACCGCGGGCTTAACAGGATGCACCGCAGGTTTAACCGGGTGCGCTACAGGCTTAACCGAAACTACCGGCTCTATTTTAGGGGTTACTTTAGGCTCTATTTTGTGAACAACAGGCGCGACAATAGCGCTCTTTTTAACTGGAAGGACTTTCTTAACTATTTTGGGTTTAACCGCGGCTGGGATTTTTTTAGCCGGCTTAACCAGCCTCTTCGCCGGTTTTACTACTTTCTTAACTTTAGGCTTAGCCTCTTTCTTGACTATCTTCTTCTCTTTTTTTGTCTTAACAACCATAATCGAGCACCCTCTTCCTGTTTAAATAAAACTATTTTTTACCCTTGGCCGCGGCCATTAATTTCTCGGCTTTTTTTTCACCGATCCCTTTTATCTTGGTCAAGCCTTCTATTTTTGCCGCGAGCAACTCGGCTACACTATTAATTCCCGCTTCTTTAAGGCTAGCTAAAGTTTTTTCTCCTATACCGGATAACTCTTCTAAAGAAATATCCGCCTTCTTCTTTTTCTTTTCTTTCTTGGCCTTCTTTTCCTCCGGCCCGCCGGATAACGCTTCAGCTGCTTCTTCTTTAGCGGTCTTCGCCTCTTCTTTAGCCGCAGCTCCGGCTGCCGTAGTCTTGGTCCGGATATCTAAATCCCAACCAATGAGCTTAGAGGCCAACCGCACATTCTGGCCGTGCTTACCTATAGCTAGCGACAACTGGTCATCATCAACGATGACTTCGGCTTTTTGATGTTCTTTATCCAGAGTGATCTGGGCGACTTTAGCCGGGGAAAGCGCGTTCTTTATATATTCGCGGATATCCTCGTTAAAACGCACGATATCAATTTTCTCTCCGTAAACTTCGTTCACGATGTTCCTTACGCGGTTACCCCGCATTCCGACGCAGGCTCCCACCGAATCAACTTTATCATTTTTGGAATAAACCGCTATTTTAGTGCGTTCCCCTGCCTGACGGGAGATGGCCTTGACCTCAACAATCCCTTCATAAATTTCAGGCACTTCCAGTTCAAATAGCTTCTTTACCAGGGCTGGGTGCGAACGCGAAAGAATGATCTGCGCGCCCTTGGCATCCTTTTTTACTTCCAATACGTAGGCCCGAACACGCTGGCCCTGCTTAAATTCCTCTTTAGGGGACTGCTCTCTTTTAAGCAATACGCCTTCAGCTTTGCCTAAAAGGTCAATAATAATGTTTCCTTTCTCAAAACGATAAACTGTGCCGCTGACGATCTCACCGACCCGGCCTTGAAATTCATTAAAGATAACGTCTTTTTCCGCTTCGCGCATCTTCTGGATTATCACCTGGCGCGCGGTAGAGGCGGCAATGCGGCCGAAATCAATGGAAGTTATCTCTTCGGCGTTTTTCCAGGCGCGGATCTTGCCGTTAGAGCGGTCGATCTCAATCTTCAGTTCCTCTTCGGGCTTAACATCAATCACGCGTTTGGCGGCGCTTAACATCGCGCTCTCCACCGCCTGAATTAAAATTTCTTTCTTGATCCCTTTTTCTCTTTCAATTTGTTCGATTATCGCTAACAATTCCTGACTCATTTTTAATCTCCGATCTTAAATTTCTTGTTTAGCTTTATTGATCTTAACCAAAGGCACTTCGATAAGGCCGTTTCCTGTATCAACAGATACTACTGTGCCATCAACCTTATGCACAACACCTTCCCACTCAAGCTTAGCCTTAATATAATCGTTTAAGAAAAATCTTACCCGCTTGTTTATTGAACGTTTGAAATCATTCTCCGTCTTTAAATCCCTGTCTAATCCCGGAGAAGACACTTCCAGAATAAACCTGTTCTCTAAAATATTCTTTTCATCCAGGATAGCGCCTAATTCGCGGTTTAGGCCGGCGCACTCATCCAGGGTTATCCCGCCGTTAAACTTATCCACCAGGACCCGCAAAAATAAATCCCGGCCTTCATATCTGTAGATAAGCTCAACAAAATCTAAATTCCGCTCTCTAAGAAAACCCTCTAAGAAAGCCTTAAAGTCGTTGATTAAAACTTCCCTATCCATTTACCAGCCTTACTATCTCTTTAAATACCTCATCAACAGGCTTAATTATTTTTTCTTTGGACGATCTAACCTTAAGTTCCAGTGTGCCGTCCTTAAGCGAATTCTTTCCGACGATCACCTGTAACGGAATACCCAAAAGGTCAGCGTCCTTAAATTTAACCCCGGCCCTCTCGTCCCGGTCATCCAGAAGCGTTTCTATCCCGGCTGATTTTAATTTCTGATAAACATTACCGGCTAAATCCATAATATTTTTATCCCCGGAGTCTAAAACTAAAATCATGGCTTTGTAAGGAGCTAACTCTGGAGGCCAGATAATACCGTCCGCGTCATTATTCTGCTCGATTACCGCTGAAATCAGCCGGGATACGCCTATTCCATAGCAACCCATGATTATCGGCTGCAGCTTTCCGCTTGCGTCCAGAAAATTCGCGCCTAAAGCCGCGCTGTATTTTGTCCCCAGTTTAAAGATGTGGCCGACCTCGATGGCGTTGACTTTTTCCGCGCCGACCGTAACTACATCCTCTCCGTCTTTGGCCGGGACCATAAATTCGTGCGAAACTTTACCGCCCATCACCCCAGGATCAGCTTCAGTAGTAATAATATTTAAGCCGCATCTTTTAAATATTCTTAAGTAGGCCGCGTGCATTGCCTGATAATTCTTATCTAAACCCGCCTCGTCTTGATCAAAACTATAGGCGTCTTTCATAATAAATTCGCACGAACGGATCAACCCGAAGCGCGGCCGCAGCTCATCGCGGAATTTAGTCTGGATCTGATATAAAACCAGCGGCAGCTGCTTGTAACTGGAAACGTGAGCCCTGACTAGATCCGTGATCACCTCTTCGTGCGTCGGGCCCAAACATATTTTTCTGCCCCGGCGGTCGGTAAATTTAATCATCACCTCGCCTAAATCCTTATCCCGGCCTGAACGCTGCCACAATTCTAACGGCTGTAACGCCGGTAACAATAATTCCGCCGCGTCGCAGGAATTCATCTCCTGGCGGATAATCTTCTTTAAATTCTGGAGCACCTTTAATCCCAAAGGAAGATAAGAATAGCTGCCAGCCATAAGCATACGCGCCAGGCCCGCGCGCAGCAATAGCTTATGCGCGACAGATTCCGCTTCTTGGGGGGATTCTTTTAAGGTCGGAATAAAAGTCTTTGACCAAAGCATCTTATTTAACGATCTCCTTTAATAAAACATCCACGCAATCAGCATAGGCTACTTTTTTTACGGGTTTGCCCTTCTTAAATAACAGGCCGGCGCTCTTTCCAAAGGCTACCCCGATATCCGCTTCTTTTGCTTCTCCCGGGCCGTTTACTACACAGCCCATTACAGCTATTCTTAAAGCCTTACGGGATTTTGGTCCCAAAGTCATTGCCGCTAACTTTTCTTCCAATTCTCTTACAATCTTGACTAAATCTACTGCGCAACGGCCGCAGGTCGGACAGCTTATTATGCTAGGCCCGAATTTGCGCAAGCCTAATGACTCTAAAATAACCTTGGCCGCATAAACTTCCCGAACCGGGATATCCGTCAGGGATACCCTTATTGTATCACCAATCCCGCCTAATAGCAAAGACCCTAAGGCGACGCTGGACTTGATCGCTCCGGCAAACGGAGAGCCTGTCGCGGTGACTCCCAGATGCAACGGATAATCGCAAAGCCCGGATAGTTTATTATAAGCGCTGACAGTATCCAAAACATTGGAAGCCTTTAAAGAAACAACAATATTATAAAATTTAAATCCTTCCACTATTCTTATATATTCCAGCGCGCTCTTAACTAATTTATCCGCCGCGCTCTTAGAGCGCAAATCCCTGACTGAACCGGAGTTTAATCCGATACGTAAAGGTATCTTAGCGGCTTTTAGGCCGGCTACTACCTCCCGGATCTCTTCTTTCTTATAAATATTCCCCGGATTAAGCCTTATTTTATCTACTCCGCTCTCTATCGCTTCCAGGGCCAGACGATAATCAAAATGAATATCCGCGACTAACGGTAGCTTAGCTTCTCGCTTAATTTTCTTCAAAGAGCGGGCATCCTGAATATCTTTAACGGCCAGCCGCACGATCTCACAGCCGGCATTTTCCAACTCGCGGATCTGCTTTAAAACCTTGTCAATATCAGCAGTCCGGCATTTAGTCATTGACTGTATGGCTACGGGGTTATTCCCGCCGATAAGCAGGTTCCCTATTTTTATTACTCGGGATTTTCTTCTTTTAATCTGCATATCTATTTTATCAGTTTGGCCAGCTTATCCCCGAAATTCCTGACTATATCATTGTAAGTCACAAAAATTACCAGAAACATAATAAAACTTAAGCCTATCTTATTAATGATATCATCAGCCTTAATGCTTAAGACCTTGCCTCTTATCTTCTCTAAAGCTAAAAGCGCGATATGCCCGCCATCCAGTATAGGCAAAGGCAAAAGATTAAAAACAGCTAAACTCAAACTTAAGACGGCCATTAAATGCAAGACGGCGATGATCCCCAGTTGAGCGGCTTTAGAAGTAATAAAAAATATCCCCAGCGGCCCGGTCATGGATTCGCGCATCGATAAACTTCCGGTAACCAGGCGGCCTAACGCCTTATAAGTCATAATGGTCAGGTTCCAGGTTTTATTTAAACCCAGGACGAATGATTCCCCAAAACCGTGCCTTACCTTGACTATCTCATCAAAAGGAGTGATGCCTAAAAGGCTTAGTTTATGTTTCTGGCCTGCCTGATCCTCTAAAACCTCTTCTTTAAGTTTGACCTTGACTGAGAGTTCCTTGCCGGCTCTAAGCAAAGAAACATTTACTGAAGCCGCTCCTTTTTTGGAATAAATCACCTTCTGCAGGTCTTCCCAATTCTCGGTCTTCTCTCCCTCTATGGAAGTGATCTTATCACCGACCATCAACCCCGCTTCTTTGGCCCCGAAATTATCGATTAAACCGCCGACTTTTGTGCTTAGCGTTGGGTACCCGACAAAGAAGATCATCCAAAAAAGCAAAATACTTAAAATATAATTAAGCAAAGGGCCGAAAAATATTATCCAAAAACGCTTTCCCGGAGCTTTAGAAAAATATTCGTCGGGTTTACCGCTATATTCCGCTAAATTATCTCCGGCCAGCTTGACAAATCCTCCTAAAGGGATCGCGCTTAGGCTATACTCCGTGCCGTTTTTCTTCTTGCGGAATAAGACTTTGCCAAAGCCCAGAGAAAATTGCTCAACGCGCACTCCCATTTTCTTGGCGATAATAAAATGCCCGAATTCATGGACCACGATTAAAACGCTTAAAATAAATAAAAATATAATTAAAGTAACCATAATTTAATTTAACCTCGCCATCACCTTACGCGCCTGAAGCCTGGCCCATTTATCCGCTTCCCAGATATCGCCTAATACGGGATTAGGCTTATTTCTATGCGCCCGCATGACCTTTTGCACAACTTCGGCTATATGCATAAATTTCAACTTCTCTTTTAAGAATTCCGCGACCGCTACTTCATTCGCGGCGTTTAAAACGCAGGGCAGCGTGCCTAATTCCCGGGCAGCCTCGTAGGCTAAATTTAAACAGGGAAATTTCAGGCAATCCGGTTTTTCAAAATGTAACCCGCCGACCTTACAGAAATCTATTCCGCCTAACGGGCTTCTTAGTCTCTCCGGGTAAGCCAGGGCATATTGAATAGGGATACGCATATCGGTAACGGATAACTGCGCGATTATTACTCCGTCAATAAATTCCACCATCGAGTGGACTAAGGCCTCCGGATGAACCAGCACTTTAATTTTAGAAACATCCACCCCGAATAAAAACATCGCCTCCAGCCACTCTAATCCCTTATTCATCAGGGTCGCCGAATCCACGCTTATCTTCTTACCCATCTTCCATCTGGGATGCGCCAGCACTTCCTTTAAACGGATTCTTTTTAAGGCTTGAGCGCTTAATTTACGTAAAGGCCCCCCGGAGGCCGTAAGATAAATATTTTTAAGGCTGCCTCTATCTTCATCCTTAAGGCACTGCCAGATTGCCGACTGCTCGCTATCAACAGGTATGATCCTGACCTTTTTTCTAGCGCTTAAGCGCGTAATCAGCGGGCCGGCCATAACCAAAGCTTCTTTATTGGCCAGGGCAATATCCTTGCCGCTATCTATGGCGCTTAAAAGCGGCGCCAGCGCGGGTGAGCCGCTTATGGCAAACATTACCTGGTCTATCCGCTTATCCCTGACTAACGCCTCCAGGCCCTCCAATCCGGTAAAGACCTTGACCCCGGGCTTGATCATCTTAGAAAGAGCCAGCGCCCGCGCCTTATCGTTCACACAAACACAAGCGGGAGCAAATTCTTTTATCTGCCTGGATAATTTATCTATATCCGCATTGGCGCTTAAGGCCGTGACCTTAAATTTATCGGGGAAATTACGGATGACCTTAAGCGTATTCTCTCCGACTGAACCGGTTGAGCCCAGTATCGCGATATTCTTCATCTAAGGACTACGCTCATATAGAAATAAAAAACAGGGGCGACAAAAAGCAGGCTGTCGATCTCATCCAGCACTCCGCCCATCCCGGGGAATATTTTCCCTGAATCTTTTACTTCGCAATCCCGTTTGATTAAAGACTCGGAGAGATCTCCTAACTGGCCCAATAAACCCATGCAGATACCTAAAACAATAAGATGCGCATACCCAAATCCTAAGAAAGGTTTGCAGATCAGAGCCGTAAGGATATTAAAAATCAACCCGCCGAAAAAACCTTCCACGGTCTTCTTCGGGCTAATGCGCGGCAGAAGCGGAGTCTTGCCGAAACGGCTTCCGATAAGATAGGCGCCTATATCGCCGGACTTGGTAATCAATAAGACTACGGCTAAAAGGCCCAAACCCCCTTCCAGATACCTTATCTTAATCAGGAAACTAAAAAACCAGGAGACATAAATTATGCCGAATATAGTGGTGGAGATATCCACTATGGCCCCGGTGTTACGCCGGCGCTTAAATTGCATAAGAATAAGGAATAACAGGGCCAAAAGAATAAACAGGAATTCCCAGCCTCGGGTGAGCTCAAAACGAAACATAATGGATAACGGGATGACCATCCCTAAGCCTATACCGAAATATTTATAAGCACTTATCCCTTTCTTATCCAGCATACTGAAAAATTCATAGAGCCCCCCGATAATAAAAAGGGTAACGACTAACCCGCAGAGCCAGTCAATAAATATCACGCCGATGATCATACTGATAAGCAAAATAGAAGTAATTATCCTTTTAGTCATCTTACAAACCTCCAAACCTTCTCTCTCTTGATTGATATTCTCTGACTGCTGCTCTTAAATCCTCGGCCCTGAAATCCGGCCAGAGTTTTTTGGGAAAATATAACTCGGCGTAAGAAAGCTGCCAGAGTAGAAAATTGCTTAGGCGTAATTCTCCGCTGGAACGTATAAGCAGGTCCGGGTCAGGCAAATCATAAGTATAAAGGTAACGGCTAAACATTTTTTCATCCAGGGCATTTATATCCGCCTTAGAACGCGTTACATCTGCGGCAAACGACTTGGCCGCGTCTACTATCTCTTGGCGGGAGCCGTAATTTAAGGCCAGCACAACGGTAAGGCCGGTATTATCCTTGGTTTTTTGCTCTGCCTCTTTTATATTTTTCTGGATAGCTGCAGGCAAGGGCGCGGCCCGGCCGATGACCCGAAAACGGATATTCTTTTTGTGCATATCCGCTATTTCCGAGCCTAAGAAATTATTCAAGTAGCGCATTAAAACACTGATCTCTCTTTGGGGCCTGGACCAGTTCTCGGAAGAAAAAGCAAAAAAAGTTAAAATCTTAATGCCTGACTCTGCCGCTTCTTTAACGATCTCCCTGACTCTTTTTATTCCCTCCCGATGCCCCGCAGTGCGCGAAAGAAAGCGGGCTTTTGCCCAGCGGCCATTGCCGTCCATAATAATAGCTACGTGCTTAGGTATACTATTTTTATCTATCACTGGTGTGCTTTATAATCTATCCCGGGGAAAATATTATCTTTGTATTCTATATCTGCCAGCCAATCCTGGTCTATAGAATTGGATTTGATCTCTTCATAAAGCCGGTTAAACCTTAAAATGTGGTCTTTGGTCCGCCGCAGCGCGTATTCCGTATGGGTGCCGGTCCCCAGTATAAACGCCCAATCCGAGCTCTGGGCTAATAATAATTCGCGTAACGCCTGATTCAGCGCCCTTTTAGTCAAACCGTTCACTTGCGGATAATTCTTCGCTAATTCCGTCATCTTTTCCGCGGCGACATGCAAATGCCGGTAGATCCAGTCATTTGTCCCCTGCAGCCACATCTCGCTATAACCCTTCCATCCCCAGCTGGACATTGACGGAGTAATCACCTGATTGCGCGGATTTTCACTTAAGTATTCCGACGGCGTGGTCAGGCGAATCTCATCCTGGTCAAAAACTATTTTTCGGATTAAAAACTCGATCCACATTGGTCCTTCATACCACCAGTGGCCGAATAATTCCGCGTCATACGGCGAAATAATAAGAGGTTTCTTCTGCATAAAATCATACAGGTACTCCACCTGTTTCTGCCGATTAAACATAAAGTTTCCGGCTTGCTGGGCCGCTTTATCGTGGGCCCGCTGCGGGTGATAAGCTTCTTTATGGTTACCTGAACCTGTAATGCGGAAATATTTTATCCCGGTATTAATCCTCACCCCATCCGGATGGATATAGGGCTTAATGTATTCATATTCCAGGTCAAAACCTATGTCCCGGTAAAACTCGCGGTAATTATAATCGCCGGGATAGCCTTCTATTGATGACCAGACCTGTTTTGAGGATTCCAGGTCCCTGGCAAAACAGGCGACGCCCGTCCCCTTACAATACACCGGAGCGAATACCCCGTATTTTGGCCGGGGCGTTCCATGTAAAACTCCGTGAGCATCCGAGAAAAAATAGCGTAAGCCCGCTTCTTTTAATATTTCATCCTGGCCCGGATAATATCCGCACTCCGGAAGCCAGATGCCGCGGGGTTTTCTTCCAAAGACACTCTCGTAATGGCTGACCGCGACCTTGACCTGGGCCCGGACTGACTCCTTATGGATATCCATCAGCGGGAAATACCCGTGGGTTGCCCCGCAGGTGATGATCTCTAAATTTCCCAGATCCTGAAAATTCTTAAAAGCGCTGACTAAATTCCGGTTGTACCTTAAAAATGTATCCCTGGCCTTGGAAAACTCGGATAGATACATTAAGGCCAGGTTATGAAATTCAGGCTGCCAGCGGGTCCGCTCTATTTCTTTACGGGCCAATTCAATAAGTTTATTTATATGGTTGAGGTATCTCCCTTGAAGCAAAGCGTCGCTTAACATTGAGATCAATGTCGGGCTTAAGGTCATGGTAATGCGGAAATTCACCTTATCCTGGACCAGCCTTTCAAAGACCATGATCAGCGGCACATAGGTCTCGGTAATGGCTTCATAGAGCCAGTCTTCTTCCAGGAAGTTTTCATGTTCAGGGTGGCGCACATACGGAAGATGGCCGTGTAAAACTAACGCAAGGTATCCTTTAGGCATTATTTGGTTTCCCTCGTGACAATCGGTGTTATAACCCGGTTTTCCAGCTTATCCGCGGATACCGCTTTAACCGGAATAACCTGTTTTCCGTCGGGAAGGGCATAACGTAAAGTAAATGTCCCGTCCGGGCGTAAATTTATGGGTTTAGCCTGAACAGTGACTTGCGCGTCCGGTTCAGTCGCTCCGTAAACGATCAATTCGCAATCAACCTTAAGCCAAAAACCTTTTTGCTGCGGCTTTTTTACCGGACTGGCCATAGAAGCCATTCCGGGAGAGCTGATAATCCTCTGTCTCCAGGCCTTGCCCACGGGAGAACTTTTCCCCTGGCCAAAACCCATTCCGTAAAGCCGGGCGAACATATCGTCAGGGATTATCCATTCTTCATCAGTGATCCAGGACGGCCCGTCTAAAGGCGTCTGCACTACATTAGAGCGCAATATGGTGATAAACCTTCCGTCGGATAAGATCAAACCTAAATCCACGCACCAGGATCTTCCGGGGTTGGCCGCGTCAATATACCAGTTATTGGCAAACTCATGTATCTGGATATCAAAGAAACGATTGGCGTTAGAGCCGTTGAAAATAATATTGGTTACATCATAAACCCGCAGGATCCGCCTGGCTTTATAGAATTCGTCTTTAAGTTCGGATTTTAATCTCTCGACGGTAGAATTATTGACCTCCCAATAAGTATACAGCCACCAGGGGTCGCGCACCATGAGGGCCATTTTATCCACCCCGTATTGAGAAGGTAACTCCTGAGGAAAAGTCCTGGCCATGCGCCGGGGGGCCTCGGGATGCGAAAACTTCGCTGTGCCGACGGCTATCTCCTGAGCATACAAGGCTTCTTTCTTAAGTTCAATTTTAGGGCTAGCTTTAACCCGGGATACCTTTACCCGTTTACTCTTTCTGGTTTTTCTGACTTTCGCCATGGCTACCTCCTTAGTCCCTGTTAATAAAAAAGGGGAGATTATCCCCTTTTTTTTAAGAACTTATGACTGTTCTTTTTACCCCCTTATTTCATTTCTTAGCCTTTTTATTAGTCGCCAATGCCTTTTTTAGTTCTTCCTCTAAGGCTTCATTAAGCTTAGTCACTTTCTGTAAATCTTCTTTGAGGCTTTTATCTATCAGTTGCTCCTGAGTTAATGCTTTTTTAGTAACTTGATGCGCAGCAACTTCATCATCCAGTTCTTTCTGTATGCCTTTGAGCTTCTCTGAAGAGATTGCGTTATCCTGAGCAGTCCTGCTCATCTTCTCTTCAGTCTCCATCCTCTGCAGCATCTCCTTCTTACGCAGAGAATCCTGTTTATAAACATTAACACAGGAAGCTATATTAAAAATAAAAAGAACCAGGGTTACTGCGGCTAAGATTATTAAGACTCTATTCTTATCCATAACTTGGCCTCTTTTCCCCGCTAAATCCGCTTAACTATTTAAGGTTTTCTTTTGGCTCCATAAGCCCGGATTCTTCTACTTGAGCCTTGCCTTCTTTAACCTTGGTCACTTTAGGCTGAATAACAATTTCAACTCTGCGGTTTAGCTTACGGCCTTCTCTTGTCTCGTTGGTATCAACCGGCCGATACTCGCCGAAACCAATAGCGGAAAGGCGCTCCGGGGATACCCCTTTATCATTAACTAAAAAGTGCAGCACGCTCAAAGAGCGGGCAGTGGATAGCTCCCAATTGGATTTCCATCCTGAATGCTTGATCGGAACATTATCAGTATAGCCCTCTATGCCGATATTAAAATTGGCCATATTGTCTTTTAAAACAGTAGCCACCTTATCCAGGAGCGGATAAGCCTCCTGCCTGATTTTAGCCTTACCGGAATCAAAAAGCAGGTCTCCGACTACGGTGATAACCAGGCCTTTCTCCATCATCTGCAACTTGACCTGTTTATCGTTAATCTCCTGGCCCAGCCTGTCTTCCAGAAGTTTTTTAGCCTGCGCTAGATCATCTAACTGTTGAGAAAGCTCCTCGATCTTTTGTTTATCCGAACTCCTGCCGCTCTGAAAGATAAAAGTACAACCTGCCAACGCCAAACCCAGAAGAACGATTAAACCGGCCTGCCATATTTTTTTCATATCTCACCTCTCCTTGCCCAGAAGGGCACACCCGCGCAATTCCTTATAGCGCGGGGTGTTACTCATTTATTAGAAACTAACTATAACACAAGCCCAAATCCTAGTCAAGGAAAATAGTATCCTCTCTGGCTGAGCCAACTGAAATCATTGAAATCTTAGTATTTAACATATCGCCAAGCCTGGCCAGATACGCTTTGGCGTTGGGTTGTAACTCTCGGAAGCTCCTGGGCTTAGTAAAAGCCTTGGGCCATCCGGCTAAAGTTTTATACACCGGCTTAAGATTGCTTAAGACCTCGAAATCATGGGGAAACTCGCGCAAGAGCTTACCTTTATATTTATAGGCCACGCAGATCTTGACCTCTTTTAAACCATCAAGTATATCCATCTTCATTATGGCTAATTCCGATATGCCATTAAGCATCACCGCTTCCTTGACCATGATACTGTCAAACCACCCGCATCTTCTTGGCCGGCCGGTGGTCGCGCCGAACTCTCTTCCCCTTTCGCGCATAAACTTGCCGAAAGAAGGATTAAACTCCGTCGGAAAAGGCCCTTCGCCTACTCTTGTGGTATAGGCCTTGGCTACTCCGATAACTTTATTAATTTTGGCCGGAGATACACCGCTGCCTACGCAAGCGCCACCGGAGGTAGCTGAAGAAGAGGTGACAAAAGGATAGGTCCCGAAATCAATATCCAAAAATGTCCCCTGCGCCCCTTCAAAAAGAATATCCTTATTTGCGTCAATAGCTTTATTTAACAAAAGGGCGGTATTAGAGATATACGGAGCGAATAATTTCCCGTAATTCAAGTATTCCTTATAAATGGAATTAAAATCAAACCCTCTATGTTGGTATACTTTCTTAAAAATTTCATTCTTTTCTTTCAGGTTATCTTTTAACTTAGCGCTTAAGATTTTAGGGTTAAGCAGGTCCACCATTCTGATCCCGCAGCGAATAATTTTATCCGCGTAACAGGGGCCGATGCCTCTTCCGGTAGTCCCGATTTTATTTTTCCTTTTTGTCTCCCGCAGCTGGTCTAAGATCTTATGGTAGGGAAGTATCACATGGGCTAACGCAGAGATCTTCAGGCGGCCGCCAATATCAATCCCCGCCTTTTTAATTTCTTTTATTTCCTGTAAAAGGACAAACGGGTCAACGACTACACCATTACCTATTACGCAGACCTTAGCCTTATGTAAGATCCCCGAAGGCATAAGGTGGAAGATATATTCTTTATCCCCTACGACTACGGTATGCCCGGCGTTATTCCCGCCCTGATAGCGCACAATATAATCTACTTTGGCGGATAAGATATCGATTATCTTGCCTTTGCCTTCGTCTCCCCACTGCGCTCCCACTAAAACTAAATTCATATTTTTCCTTTTTTAATTACGGAGTCATGGTAAATATTTTTCGGGCAATATCCGGATATTTAGCCACAAATTTCAGCTCTTCATCCACCAAAGGCTTTTGATTATGCACATTGGCATAGCGGACTAATTCCAAAACCTTGGCTGCTTCGGCATCGTCTTTAAAAACAAGTTCCAATTTATCCGAGACGTTTCTAAAGCCCTTGATCCCGGAATATTCTCCGGCGGTGATCTTGCGCCCGGTATCAATGATCTCCGGCTCACCCCGGCCTAACTCCTCGTAATCATAAAGTTCATAATTACGTCTGTCTTTAAGCGCGCCATCGGCATGTATTCCGGATTCATGGGCAAAGGCGTTAGAGCCTACGCCCGGTTGGTTTATCGGGATAGGGACCCCGAAGGCGTAAGAGGCGTATTTACAAATCTTCCAGGCCACCTTAAGGTCCACCTTTTCATCAAGAGAATAATCTTTCATGTCGTTGCCGTATTTTATGGCCAAAATCACGGAAACCAAGTCCGCGTTCCCCGCGCGCTCGCCCATCCCATTCACGCAGGTATTGATATAGGCGTCGCTTCCGGAGTCATTTGCCGCTTTTGCCCCGGCTATTGAATTCGCCACGACTAACCCTAAGTCATTATGACAGTGGACCTCAATGGGCATATTCACCGCTTTAGCCAATAGCTTTATTCTTTCATAGATTGAAAATGTGGTATCACAGCCTAACGTATCACAATAACGGATTCTGCTGGCTCCGGCAACTTTCGCTGCTTGCGCAAATTCAATCAGGTAATCTATATTTGTCCGGGAGGCGTCTTCGGCGTTTGTCCCCACGGACTCAGCTCCTAAATGCAACGCCTCCTTGACTGCTTCCACCATCTCTTTGATTACCGATTGATGGTCCAGTTTGCCTTTAAATTTATGAATGATCATCTGGTCCGAAGTTGATATGGAAAGATTTACGTGTTTTAAGTGCGGAACAAGTTTAAAAGCGGCCTTAACATCATCCCGCGTAGCCCGTAGCCAGCCGCCCAGCCTTATCGGAGAAAGCGCGCCTAACTTTACCAGTTCAAGGTTAGCGTTTAAGTAATTTGTTTCATGGCGGGTAAGCGGGAAACCGAACTCCGACTGGAATACACCCATCTCATTAAGATACATATTAATCATGGTCTTCTGCAGCTTAGAAAGGCAGATCCGCGATGTCTGCACGCCGTCCCGGTTAGTTACGTCAATCAGATAAATCTTAGGTTTAGCCATAATCAACTCCTTAAACAAGCGCTGCCTCTGGTGTTAGCGCTTGTTTACTCCGCGCTATGCGCGGAGCTTATTGTTATTTTTTAATTATCTTCTTCAATTCCTTTTTTGACGGCGCGCCTTTAGAAGAAAAGATACTCTGGTTATCCAAAAGATACGCCGGACCGAACATAATTTTAAGGTCCTGACCTAACTTAGAATTTTCCTTTAATAACGCTTTGCCTTCATCATTCCTTGCGCAAGATTTTATCTTATTTAAGTCCATTTTGACGGCGCAATCCTCCCACCAGGAACTCTCAATATTGCTCGCCCTACAGGTAATATAGCCCCAGAAATTATCGGGGTAATATTTCTGCACGCACACTGCGCGCAAATCTTCCTCCACTTCGGCTTTTCCCCGCAAGGCCTCAATTTTATCGTTGTTGACAATGGTCAAGAAATGCAGCGCCGGATTAAATTCCTGGATTACTTTTAAAACCTCGGCGCTCTCTTTTCCAAACAAGCTTATGAATAAATCTAACTTTCCTTTGATCTCAGCGCGCTTAAGAAAGTAAGCAACTCCGCTGACCTGCGGATCTAACATATAATAATCGCCTTTATCCGTCAGGCTGGCTTTCAGGTTCTTAAAATTCTTTTCTTTATCTATTTCTTTGCCCAAAAGATATACAGGCAGTCCCGCTACAGGCGTATTTAAACCCTCCAGGATCTTAGTTGCTTTTGTATCCGCATAATATACATAGGAGGTTTCCAGGCCCGGAAATTCCTTCTTAAGAAAATTAACTACCGGCTTAGGATTACAGGTCAGGCAATCTTTTACGGTGATCACGGTAAGATTTATCTTAGCTGCTTCACTGAATAAGCAACTGGCCGAAGCCTCGCCGGCATCCTGGCAGGTTCCGATCAAGCCTTCTTTTTTACAATCGCCATCCGCGAAACAACGCGGAAGTATTTTAAGGAGACCGGGGTCATCAACCAGTTTATCCGCAACCCGTATTTCTTCCACGCTGACATTACCGATTTTACTTCCCTTGATATTTAAAACAGCTTTACCCAGGCGGCGAGCCTGCCTGGCCGGCCTTAAAATAATAGTATTGCCGGACCGGATAAACGCTTCCACCCCTGGACGGTTATAGCCGTCGATAACCACGGATATCCCCGGAACCTCTTTGATTATCTTTAAGTCCTCATCTTCTCCTAAATTACTTAAAAGGATGATCAGGGTTACGCCTTTTTTCTGCAGCTCCCGCACGGATGCTGCCAGAGAAGCCCTGGATTCCAGGAATTTTAGGTCCCCGGACTTTTGTTTCGCCAGAGGATTAGTCAGGCCGATAATCCCGGTCTTCAAGCCGGCTACTTCCCTGATAATATAGGGGACAGTTTTAGCAAATTTTAAATTAGAAGAAACAAAATTCAATTTTACCTTAGCTATATTTTCCTCAAAAAAACCTTTTCCAAAATTAAACTCATCCTGGCTAACCGCCAGGGCGTCATATCGCATCAATTCCATAGCCCGCAGGTTAAGACCAGCCCTAAGCATATCCAATTGTGTATTCTGCGTATATTGATCCGCTAACCCTCCGCTAAAGAAACTTCCTGAATCTAAAAGCAGCGAGTCAGGATATTGTTTCCTTAACTGCTGGATCAAAGTCGCGCGGCGGGCTACTCCTCCGTCCGGCTCCACAGGACAGGAACAGGGATAGAGCATAGCGTGAGTCTCGCCGGTATAAATAAGGGTTATCTGCTTATCTTTAGCGTAAGCGCAAACTACCGCCGCTGAAAATAAACTGCAGGCCATTGCCGCTAAAATCAGCAAAATCACCTTCTTCATACTTTAATACCTTTTACAGTTAAAATGTTCTCCAACTTTTTGATCTTTTCGGCCAACTCAACCGATACCGGGCTATCCACATTTAAAACACTGATGGCCTTGCCTCCTGGCTTATCCCGGCCAAAAGTCATAGCGGCGATATTTACGCTGTTTTTGCCTAAAACTGTGCCCAGGTTTCCGATGAGGCCCGGCTTATCCCAATTTTCAATATAGATCATTTCTCCGACCGGATAAAGCTCCACATAATATTCGTCTATTTTGACGATTCTGGCCTGTTTATTCCCGGAAAGAGTCCCCCAGATTACCCTGGTCTCTTTGTCTGTTTTTAACGCCAGCTTGATAAGATTAACAAACTCTTCCTCCTTGGAAGACTTGGCCTCTTTAATTTTTATCCCTCTCTCCTTGGCCAAAGAAACCGCGTTGATGAAATTTACGGTCTCTTTTAATATCGGAGAAAGCAAGCCCTTAGAGAGAGACATAGTAAGCGGGCTTAAGTCATAGGTGGCGATCTCTCCGCTATAGCTTATATCCAGCTCCTGGAACCTTCCTGCAACCAGTTGAGCCGCGAATACTCCCATTTTTTCAGCCAAAATAATATAAGGATTAAGCATCTTGCAAGCTTCCGCCTCTAAGCAAGGATAATTTGCGGCATTGCGTATTCCTTTGCCTAAAAGCGCGTCGCGCACAATTTCAGCCACTTCAATCGCCACATTGACCTGCGCCTCTTCTGTAGAAGCCCCCAGATGCGGGGTAACAATCACATTATCCAGTTTTAAAAGTTCAGAATCAACGCTAATCGGTTCTTTTTCAAAAACATCTAAAGCCGCGCCGGCGACCTTTCCTTCTTTTATAGCCTCCGCCAACGCCACTTCATCCACAATCCCGCCTCTGGCGCAATTAATGACCCGCACTCCTTTTTTCATTATGGCAAACTGCTTAGTTGATATCATATGCCTGGTCTCTTCGGTCAAAGGGGTGTGCACCGTAATATAATCGGACTGCTCAAATAACTCTTTTAATTCCACTACCTCAATACCCAAAGATTCGGCGATCTCCCGGGATAAAAACGGATCATACGCTTTAACCCGCATGCCAAAAGACAAGGCCCTCTTGGCTACTTCTTTGCCTATTCTGCCAAAACCGACTACCCCTAAGACCTTGCCGTAAAGCTCGACACCCATAAACTTTGCCCGTTTCCATTCGCCTTTCTTGGTCGAGGCGCTGGCCTGGGGGATATTTCTGGAAAGGGAAAGAATCATACTGACTGCGTGCTCGGCGGTAGAAATAGTATTGCCGGCGGGAGTATTCATAACAATGATGCCTTTTTGCGTAGCGGCATCCAGATCCACATTATCCAGGCCAACCCCGGCGCGGCCGATTATTTTTAATTTATCGGCAGCCTCAATGATATCCCGGGTGACCTTGGTGGCGCTCCTTACCAAAAGAGCCTCATAATTCTTAATTACTCCTTTTAGCTCCTCGGGTTTTAAATCTGTTTTCACGTCAACCTGAAATTCTTTAACTTCTTTGAGGATTTTTAATCCCTCTTCGGATAACTGGTCGCTGACTAAAATCTTAATCATTGTTGGCTCCTTAATTTATTTCAAAAATATTTCTTCGGCCGCCTTAACCCCTGTACCCATCTGGAATTTATACCCCATCTGGGTGAGGACTTTTTCCAAACAGGAAATACCTGTGATTATATCAAACTCCTCAATAAAACCCATATGCGCGAACCTGAAGATCTTGCCTTTTAATTCCTCCTGGCCGCCGGCTATAGTGACGCCGTAAGTATCGCGCATGGTTTTAACCAGTTTTTCTCCGTCAACTCCAGCCGGGACCTTGACTGCGGTAACCACATCCGACCCGTCAAGCGGAGCAAATAATTCCAAGCCCAAAGCCTTAACCGCTGCCCGGGTCGCTTCCGCTAATTTTCTATGCCTGGCAAAAACTACCTCCAGGCCGTCCTGCTTAATTATCTTAAGCGCTTCATTCAGGGCAACGACTAAAGTAATGGCCGGAGTAAACGGGGTATCGATCTTATCAAAGGCTTTTTTAACTTTCTTTAAATCAAAATAGTAACGCGGGCTTTTAGAATTCTCGATTAACTTGGCTGCCTTAGGGCTTAAGGAGAGAAAACCTAAACCCGGGGGAAGCATGAGCCCTTTTTGCGAACCGCTGACCACAATATCGCAGGACCAGTCATCTGTCTTTAAATCAATCGCGCCCAAGCCGCTGATAGCGTCAACCACTAATACCGCTTGCGTATCTTTTATCAGACGGCCGCAGGAAGCAATATCGCTGACTACGCCGGTAGAAGTTTCGCAAAGGGTGGTAAATACCGCTTTTATTTTAGGGTTAGCCTTTAATCTTTTTTCTAATTCCACCGGCTTAACCGCTTGACCCCATTCCACATCCAGGACTTCAGTATTTATCCCGTAGCTTTTACAAATTTCCGTCCATCTCTCGCCGAATTTACCAGCCTGGACGACCAGAGCCGTATCTTGAGGAGATAAAATATTGACTACTGCCGCCTCCATCGCGCCGGTCCCTGAAGAAGTCAAAATAAAAACATCGTTCTTAGTCTGAAATACATACTTCAGTCCTTCGCTAGCCTCTTTTAACATTGCCTGGAACTGCGGGGTGCGGTGGTGGATAATGGGACGGGCCATCGCCGCGCGAACCTCAGGCGGAAGAGGTGTCGGCCCCGGGGTCAATAAGTAATTCTTACGCATCTTTCTTGTCCTCCTTGAATAATTAAACTATTTTAGTTTTGTTAATCCTATTTTTTCTTTGCCTGTGGTAAAATTACTTCATCCACCAAGCCATAGGTCTTAGCCTCTTCGGCTGACATAAAATAATCCCGGTCCGTGTCCTTTTTTACCTTTTCAATCGATTGGCCGGTATGCTGCGCGATTATTTCGTTGATCCTATCGCGCATTTTTAAGATTTCCTGCGCGTGGCGCGATATATCCTCGGCCTGGCCCTGCACACCGCCCCAGGGTTGATGGATCATGATCCTGGAATTCGGCAAGGCCTGGCGTTTCCCTTTTGTTCCCGCGCACAAAAGCAACGCGCCCATGCTGGAGGCCTGGCCCACGCAATAAGTAGCTATATCGCATTTTACAAACTGCATAGTATCATAAATCGCCAAACCCGAAGTAACCGAGCCGCCGGGAGAATTAATGTAAACGTTTATATCTTTTCCGACATCTTCCATCTGCAGGAATAATATCTGGGCGATGATCAGGTTAGCCACATAGTCATCTATGGGTGTGCCGATAAAAACTATGCGGTCCTTAAGCAAGCGGGAATAAATATCATAAGCCCGCTCATAACCTTTAGCCGTCTGCTCAATTACCATGGGCACTAATGTCTGGTTCTTAATGCTCATATCCACCTCCGTGTTATGATCCTGCGTTATCCGATGTTCCATTTGGCTTCCCTCATTAAAAATTCCATTACTTTGCGCGGCATATGGTCATCCAGCGCGATATTCTCTTTTTTGGCTATGGCGCTTAAAACCAGATAAATCTTGACCTGCTTAGCCGCCTCGCCCTCTAACTCCTCGCGCATCTTTTTATCCTGTTCTTCTATTTTTTCACGGGCTACCCCTTTTAAAGCTAAATCGATCTTGGCCTGCCGCAGCATTTCTTCTAATTGCCGCTTGACTAAAGATTGCGGTAATTTAAAATCCAGGCCCTTGACCAGGTTCTCAATTATCCCGCTCTCCGCCTTTTGCCGCTCGGCATTTTCTTTCTGAATAAAGATCTGTTTATCTAAAACTTTCTCTAACTCGGCTAAATTCGGATAACCTAAAGAGCGGGCCAGGCCGTCATCCACTTTATCAATTTTACGCGATTCTTTCAAAGAATCAATCGCCCGCTTTACTTCGTCGCTGCTGACACTTACGCTTGTATAATCTATTTTGATTCCTTGATAATCCTTAACATTGACCTCGGGGCTCACTTCAACTTTAGCTTTAAAAGAAAGCGACTCGCGCTCCAATTTCACTTCGGATATCTCAGGCAATTCAATGACATCCAGCCCTTCTTTATTGATGGCCTCGTTGTAAATATCCGGAACCAACTCTTTTAATACCTGTTCATGGGCAGCGCCAGAGTAATTCTTCTCCACTATATCCCGCGGGGCGTGGCCCGGACGAAAACCGGGAATCTTGGCTTCCTGGGTAAGACGCTTAAAGACATCTTCAAATTTATTTTTTACCACTTCCCCGCTTACTTCCACATTAAGTTCTCTTATATTAGAATCAACCTTCTTTACTTCTGTTTTCATCTCTTCCTTTCCTTACATCCTGAATTTCTCGCCCAGATAAATTGAACGGGCCTGCGCGTTGTTAATAAGTTCGTTAGCTGTACCTGAAATAAGGATCTTGCCTTCGGCGATCAAATAGGCCCTGTCGGTTATGGAAAGCGTTTCTCTTACATTATGGTCGGTAAGCAGAATGCCTAAACCCTTATCCCTTAATTCTTTGATGATCTCCTGCGCCTCATTAACCACAATCGGGTCGATCCCGGAAAACGGCTCATCCAGGAGTATAAACGAAGGATTGGTAACCAGAGCCCGGGTGATCTCTAAGCGCCTGCGCTCGCCTCCGGATAAAGTAAAAGCCTTGGACTTGGCCAGGTGCGCTATATTTAATTCATCCAGGAGACTCTTTAATCGGCGCTTTCTTTCCGACCTGCTTATCGCCAGAGTCTCTAAGATCGCCAGGATATTTTCCTCCACCGTAAGTTTACGGAATATGGAGGGTTCCTGGGACAAATAACCTATCCCGAAATGCGCCCGCTCATGGATTGACAGATTAGTTATATCATAATTATCAAAAACGATTTTACCGCGGTTAGGAGGGATAATACCGACCACCATATAAAAGGTAGTGGTCTTTCCCGCGCCATTAGGCCCCAGGAGCCCGACGATCTCTCCGCGTTTGACCAGAAGATCGACACCTTTGACTACTTCTCTTCCGCCGTAGGCTTTACTTAAGCCTTTAATTTCCAAAAGATGCATCAGTCAGGTCCTTTGTAGAATAGAAAACCAGTTTAGGTTTTCCGCTTAAAATTATTTTTTTATCTAAAGCCGAATAGACCGCCTCATCGCTATAAGAGGTATTCTCTCCGCGCACGATGCGCACATTTCCCCGGGCAACGATTTTATCGATTTTATTATTGCCCATAAGCCCGGCGGTGTTATCCTCTTTAACCTTGGGGCTATCTTTTCCTGAACTAAAATAGAGCACCATTGTATCGCTGTAAATCACTGAATCCGACTTTTCCACCTTAACGTTCTTATTAAAAGTAGCGATATTTTTTTCATAATCTACCGTCAATGACCCGTCGCAGGTTACCGTGATCTTTTCTTTTACCGCCAAATCTCCGGTTTTGGCCAAAGAGGCATCCGCCTGGTTGATATCCACTTTCACATCTTTATTTAAGGCTACTTTCTTAAGGCTTGGCTCGCCCCTGGCTCCGGTGCCGGAAATATTTATATTATCCTTGGCGATATTTACTTTATCTTCGGTTGCTACCAGCTGCTTATTTCTATCCCAATCCATTGAGTCAGTGGTAAGCTTGGCGCCCTTGGAGGTAGTAATCACGACATCTTTCTCCAAGTGGACTAAACCGTTTTTTTTATTAAAATTACCGGTCTTGGCGGTAAGGTTTACGTCTTCCTCTTTACCGTATAAATTTCCGTCTACGTCTTTTAACTTAACCTCATCCGTAAATATATCGGCTGACTTACCGGCAATATCCCAGCTCTTTTTTCCTTTTTCGCCGTAACCGGAAAGGGAAAAATCCGCGATTTGCTGGTCGGATTCTTGATCAGTTGTCGTAGAGCCAAACGCGGGGGCAAAGCATAAAAAAGACGCTGCACAAACTATTAAAGCTTCATTAAGCCTCATAAAATCTGACTAGTTCTTCCCATTTACCCTGCGCCTTAAGTATTAACTCGGCAACTTCCCTCACCGCGCCGCGGCCGCCGTGCTTTATAGTAATATAATCGGCAGCCTGTTTGATCTCCGGGCAGGCGTTAAAAACCGCTATAGGCAGCCCCACGACTTTCATCAGCCCTAAATCCACCAGGTCGTCTCCCACAAAACAAACTTCATCTTTAGTGACCTTATATTTCTTTAAAATTTTATCCAGTATGGCGCTTTTAGGAAAGATATCCGCGAATACTTCGGTTATGCGCATGTCGCGCGCCCGCGGCTGAATGGTTCCGGAACTTTTAGCGGTAACGATAATGGTCTTGATCCCGGCTCTATTTAAAACATAGACTCCCAAGCCGTCGTGGACATCAAAAAATTTTGAATCCCTGCCCTTGGAATCATAAATGATCCTGCCGTCAGTCAAAACGCCGTCCACATCCAGCAGCAAGACCTTGATTTTCCTGGCGCGTTCTTTTAATTCTTCCTTAAACGTAGCACTGGGCATCTTTAGACTAATCCCGCCTTAAGCAGGTCCTGAACATCTAAAAGTCCCACCGGACGCTTAAATTTATCCACTACCGGTAATTCATCAACTCTTTTTTCCTGCAATATGCGCATAGCCTCGGCTGCCAGCATATCCTGATAAACAACCGTCGGATTCTTAGTCATTACCTCGCTGATCTTGCGTAACGGCAGGTCCTTATCCGTTTCCAGGTGGCGCCTGAGGTCGCCGTCAGTAAATATCCCTTTTAATTTACCGGTCTTGTCTACTACTGTAGCCGAACCGGCGCGGGCCTGAGTAATCTTTAAGAGGACTTTGGCGACTCTTTCTTCTTCTTTGACAATAGGATTGGCGTGGCCCGAACGCATAATATCTTCTACCTTTAAAAGCAAACGCCTCCCTAAAGCTCCTCCGGGATGAAAAAAAGCAAAATCTTTTTCCTTAAAACCCTTTAATTCTAATAAACATACGGCCAAGGCATCGGCCATAGCCAGGGCGGCTGTGGTGGAAGCCGTAGGAGCCAAGCCTAAAGGACAGGCTTCTTTTTTTACGGATACGTCTAAGACTATATCGCTATATTTTGCCAAAACAGATTTCGCGTTTCCGGTCAGGGCAATTACTTTACAGCCTATCTTCTTTAATAAAGGCAGCAGTTGCTTCATCTCTTGCGTTGAGCCGCTGTTAGAGAGTATGATCACCACATCATCCGCAGTCACCTTGCCTAAATCTCCATGGATCGCCTCGGCAGTATGCAAAAATAAACTTGGTGTCCCGGTTGAGGCCAGGGTCGCGGAAAATTTCTGGGCGATGATCCCGGTTTTACCCATACCGCTGATTATGGCCCGGCCTTTTGTCCTGAAGATTAAATTAACGGCGTCTTTAAAATTGTTATTGACCCGCGACTTTAACCCTTGGATAGCCCTGGCTTCAATATCCAAGACCTCTCTTGCCCTTTTTACTATATTTATCCTCATAGCGCTTCCTCTATTTTCTTAACTTGCTTGAGAAGTTTCTCCAAATCCTTTAAATTAATCATGTTCAGCCCGTCGCAGGGAGCATTCTGCGGGTCAGGATGCGTTTCTAGAAATAAACCGTCGCAGCCAAAAGCTACAGCTGCCCTGGAGAGCCCTTCCACAAACTGACGTTCTCCTCCGGAAGAATTTCCTCTACCCCCGGGGATTTGGATGCTGTGGGTCGCGTCATAAATCACCGGATAGCCGAATTCCCGCATAACCTGCAGGGCCCGGAAATCCGAAACCAGGTTATTATAACCAAAACTTACTCCCCGTTCGGTAATAAGGATTTTTTTATTCCCCGTAGACTCGACTTTTTTTATAATCGGCAGGATATCCCAAGGCGCTAAGAACTGGCCTTTTTTGATATTCACAACTTTGCCGGTGCGGGCGGCGGCCAGCACAATATCCGTCTGGCGGCATAAAAATGCGGGTATCTGGATAATATCCAAGACCTTGGCTGCCTCGGCCATATCCTTTACGCAATGCACATCGCTTAATATGGGGACCTTGATCTTCTGTTTAACTTTATTTAAAATCTCTAATCCCTTTTTTATCCCCGGCCCGCGATATGAATCCACCGACATGCGGTTAGCCTTATCAAAACTGGATTTAAATATATAAGGTATGCCGAGCTTCGCGGTAATATCTTTGATTTTAGCGGCGGTCTCAAGGCAAAGCGATTGAGACTCGATTACACAAGGACCGGCGATAAGTACCAACGGATTTTTGTTTCCTATTTTAATATTTCTGACCATGATCTGAGACATTATATTCTATCCTTTTCTTAAAATATCTTTGACCTTTTCCAAATCTTCCGGGATATCCACCCCTATAGTATCAAAGTTAGTTTCAATGACCTTGATGCGAAAACCCCCTTCTAATACCCTCAGTTGCTCCAGGCGTTCGGTCTTCTCTAAATTGGAAACCGGAAGGTTCTTGTAAGTAAAAAGAAAATCTTTGGTGTAGGCGTAAAGGCCGATATGCCTGAAGTAAACCGGATGCTCAATTTCAGCGTTAAGTGCTAAGTGCGGAATAGCGGCGCGCGAGAAATAAAGCGCGAAATTGTTCTTATCCACTACTACCTTGACTACGTTTGGGTCGTTAATTAAATGCGCATCCTCTATTCTTTTCATAAGCGTAGCCATATTTATATCTTTATTATCTAAAAGCGCGGCGGCCACACTATCAATCATACTGGGATGGATTAAAGGCTCATCCCCCTGGATATTCACTATTATTTTTACGTCTAGAGGATTGACTACTTCACTGATCCTGTCTGTCCCGCAGTCATGGGATTGAGAGGTCAGCACAACCTTGGCCCCAAACTCACGAGCGGCATTAGCTACCGTTTCATGATCGCAGGCAATAATTACGTCATCCAGCAACCTGGCCTGTTTTGCCCTCTCGTAAACATGCTGCAGCATGGGCTTACCGAGGATATCCGCCAAAACTTTTCCTTCAAATCTGGTAGAAGAATAACGTGCCGGTATAACTCCGATTACATCCATTAGCCTAACCTTTCCAATAGTTCGTCCCGGGTAGCCGTGGCTGTCCCAATCTTGCCCACAACAATACCCGCGGCGTAATTAGCAATATGCGCGGCTTCTAACTTGCTTGCTCCAGAACATAACCCCAGAGTAAAAGTTGAAATCACCGTATCCCCGGCTCCGGATACATCAAAGACTTCCTGGGCTACGGTGGGAATATGCGTTATTTTTTTTCCTTTCTGGAACAATTTCATCCCCTGTTCGCCTAGAGTGACCAATAGCGAGTCCAGCCCTAAATATTCCAAAATCTGGCTTCCGGCGGCGTCAATATCCTTATCGGTAAATAGTTTATCGCTATCCAACTTCAATTTATTCTTATTATCCCGGATTTTTAAATTCCTCACCGCGTTCTCTAGTTCCTTACGGTTAGGAGTAATAGAAGTGACCTGGCGATAGTATTGAAAATGGTCCTCTTTCGGATCGACTGTCACGATCTTCTTATGCGCCTGAGCCAGTAAGATCACGCCTTCCAATAGCTGCGCGTTAATCACGCCCTTTCCATAATCTTCAATGATTATAGCGTCAAAATCCTTAATATTGCTTTTGATGAAGTTAAAGATTTTACGCGTTACAGCTTGAGGCAACGGTTCAATGTGTTCCCAGTCCACCCTGACCACCTGCTGATGCCCAGCGACTATCCGGGTTTTGACTGTTGTATATCTATTCGGCTCTACGAATATACCTTGGGTATTTATTTTATTCTTCTTCAACTGCCCAAGGAGCATGGCGGCATTCGCGTCGCTTCCGATAACCCCGGCCAAATATACATCCGCCTCATATGAACGTATATTGTTGGCCACATTCGCCGCCCCTCCAGGCACATGCGTGCGCTTATTTGCCCAGACTACCGGAACAGGCGCCTCAGGCGAAATCCTCTCCACCTTTCCCCAGATATATTCATCCAGGATAAGATCGCCGATAACCAATATCTTAGGTCTATTCAGCCTGTGGATTATATCTTTTAAATTTTTCATAGATTCTCAATGACTGCCTGGGCTAAAAGCGGCAGCATTATTTCATGATGCCCGATTATATAATAGCCTTTACCTCTGGAGCCCGTCGGCCGCGTGACTACGTTCTGCGCTGCGCGATATTGGTAAATCATATCAAAATTAGCCGTAGTAAAGCCTTTAACATTATTGCCTAAATTGCGGGCTAAATTCAGGGCCTTTAAGAATACCTCCGGCAGCATTACCGCTGAACCAAAATTTAAAACCACGCCCCCGTTATTTAAGGCGCGGATATTTTCAGCCAAGGTGTAAAAATCCGCTTGCGACCCCCTGCCGGTTAAACCGGCGTCAAACGAAGGATGCTGGTGGATTATATCTGTCCCGATACCGACAAAAACGCAAACCGGGACTTTGTATTTATGGGCATTAAACAACAGGCTTAGATTTTTATAGCGTAGTTTAGAATCAGCAATTTTGCGAGCAACGGAATTCCCTAATCCCAGACCGGCCTCAACGCCCTCAGCTACCGCGCAATTTATAAACTCGGCGGTCTCTTTACCCATCCCGAATTTGCCGGTTTTAAGATTGGCGGCCACATCTTCGGAGGTCTTGCCCTGAAAAGCGATCTCAAAATCATGGATTATGCCTGCGCCGTTTAAGGCTATACAGGTAATAACCTTATTTTTAATTAACTCAATTACTACCGGATTAAGCCCGCATTTAATAACATGCGCGCCGGCCATAAATATGACTGCTTTTCCCTTTTTACGGGCGCTGACCAGGTCTTTAACCAGGCAACGTAAATCCTTTGCCTTTAAGATATTAGGCAAAGAAGCATAAAAGGCCCGAAAGCCCTTATTTTTAGCCGGTGCCTGGGCAAAATCCGCGGAATTCACCTTGCTCAAGCGCGCCTTAACCGAATATGTCTTAACCTTGTTTATATTTATCATAATGAACTAATAATTTTAGCACAATCCAGCGCTAAATCAACTAGATATTTAACTCCAGCAGACCTTGTAACCTCTAGCGTCTGGCCTTGTCTTGTTTCCCGCAGGGACACTGGCTTACTGGAATTCACATGCCCTGCTTAGAAACAAGCCAAGCCATACGCTGTGATACATTACGATATTTTGCCGGAGGGTATTGTTCAGCGCACAATTAGAAAATTTTCGGCAAAAGAGTGCGAGGAATTACGACGAACGGAGGAATTCCTTTCTAGCGTAAGTCCTTCCGGGAGTGAGTCGTAAACCGAAGCACTCGGCGAAAATTTTCGTGCGCGGACAATACCCGCAGGCGAAATAGAGTTAATTTAAAATCGCATCCGCAGCAGCTACAACGTCTTCAACGGTAATCGCCTTAAGACAGGCGAATTCTTTTTTACAATTATGCGCCAGGCACTCAATACAGCCGGATTCCTTATGTAAAACTTTATCTTTTTTACCCAGCGGCCCCCAGCGCTTGGGGCTTAGGCCTGCCTGTTTTCTTCCGAATATAGAAATCACCGGCGTGCCCACGGCTGAGGCAATATGCACCGGCCCGGAATCATTGGAAATAAACAACCTGCATCTTTTTAATAAACTCGCTAATTGCGTTACGGAAGTCTTACCGGCCAGGTTTATCGGCGAAGAGCGCATATGTTTAACTAAATTATCGGCGAGCGTAAGGTCTTTGGGCCCGGCGACGACTAAGACTTTAAACCCGTATTTCTGCGCAAGCTTTCCAGCGACCTCGGCAAAACGTTGCGCCGGCCAGATCTTAGAAGGACAGCTTGCCGCAGGATGAATAGCCAACAATTTATCCGTATCGCTTATCCCCTCTTGCGCAAAGAGCTCTCCGACCCATTCCTCGGATTCCTTCTTTATAGGCATGAATAAATTTTTATCCCGCGCTTCAATCCCCAGATACCTTAATAAATCTAAATTGTATTCTAATTCGTGTTTTTCGCCGAACTGTTTAGTATGTTTGACTCTGTCCGTAAGCAGAAATCCCAATTTCCGGTCATAACCGACTCTTTTAGGTATGCCGCTAAGAAAAGTTATCAGGTGCACGCGGTTAGTCGGATGTAAGATCAAACTTAAGTCAAATCTGTTTTTCTTTAATTCCTGTATAAATTTAGCTGAACGTAACCAACCCTTGTGTTCTAGTTCCTTATCTAAAATAACCACCTTATCCAGATAAGGATTACCTTCAACAATATCTTTGGCGTATCTAGAGACCATCATGGCGATATAGGCGCTGGGGTACTTATCTCTTAAGGCCTTGATCACCGGAGTAGATAAAAGCACATCGCCGATCCTATCTGTGCGCACGATAAGGATACGTTTAAAATCATCCTCTTTCCTGATTATTCTTTCCTGGTTACTGGCGATCAATACAGCCTTAACCGCCCTGAACACATCGTCCACTTTGACCAAAGATAGGCATTCTAAAGTCCCGGATCCGCAGAGCGCCTTAGAGCAGGGCCGGCAATATATATCCTTTTTTACTACCAAAGAACCTTCTGACCAGGGAGCGTATTTTTCATCATCAGTTATCCCGAATATAGCTACGACCGGAATATCCATATAACTGGCAATATGTAAAGACGCGCTGTCATTACTGATTAAAAGGCTAGCTCTTTTTAATAGAAGGGCCAACTCATTCAAGGTAGTCTTTCCGCTTAAATCTAATATTGGAATTTTAGCGTGTTCCGCTATATACCGGTTTACCTGCGCGTCTTCTTTGTCTCCCGCCAAAATTATCCTTACAGGGAATTCCTGGGCCAGTTTTGAAATTAACCCCCCAAATTTTTCTTTATCCCAACGCTTGGTGTGGCTACGGGCTCCGGGGGCAATAACGATCAATTTATCGTTTTCTTTTATATTATTTTCTTGGAATAACCCAGCGACCCTCTTTTTATCCTCGGGGCTAAAATAAATTGACTTATCCGCGGTGTTGAGTTTAGCGCTTTTAAGAAATTTCCGGATTTTATACAGGTGCCTATCTTTCATATGCCTTAGGCGCTTAGGAATTTTCAAGAATGGCGAGGTTTTACATTTTGCTTTAAGCAGCGCGCCAAAAAGGCTATTGCGTAAATCTACTACAAGATCAAACTTTTCTTTCCTTAAAATACTAAATAACTGCAGCTTCTCCCGAAGCTTCAGGCGCTTATTGAAAGGAATAAATTTACTTATATAAGGATTGCCTGCAAATATCCCGCTGGCCCTAACTCCTGCGATTACCGTGATTTGCGCGCCGCTAAAATTATCGCGTAAAGCATCCAGCGCCGGAAGGGTCAGGATAACATCGCCGATATTACTTAAAGTAATGAAAAGGATTTTAGGCGCCATATTATTTTTTTATTTCCTTGAGCACATCATTCGGGGTAATGGCCTTCATGCAGCGGTTGTCTTTACAATTGACCTGGTAACAGGAAATTTTACAACCGACGTCTTTACGCAGGATGATTACGTTTTTTAACGGGTAGGGCCCGGTTACTTCCGGAGAGGTCGGGCCAAAAAGCGCGATTATTTTCTTGGCCCCCACGCTATTGGCGATGTGCAGCGGCCCGGTATCGGCAGTAATGAAGAGGCTGACGATTTTGCTCAAGGCCCCCAGCTGTTTTATATTAAATACCCCGCAAGCTATTATAGGCTTATGGATCATTTTATCCTGGATATGCGTAGCTAACGCTAAATCATTGGTTGAGCCGGAAATAATCACCTTGGCCCCGAAATCTTCTATCAGTTTATCCGCCAATTGCGCCCAATAATCTTTTGGCCAGCGTTTAGGCAGCCAGTTTCCTCCGGGGTTTATGATCACCATAAAATCTTTTTCGGCAACCGAATGCTTCTTTAAGAAAGCTTTGGCGAATTCTAAATCTTCGTCGCTCACGAAGAATTCCGTATATCTGTCTTCTATCCTTAAGCCGGACTTTTCAATAATATCCAGGTAATAATCTATACGATGCAGCGAATCTCTTTTCGGCGGGATGATCTTCTTGGTCAGCAGAAAAGCTCTTTTCTTGGTATAATGGCCTATCCTTTCGGGTATGCCGCTTAAGCGGCAGATCAAAGCCCGGCTAAACGACCTGTGTAACAGGAAAGCCACATCAAATTTTTTGGCCTTAAGGGTGCGCACGAAATCCAGCACCTTAAAAATACCCTTATGCCTGTCTTTTTCATCAAAGATGATTATCTCATCCAGATGGGGATTGCCTTTTAAAACCGGATAGCAGCGGCTGGGGATAATACAGGCTATAAAACTCTGCGGGAAATTACGCCGCACATTCCTGATCAGGGCGGTAGAAAATAACACATCCCCCAGCCAGTTAACATTAAAAATAAGTATTCTCTTGTATTCCTGTTTCATTATTTCTTCCGGTTTTCCCTTATAAGATTATAATAGCCGCTGGTTTCTATCCAGAATATAAACAAATTAGCGCAATTTTGCGAGATCCTTAAGCGTTTAAGAGCGAAGACATCATCATCGGGAATCTCTTTACCCGGGTTAGTCGCCACCGCGATTTTATAACCGCTATCAATGACTATCTGCCTTATCTCTTTATTGAATCTTCCTGCCGGATAACAGAAAGCATCTACCTTCCTGCCTAATTTAATCTCCAATACCTTTTTGGAATCCTGGATCTCCCTTCTGATATCCTCCCGCGAAGTTAAATCAATCAGATAGGGGTGCCTAAAGGTATGGCTGCCGATGGTAACCAAACCCGATGCCTGCATAGCGTATATATCATCCCAAGAGACCATATCGCCCTCAGGCCGGCCTACTTCATCAATAATAATAAACAGGGTCGCCGGGAATCCGTATTTCTTTAGTATAGGAAAGGCATAGGTATAATTATCTTTGTAACCGTCGTCAAAAGTTAAAACTATTGTATTAGCCGGGGCCTTCTTTTTATTCTTAATAATATCAGCGGCTTTTTCCAGGGTGATAACATTGTAATTATGTTTTTTTAAGAAACGCATCTGCCTGGCAAAGGCCTGCGGGGTTATTACCAGGCGGTTATCTTTTTGAGCGTTAGGATTGATTGAATGGTACATCGCGATAGGAATAACATATTTAGGCTGGATAAAATTAACAAAAGAGAATATTAAAACGCTTACAAAAACAACAGCAATGATTAATCTTTTGCGCTTAAACAATTTAAGTACTCCTTTTCGGTTTCTAGAACCATCTTTTCTTGAGAAAAGTTATTTTGGATAAAATCCTGAGCCTCTTTTCCCAATTCCAGCCTCTTAGCCGGATCATTTAACAAAGTTAAAATTGCCTGCGCTAAAGCAGGGCTATCAGCAGGCTCAACCAACAATCCGTTGCGGCCGTCCTGGATTAAAGTTTTAATGCCCCCGACATTTGAGCCGATGACGGCCTTACCCGCAGCCATCGCCTCCATAAGGGCAAGGCCCAATCCTTCCTGGAGCGAAGGCATGACAAAAATATCCGCGACCGCTAAGGCGTCGGTGGTATCCGGGATCTCCGGGACAAAAAATACGCTTTTCTTGATCCCCAGATTATCAGTTAACCCGCTTAAATCTTTCTGGGTCTTACCGGTACCCATAATAAGAAGGCTGGAGTCCGGATATTCCCTTAAAACTATTTTCATCGCCTCGATGAGATATTTATGGCCTTTTACATCCGAAAGCCTGGCGATAATTCCTATAACCGCTCCCGTATTTAACCCGAATTTCTTTTTTATTTCCGCTTTCGGCTTAGAGGTTACCTTTTTAAACCGGTCAATATCTATCCCGTTATTGACCACGGCAATAACTTCTACGAGAAGCTTAAAATCATCGATCAGATGCTCCTTTACCTGCTGGCTTATGGCAATGATCCCATCTCCCCAACAGGGAAAAATCCTGCGCAAAAATCTTCGCTTAAAAAAACCGTGGCAGGTAAAAATGTGCTTTACGCCGGTAAACTTCTTTAACCAGCAGCCTAAAACCTGGGTGGTCCGGCTATGCGAATGTATAATATCGATCTTCTTTTCTCTTATTATAGCGGATAATTTAAATAAACTAAAAATTATCTTCGGGCTGATCTCTTTTTTAGTTTTTAGGGGAACGGGGATACTTATTATCCCGGCTTCCCTAAATTTAGAGCTAAGTTCTCCGCCGGAAGAAGCGATATATATATTATGCCCTTTTTTCTTTAACCCGCAAGCAAGAGTAAATACGTAGCTGGTTATGCCTCCGACATTAAGATGGTTGGTTATAAATAGGATATTCATATTACTTAAGTAATTTATCTATCGCTGCCAGCACTTCTTCAACCGTAATCAGATCCATGCATTTCTTATGCCTGCATTTAGGCTTATAGCAGGGGCTGCAAGGCAAGTCCCTTTTAATGATTAGGTAATCCTTGGCCGGAGGCATATGCCTGGCCGGGTCAGTCGGACCAAAGAAGGCGATTACCGGGGTATTTACAGCCGCCGCGATATGTAACGGCGAAGAGTCCGCTGAAATATACAGGGAACAGCGCCGAATAAGACAACTCAACTGATTAACGGTAGTCTTGCCGCAGGCATTGATGATTTTAGTATTCTTCACCATCGAAACTAAGGCATTGGCGCTAGACGCGTCCAGTTCTGTTCCGGTAATCACTACGCGTATATTTCTTACCCCCAGCTCATCGCATAACCGGGCGATGCGGGCTGTGGGCCAGCACTTAGTAAGCCATTTTTTGCTGGCGTTAATATTTATTCCGATGATTTTCTGGTCAGCGCTTAACCACTCCCCGCTCAGCAAGTTTTCAATGTATTCCGCGTCATCCTTGCTTGGCCACATCTCCAAACGATTATCCCGTAAATCTATCCCCAGCATTTTAAGCATCCGGAATTGATGGGTCACCGGGTCAATAGCGGGTTTCTCGTCTTTGATCCGGTAATTAAGGAGAAAACTGAATTTCTTATTAGCGTAGCCGTAACGCTGGACACTTAAAGAAAGAAAAGAAAGCAGGTGGCTTGAGCGGTTATTCTGCATATCAATGACCAGATCAAAATTCTTTTTTCTTAAAACCCGGGCCACGCCAAGCAAACCCCTTAGACCCTTATCTTTATTCTTAAGGTCGACGACCAAGAGTTCGTCGACATAAGGGCACCTCAGCAATACATCCTTAGATTCTTCTCCGACTAAGAAACTGATTTTATGGTGTGGAAATTTCTCTCTTATCGCCCTTAAAGACGGTGTGGCTAAAATCACGTCTCCCAGCGAACTTAACTTGATGATTAAAAGTTTAAAATTAGTCAGGGCGTCTTTATAGACATTCAACGTATTATTCACCATTAACTCAACATTATATTTTTCTTTGACCTTCACATACGCTGCCTCGGCCAGGCTGCGCGCCAGACTGGGGTCCTTAAATATTTTAATAACCGCTTCGGCCATACTCTGGGGATCGCTGGGTGGAACCATCAACCCGGTGCGGCCATCTTCAATAATATCCACTACCCCTCCGACTTCGGTAGCGACTACCGGCACCCCGGCGGCCTGCGCCTCTATGATCACTCTTCCAAACGCTTCATGAGTCGTAGTCGCCAGAACAACCAGGTCCAAATTGGATAATATCTCCGGGATATTCCTTTGCGTGCCTAAAAACTCGGTACAATGATTAAGCCCCAGCCTCCTGACTAAAACCTGTATCTGCTCTTTATAAGCCTGGCGGGAACTCGGCGCGTCGCCGACTATCCAGATTTTTATTGACGGCACTACCCTGGCCACCTTAGCCATGGCTTTAATAAAAAACAGGTGGCCCTTAAGCGGAGTGATCCTGCCGATAATGCCGATATTAAATTCTTTTCCCCGTTTTTTATCGGGACTGGAATATTTAAATCTTTCCAAATCCACGCTGCGCGGAATGAGCCTTATACGCTCGTGGGGAACAGCGAAATCTTCAATCATGTGCCGGGCGATTACGTTGCTTAAAACAATCACCCGTTTTGCCCAACCCATCACATAACTGAATAAATGTTTTTTGTAATAACCGTGGCAGGTAGTAATAAATACGGTTTTCGTCGAGCGGCAGGCAAAAAAAGCGATCCAGGCAGGCACCCGCGATCGGGCGTGCACAATATCTATCTCTTCTTTCTTGATGATTTCAACCAGTAAAGGAATAGTTTTGATCATAGAAAGAAGATTCTTTTTATGCACGGGGAGTTGATAATGTAGACCGCCTAAGGCCTCTAGGTCCTTGACCAGCGAGCCGCCGGCAGAGACCACAACCGCCTTATGCCCTAAACGGACTAAATACTTGGCCAGATCCAGCGTCCCTGTTTCCACGCCGCCGACATTAAGTTCAGGTAATATCTGGAGTATTTTCATAGAATTTTACCCACCGCTTCGCTGATTAAAGAGTTATCTTTTAAGATATTGACAGCGGGGTTAGTGCGCCATATATCTTCTATTCTTGCGCTCAATTCCTTAACCTCGCTTAAATAGATATGATTATTGCCGGCTAAGTTCCTAAGAAAATAGCGGTGTTTAGCGCTTAAACCCCCGGCTTTAAAAACAACTACAAATTTAGCGCTATTGGCTGCCTCCGAGACCATGGATATACTTTCCGGAGAACTAACGACTACCTTGCTTAAACCTAATATTCCGCCTACGGCTTCCGGAATGTTTTTTTCGTTGGCGATAAGCATAAGTTTACAACGTTTAAAACCGCCAAATTCCTGTTTTAATAACTGGGCGACCTTTGCGGAAGTCCGCCGCGATGTAGTCAAGAGAATATCGGCGTTAATTTTATCCGCCGCGCGTTTAACCTCGCTTATGACTCCCCGCATAATATCATTATCCAGGGTAAATTTCTTGCTATCCCCCCCGATTAATAACCCGATATAATCCGAACGCGGATTTAAATTACAGGAGCGGATTAATTTAGCGCCTTCTTCTTCCAGGTATTGCGGGCTCACCAGGTTAGGCGCCCCCATAGTCACCACTATGTTTTTTTTCTTTTTGGGCTTATCATGCCCGGGCATAATGACCAGGTCAAATTTCTTGGCGCTTAAAAATTGGGGCCGCATGATCTGAACGGATTTGCTCAAGTTTTCCCGTGAAATTATAAAATTAATAGCGCTTAAGCCCGAACCGCAGGAAATAACAATATCCGGCCTAAACGAGCTAAGCGTTTTATAGGCGTTTGTATCAATAAATTTTCTTAAGCATCCCAGGCATCCCTGACAGTTATATTTACCTGATAAAAGACTGCTTAAACTTAAAGCCGTTTTTAAAAATTTATTTTTAAACTTTACCTCGGTTATTTCCAGCCCTACCTTTATCCCTTTATTCTTCAATCTTTCGCTGATTATATGAGCGACAGCCTCTGACTGGCGCAGGTGCCCGGTCTTGCCATCGCTTAATATCAACAGGCTGCGCTGGTCGGAATATTTCCAGATCTTATAGGTCCAAAGGTATTCTTTGGGATATCCCCGGATATATTCTTCAAATACCCGGACGGCTCTCCTTAAATTATCTTTTACATCCTTCTCTAAATCCCCGCTTCTGCTTAATTCTATCTCCTTACCCACTAAAACTTTTATCTTTGGTCCGCTCTTTCTGGTAAAATATACCGGGACAACGCTGGAACCGTATTTTAAGGCTAACTTGATCCCTCCGGTAGACATAGAAGCGGTACGGCTAAAAAATTCCACTAAATCCCCTCCTTTACCTCCTTGATCAAGGGTTATCCCGACCGTAGCGTTATTTTTGAGCGCGTCAATTAATTGCTTTAGTCCACCTTCTTTGGTGATTATCGAGCAGCCTTTTTGGCGACGGTAATTATTCAGTAGTTCATTCAAACGGGGGAAACTCTGTCCCTTTACAAAAAGATAGAATGGAAAACCCAGGTTGGCGCAGATAATATTAGAAAGCTCCCAACTACCTGCGTGAACGGCAAGAAGTATAACGCCCTTGCCTTTTTTTAAGCCCGCGTAAATATTTTCTAATCCCTCTATCTCTATATATTTTTTCATGTAGGCCTGGCCTACTTTAGGGATTAAAAATATCTCAATCAGGCTCTGGCCAAATGACTCATAAAATTCTTTCGTGATTTTAGCGATAGCTTTTGGAGAAAGCTTACTGCCAAAAGCCGCCTTAATATTGGCATAGCTCCTGGCCCTATGCTTAAAATCAAAATAGTAAAAATAATCCCCCAGCAGCCGGCCTAAGAAAAGGCTGGCCTTAACCGGGATAAACCTAAGAATGGCTCCCAGTACCTTAAATAGAATACAGGCCAAGTAATCTAGTAACGAGCTGTTCTTCATTTTTGGTGATTTTTAAGGCGATGCGTAAAACTAATACCGGATACCCCTTAAATATCTTTAGCTTACCTTCAGATAATCTGGCAGCGTCTTTTTCGGTGGTAATGATCACCGGAAGTTTCTTTTCCCGGCATCTGGAAATGATCCCAGACAAATCTTCCGGGCTATAATTATAGTGGTCCGCGAATCTTAGATCCAGGCCTACCTTGATCCCTAAACCGCTGATCAATTTGGTAAACGAATACGGGTCGCCGATACCGGAAAATAAGCCAGCGCTTTTGTCTTTAAGCTGGCTTAAACTCAATAATTTATCCGGGTTATTGATTTCATAAAACCCGGCTGCTTCATGGACTGACTCTATGACCGGAATAGCCGCGTTAATTTTATTTAGACAACTTTTAATATTTTCTAAATCGTTGGTCAGGTTGGTCTTGGTCAGAACAAAGAGATCCGCGGCCTTAAGCGCAGAAAGCGGCTCGCGCAATATTCCCCGCGGCAGCATATGCCGGTTGCCGAATCCCTGGGGAGCGCTAACAGCTACTATCTCTAAATCTTTAATTATGCGCCATTGCTGCATACCGTCATCCAGAATAACCGTGTCGGCGCCATACTCCTGGACCGCTCTTCTAGCGGCCCTGACCCTGTCTTTATCCACAATGACCGGGATATCCTCAAGGTTCTTAAGCAGCATAGCCGGCTCATCGCCAAGAGAATCTTTGAGTTTCTTATATCCCCGGCTTAAAACCGCGACCTTATGGCCTTTGGCTTTAAGGAAGCGGGCGACAAACTCTACCAGCGAAGTCTTGCCTGTGCCGCCAACAGTAATATTACCGATACTGATGACTTTACAATTTAGTTTAAGCGGCCTGAATGAATAAAACAAGATCAGCCCTCTTATTATAGCGCCATAGACAAAAGAGAGTAAAAGCAGGGGAATTTTTAACAATAGAGCCAGGGGCCCCTGATACCTATCGGTTGCCAGATTATAAAGGTGCTCTTTCATATTAGTTTATTATAATAGCACAGCCAAAATCAAGAAGCAATAGCTTTATCAGGCAAAAAAGCCTATAAAGGACAAAGAGATAGGAGAAATTACGCCTTAATCAAGCTGGGGATTTCCTGCAATTTATTTATAATAAGGTCGGCCTTCTTTAGGTATTCTTTAGGCAGGCTGGTAGTAATCGCGACGCAAGACATGCCTGCTCTTTTAGCGGATTCTATACCCAGGGGCGCGTTTTCTATTACCAGGCAGGAACTCGGGCTTAGGCCAAAAAGGCCGGCGGCCCTTAAATACGGCTCAGGATCAGGCTTACCTTTCTTTACCTGGTCTCCGGATACAATGACTTTAAATAAAGAGATAATCTTAAGGGGCAGGATTAAATCTACCTCATTTTTAGGGGTACCGGTAACTAAGCCTAAGGCATAACCTTGCCCTTTGAGCGACGCTAAAAGCTTCTCTGCCCCGCTAAAGACAAAACGCTGGAAAAGTTTCTTAAATATCTTCTGGCGCTGGATAAATACCTCTCTTAAAAGCTTAAGGCTGGGCTTTATACCTGACCGAATAAATAAATCCTTAAGCGTATCGTTCCACTTCTCGCCTTCTTTAGAATAAACGTCAAAACAACTCACCCGCACGCCATAGGGCCTGAGGGCCTCATACCAGGCCAGAAAATGATACGGCATAGAATCAATGATCACGCCATCCATATCAAAAATTATCGCTTTAGGTTTGCTTTTCAGTTTGGGCATTTTTTATCTATTCCGGCGAGATTAAGGAAAGGTTACGCTCAATAAATTCCACCAGTTCCTGTTGCGTATTTAACGGCAGGTTGACGAATTCTATTCCCATACCGGGATAAGAATGCGGCTGGACCTGTTTATCCGGTATCCAGACTACCTTGGCTTCCAGTTCCAGCTCTTTAGACTTAGGAGGAAGCTTGACTTTAAGAATCACTTCATCCCCCAGCCTGAACTTATCGCAACCAAATATAAAAGCGCCTACGCCGCTTAAATTCAAAAGATCCAGTTTTAAACATATCGGGGGCCGCTCATGCTTGGATTTCAATTCTACTTTTATATCGATCGGCAGGCGTTTAAAACGGCGGCGCAGCTGCATCTTTTTTATATCTTCAATGATCTTATCTTCTTTAAAGCTGTTCAGGGCCTGCTCTTCGCTGGCGTACATTTCAATCACCCGGTCTAATCCGGCGATGCAAAAAATATTCTTGATCGCTACCGGCACATTACAGAATTTCATCCTCCCCTGGTTATTCACTATCTCCTTGTAGGCGATAACAATCACGGATGTGCCCATATAATCAATGAAGTCCACCTCTTCCAGATTACAGAGAATATCTTTATACCCGTCATGGACGCACTGGCCGACCACTTCCACTAAATTGGCCGAATCCACATCAATACGCTCGGAGAGATCCAAAACAATGACGCCGTTAATCTGCCTGATTTTAATTTCCATCGGCTAACCCTATAAATTTAATCGCTTCCATATTTCTTAAGGTCGCCCCCTGATTTCTGGCGATCACTGCCTTGGCGTTAGCCGCCAGTTGAGGAGCCCGGGAACCGCTTTTTAATATTTCTTCCAGGGCCAAAGCCAGATCCGCTTCGGTCTTGACCATTATCGCGGCATTATTCTTCAGGAACATCCCGGATATATCCCGGAAATTAAACATGTGTGGCCCGAAAATTACCGGCTTGCCAAAATTAGCCGGCTCCAGGATATTGTGCCCGCCTCTTTTAATCAGACTTCCGCCTACGAATACGATGTCCGCGGCCGAATAGAAATTAACCAACTCTCCAACGGTATCCAGAATAAAAACAGGATTATCTTTAGAGCTGATATTAACCGAGTTTAACCTGGAAATCTCCAAACCCTTGAACCCATAAGCAGCTGTTATTTTTAAGAGGTCCCCTGCTCTTTGCGGATGCCTGGGCGCGATTAAAAGCTTAAGGCCAGGGAATTTATTCAAAAGCCCCGCATAGACCCTTAAAATTATCTCTTCCTCACCCGGGTGGGTTGAACCGGCGATCAATAATTTATCGCTAAAACTTAAACCCAGCTTTTCCCTGTATCCCCGCGCCGGAGCCAGGCCCAACTGGTCAAATTTCATATTTCCGGTCACTTTTACTTTATCCGGAATAGCCCCCAACCGCCTCAGCCTATCCGCGTCTAATTCTGTCTGGCTGCAAAATAAATTTATTTTATTCAAGATAGGTTTGATTAAAAACCTGACCGCCAAATATCCCTTAAAAGAGGCGTCGGATATCCGGGCGTTTACAGTGACAATGGGTATATTTTTTTTATGCAGATAAGTTATCAGGTTCGGCCAGATTTCAGTTTCAGCGATAATAAAAATGCCCGGATTGATCCTGTTGATCACCTTTCTGACTATAAAACTAAAATCCAAAGGCAGATAAGTAACCAAGTCCCCATCTTTAGCTATAGTCTTAGCGATTTTATTCCCGGCGGGAGTAACCGTAGAGATAACGAATTTCTTATCCGGATAGCTCTTACGCAACTCTTCACTCAATCCGCGGATAGATATGGCCTCGCCTAAACTTACGGCGTGGATCCAAATCGGCCTAGCTAATGATAGATCCTTAAAGGGCGCTCCTAAACGCGCTAAAAACCCGCGATGGAATTTACCTTTAAACAAATACGCCGGCAGGCAAACCAAAGTAAATACCAGAAAGATTAAATTATACAATATGAACATATTTTTCTTCAGGCATGCGGATGGGCCTTATCGTAAACGCTCTTTAGCCTATCGGTTGTTAAATGCGTGTAAATCTGCGTAGAGGATAGGTTCGCGTGCCCCAATAGTTCTTGCACCGTACGCAAATCCGCTCCCCTGTTCAATAAGTGCGTGGCAAAAGAATGCCGGAAGGTATGGGGAGAGACTCCCCGGGCGATGCCGGCGCCCTTTAAATACTTCTCCACTATATTGCGCACGCCCCGGGTACTAATCCGTTTATTGTTCTTGTTCAAAAATAAAGCGGTACTTTGCTTTTTTCTTTTATCCAGATACTTTCTGATGGCGTTTAAAGCCGCGTCGCCTATGGGCACGACCCTTTCTTTTTTTCCTTTTCCAAAAGCCTTAACTACGCCGGATATAAAATCTACATCCTCAATACTTAAAGAGACCAGCTCCGATATCCTTAAGCCGCTGGAATAAAAAGTTTCCAGTATCGCCCGGTCGCGTAAACCAAATTCATCCTTTTCATTTTTGGCAAAAGCGGACTCGATCAATCTTGCTACTTCTTCTTCGGTCATAAAAGAAGGCAGATGCTTATCCAGCTTGGGGCTAGAGAGCATAAGAATAGGATTGGTTTTAATATACCCTTCACGGCTAAGGAACCTAAAAAAACTGCGTAGCGCGGATAAGTGCCGGCCGACGGTCCTGTTCCCTAAGCTTTTCTCTTTTAACACCGCCAGGTATTTTCTTAGAAGCAGGTAATCTATTTTATCCAGGCTCAGCTCGCCGCAGAATTTGCTGAAATCCTTTAAATCCACCTTATAATTTATCAAGGTGTGCTGCGAATAATTCTTCTCGATCTCCATATAGCGCATAAATTTTTCAATGTATTTATCCATCATATACTATTCTTTATCCTCCGGAAGAGCGCGCGAGGTAAAAGTACACTTGGGGAAATTAGAACAACCGTAGAAGAATCCGCGCACAGAGCGGCGCTCGATCAATTCTCCGCCGCAACCCTCCTGCGGGCACTTTACGCCGCTAGTGATAGATTTGGAGTTTTTACAGGTCGGAAAATCCGAACAACTTAAGAATTTGCCTCTTCTGCCCCACTTAACGATCATGGGTTTGCCGCATTTAGCGCAAACCTGATCCGTAGTGATGACTTCCTTTTTAATATTCCCTTGAGCAAACTCCAGGCTCACTTTAAAAGGAGCGTAAAAATCTTCTAAAACCTTAAGCCGCTTGAGTGTGCCCTCTTCGATCTGGTCCAGCTCTTCTTCCATGGCGGCGGTAAACTTTACATCTATGATCTTAGGAAAATACTCGACTAACAAATCGCTCACCTTAAAACCTAACTCCGTAGGGTTCAGGTACCCTTTAATCCGGCGGGTGTAATCGCGTAATATCAGGGTATAAATTATCGGCGCATAGGTCGAGGGCCGGCCAATACCATCTTCTTCCAGCGCTTTGATCAGGGAGCTATCCGAATAGCGGGCAGGCGGCTTGGTAAAATGCTGCGAAGGCAAAAGCTTTAATAACTCCAATAATTCGCCCTCTGCTAAAACCGGTAGTACATTCTTTTTTTCCTTTTCTTGCTCCTCAGCGTTCTCCTCATCGATTTTAGCGTAGGCCGCCATAAATCCGCTAAACATAAGCGTGCTTCCTGAAGCGTTAAATTGATATTTACCCGCTTCTATGGCTACCGAAGTAACGGCGTATACGGCCGGTTTCATTTGACTGGCTACAAAACGGTTATAAATAAGCTCATATAACTTCTGCTGGTCGGGAGTCAGGAAATTTTTCAAGCTCTCCGGGTGGCGCGAAACAAAAGTCGGGCGGATCGCCTCATGCGCTTCCTGAGCCAGCTTCTTAACTTTATAATAATTCGGCTCCGGCGGAAGATGCTCCTTGCCAAAACTTCTGGCGATATAATCGCGCACTTCAGAAATAGCTTCCGGCGCGACCCGCGGAGAATCCGTGCGCATATAAGTTATTAAGCCGACCGGGTTATCCTGCCCTATATCAATACCTTCATAAAGCTGTTGGGCTATAGACATTGTCCGGTTAGCGTTAAACCTTAAACGGTTAAAGGCATCCTGCTGCAGGGTGCTGGTAATGAAAGGCGCGTCCGGGTAACGCTTCTTTTCGCTCTTTTTTACCTGGGCGACCCGGAATTGTTGCGTTTGAATATCGGCGCATAACCTATCCGCTTTTTCCTTATTCTTGATCTCGGCTTTCTGGGAATCTATTTTATCCAGCTTAGCGCTAAATTCGCTATCGGCCTTGGCCAGTTGCGCCTCAATCTCCCAGTATTCCTGCGCAATAAATTTCTGGATCTCTCTTTCCCTCTCGATAATCAATCTTAGGGCTACTGACTGGACGCGTCCGGCGCTTAAGCCGCGGGCGATTTTTTTCCAGAGCAGAGGGCTTAAAAAATAACCCATGATCCTGTCCAATATACGCCGGCCTACCTGAGCCTCTACCATATTTGTGTCAAATTCCCGCGGGTGTTTGAACGCCTCTTTAACCGCGCTGGGGGTAATTTCATGGAAAGTAACTCGCAGAATATTTGCCTTATTTAAAATTCTCTCTTTGATCTGCCAGCCGATGGCCTCGCCTTCCCGGTCAGGGTCGGTAGCGATATATACCGTTTCTTTACCTTTAGCTTCTTTTTTAAGTTCAGTTACGACCTTTTGCCTGCCGGCTAAAGTCACGTATTCCGGTTCAAATTTATTTTCTATATCCACCCCGAGTTTTTTTTGCGGCAGGTCGATAATGTGCCCCATGGAAGAGACGACGCTATAATCTTTCCCTAAGATCTTGCCTATGGTCTTAGCCTTAGTCGGAGATTCAACGATAACCAAACCTTTTTTCTTCATTAAGAATTCCTCACAAATTGTTCACCCGGAAGTTGTTTAATTAATTTCCTGAACTGCAGATTTAAAAGGATGCCGGAAATTTCAGAAACATCCATATTCGCTTTCTCGATCAAATCATCCAGGGTCACTGCTTGCGGCGTTATTAATTCATAAAGCCTGTTTTCTTTTTCATTGCCGCAATTGCGCCTGAAGTCCCTATTCTCTTTCGGCACAGGGGCGGCAGTAAAACTAAATTCTTCCAATATATCCGTAACCTGGGTAACTAATTTCGCGCCCTGCTTAATCAATGTATTAGTACCAAAAGAGCCCGCTGAATCAATTTTCCCGGGTAGGGCGAATACCTCTCTTCCCTGTTCCAGCGCGAAATCCGCGGTAATCAGGGCCCCGCTGTTCTTAGCCGCTTCGGCGACCAAGACCCCCAGGCTTAAACCGCTGATAACCCGGTTACGCCGGGGAAAATTTTCTTTCAATGGCTTTTCGTTTAACGGAAATTCGGAGATTACCGCTCCCGAGCGCGAGATCTCCTCGGCAAATTCTTTATTCTCCGGAGGATAAATATTATTAAACCCGCTGCCCATGACGGCTATAGTCCGGCCGCCTGCCTTTAACGCGGCCCGGTGAGCAGAAGTATCTATTCCGCGGGCCATCCCCGAAACAATCGTAAATCCAGCGGCTGCCAATTCAGAGGCGAATTTGCCAGCCGCGCTTAATCCGTAGAAACTGGCTTGCCGCGAACCGACAATACCTATGGATAGAGAATCCTGCGGCTTGATATCGCCTTTTACATAAAGCACGATAGGTAAACCCGGAATATTTTTTAAATTTTCCGGGTAAGCCGCGTCTTCAAAGGTAATAATCTTTAAGGCCAGCTTACGAGCAAGGTCTAATTCTTTGGCTAAATCTTCTTTTTTCAAAGAACTTATCCGGCTGGCTAAATTTTCACCGATCCCGGATACCGCCACCAGTTTTTCTACTGCCGCTTCGAATATTTCCTGCGGCGAGTGAAAATATTCCAGCAGGTTTTTTAGCCGAACGCTACCTATACTACCTGCCATATTTAAAGCAACCAAGGCCTCTAATCTTGTCATATATTTAACGCGCCGCTTAGTGTTTATTCCCCGGCAATAATTTTAAGATTTTAGCGACTACTTCCTTTACCGAAAACTTGGATGTATCTATCGTTTTATCGGCTAAAGCGTAATAAGGCGAGCGCAGCTTAAGCAGTAACCCTATTCTTTCTTTAGGGTTCTTAACATTAAGCAGCGGCCTGTGGCTTGAGCCGGCGACCCTTTTCAATATTACCGCGGGCTCTGCGCTCAAGCAGATGACTATACCGCTTTTTTTCATAATCTTAATATTTCTTTCATCAATGACTATTCCTCCACCGCAGCCGACTACGAAGTTCTTTTCTTTGGCTACTTCTTTTAACACCTTACTTTCTACGCGCCTGAAATACGGTTCGCCATCCTGAGCGAAGATATCCGCGATACTCCTTTTCTCTTTTAACTCAATCAGTTCATCCAGGTCAACAAACCGCCTTCTTTTCTTTTTGGCCAGTTCGCTTCCTACGGCGCTTTTGCCTGTGCCCATAAATCCGACTAAATAAATATTCTTCATTTTAATTTAGTTAATTTAGGGACGGTTCTCAAGACAATCTTAAACTGTCCCCTAACCAGGGACACTTTTCCTTTGAGTTGAGAACCGTCCCTACTGTTATTCCTTATACGCTGTTAAAACCGCTGCGCTTAATTGCTCCTTAAGCTCTTTAGTGGCAGGATAAACCGTGTTATACCACTTCCCGTCCTTACCCTGGTGCCGCGGCATACTCACAAACAATCCCTTGCTGCCATTAACCACGCTAAAACCCTTAACGATTACCCCCGCCAAAGATACATCGGCGAAGGCCTTGAGCTTGGATTCGCCGTCGACCCGGTAGATCCGGCTGACCTGAATCGTATTATCATCCATAAGAATCACCCCCCTTCTATCTAAATAGACGTAAGGGGAATGATTTTCTAACGTTAAAATTATCTAAAGATCAGTAGGCGCTTTCCAGGTATATTTCATAACGCTTTATATCCTTGGCTATACCATCATATTTTAAGTCTTCCACGATTTTTTCAAAACCCTTAGTTGTCCCGGCGTTAAGCCCATTGATTAAGATAATAACATTGGCTATGGCGATATTTTTAACAAAAATAATCATCCTTAGAGCTATGGCGGCATAGCTTTTAGCGGTCTTATTGCTGACCTCGCCTCTTATGATAATATCGCCTGTTTCTTTGGACCGCTCAAAGTTTATATTGTAGTATTCTAAATTAATCATGCGGATATACGCTTAATATAGCCTAAGTAAGCTTGTTTTATATCCTTTAAATTATCGCATCCGAATTTTTCCAGGAACGCCTCAGCCAATACAAACGCGCAGGCTCCCTCGGCCACGACAGCGGCAGCCTCCACTACAGAAGTATCCGAACGCTCAGTAGCTGCTTTAGAAATATGCTTGGTATTTATATTGACCGAATCCAAAGGTTTCATTAAGGTACATATGGGTTTCATACAGGCGCGCAAAATTATATCCTCGCCGTTAGAAATCCCGCCTTCAACGCCTCCGGCATTATTTGTTTTACGGAAATACCCTTTGGCCTTAGAGTAAAAAATTTCATCATGCACTTCCGAGCCAAAACTGACCGCGTAGCCTAACCCTAGACCAAACTCTACGGCCTTAATCCCGGGGATAGCTATTATTGCCTGGGCTAATTTTCCATCCAGGCGCCTGTCCGGCTGGACATAGCTGCCTAAACCTGACGGAGCGCCTTTGATTACTACTTCCAATATTCCTCCGATAGTATCCTTCTTCTTCATAGCTTCGCTTATCTTCGCTTTCATATTTACGGCAGTATATTCACCGCCTACAGACAAGACCCGGCTACTGATATTTACCTTAAATTCATTTAAGAAAATCTTGCATAACCCGCCTATCCCTACGGTCGCGGCGGTGCTGCGGGCTGAGGCCCGCTCCAACACTTCCCTTATATCCGTAAAACCGTATTTTAAGAGCCCGGATAAATCCGCGTGTCCCGGCCGCGGACATAAAACCTTATGCAGATTCTCAATACCGCAATCTTTGTTCTGGATAAGCAGCGTGATCGGGCTGCCCAGAGTAGTATTATTCTTTAACCCTGATAATAACTGAACCCGGTCATTTTCAATCTGCATCCTTTTACCGCGGCCAAAACCGGATTGCCTGCGCTTTAACTCTTTATTGATCGACTCCAGGTTTACTTTAAGGCCTGCCGGCATACCCTCAAGGATAGCCACAATCGCCTTGCCATGTGATTCACCCGCGCTTAATTGACGTAACATAATTACCCTCCTCTATATTTTATTTCCATAATCCCCTTCTATTTTCCCTCGCCTGCTGGTATAACTTAAGAAATAAATCCGCGTATTTTACGTTCGGCGGATAAGTCATTAATGACGCGTAACCCTCTTCTACGATCTTAGCGTTTACGAATGTCCCGTCTTTTAAATAAACATACGCCAACAATCTTTTATACCGATCATATCTTTCTACATCAAATTCCAGGCTCACCCGTTTTCCCTCGACCAGGTTTTTGGTAAATTCGTGCGCGCGTTGGCCTAATTTCTGGATCGTGGTCACATCCTGCTTGGTGCGTTGAGCGTCCCGGTAAAGCTTATTGGATTCATGGAGCTCCGGCGTATCAATACCGATAAGCCTGACCCTCTCCCCGCTTTCCAAAAGAAGGGTATCTCCGTCAACTGCCCGGGTCACCAGAACATCCGCGTAATTATAATTCCGGCCAAAAGGCATAATGAATTTCGCTTTTGAAGAATCAAAAGAGATCTGCGAGTCTTCATTACAGCCAACCAAGCTAAATAATATAATCAATCCGCTCAACAAATAAATTTTATTTTTGCTATCTTTCATTCTTTACCCCCTTTTAGAGGCTGCTCCCGATAATCCCGGCCAAAACCACAATATCTTCAGTGCAAAATATACCGGTTATACTGGAATCAAAATACATATTCGCGTCAGGGCCAAACTCCGCATCGGCCTTCCAAAGCTTAACTAAGACCGGGACCCCGGCAAAAGCCTGGATAACAATCCCAAAATCTCCGCCGCCGGACTGCTCAGCCGGCAGCCTTTCTAACGCGGTTTTAATCGCTTCGGGGTTTTGGCCGTACTTTCTTATAATCGGCTCGATTGCCCGTTTACGGTAAGCGTCAAAATACCCTTCAACTCCGGAAAATTCCCTGAAGGTAAGCCAATTCCCGGTGACCCCGGGCAACCCTTTTATCTTTTGAACAAGATAATGCAGGATAAGGATGCTTGTAAAATCTTTCGCCGGGGTATTGCACGAAAGCGATAAGACCCTCTTGGCTTCTAAATCCAGGCTATATTCATCGGCTAAGAATTTAACTGATAACTCCTTCGCCGGCTTTAACTTAGCTAAATCTTCCCAGGCCTTCTTAAGGGCTACCTCATATCCCACAAATTCATTTTACTATTTATTATTAGATAAATCAATGATTTTAGATTATAATATTTGTATGATCTACGACCGGTTCCAACAGGAAGCGATTGACCACATAAATAACGGCCATTCGGTAATCGTCTCCGCTCCGACCGGAGCGGGCAAGACCGCCATTGCCGAGCACATCATAACCACATGCATTGAAAAGAATATAGGCGTAATCTACACCGCTCCTATCAAAGCCCTCTCTAACCAGAAGTTCCGCGATTTTCAGGCTCAATACGGAGATAAGATCGGGCTATTGACCGGGGACGTTTCCTTAAACGCTTCCGCTCCGATTTTGATCATGACTACCGAGATCTTCCGCAATAAAATCCTGGATGAGCCCAAAAGCCTGGAACAATACTCCTGGATCATCTTTGACGAGATCCATTATATTGATAACCCCGAGCGCGGCACTGTCTGGGAAGAATCCCTGATTTTTCTGCCCCGGCATATGAATATTCTGGGGTTATCCGCGACTATCCCGAACATAAAACAATTCGCCTCCTGGATCGAATCAATCCATAATAAACCGGTCCAGACCGTAATTGAAGAAAAACGGCCCGTGCCTTTACATTTTTTCTTTCAGGTCGGCAACGAAATCAGCGATAAGCTTGAGCACTTTAAAAGGATGCGTTTCCATAAGCCCAATAAATTATTCGGCCTGATAAATTATCTGCGTTCCAAGGAAGGACTGCCCTGTATATATTTTGTCTTCGGCCGGCGCCGGGCGGAAGAATTAGCCTCGGATCTAGCCTCTTCTAATTTCCTGAACGCGGAAGAAAAAACCAAGATCCTGCGGATGTATAGCGAACTCTGCGAGCGTTTTGACTTAAAAGGCGACCGCACTGCCCAAAATTTATACCAGCTTGTCCAAAACGGCATCGCCTACCACCACGCCGGAATGCTCCCTACCTTAAAAGAAGTGATTGAAAGGCTCTTTACGAGCAGGCTCTTAAAAGTCATCTTTACCACCGAAACATTTGCCTTAGGGATAAATATGCCCAGCCGCACGGTTATATTTGATGAACTGCGTAAATTCTACGGCCGTTACGTGCGGGCCTTAAAGACGCGGGATTTCTACCAGATGGCCGGACGCGCGGGCAGGCGGGGGATTGATACCGAAGGCTCGGTCTATTGCCGGATCAACCTGCAGAGGATCCGCCTGGAGGAAGTCAAACGCGTAATTTACGGTAAGCCCGAAGAAGTAAAAAGCCAGCTGAACACTTCTTACGCCACTATTCTTAACCTTTATGAAAAATATAAAGAAGATTTATTTAAGATCTACCCTCTTTCATTACATTTCTTCCAGTCGCGCAAAAACGAGCAAAAAGAGGCCCTCAGGCTTATCGAGGCTAAATTAAATTTATTGAAAGGCTTAAACTACATAGCTGACGGCGCTTTGACCGAAAAAGGACAATTCGCCAAGAACGTCTACGGTTATGAATTGATCTTAAGCGAGCTCTACGACCAGCATATCTTAGAGCAGTTGGATGAATTCGGTTTGGGAGTAATAGCGGTTTCCGCTGTATTTGAGCCGCGTAAAAACCAACGCCTCCCCTCTAACCTTTCTAAAAGTACCCGGCAGATCAAAAAGCTCTGCGAGGATATCTACGACGGGATCAAACATAAAGAAGAAAAATTGCGGATCTACCCTTTCAGTAAACTCCCCTATTTTCACATGAGTACCGCGATGGAGGCTTGGCTGCGCGGAACAAATTTTGATAAGACCTTAAGGTTCGGGGATACCGATGAAGGCGAAGTAGTGCGCTATTTCCGGATGAGCGTGCAGGTTCTACGCGAAATCAAAGACGCCAAAATTTCTTCTTATGTATTAAAAGATAAAATCAAAGAGACGATACGCGTAATTAACCGCGATGTAGTGGACGCGGAGAAACAACTTAGGGAAGGCTAAACTCTACTTTATCTCCCACCTGTAGCTTATACTTATCGCAAAATCCGGCATTCACTTCCAGCGCATAAAGGGCGGCAGCTAAAGGAGCCAGGGCCCGGTTTTCTTGATCATTAGGAGGCTCGGGCTGGAAATACTTTACCATGCCGACAATTTTTTTATGCGCATCCAGCCAGAGGATATCCAGGGGGAAATTCATATTTTTCATATAGAAAAACTGCCGTTCTAGCCGCTCAAAGATAAAAAGCATCCCTTGGCCTTGGGCTAAACTCTTCCTGAACATCAAGCCCTTTTGCCTAGCGCTATCAGTATCTACGACTTCGGCGCTGATACATATATTCTTAAAGCAGACTTTTTTATTTTTTGTATTGGGCAGGCAACTCAAGGAAAAAATCAGGATAAGGACCAGCAGGAAAAGCTTATTTAAAATGACTCCCCTCTTTCTTTATATTCCAGATAATCCCGGATTATTTTTTTATGGTCAAAAGCCAGATCCAGCAAAACAGCTTCTTTAGGCTGCACTACTTTTAATGCCGCCGCGTCATCGCCGGCTTTGGGTTTACCTTTGGCGCAGGCAATAAAAACAGTCCCTATGGTGTGGAAGCGCGGGTCGCGCTTAGGGTCAGAGTAAATATGGAATTGTTTTACGCGAGTTATATCCAGTCCGGTCTCTTCTTTTGCTTCTCTGACAACAGCATCTTCCAGGCTCTCGCCATAATCCACGAATCCTCCCGGCAGGGCCCAACCAAAAGGAGGGTTGCTCCGCTGGATCAGGACTATACCGCCGTCTATTTCAATTATGGCATCAACCGTAGGAAACGGGCCATTCTGCAATTTATAAACAATATGCTCTAAGTATTTGATCACCCCTTGATCAAAGATAGCGTAAGCCTCCTGGTCGTAGAGGCTAAAAGATATTTCTTTAAGCTGAGAACTCTCTTCCCTTAAATAACGCCAAACTTCCTGGGCCATAATTTTAGCCGAAGCCAATAAAGGAAACTTGCCCACTCCGCAGCCTAACGCCGGGAAGACGATAGACTTTACCCCTAACTCATCCGCTATCCTTAAAGAATTCCTGCAGGAATTCCGGATCTTTATTTCATCGGTTTTAAAATCCGGGCCCATGACCGCGGCATGAATTATATATTTTGCCTTTAAGTCTCCGGCGGTAGTAAAAACCGCTTCGCCTATATTTATCGGGCATTTTTTTAGCGCTTCTTCCTCAATAATTTTACCGCCCTTGTTTTTTATAGCCGCGGCCACCCCCCCGCCCATAATTCCTTGATTATTTGCCGCGTTGACAATGGCCTCGGCTGCCAGCTCGGTAATATCCGCCTGAACAATTTTTATTTCGCACTTGTTGATTTTCATGCCTAACCCTCTCGCTATAGCTTTTCCAGTATCAACTTCTTATTTTTTTGGTCAACCTTAAAGTTAAACCTCTTTAAGAACGACATCCCCAGCAACCCGTCGCCAAAACCGGACTTTCCTGTATCATCCAGTAAAACCGCTGCCTCCACGTTTCTAGCCTCCACCCCCTGGACCTCTACCCGGTCAATAAAGGCGCGCTTGGCTTTAATTTCGTGGCCGCCGACAACCTGGGCTTTCATATCCAGAGAGCTACCGGTTAAATCCATCTTTAATTTATCCGCGATATTCTTAGTGATGATCATAAGCGAAGCGCCGGTATCTAAAACCATTTTGGCTTCCACTTTATTATTCAGGATGACCTTTACCGTGATACCCTGCTGGTCGGAAGAGAACTTTACGGAGCTGGGAGCGCTCTCCTCTTCAAGTTTTTGTTTAGCCGCTTTTTCCTCTGACTCAATTTTATTCTCCTGCCATTTACGGCGCAAAGCCAAAGAATTATCAGAAGAGCCTTTGACGATATTTTCTATTTCGCTTTTAAGAAAACTTACCTGGCAAGCTTCGCCTACTTCCAATTCTACGGTTTTAGCGTTGTCGTTTTTTACAATGCCTACTACGCTGCGGCCGTTTTTAAGGTAGATGGTATCGGCAGAGGAATACAGGGGAAAAACAAAGAAGATAAACAGACTGATGAGAACCTTCGGAATGACCATTAGCCTCTTTTAAATTTAGCGGGTTTGGGGAAATTTTTAATTGCTTCCAGCGACTTCTTTAAGTCTTCTTCGGGGAGGTAATAATCGGATAATTCTCCGCTTAAGAATTTAGCGTAACCGGCTAAATCCATAAGGCCGTGCCCGCTGTAATTAAAAAGAATGACCTTCTTTTTCCCTTCCTTCTTGGCCTCAAGCGCTTCGTCAATCGCGCAGGCGATGGCATGAGTCGTCTCCGGAGCAGGAAGAGTGCCTTCGGTTTTCAGCCAAAGCATGGCTGATGCGTAACATTTTAGCTGGTCATAAGCCCTAGGCTCGACCAGGCCATCCATAATTGCTTGGCTCACTAGCGGGGCCATACCGTGATAACGCAGGCCTCCGGCGTGAATCGGTTCGGGGATAAAGCCGTGGCCCAAAGTAAACATCGGAAGAAGCGGCGTCATTCCGGCGGTATCGCCGAAATCATAAGCAAAGGGCCCCCGCGTCAGCGTCGGACAGGCTGTGGGTTCAACCGGTATGATCTTGATCTTGGCGCCGTGGATCTTATCGTATAAAAACGGAAAGGCCAGCCCCGCGAAATTACTTCCTCCGCCGACGCAACCGATAATGACATCCGGTTTCTTAACTCCTACCATAGCCAATTGCTTCTTCGCTTCTAAACCGATTATAGTCTGGTGTAATAATACGTGATTCAACACGCTCCCTAAAGAATAGCGGGTCGCGCCGCTTTTATCCGCAACAGCCTCTTCTATCGCCTCGCTTATAGCTATGCCTAAAGACCCCGGGGTATCCGGCATCTTGCTTAAAATTTCCCGGCCGGCGTTAGTTTCGTTACTGGGGCTGGCAACGCACTTGGCGTTCCAGACCTGCATCATAATTTTACGCAATGGCTTCTGGTCAAAGCTGATGCGCACCATATACACCTTGCATTCTAGACCTATTAAATTACAGGCAAAGGCTAAAGCGCAGCCCCATTGCCCGGCCCCGGTCTCGGTGGTCAGCTTCTTTATCCCGAATTTTTTATTATACCAGGCCTGAGCCACCGCGGTATTGGACTTATGGCTTCCCGCCGGACTGACACTTTCATCTTTATAATAAATGCGCGCCGGCGTTTTTAAGTGCTGCTCCAGATACACTGCCCGCCGCAAAGGCGCTGGCCGCCAACGGTAAAGGATCTCTAAAATCTCCTCCGGAATATCTATCCAGCGTTTAGTAGACATCTCCTGCTCAATTAAGTTCTTCGGAAAGACCTTTTCCAGCATCTTAGGCTCTAAAGGGCTTCCATCGGGGCCTAGCGCTGGCAATAACGGAGTCGGTAAATCCGCGGCCAGGTTATACCATTTCTTAGGTATATCTTTCTCGTCTAACAATATCTTTTTACAAACCATATGCTTATCTTTCCTCACGCTTAGAAAAATTACATTATGATATCCAGGCGGAATTCACTATAGAAACCATTATCCAACGCGACCTTGCCTAAATTGTTCTCTTTGTATTTGATCGACCGGTCAAATACGCTACCGCAAGCAAGCGAGGCTTTAATATTTTTATTTATCGCGCATCTTAAGCCCGCGCCTAAGCGTATTTCATTATAATTAAGCACTAAATTCTTAAGGTCGCCCTGTTTTACTTTGTATTCGTCGGAGAGATAGTCTCCCTGGGCAAAAACCGTCCACCTTTTGCTAAAATCGTAAGCGATTTCCGGGTTACTGGGCGTTATGTTAAAGGTCAGCCGGTCATTGGGCCTATAGATAAACCCTACGATCGGATCAAGCGCAGGCCGAAAACCCGGAGAGTATTCTACCCCGGCGATAAGGGTCAATTTTTCATTGGGCTGATAAATCATAAAATAACGCTGGATAAGAGAGAACGTTGAAGAATTAAAATTCCAGTTATCTGAAAAAAATGAAGGCGCCAGGCCGATAGTAAGATAAGTCTTATCCAGGTTAAAAAACGGCAGCGTAGTCTCCATACCGAAAGAAGCCGCGGTCAGTTTCGCCGGAAGCTGAACGGCTGTAGAATTATGTATTCCTATATACTTACTGATCACGGCGAATTGAATAGGCAATTGGTCAAAAGCCTTAATATTATAATTATATTCTGAAGCCGCGGTCACTAATCCGACTTTCCCTGACTGGCACTTGGCTCCTGTATTAGGCATGAAACGCACGTAACTATCCAGCTCCTGGCGAAAAAATTCTTCTTCCACCACAATAGGCTTACCCAATTTCTGGCGGTAATCAAGAGCAGAGGGATCATCGGACTCCTGGGCTGCCTGAATTGCCTGTTCCTGCGCCCGCTCCCTGCCTTCATCCGCGTAGACATCCAATAAAAGCAGCGAAAAAATAAAAACGCCTAACAATAAGAATAATGCTCCCCGCTTTCCGGTTACTTTTATTAACATGGACTCTCCTTTGTTTTTTTAATTATAGCATAAATGTTAAATTCTCTTCAGAAAAGTATCGGCCAGGCTCTTAATAATATCGGTTACCGCCGCCTGAAATCTATATTTAGGCTCCTTAAGCGTTCCGCTGATTTTAATCTCCGCGAACTTCCCGGACTGGCCGATTATGGCGGTAGCCACATCTTTAAATGTCCCGGTTAGAGGGACAAATTCATCAAGGATATTAACATTCAGCTTAGCCAAGATGGAACCATCAAACCCTATTTTCACCGGGCCGGACAGATTCACCATATTGCTTTTTAATTCCAGTTTATCGCTAAATATAGATTTATCCTGTATATTGAACGCGCAGGAACCTTCGTTAAATGTAACATTGGCTAAATCCTGCGAAAATAATAATTTACCCATTCCTTTAAACAAATCCAATTCCCAGAGCTTGCCTTTAGTGATAGCTATCGCTCCGGACCCTTGAGAACCGGCGAGGTCTCCTAAGAGCCCGCTGGCCTTAACCTCTCCCTGGATGATCCCGGAGATGTCCTTGGCCTTGGCCGGAGTATCCAGCTTGAGCTCTTCAATCCGGACATCCTGAATATTGGCGTTAAGCAAATAAGGATAATTTCCGGATTTTAAATTTGTCCTGAAAAAAGCGTTCAATGACCCGCTGTATAAAGAGAGGCGCAGAGATGAAATACTGGCTATACCTGCCTCCTGAATGTAATTTATAAACAGGTTTTGGCCTTTTAAGCCATACAGAGAAACAGCGTCTGCGGCAACCTCGACATTAATGGCGCAACCCGCCAAATCATTAGCCTGGCCGGTTAAATTAAATTTAGCGTTAAGCTTCCCCTCGGGATTAGCCTTATCCAACTGCTCCCTGAACTTACGCAAAGGAACTTTTAAATCCTTTAAATCAATAAGCAGCTCTCCTGCCAGATCAACTTGCGGACCGGAATCATCCGCGCTATCAATATTACCGGAAACTTGAAACTTTGAATTTAAATAACTTCCCGAACACTGAAGAACTTTGAGTAATTTATTATTAAAATTTAGGTCAGAGGCGAGCGAAATTTCGCTGGATTTTAAGTCAACGCCAAGAAGTAAAGCCGGACTGAGTTTGTCTTTTGAAAACGACGCCTTTCCGTTAATCCCTTGTATCGGATAATTTATATTCTTTAAATTCAGCCCCGCGTCAATAAATTCAATATAACCGCTTGTCTCTAAATCACCTGCTGCGGAAAGCCTGCCCTTAGCCGCAAAATATAAATTCCCCTTTCCGTTAATAGTCCCGGGGAAATCAAATTTAAATTTATCTTTTAAGAGCCCCTGTAAAGAAGCCAGGGTTAAGCCGGAAACAACATTTACATCTACATAAGGATCGCTAAAATTATCCAAGGTAGCCTGGCCTTTAAATGGCAGGCCCAGAACAACGGCGGACAGATCCTGCGTTTTTAGCCCGGAGTTGTTAAAAGTTACTGTCGTATTAACAGCGCTGATTTTATCAATAAATTCCACTCCGGAAATTTCTGCGCCCTTGATCTGGCAGCTCCCGGAATATTTCAGGGTTTTAGCGCCAAGGTCATACTCCAAAACAGCCCTTAATTCCGGGCTGGTTTTAATGCCGATATTATTTAGCCGGATATTTAAATCAGTCCCTTGCGCCTGTAGATCGGCGGAAAGCAGGTTCTCCTTGACTCTTAAATCAACCAGCGCGTTTATGAGCCCTGTAGGAATTTTTAACCCTGAGCCCTGATAATAAACGGATAATTCATCAGGAGAGAAATTCAGGATATTTAATTTAGCGCTTAATTCCCGCTGCGGGATTTTAAATTCCCCGGAAGCCCGGATTTTTATTGGCTGGACAGCCGGGACAATAGCGGAAAGATTGAATTTTACCGCTGCCGGCAATGATAAATAAGCCGTCAAATTCAGATTCTTTACGTTTTTAATAAAAGGCTTATCCAATGTGGAATCCCGGAAAATAATTTCACTATTGGATATGTTCACCCGGTAAACATAAAAGCTGAATCCTTTTGACGGATGCGCCGGAGCTTTAGGCGAAGCTGTACTTACAGAGGAAGTTGCGGGAGGGGTTTGGGGAGAAAACAGGCTGGCTAAATTAAAGGTATTGTCCTTTCGCCTCTCAAGAAATACTCGCGCGGATTTAATGCTTATATTGGGGATAATGATTTGCTTACGCAGGAACGCGAAAGGTAAAACAATACAGGAAGCTTCTTTTACCTCTATCAACGGGTTTTCTTCCTGATAAATATTCAGGTCGGTCAAAACCAGCCCTTTAAATATATTTACCTTGATAGCCCCTAGAGTGGCCCTTGAGCCGGTGTTTTCTTCAATACCCTTAATAATCAGAGAATGGATTGTTTTAGGCAGATATACATTATTTAAATAAACTATGGCCAGGGTGAATAAAACAACTAAAACAATCAGGCTTATAATTATGATCTTCTTCATCTGGCCTTACTTTTTATAAACTTAGACGCCGCCTTAAGGGCCTCTTCCTTGCTTTTTATTTTACCGATCGCCTGCAACTCTTCCAGTTCGGATAAGATCTTACCGATTAACTTGGAAGGGCTTAATTTAAATTTCCTCATTATATCATTACCGTTAACCAACCGCTTCTTTTTCTTTTCCTTGCCCTTCTTTAAATATTCTTTGATTAAAAGCCCGACCACCCGCTCATGCTGCTTGCGGGCATTATTAGTAGTCAAGGGCCCTTTAGTCGCTCTCTGGTCAGCTAACGATAATAATAATACGGATAATGCCTCGAGCCCCGCGTCCCGAAAATAGCGGAATTTCGCCCGCTCAGTCGGATGCTCGCTATCCGCCAGATATCCCGGCCTAAGGTGCCAAAGGACCATTTTATGCAAAGAATGCAGCTCTTCGTTGGAAAGTTTCAGCCTTCTTCCGATTTGCGCGCTTAAAAACAAACCTTCTCTTTCATGGCCATGAAAAGTGGTCCGGCCTTTTTCCCGGCGCATAGTCGCGGGCTTTCCGACATCGTGCAGGAATAGACCCAATCTTAATAACTGCCGGCGGCTTCTTTGAGCGGAAATAATTTCATCCAGATACTCCTGGATTTCTTTTTCCTTTATATCTTTTAACAAATGATCCAACTGCCGGATAGATTCTAAGGTATGCTGCCAGACATCCAGATGATGATACGGCCCCTGGCCGATGCCGCGCATCTTTTTTATTTCCGGGAAAATAATCTCTAGGATTTTCAATTCATCCAAAACCTGAAAACAGGCGAATGTTTTTTCCGTGTCAAAAATCTTAAACAACTCGTCGCGTATACGCTCAAACGAAACAACCGCTAATTTTTTCTTCTCTTTTTTGGCTAGCGCTAATGTTTCTTTATCAATTTCAAAACCCAATATACAAGCAAAGCTAAAGGCGCGTAAAATACGCAAAGGGTCTTCGCTAAAAGGTTGCTTATTCACTATCCGGATAAACTTTTTCTTTAAATCCTCCCTGGCTCCGTAAGGATCAACCAAAAATCCACTCAGATCTTTTGGGTCAAAGGCATCATCCAGATTTAAGGCCATTGAATTTATGGTAAAATCGCGGTGTTTTAAATCTTCCTGCAGGTCTTTACCGCGAAAATCCGAAAAATCAAAGGTATAAATCTGGCCGCCTGTCTTTTTTACCACGCGGCAGGCGCCATGCTCTTTATCCAAAACCACAAAACCCGCCCGCATCTTCTGGGCCAGGCTTCTGCCAAAACTTATTGAGCGCGATTTAATGGCAAAATCAAAATCCGGGTTGGCTTTTTCTCTTTCCAGGATAAGGTCGCGCAGCGCTCCCCCCACCAAATATAGCTTAACGCGCCTAGATTTAGCGAAATCCTGAATTTCTTTAAGCATATTCCGGTCTTTTAATTTGAATTTAAGCATAAGAGAACTAGGGGACGCTTTGGAAGTTTTTCTATTTATTTTGATTGAATGTCGCTGACTGCTTGATGATCTCATCGGCGACAAATATAGGCGCGTGTGCCCTTACTGCCAGCGCTACGCTATCAGACGGCCGGGCATCAATGATCTTTTCAACTCCGGATGCGGTCTTTAAGACTACTTTGGCGTGAAAGGTATTCTCTTCCAGTTTATCAATGATGATCCTTTCAATGGTCGCGTCCAGATTACCTATTGTGTTATGCAACAAATCGTGAGTCAGGGGGCGCGGAGGCTGGAACCCGCTTAATTTTAACTTTATCGCCGAGGCCTCGGCCAAACCTATAACAATGGGTAAAACCCGCTCTCCGTTTTTTTCTCTTAAAACAATAAGCTGGTCATGCCTCTTTTCATCAATGACAATTTTATTTAATTCCATCTCGATCATAATGATTCCTTTTTTATTTAAGCTTCTTGCCCGGTTTAACTAAACGGGGTTTTTCTTTCCCTAAAATATCCCGCAATTCCAGCATGAATTGCCCCACATCCTTGAATTGCCGGTAAACCGAAGCAAAGCGCACGTAAGCGACATCATCTAAAAGTTTTAATTTTTCCATCACCAGCTCGCCGATGCGGCTGGATAAAACTTCCCGGTCAGATTTCTTCTGGATCGAACGCTCAACCCAGGTTATGATTTCTTCCATCTTTTCCATACTCACCGGCCTTTTTTCGCAGGCGCGGATGATCCCGGCGAGGATTTTTTTGCGGTCAAACGGCTCCCGGCGGCCGTCTTTCTTTATCACCATAAGCGAGACTTCTTCAATATATTCATAGGTAGTAAAACGTTTGCCGCATTTAAGGCACTCTCGGCGCCGCCTGACCGCGGACTCTTCCGCCGTAGAGCGCGAATCAACCACTTTATCTTCTTTATATCCGCAAAACGGGCATTTCATTTTATTTTTTTTATTTTTATTTTTGCTTCTTTCAGGAAATCTAACGCCATCTTATCCGGATAGCCCTCGGCAATGACAATTTCTTTGATCCCGGCATTAATAATCATTTTAACGCATATGATACAGGGCTGGCAGGTCGCGTACATCGTGCTCCCCTTAACGCTTATTCCGTATAAAGAAGCCTGGATTAACGCGTTTTGCTCCGCGTGTAACGCGCGGCAGAGCTCATGTCGCTCTCCCGAAGGAATTTTTAATTTCTGGCGCATACAACCTACATCCGCGCAATGTTTTAATCCCGAAGGCGCGCCGTTATAACCCGTGGCCAATATCCTCTTATCTTTTACCAGGACCGCGCCTACTGAGCGGCGTAAACACGTTGCCCGCTTGGCCACAAGTTTAGCCACATCTAAAAAATACTCATCCCAGCTTGGGCGCTTATGGGTACTAATCTTTTTGCTCATTTTATTTTAGTTAGCTCCGGGTATAATGGAAATCTCTTAGTTAAATTTAGAACCTCTTGCCTGATGGCTTGGATAACCTTAGGATCGTCGCTCGCCTCGATCGCGTCATTTATAAATTGGCTGATTTTACGCATATGAAATTCTTTTAGCCCGCGGGTGGTTACCGCGGGAGTCCCGATGCGTATACCGCTAGTAACCCCTGCTCCCTTTTTATCAAAAGGTATAAGATTTTTATTGACCGTTATATTGACCTGCCCCAGGATATTGGAGGCATCTTTTCCGGTGACTCCTTTTTCATTTAAATCCGCCAATAATAGGTGCGTATCTGTGCCTGCGGAAACTATGCGGAATCCTTTTTGAGCTAAATCCTTAGCTAGCTCTTTGCAATTTTTGACCACCTGCCTCTGATATCTTTTAAATTTGGGGCTCATTGCCTCCTTAAAGGCCACGGCTTTAGCCGCGATCACATGCATCAGCGGGCCGCCCTGGATTCCGGGAAAAATCTGGGCATCAATTTTTTTGGCGAACTCTTTGCGGCAAAGAATAAATCCGCCGCGGGGGCCACGCAGGGTTTTGTGTGTCGTAGAGCTAACGAATTCCGCGTAAGGCACAGGCGAGGCATGGACGCCGGCAGCGACCAGCCCGGCAATATGGGCCATATCCACGAATAAATACGCGCCGACTTTATCGCAAATTTTCCTAAAAGCCTTAAAATCTAATTTTCTTGGGTAAGCTGAAGCGCCGGCAAGGATCATCTTGGGCTTATGTTTTTTGGCTAAATTCATAATCACATCGTAATCCAGCATTTCGGTTTTACGGTCCACGCCATAACCGACCATCTTAAAAAACCTGCCGGAAAAATTATGCGGATGGCCATGGGTCAGATGTCCGCCGGCAGCTAGATCCATCGCTAAAACCGTATCCCCGGGCTCTAATGCCGCAAAATAAACCGCCATATTCGCCTGTGAACCTGAATGCGCCTGCACATTGGCGTATTCAGCGCCGAATATTTTTTTGGCCCGCTCAATCGCCAGGCGTTCTACCGCATCCATATTCTCGCATCCGCCATACCAGCGATGGTCAGGATAGCCTTCGGCATATTTATTGGTCAGGACCGACCCCTGGGCCTCAAGCACAGCCAATGAGGTAAAATTCTCCGAGGCAATCAATTCCAAATTCTCTTCCTGCCTTTTGATTTCTTCCTTAATACACGCGTAAATTTCCGGATCCACTGCTTTCAAGTGTTTCACTTTCTGCTCCTTATCTTTTTCTCGATTTCTTTTAGCTGATTAAGCCTGCGCTTATGCCGGCCGCCTTGAAATTTTGTATTTAGCCAAACGTCGACTATTTTCTTGGCCAATCCGGGTTTGACGAATAACGCGCCAAAAACCAGGATATTACTATCATTGTGTTCACGGGATAACCGCGCTACTTTTACATTAGCGCATAACGCCGCGCGCGCTCCGGGGACGCGGTTAGCGACCATCGAATTACCTATGCCGCTTTTACAGATTAAAATCCCTCTTTTAAATTTGCCCTCTCCGATTTTACTGGCCAGGCTATAGGCAAACTCCGGATAATCGCATCTTTCTTCGCTAAAAGCCCCCAGGTCCTTGACTACCAACCCTTTATTTTTTAGATACGGTTTTAAGCTCTCTTTTAAAGCAAATCCGCCGTGATCAGAAGCGATAAGAATAGTTTTCATATAAGTTTACTCACCCTTTCCAAAGCCTCTTTTATGGAAATAAATATCTGTTCGTAATTGTCCTGGGGCCTACCCACCGGATCGGAAATATCCAGATTATTTTCATCTATTTTAGCAAATTCTTTTAACAAAAACACCCTATTTTTTACATCGGGAGCCAACTTTATTATAGCGCCTTCGTGCATCTTCTCCATAACCAGGATAAGGTCCGCTGCTCTGGCCATCTCTTTAGTTACTTCCCGCGAAATATGCCCGGACACATCTATTCCTTCCCTGGCTAAAACCTCCCGCGCGCCCATAGACGCGCCTATACCGGGAAGCGTCGTTACTCCGGCTGAAAACACCTCCACATCCTCCCGGTGTTGAACCCGCAACATTTTCTTAAAGAGGGCTTCAGCAATTACCGAACGGCAGGTATTACCTGTGCAGACAAAAAGAATGTTTTTCTTCTTGATAACCTTAGTTATATCATCCTGGCTTATCGCGCCTGTTCTTAAAACCTGCGGCGGCTCAACCGTAAAATCAACAATGGAAGATTCCAGCCCCAGCCTTACCGGCCCGGCGTCAATGGCCAGCTCTACCAAACCTCCTAAATCCCGGATCGCTTCTGTAAAATTTAGGGGCGCGGCTTTACCGGAAAGGTTTGCTGACGGAAGCGCTAGCGGGTTACCTACTGCGGCGATAACCTTGAGGACAATCGCGTTATCCGGCATACGCAGGCCCACACTAGACTGGTTAATCCCTTTTAAGATTACAGTCAATGGACCCGGCCAAAATTTATGCATCAGTTTATAAGCAGCCGGCGGGATATCTTGAGCAAGCTCTTCTACTCTCTCTTTTTTCTCAATAGCTATTGAGAACGGCTTACTCCTAGTCCGTTTCTTGATTTCAAATAACCTATCTAACGCCTTATTGTCCAACATACTCGCGGCTAAACCATAGACTGTCTCGGTGGGAATTATGACTAAACCGCCGGACTTTAAAACATCGGCAGCCTCACGGATATATTCCTCCTGAATCTTTAAAGGGTCAATTTTGATTATTTTGGCAGGACTCATAATTTAATTTTGGTCTTGGTTACTTTAATCCGCATATCTTTTCTATGCTTGGCTAATTTTACGGCTATTTTCTTATCGCTAATAGCTAAAATTTCTAAAGCGAATATCGCCGCGTTCCTGGCTCCGGATTTTCCTATCGCCATAGTCGCGACCGGAACTCCCGTAGGCATCTGCACTGTGGAAAGCAAAGAATCCAGTCCTTTTAAGGCTTTTGTCTCTATCGGAATACCGATTACGGGTAAATTTGTATTACTGGCGATTACTCCGGCTAAGGCCGCGGCGCCTCCGGCAGCAGCAATAAAAACTTTTATGCCTTTTTTATGAGCTTCTTCTACGTAATTGCGCAGATTATCCGGCGCCCGGTGCGCGGATAAAACCCTGATATCAAAACCTACCTTAAATTTCTTTAAAATATTGATTGCCTCGCTTACTGTCCCTAAATCCGACTCGCTGCCCATAACTATGCTTATTTTATTCATTTCTCCTCCCCTATCTAGCTAGCCTTTGCTCCTATATCCTTCCGATAATGCATCCCCTCAAAACTAATTTCTTTAACTGCCGCATAAGTATTATTAATTGCTTCTTTTATAGTTTTACCTAAGCCAGTTACTCCCAGGACTCTCCCGCCGCTAGTTAAATATTCTGTTTCCTGCCTCTGTCCCACATCATTTACTATCCGGGACTTAGTCCCGGCATGAAAAACTACCACATCTTTCATCTTAGCCACTTCATCCAATCCAAAAATTTCTTTATTCTTTTCATAATTTCCCGGATATCCGCCGGCGGCAGCTACAACGCAGACGCAGACGCGGCTATCCCATTCCAAATTCCTTACGCGGTTTAATTTCTGCTCAGTTGTTGCCAACATTATTTCCACCAGATCGGATTTTAACCTGGGTAAAATCGCCTGGGTTTCCGGGTCGCCGAAACGCACATTAAACTCCAAAGTCTTTGGGCCGTCTTTAGTCAACATTATCCCGGCGTATAAAACTCCCCGGTAATCTATACCCTCTTTGACTAAACCGTCAATCGTGCGATAAATAACTTTATCCAGGATTTCTTTGAACAATTCTGTAGTTACTACCGGAGCAGGCGAATATACACCCATACCGCCGGTATTCGGGCCCTGGTCATTATCAAAAACTCTCTTGTGATCCTGGGCTGAGGCTAAGGCAATTACTTCTTTGGAATCGGTGATTACTAAAATTGAGGCTTCCTGACCCTGAAGGCACTCCTCAATTATAACTTTGTTGCCGGCAGCGCCAAAAACTTTATCCTGCATTATTGACTCAACCGCTTTTTTGGCTTCATCAACTGTTTTAGCTACCACTACACCTTTACCCGCAGCTAAACCATCGGCCTTAACTACGCAAGGGCTGCCAATCTTCTCTATATATTTCTTGGCCGCATCGGGATTATCAAAAACTTTAAATTCGGCAGTCGGCACTTTATATTTAGCCATCAGTTCTTTGGAAAAAACTTTACTTCCTTCCATACGCGCCGCGGATTTATTCGGCCCGAATATCTTTAATTTATATTTAGCGAATTCATCAACAATACCTAATGCAAGCGGGACTTCCGGCCCCACCACCGTAAAATCTATTTTTTCTTTTCTGGCAAAATCTAATAGTCCCGGAATATCCTCAGCCTTAATATCAATACACTCGGCAATTTGCGCGATTCCGGCATTACCCGGCGCGCAAAATAGCTTATCGCAGAGTTTTGACTGCGCGATCTTCCAGACCAACGCATGCTCTCTTCCTCCTGAACCAATAACTAATATTCTCATTTATCCCTTATCATTACTAAAAGCATCTTAAAACGCTCTATAGCCTTTAAAGAATGCGTCTTATTTGCCGGCATAATAATTGCTTCGCCTGCTTTTAAGTTATGCGGCTTACCGGCAATAGTAATTCCCGCTCTTCCGTCAAAGATATAAACTAACGCGTCAAATGGCGCGGTATGTTCACTCAACCCCTGCCCCTTATCAAAGGCAAAGAGCGTCACTGTACCCTTATCTTTCCTGATGACCTCTTTGCTGACAACAGAAGCCTTCTGATAATCTACTAAGCTAACCAAGCTTTTCGCTTCTTCAATATTCATATCTTACCTTACGCGGGACCTGGCTTGGCTTGTTTCCCGCAGGGACACTTGCTTGCTGGACTTCACATGCCCTGCTTAGGAAACAACCCAAGCCATCCGCTAAAGGACATTCCGAACAGAGCCAATCCATCCGCTAAATTGAACCACCCCTTTTGTTCTTATTCACTATATCTTTTAACCTTGCGACATTGCCCGAATTTCTCTTAACTCTGCTTCTTTTGCTACTTCCTCTTTAATAGCAAGTTGTCTCAATGTTCTATATTTTGGATCCCTAGGTTTGCGTTCTGGCACTTGTTTATCAAAAATTTCCTTAAGAACTGAATTCATTAGGTCAATTCTATAATCGAACAAAAAAGATTGAATGTCGCCTATTTTCTCATAAACCTCTAGGGATCTTTTCTTAAACTCATCGAAATTTTCATTTGTTTTTAAATCCAGTATTTTCAATTTACTAAAATAATCTAAAAAACTGTTTATGATAGTGTGTAAATCGTCCACTCTAAATTGGATATATTTTCTATAGTGGTCAAGCTCAATAACAGCTATTTCGTTTGATTCAATTGCTAGTATAAATTTAATGTTTCCCATATATATCTCAGTATCTTTTTTACGCAGTTCCATATCAATTTCTGATTTATTGAATTTAAAGAAAAGTGAATTTCCTAAGTGTAATTGTAATTTTCCGGGCAGTGATACATATGGCGTAGAGATATCTGAAAGTATACTTGAAAATTCTGTAATACCTTTATTGATTTCTCTGAAAGCGTTGATTTCTAGAGTCTTTCTTGTTTCTTCTTTTTTGGCAAGCCTGTTATCTCTTCCAGTCCTCTCAAGATGAATTAATCCTATTAATAAAGCCACAATCCAACCTACAAAAATAGTAAGGTTATTTATAAAATCCTTTACATCTAGAACTTTGTTTATTTTCAAATAATAAATTCCATATAAATATACTAAAAAAATAAGCAGCGGTAAACAATAGATTAGAATTTTCTTAACATGAATTAAGCATTGTTTAAAACTAAACATTTTTATCCCCTGCTCTTGTGAAGCAAATACCTAGATTTTTGTGGGTGACGAGACTTGTGCGCCACCAAGATTTTGTGGTTTTGGCGGAGCGCGCATTAGAAAATTTTCGGCAGTTGAGTGCGAGGAATTACGACGAACGGAGGAATTCCTCCCCCAGCGTAAGTCCTTCCGGGAGTGAGTCGTAAACCGAAGCACTCGGCGAAAATTTTCAGCGCGCGGAGCTCAAAACCGCAAAATCGACAGATTTATTAAAGAACAATACAGAGACTACCTGGAAACATGAGGGACAGTTCCCTGCGGGGACAGTCCCTAGAATTACTTAGCTGGTTTTTCTTCCTTTTTCTTTAAAGGCAGAAAACCGGCCATTTCGCCAATTACATTGACTAATTCTGTATTCGCCGGAACGACAATCTTGGCGTTATTCTGCAATGACTTCTCAACAGCTTCCAATTTCCGCAGCACCTGCGCATTCCCCACAAAATATTCTTCGGCTGCTTCATTAACCAGTTTAATCGCCGTTGCCTCGCCTTCAGCCTCTAAGATTCTTGCCTGCTTTATACCTTCAGCCTTTTTAATCTCGGCGCGTTTCTGTCCGTCAGCCGCAGTTTCGGTGGCGGTAGCAAAATCAATTGCCGCGATTTTTTCATTCTCGGCCTTGACCACCTTATTCATTGTCTCCTGCACGTCTTTAGGTGGGTCAATCTCTTTTAATTCCGTGCGCACAATCTCTAAACCCCAGGTCCCGGTCTCACTGCAAAGAGTATTATGCAGCTCCGCGTTAATTTTGCCTCTCTCGCTGTTGGCGGATTTTAGAGTAAGTGTACCGATAATATTTCTTAGGGTTGTGCGGGCGAGATTTACAATCTGCCACTGGTAATTATTCACGCTATATTGCGAACTTTTTACACTTTGCTCGTCTGCCTTGACCTTAAAATAAACCTGCGCGTCAACTTTAGCGTTAAGATTATCATTGGTGATGATTTCCTGCGGCTCAGCATCCACCATTTGCTCAGTTGTATTAACCTGATAAATAACTTCGATAAAAGGAAAAATCCAGTTAAACCCGGGGTTAGCAAAACGGTTATATTTCCCGAATCTTTCCACCAGGCCGCGGTGCGTAGGCCGGACAATCCTGATACCCATAAAGAAAAATAAAACTACGCCGATAATTATCGCGACTGTAATATCCATACTACACCTCCATTTTATTGCTAATTTATATGAACTTTTTTATTACCTCTAACAACTTCTCCGATAATCCAGGATTTTAACTTCTGGCTTTGTAGTTTTAAGATTATAGAATTTACCGACGCAGGCGTAACAATTAAAACCATGCCTATGCCCATATTCAAGGTATGATACATTTCGCGCTCAGGGACATTGCCTTTATTCTGAATTAGGCGGAATATTTTCGGCACATTCCAGGAATTCTTATCAATCTTAACATCCACATTACCGGGGAGGATCCTGGCAATCTTATCGTAAAAAGCGCCACCCGTAATATGCGCGATTCCTTTTATATTTTTATCCGGCAATAAACTTAAAACCTGTTTTACGTAAATTCGCGTGGGCGTAAGCAACTCTTTACTCATCCGCTTAAGCTCATTCTGCGAAAGAACTTTGCGGACCAAAGAATAGCCGTTAGAATGAATTCCGCTGGATTCTAAGCCGATTACTATATCGCCTGCTTGAATGCGGCTTCCGTCAATAATTTTATCCCGCTCAACCACTCCTACGCAAAACCCGGCGATATCATACTCGCCTTCTTTATACATTCCGGGCATCTGGGCGGTCTCTCCGCCAATCAGAGAACAACCGGACTGAATACAGCCGTCGTTAATGCCTTTTACGACGTCTATTAATACTTCTTCCTTAACTGTGCTGTGAGCGATGTAGTCCAGAAAAAATAACGGCTCAGCGCCTGCGCAAAGAATATCATTCACATTCATCGCCACGGCGTCAATGCCTACGCTATCATGCTTATTCACTAATCCCGCTATTTTTAATTTTGTGCCTACGCCGTCAGAAGATGAAACCATAACTGGATTCTGGTATTTATTTTTATTCAAGCAAAAGAAACTTCCAAACCCGCCGATATCTTTTAAAACTTCCGCCCGAAAAGATTTTCTAACCAATGGCTTGAGTTTAGATTTAAACGCGCTTGCCCTGGCAATATCCACCCCTGACTTCTTATAAGTTACTCTTTTCATTTTATAATTTCTCCTTGGCCGCAACAATGCGTCTCCAGCGAAAACTTTCCCTGCCTCTTCTCTGCCCTTACCGGATATTTTCCGGTCCAACAGGCAGCGCAATTCCCGATTCCGGAATTTTTAAAACAACCCAGCATCCCCCCGAGGCTTAAATACCCCAGGCTATCCACTTCCATATACTGCCGGATTTTATCTAGCGATTCATATTTATTGGCGATTAATTCGCTGGTTTTATGGAAATCAATCCCGTAAAAGCAGGGAAAGCGATGCGGCGGACAAGATATCCTTAAATGCACTTCTTTAACTCCCGCTTTACGCAAATTCCGCACGCGGATCTTAGAAGTTGTCCCGCGGACGATAGAATCATCAACCACGATGATCCGCTTTCCTTTTAGAACATCCCTGAGCAGGTTAAATTTAACCCGCACGCCTAAATCCCGCGTATCCTGCATCGGCTGAATGAATGTTCTACCGACATAATGGTTACGGATAATCCCCAACTCTAACGGAATCCCTGATTCATGGGAATAACCCATCGCCGCTGAAAATCCTGAATCCGGAACAGGAACAACAAAATCCGCGTCCACCGGATGCTCCTGCGCAAGTTGGCTGCCTAATTTCCGTCTGACTGAATGCACAGTTTCTCCGAAAACAACTGAATCCGGACGGGAAAAATAAACGTGTTCAAAGGTGCAGAAGGCGTGTTTATTGGAATGTAATTCTTTAGGTTTGATTGACCTTAAACCCGTGTCATTAATGATAACGATTTCGCCGGGTTCAATATCGCGGATGAATTTTGCGCCGACTAAATCAAAGGCGCAGGTCTCTGAAGCTAAGACCCAGGAATTACCCAACTTGCCTAAAGATAAGGGCCGAAAACCATACGGGTCCCTTATACCGATAAGGCTGTTATCCGCGATCATAACTAAAGAATAAGCGCCTTTAATCCTTCTTAAGGCGTAAATAAGGCTATCTTCCAGATTGCGCAATTTGGCCCGGGCCATAAGATGAATAATTATTTCGGAATCGGTTGTAGTCTGAAAAATTGAACCGGTCTTTTCCAAATACTGGCGCAGTTCCAGAGAATTCACCAGGTTGCCGTTATGCGCGATGCAAACCGAACCCTTGGCATAATCAATTAAAAGCGGCTGGGAATTTTTTAAGACGCTTGAGCCGGTGGTAGAATAACGCACATGACCCACAGCCATATTTCCCTTCAGCTTGGCTAAGACCGCCTCATTAAAAACATCGCTGACTAAACCCATTTCTTTATGTATGGATAAAACCCCTTTGTTATTGGCGACAATTCCGCAGGCTTCCTGGCCCCTATGCTGTAACGCGTAGAGCCCAAGATAAGTAAGCCAACTGGCGTGTTTATTATTATTTATCCCGAATAAACCGCAATACTCCTTAGGTTCATCATGATTATTTTCTTTTAGCATTTTTTACTCCGTTTTTTGGCTCTTTACCTAACCAACAATATAAGCAAAGTTTATTTTCCGGCAGGCCTATCGCCGCGATCATATCCTTTAACTTCTGGTATTTTAAAGTAGTCGCTCCCAGGTCTTTATTAATCCATTCTACCATTTTCTTATGTTCGGGGGAATTTTCATTCAGGTATCTGGATAAATTCTTGATATCGCTTCCCGTAAGGGCCTTGATGGCTTTACGCGCTGCCAGTTCGTGGATGCTGCGGGTGGAATAATTGTATTTACAGGGAAACATTAATGGCGGACAGGCTATCCTTAAATGCACTTCCTTGGCCCCGTTTTCTTTAAGCTTACGTATCGTATAATTTTTCAGCTGTGTGCCGCGCACAATGGAATCATCGCAGAAAACCAGGCGCCGGCCTTTAATGATCTCCGGGATGGGGATTAATTTCATCTTGGCGATTAAATCGCGCTGCTCCTGGGTAACCGGCGTATAGCTGCGGTCATACCCGGGAGTATATTTTATTAACGGCCGGCGCAGCGGTATCCCGGATTCCATACTATAGCCTATGGCGTGGGCTGTCCCTGAATCCGGAATGCCGGCGACCATATCGGCGTCTATAGCGTCGGATTTTGCCAACATGCAGCCGCAGCGTTCCCTGGACATCTCCACATTTATATTCTCATAACAAGAAGCCGGAAATCCCGTATAAATCCATAAGAAAGAGCAAATCTGGTTAGTCTTAGCGCCTTTACGTTTTAGCTTAATCCCGGACTCATCAAGCAAAACTATTTCGCCCGGCTCAAGGTACTTCACAATTTTATAGCCTAAGTTTAAAAAGGCGGAGGTTTCGGTGGTCACTGCCCAATCCTTGCCCTTCTTACCGACGATTAACGGCGTTAATCCGAACCTATCCCGGGCAGCATAGATCCCATCCTTATTTAATAATAATAACGAGCATGACCCTTCAATTTTAAGGAACATTTTTTCAATACCGCTGACAATATTTTTTCCGCGGATAAGCATTTTAGCGATCAGCTCGGTAAAGTTTACCCGGCCGGCGGTGACTTCGCTAAAAGACTTCCCCTCCTTAAACAGCTCTTTGGCTAACTTCTCGGCATTATCAATATATCCATTGGTAATAATGGCGAACGGCCCGAATTTGGAATTTATCACCACCGGCTGTTCGTCTCTGGCGCTGATGGCGCCTATGCCTTTAGCCCCTTCCATATTTTTATAGTCTTCGTGAAATTTAGCCTTAAACTGGCTGCCTCTTATATCATGGATTTTGCGCTGTAATTCTTTTCCGAATACGGCTAACCCGGCAAATTGCGTACCCAGGTGCGAATGATAATCCGTGCCATAATATAGATCCTCAGGGCAGTGTTTCTTGGAAATTACCCCGAATATACCGCTCATTTATTTTCTCCTTACAGGTGTTTCCTGCAATATTCTACGCCGTTTTTAAAAATTCCTAACCCGTCTCCCTGTTTTTTATTCTTCAAACTGAACCAGCGCGGATGCTGATGGATTTCAATGTGCCTTTCCGGATGCGGCATAAGCCCCAGGATCCTTCCTGTAGCATCGCAAATACCGGCGATATCATCCAACGAGCCATTGGGGTTATCCGGATAGCTACCAGGCTTTCCCCGCGCGTCGCAATATTTAAAAATAATCTGGCTGTTTTTTTTAAGCTTATTCAAAATAGAATTATCTTTTACAATAAATTTACCTTCGCCGTGGGCAACCGGCAAATAAATAATCTGCGGGATATTCTTAGTCCAAATACATTTACCGCTACTTTTCAAATACACCCAGCGGTCTTCAAACTTCCCCGAGTCGTTAATAATAAGACTGCTCTCCTGCGTAAAATCGCTGCTTCCTGGAAGCAGGCCGCTCTTAACTAAAATCTGGAAACCGTTACAAATTCCGATGATTAATTTACCGTCGTTAACAAATTGCCTTAGCTCTTCCCCTAACTTACACTTTAATTCATTGGCGAATACCTTACCTGAGGCAATATCATCCCCGTAGCTAAACCCTCCGGGGAAAGCCAGGATTTGATAATCCGCGAGGCTCTTCTTTTCCCCGATAAGATCATTTATATGGACGAGCTCGCTCTCTGCCCCGGCTTTAGCGAAAGCAAAAGCAGTCTCTTTATCGCAATTCGTCCCGGCTGTCCTAATTACACAGACTTTAACTTTGCGCATAGAATTTCTTGATTGCCGCGACTACTTCCTTGGGCTTGTCAACTACCGTAAAAATATCCAGATCCGATTTACTGATATTCCCATTAGCCAGTACAGCTTCTTTCAGCCATTCCAACAGCCCGTTCCAATAAACGCTTCCGAACAATATAACGGGGAATTTATTTATCCTCTCGGTCTGAATAAGGTTGATCGCCTCAAAAAATTCATCCAGCGTGCCGTAACCTCCCGGCAAAATCACAAACGCCTTGGCGTATTTAACGAACATAACCTTCCTGACAAAAAAATAACGAAAATCCAATAGCGTATCCACGTACTCATTTGGCTTTTGTTCGCAAGGAATATGGATGTTTAAACCAACGGAATGTCCACCTGCCCGGCGCGTTCCCTTATTTGCCGCTTCCATCATCCCGGGCCCGCTTCCGGTAATTACGGCGTAGCCTGCCTTGGCTACATGATAAGCGACTTCTTCACCCAATTTATAATATTCTGTGCCGCGCGTTGTCCGGGCTGAACCGAATATCGAAACAGCCTTACCGATCTTAGAAAGGACCTCAAAGCCTTCCACAAACTCGGACATAATCCGGAACACGCGCCACGGGTCTTCCCGCGTAAAATCGTTAACTAAATCTACCCTACGGATACAAGGTTTTTTTACCATTTTAACGGCTCCTTCCATACTTTTTTTAATTTATCAATTCCGGCGTTAACGCAGATTTTATTATCTAAGCCATAGACCTTAAATTTTTTCTTTTTGCTTACGCAGCCGATTAATCCAAAAGCTATTCCTTTTAATGCCTGTTCAAATTTTTTCTTATTCTTCTTTTCCACTTCCACCACCAACCTGGAATTTGACTCGGAGAATAATATAAAGTCATCGCGTTTCTCTCCCACATAAGGAACCTCGGATAAAAATATCTCCATGCCTAACCCGCCGGAAAAAGCCATTTCAGCCAAGGCTACTGCCAGCCCTCCTTCAGAGCAATCATGCATTGAACGGATCAACCCTCTACTTGAGGCCCGGCTTAAAGAATCAAAAAGCGTTTTGGCTTTTTTTACCTTAACCTTAGGCACACTATTGCCGATGGCTCCGGATAAATCATAATAATGCGAACCGCCCAGCTCTTGATATGTTTGGCCTACCACATAAACCAGGTTACCCGCGTCTTTAGCGTACATTGATATTGCTTTGCTCGCGTCTTCCATCACCGAAATTGCCGAAATTAAAAGCGTTCCGGGGATAGCCAGGGATTTACCGTGTTCGCTGTATTCGTTATAAAGGCTGTCCTTTCCGGAAATAAACGGCGTGCCAAAACCAACTGCCGCGTCATAACAACCGTAAGCGCAGCGCACTAAACTTCCCAGTCTATCCGGCTTATCCGGATTACCCCAGCAAAAATTATCTAAAATCGCGACTTGCTTTAATGAGCCGCCGCAGCTGATAATCTGGCGCAAGGCCTCATCAATACAAGAAGCAGCCATCCAGTAAGGATCAATAAAACCGTATCTAAAATTTATTCCGTTGGAGACAATTACGGCTTTCGAAGAGCTTAAAACCGGCCTGACAATACTGGCATCCGACGGCCCGTCGTTATCTACACCAGTAAGAGGCTTCATCACTGAACCGCCTTGCACCTCGTGGTCATACCTGCGGATTACGGATTCTTTAGAACAGATATCGTAATGCGCCAGCAGCTTTTCTAAAACCGGGGTTAAATCTTTAGCGGGATTTATTTTCGGCTCCCGGTGCTTAGCCGGAGTGTACACCGCCTCTTTGACAATTTTAGGCTGGCCCTTGTGCAGAAAATCCATACCCAGTGAGCAAACCAGGCTATCCTTATAATAAAGTTCAAGTTTTTTTGTAGCGGTAAACTCGCCGATTACCGTGGCTTCCACATTCTCGTTTGTAAAAACTCCCAGTAAATCCTCAATTTTTTCTGGCGGGACGGATAAAACCATCCTCTCCTGCGATTCGGATATCCAGATCTCCATATAAGATAATCCGTCATACTTCAAGGGCACTTTATCCAGCTCCACCCGGGCGCCTAATTCCGCGGCCATCTCGCCAACCGCGCTGGATAGCCCGCCGGCGCCGCAATCAGTAATCGCGCTGTATAAATTTTTGTCGCGGGCCTGTAAAATCGTATCCAGCATCTTTTTTTCCTGAATGGGATTACCGATCTGGACCGCGCCGCTGGAAATAGTTTCGGATTCATGCGTCAACTCGCCGGATGAAAAAGTCGCGCCGTGAATACCGTCTCGACCGGTCCTGCCGCCGACAACTACCACTAAATCCCCGCTATTTGTTTTTTTGAAAGATTTATCCCGCGGCATAATCCCGGCTGTGCCGCAATAGACTAGAGGATTGCCGGTAAATTTTTCATGAAAGAGTATGGCCCCGTTTACAGTAGGAATCCCCATTTTATTTCCGTAATCGCGCACGCCGCTGACTACACCTTTCATCACCCGCTTAGGATGCAGCGCGCCGACAGGCAACTTACTAAACGGATAATCCGGCAGACCGAAACAAAAAATATCGGTATTTAAAAATGGTTTGGCCCCTAATCCGGTCCCCAGCGGGTCGCGGATCACTCCGCCGATACCGGTATTCGCTCCGCCAAAAGGCTCTAATGCCGAAGGATGGTTGTGTGTTTCAACCTTAAAACAAATATTGTATAAATCGTCAAAACGGATGATGCCGGCGTTATCCTTAAATACCGAAACGCACCAGGGCTTGTTTAATTCTTGGGTTACTTTCATTATTGTCGCCTTAAGCAGGCCGTCAATTAATTTTGTCTTTGAGGTTTTGATTTTCTCGGTATATTTAATCTTACCCCGGAATGTTTTATGCGAGCAATGTTCGGACCAGGTCTGGGCAATAGTCTCAAGTTCGCAGTCAGTAGGATTACGCTTTAAACTCTTAAAATAATTTTTTATTGAGCGCATCTCAGACAGGTTCAGGAATAACTGGCCCCTCTTGCTTATCTCCAGCAATCTCTCGTCTGAAGCGCCTAATAAGTCTACGTTAACCAGGTTAAACTGGTACCTTGAACTCAATCGGGGGCTGTCCCCGGAAGGGACTGTCCCCGATTTTACAATGTGCTGGATTAATTTATTATAAAGGAGTTTTTCGCAGATAGTTTTTAGCTGGGTAGCGGAGAGTTTTCCCTGGATTATATATTTTTTCGCCGTCTTAACAGATTCAGCTCCGGATATGCCCAAATCGCGCACACCTTTTAAGGTGGATTCCTCAACCGGGTCCATAACTCCCGGATTATAAGCGACCTCAACGATAAATTTATCTTTCTGATTTCTTTCCGCAGCAGGGTTAATAGAATAACACTGATAAACTTTATCAGTAAGTAGTTCAGCGCAAATTTTTGTTATCTCTTCAACGCTAAGTTCGCCTTCAATAGTATAAACCTGGATAAACCTGACCTCTCTGACTGTCTTTATCCCGAAATCAAGGATATCGCTCTTGACGCCGGCTCCCGCAGCGTCAAAAATACCGCTTCTTTCTCTTACTTCAATTTTGTAAAGCATGGTTATAAATTACGGGGTGTTGGGTGGGTAAATATTTATAAACCGACTCTCTTGAATATTTTATTTACGTTGCGCAGATAATAATTCAAATCAAATATATTATCCAGTTCCTTTTCGCTTAAAATCTCTGCCACTTTTGTATCCAGCAAAAGGCTATCCCTGAAATCTACTCCCTCTTTCCAGGTATACATGGCACAGCGTTGCACTAGATCATAAGCCTTGGGCCTAGGCAAACCCTTATCCATCAGCGCCAAAAGCACGCGCTGGGAAAAAATCAGGCCGCGGGTCTTGATAATATTAGCCATCATATGTTCAGGATAGACATTCAGGCCTTCCATAACCTGAATAAATTTATTCAGCATATAATCCAGGGCTAAGGTGGAATCCGGCATAATTATTCGCTCAACCGATGAATGCGAAATATCCCGTTCGTGCCAAAGGGCTATATTCTCCATTGCGGCGACCGAATTACCGCGTAAGAGGCGGGCTAACCCGCATATACGCTCGCAGATCACCGGATTGCGCTTGTGCGGCATGGCGCTGGAACCCTTTTGGCCTTTGCCAAACGGCTCTTCTGCCTCTAAAACTTCAGTGCGCTGCAGATGACGGATCTCAGTAGCGAATTTTTCTAAACTTGAGCCGATAATCGCTAATCTAGCCATAAACACAGCATAAATATCCCGCTGGATTATCTGAGTAGAGATTTTGGCCGGTTTCAATCCCAGCTTTTTACAGACATAAGTTTCCACCCGCGGGTCAATATTAGAATAGGTGCCGACTGCTCCGGAAAGTTTGCCTACCGAGACTTCTGCTTTGGCTAACTTTAAGCGCTCCAAATTACGCTGCGTTTCATCATACCAGAGGGCTAATTTTAAACCAAAAGTTGTAGGCTCCGCGTGTACACCATGGGTACGGCCTATACAAGCTGTATCCTTATAAATTCTGGCTTTTTTAGCTAGGACTTTAAGCAACCTATTGACATCATCAACGAGGATATCTGACGCTGCTTGCAGCTGGACGCCGAGGGTAGTATCTAAAACATCGGATGAGGTAAGGCCCAGATGCAGGTATTGGGCGTCTTTCCCAATATATTGTGATACATTAGAGACAAACGCCACTACATCATGTTGTGTCTTCTCTTCAATCTTCTTTATTTGGGCTAAATTAAATCTGGCTTTTTGTTGGATTCTTCTGACTGCGGCTGGCGGGACTTTTTTCTGCTTAGCTAAGGCTTCCAGGCTGAGTATCTCAATGGCAAGCATGGTTTTAAACTTAAACTCCTCTTGCCAGACATTATTCATTTTGGGAAGGCTGTAACGTTCAATCATGTACGCTCCGTTTCTTATGTTAGAGAGTGTATTATAGCAAAAAAACGCCGTTTGGCAAATAAAAAAGATAGCCCAATATGCCGGTGAATATCAGCCTAAAACGATGCTTACAAGATTGAGGGAGAGTTTTTGTAGGGATTTGCGGTTGATGAGGATGCGCTGAGAATCGGTTAGTGGCAAAGGCTGGGAGTTTAAAGAGGCTTTTAATATCCTGTACTGGCCATAATCCAGCTTCTTAGGGTTAGAAATATTAACCTGCAGCTTTGAGCCGGCAAAGGGCCTGTTCACGCTGATTGTTGGATTCAGTTTGAATTGTTCAGCCGTTAATTTCGGTTCAATCAATAAATCACCGTTCTCCCCCCGGACGCCAAAGGCTTGTGTCACTAAAGTCAGGATAAACCAGCTGGCTGAGCCGGTAAGGTACGCGTACATTCCCCGGCCTTCGGCATTAAAATACTCCGGAAGACAGGGATAAATCTTGCTCTTTTTTGTATCAACGGCTAATTTATAAAGCGAACTCAAGGCCTTCCACCCTTCCTTGGCCAAACCGCGGCTGTAAAGGCTATAAGCGTACATTACAACCATGTGACTAAAAATCGCGCCGTTCTCCTTATCGCCGTAAGAGAATGAAAATGCCCGGCCCAGGTTATGCAGCTCAACTTTAAAATCAGTATTCAAATGATAACCTTTTAGTTTTTTATCTAAAAGATATCTGTTTACGCTCTGAATGATCTTATCTACCTGCTTACTATCGGCGACCCCGGACATGATCGGAAAAACCTGCGCGGCCAGGCACATCCTTAGTAGACCATTTACTTTTCCTTCTACGCGCCTCTTCTTATTATCATAATAGCCGTTAAAGAATCCCTGTTTTAACCATTCGCTTTTACGGATATGCTCTGTCAGCCACAAGGATTTTATTTTTAAGTTACGCGCCAGCGCCTCTACCTCCACTTCTTTCTTCCTCCCTGAAAGAGAGAGCGTGGCTTTAGCAAAATAAGCGTCGAGGATCTTACGTTTTTCGTTTTTATTATTGTAATCAAAATCTTTAAGCAAGATCAGCATCTCTTCGGCGAGCCGGATTTTCTTTTTCCCGGTTTTTAATAAAAGTTCGGCGAGGCGTTTTAAATTTCGGGCATACATCGAGCTAAAAGCTACGCTCTCGCCATGCTCTTTCGCCATATCCAAACCGTCATTCCAGTCCGCGCCCTCTAGGCGAATATAGTTATGCGGCCCGACATTAAAAAACTGGACCAGGTTCTGGATCAAAAGATGCTCATAAAGCGGGCCTTTGCCGATTTTACGCTTATGCCAATCGCGGTCAATTTTCCTGGAGCGCCAGGTATGCTGGTCGCAAAAATACGGCACTTCTGCAAACAGAATAGCTAGATCTCCGGTTTCGTTTATATAAAAATCAGTAGTTATTAATGGCCAGACTCCGTGGTCCATCCAGACGCGGGGAATATCGTTACGGTCGGCGATAAATTCGCCCGGGTTCTTTCCTACGATCGTAGCGTTAGAACCATCAGTCCTCACCCCCCGAAAATTATTCAGCAAGAGTGAGCGGACTTGTTTGGGGTCGCTTAAAAGTAACCCTAAACAATCCTGCCACAGGTCGCGCCAGCCGCGGCCGCCTTTGCCGTAATCAAAATCCGGTAAGAACGAACACCCAAATATTTTTCTTAAAACCGGCTGGATATTCACCCAGTTAAGCCAATTGTCAAAATCGCCATCCGCGCTCGCTGTTTTAATTGCGCGGGATTTCTCCAGCCAAAATAACTTTGTTTTCTTAAGCGCTGCCTCAATTTTGGCGTTGGTGTTAAATTTATTTAAAAGGCGGTTGATTTCCCCAGGGCTTTCAGTAATGCCCATCAGGATAATATAAGAACAACTGCTTCCGGGACGAAGGGTGATCTCCCTAAAACGCAAAGCTCCCATCGGCTCTTTACCCTGAATGTTCCTCTTATCAGGTAAAAGATCATTTAAAATTGCCTGCGGCGCCTCTAAATCCCCTCCTTCACCGCAAAACATCTCCTGTGTCGGATAAATATATTGCGGAGCACAGGCCTTACCATCAACGCCTAAAACAAAATAATTCTCCTTATTCGGTTTATGCCCTGCCTCGTCAAAAGAAAGCGTGGGTTTGGAGATGACGCCGTATTTATTTAAGGTCAGGCGCTGCAGCAAGGAAGTTACCTGGCGGTGGTCACGGATGTTATTGGCGCCTCTGGCATAAAGAGGAATAGCTGCGGTAGGAATGAATTTTATTTTCTTAGAGCTATTGTTGATAAGCTTAACCTGCATTAACTCTAGCGGCTCTTCCAGCGGAATAAAAGAAAGGGTCTCTGCCCTTAAGCCTATTTTCTTATTTTCTCTAGTAACCTTCTGCCAGAGTAGCCCGGCTTTTAGGTCAACGCGATCCTCTTTAATCAGCCTTAAATCCTTGGATACGCCGGTAGCTGACCAGGTTTTATGCGGATCAATATAAATCCAAAAGTTTCTTGAGGCCCGGGAAGTGGTCAGGTTTAGGCGTGAAACAGGTTCTAAAAGAAAGGAACTCTGTCCGGCCTTAATATCTCCGTGCAGGTCAGGGGATACCGACGACATAAGGACTGCGTTACCCAGCGGAAAATAAAGGCTTTTGTTTTTATCAGCCGAAGGAAATTCAAATGTGCCTGAATCATCAATAAAATTCCAGATTCTTTCCATTAAGCTGCCGGTCTCATCTTTATTTCCTGCAATGCTTGGATGACCTGGAACAATAATTGTTCGCCTTTTTTAACTAAAGGCGCCCTTTCTTTATCCATGATCGTCGGGTCATCTTTTTCCAGCGCCTCTATCGCCTTGTTATACGCCGCGATGTCGTTATCCAGCACCTCTAAGAACATCTCGCTTATAGCGCTATATTTCTCTATAGGTACGATGGCTAAATATGCGGTCTTTACATCTTCCAGCAATTTTTTCTCAGCTGAATAATAATTGACGGCGACCGCATTGCCAAAAGCGTCTTTCTTCGGGACAAAAGTTACTACTTTGTTACGGCAAATGAGCTTGCCGCTGGTTATGTTTTTTACCCTGTCTGCCAGGCTCAACATCGTGTTTACATAAACAGCTTTCGACAGCGGCTTGGGCGCTGTAGTTACTTTCTTCTGATGAGTAAACTTTAGACCAAAGAAAACTAAACCCAAAAACACCACAACTACCACCCCGAATATCCCGATTCTCTTCATATTATCGTCCCCTTTTCTTATTGAACCAGCCTTAAGAAACCTTGGGCGTATTCATAAACTCTACGCCGATTTCATACCTATCATCTTTAGTATCTTCCCTGACCCATACAACTCTGGCAAAACCATCATAGGAGAACTCCGTTAAAGAAAACCTTATCTTTAAAATAGTCTCTTTAGGAATAAATCCATGCGTAAAGAAACTTACCCCTCCCTGGCTGATATTCCGGGTAAGAAAAAACTGCGTTTTCGGGTTGTTGGAGATTTCGTACGCTATCTTCAGGGACTGCGGTATCCGGATAAACTTCCTTCGGTCTATCATAGTAGAGGTATTCCCTTACTCGCCTATTATCTTTATTAAAACCCGTTTCTTACGCTGGCCGTCAAATTCTCCATAGAATATCTGCTCCCACGGCCCAAAGTCCAGCTTGCCGCCGGTAATAGCCGCGACAATCTCTCTGCCCATTACTGTTCTTTTAAGATGAGCGTCTGCGTTATCCTCTCCGGATAGGTTATGTTTATATTTCTCTTTTCCGTAAGGAGCAAGCTTTTCCAACCAGCTGCTAAAATCATCATGCAGGCCTGTCTCATCATCATTAATAAAGATCGAACTGGTTATGTGCATCGCGTTAACTAAACACAGCCCTTCTTTGACCGCGCTTTTATTGACCGCCTCTTGGACCAGCGGGGTAATATTTATAAACTCCTGCCTCTTTTTAGTGTTAAACCATAAATATTGAGTATGGGATTTCATTGATTTTATTATACCCCAAACAAAACTCTAAAACAACAAAAAACCCGCCGGATTTCTCCAGCGGGTTTCTTATTGGTTGCGGGGCTGAGATTTGAACTCAGGACCTCAAGGTTATGAGCCTTGCGAGCTACCAGGCTGCTCCACCCCGCGATTTTATTTTTTCTTCTGTGGGACGATCTTAATGGGGATCTCGCCCTTCCTGACTATCCCCATCTTTTCCCGGGCAACCCTCTCCTGATAAACCGGGTCGCTGGCTACCTTCTTCATCTCTTCTTCCAAAAGAGCGTTTTCTATATTTAAACGCCGGATTTTATCTAATAAATCCCGGTTTTTTTCCCGCAGATCCTGAAGCTTGCTAAACCCGGGTAAGAATAAAATCAAAAAAATTATTATTAAACCAAAACCCCAAAAAGCCTTTTTTAATGTGGCTAACATTTATTTCTTGATAAGCGTGCCCGCGTAAACCGCTTTTGAGCCCAGCTCCTCTTCGATCCTTAAAAGCTCGTTATATTTGCAGATCCTGTCAGTGCGCGATAGCGAGCCGGTTTTAATCTGGCCGCAAGAACAGGCAACGCTTAAGTGGGCGATTGTCGTATCTTCAGTTTCGCCGCTGCGATGGGATATAATCGCCTTATATTTATTTTTCTTGGCGATATTTATCGCTTCAATCGTCTCAGAGAGCGAACCGATTTGATTTAACTTTATCAGTATAGCATTACCTATTCTTTCCGCAATGCCTTTTTTAAATATCTTGGGGTTAGTGACAAATATATCATCGCCGACCAGCTGAAGCCGCGAACCCAGCTTTTTGGTCATCTCCTGCCACCCGAGCCAATCATGCTCGCCTAAACCATCCTCAATGGATAGAATGGGGTAATTATTTAACCACTCCTCGTAAATCTGGATTAAGTCGCCGGAAGTTTTCTGAGAATTTTCGAAAAGGTACTTACCGTCTTTAGAGAATGAGCTGGCGGCGCAATCCAGGGCTAAGGAAACATCCTTACCGGGCTTATACCCGGCTTTCCCAATCGCCTGGATAATCAAATCCAGGGCTTCGCGGTTAGAAGTTAAATTCGGGGCAAACCCTCCTTCGTCTCCAACTGAGGTAGAGAGCTTTTTAGACTTAAGGAGCGCCTTTAAATTGTGGAATACCTCGGTGGCCATGCGCAGGGCTTCGCTAAAACGCTGTGTGCCTATAGGCATAATCATAAACTCCTGAATATCTAAATTGTTATCCGCGTGCATTCCGCCGTTTAAGATATTCATTAAAGGTACCGGTAAAAGTTTTGCCTTTTCTCCGCCTAAAAATCTATATAAAGGCTGTTTCTTGGATAACGCCGCGGCTTTAGCCACGGCTATAGATACCCCCAGAATCGCGTTGGCGCCTAAATTTGCCTTGTTCTCTGTCCCGTCTAACTTGATTAATAAAGCGTCTACCTTATTAAAATCAGGAGTTAAACCCTTTATTTTGGAAGCAATTATGGTATTTACGTTATTCACTGCTTTTAATACGCCCTTGCCTAAGTACCTCTTCCTATCCCCATCTCTTAATTCCAGGGCTTCTTTTTCACCCGTGGATGCTCCGGAGGGGACCGCTGCCCGGCCTAAAATACCGTTATCCAGAATAACATCCACCTCTACCGTGGGATTCCCGCGGGAATCCAGGATTTCCCGGGCCAATACCTTCTTAATCTTTGCCATTTTCTCTCTCCTTGCACAGAAGTGCACACCGGCCTATCCAATAAGGCCGGGTGTTTTATTTTTTTGAATATAGCGGGTTTAACTGTGGAATTCCTATTATACATAGCTAACGCAAGCAGTCAAGGAAAATTGATGTTTCAAATAAATTGACATATAATCAAAGTTATGCTATTTTAGATAAAACCCAGTAAACAGGGACGGTTCTATTCGTATGGCTATCTTAATAGAACCGTCCCTTTAATAAGGATAAAAATGAATAAACGCAAATTAAAATTATTTTTCAAAATGCACTGGATAGCCCTCAGTGTAATCTTGTTATGCGTGGTCATCGCCATATCTTTTGTCTTCTTCCTGAATAGCGCTATTAACGCCTGGATCACCTCCGAATCTTATTTTAAAAAATCTGCTCTGGCCCAATACGGCCTCTTCTTCTATATATTCCTGGTCTTAAACCTGATCAGCCTTCCTTTAAGCGGCGCGCTCTGGTTATGGATGATGCAGGGCGGCCATATGAAATTCACCCAGATCGGCAAGAAAGCCGTTGAAGGCAAAGATATCCGCATCCACTGGAAAGATGTTATCGGGATGGAAGAAGCCAAAGAAGAAGCCATGGAAGTGGTAAACTTAATGACTGACCGCGCGCAGTTGCAGCGTATCGGAGGAAAGATATTAAAAGGGATCTTGATGATGGGGCCTCCGGGTTGCGGAAAAACTTATCTGGCTAAAGCCATCGCCACCGAAGCGAATATGCCTTTTATCGCAATGTCGGGCTCAGAGTTTATTGAAATGTTCGTCGGCGTAGGCGCCAGCCGCATACGCAAGCTTTTTAAACAGGCGCAGCAATTAGCCTATGTGGAAGGCGGATGCATAATTTTTATAGATGAACTGGACGCGGTCGGAGCCCAACGCTCAGTTGACCGCGGTTTTGGGGGACAAACTGAAAGCAACACTACCTTAAACCAGCTCCTCATTGAGATGGACGGGTTAAAAGATAAAGAGCATAATGTCGTTATAATCGGGGCCACCAATGCCCCGGAATCATTCCTTGATCCCGCCCTGCTGCGTCCGGGAAGATTTGACCGTAAAATTTATATGGAATTGCCAAACCTTGATGAACGCCAAAAACTTTTTGAGTATTATTTAAAAGATGTAAAGTGTGACGCATCAATTGACCTTCTGCGCCTGGCCAGATTAACCGTCTCTAACAGCCCCGCGGATGTCTCTAACCTCATCAGGGAAGCGGCGCTCATCGCGATACGCAACCGAAAAGAAGAGATATCAATGACGGAGATATCCGAAGCTTATGACCGGGTAGAGATGGGCGTAAAACATAAAGTTGTCTCCACGCAGGAAGAACGCAAGAAAATCGCTTATCATGAAGCAGGGCATGCCATTGCTATGTATTTTCTCGCTCCCCACTCCGACGTATTCAAAGCCACGATCCTGGCCCGGGGAGGCGCGCTGGGTTTTGTTATGCCCCAGGCCCGCGAAGAAATCCACGTGCGCACTAAAGAGCAATACTTAGGAGATATAAAAGTAAACTTGGGCTCTTATGTCTCCGAAAAACTTAAATTAAAAACTACCACCTCAGGCGTATCTCAGGATTTTAATAACGCCACGTGGTTCGCGCATAATATGGTCTGGAAGTGGGGTATGGGCGGCTCCGGATTAATCGGTAATTACAACCTCCTGGAAAACATGCGCGAAGACTACGGGTCCTTCAGGGGAGAAAAATCCTCTTTCCTGTCGGAGAAATTAAAGGAACAACTAAATAACGACGTGCAAAAGATCCTGAATGACTGCTTAAAAGAAGTTGAAGTCCTGCTTACGCGTGAAGACGCTATACTTGAGCGTTTCGCGCAGGAACTTCTGGATAAAGATGAACTCAATTATGATGAAATTGAAGCTATATTTAAAGACTTTGGCAAGGCCCGCCCTTTTACTGCTTAGCGCCTTCTCCATCCTTTTATCCGGATGTTCGCCCATAAAGCCGACCTATAAAGAACAAGACATACCTTACATCATCAAAAAAATCTGCAAGGAAGAATACAACCTGGAAGTCACTACCCAACGCACGCATAATACCCTCTGGATATACGCCCCCTTAAATAAAATCCTGAATAAAGATTATGGCCTGAAAGAAGACAAGATTTTCGATGAAGAGATCATGGAGAAACTGCGCAACATCATCACTACTATCGGCAGGGTATTGATAAGCTCGGATGACACTCCGGAATTCTTCGCGTTTTTGGCTTCAGATATAAAATTGGGGATAGATTACACCATGACCGGCAGCGTCCTGGATATAAAGAAATCCTACGCTGACTTTATCCCCTGGACCGAGGCTAACCGCAGATACGTGATCAGGTTTAAGGTAGCCCCGGAGGCTGTGGGAGATACGACCGGATTTCATTTCCTCCCTTATGATGTCAAGATGGGAGATTTTTTGGCGGAACAGATCGCTCAACGTGTGGGAGCGCATTTTCAGGACGAAGAATTAAAGAATTATTTTAAGGTTGATAAATCAGACGGTAAATTTGGCGACGGGGTCTTTTCTTTTGAATACTCTATATCCCAGATAGCCTTGCCGAATAAACCGGTAGATATCAGAAATGCTATCCTGGATATTGCCGCGTATTGCTTAAAAACTTACGATTTTAATAATTTTTCCGGGGTGACCCTGACAGATTTACGTACGTTGGATAAGTTTAATTTAAACAAGAGAGCGCTTCTCGCCCGGCCTAGCGGCCTGTAATTATTACCCTTCTCCCCCTTAATTTAACCCTTCCCTGCGTAATAAGCTTAATAGCCTGCGGATAAAGTTTATGCTCTACTTTATGGATTTTTTCCTCAAGCGCTTTTAACGTAGAGGATTCACCAAGCGCGACCTCTTCCTGCAGGATAATCGGGCCGTGATCCATTGCTTCATCCACAAAATGCACGGTGACTCCGGTGACCTTGACTCCGTAATCAAAAGCATCCTTAATTGCGCGCGAGCCCTTAAAAGAAGGAAGCAAGGCCGGATGGATATTGATAATGCGGTTTTTGTAAGCGGCTACAAAATGCGGGCTTAACATACGCATAAACCCCGCCATAACAACCAATTCTACTTTATTATTTTTTAAATGCTTAATTATCTCGTCTTCAAAATCTTTTTTTTGGGCGAAGCCTTCCCTCTGGATAAGGCAGGCCTTTACGCCCAATTTCTTGGCTTTATCCAAAACAGCTGCTTTAGGATTATCACAGACAAGAAGCGCCAGATTAACCTTAAGCTTCCCCCGCTTTATCGCCTGGGCGATGGCCTTAAAATTTGTCCCTCTTCCTGAAGCAAATACGGCTATATTCTTCACTTTGCACCTCTTGTTTTAAGCAACTCCTTAATTTCTTCAGCCTTCTTCCTCACCGATTCTATAACCGTATAACTGGATACGCTGGCTCCGGTAATGGCCTGGACATTCGTCACATCTTTAATATTTCTAAACTGATCGGAAAATGCGGACTCGGTGATGCGGGAACCTATCCCGGGAGTTTCATTCTGCGACAATACCTTAATCGCTGTGATTGTGCCGTCGTTGAGCATGCCGACAAGAGTTTCAATATTACTGGAATGACTCTTGCCTACCGCCTTAAATACCGCGCCTATTAATTTACCTTCTTTGTCTTCTGCTTTATAATAAAGCACAACTTTGTCTTTTTCTACCGGCGTAAAGCTGGCGGCCTGAGGTAACACCTCTTTAAAATCTGCTTCTTGCGCCAGGGCGCAGGTTAAAAATAAACCCGTCAGTAAAATACCGGCGATTACTAATCTAACCATGGGATTTTACGGTTAATCATCAGGTTAACCGCTCCTAATACGCTGACTACGCAGCCTATGATAACTAGAATCGTAAGATGCGCGAATCTTTCGGCTAAAAAACTGCTGGCGAACATAAATAAAAGAAAACCCAGATGCATGACTATCTCCAGCGAGCTAAAAACCTTGCCCATCATAGAATTATCGCTCACTTTATGGATTATGGTATTTGAGGCGATCATAACCGGCGCGATGGCGATCCCAAAGATAAAGGCTAAGGCCTCGGCTACCATTAAATGAGGGTAATGCTGCAGGCTTAAGGCAAAAATAATAAGCATTACTCCGCTAATAACCAAAGAAGTAAAAATCATTTTATAATGCGAGATGCGCTGGCCAAAGCGGCCGTAAATCAGCGAGCCGACGAATAGACCGATTCCTAAGAACATTACCAATAACCCTAAGTCTTTGGTGGCGGAATGCAGGGTTTTCTGAACAAAGACGATTATAACGACATAAGTTGAGCCTAACGCCGCCCATAAAATAAACATTACCCAAGCGGCAAACCTTATATCCTTCTTTTGAATAAAATACAATACCCCTTCTTTAATCTCCTGAAAGACGCTCTTGCGGATCAGCTCAACTATCCCCTGCCTGGCTTCTTTGAGATGAATAGAAACAGATTGCAATTTATTCGCGATTAAAAATATCAGCGTCCCGGAAACCAGAAAACTAAAGGCATCCAGATAAAAACCGCTTTTTGCCCCCAGCCACTCCACTATTACGCCGCTGACGCCAAAACCGACAATCGCTGCGATCATTCCGGTTGTATTCACCAGAGAATTGGCCAGCAGTAGATCCTTTTTTTGCACCAAATCCGGGACTATCGCTAACTTTGCCGGAACAAAAAAACGGCCTATAGAGAAAGTAAGGAAAATAATAATATATATCGGGACCAGGCTTTTAGAATAGAAAAGGAAGAAAGGAATAGTAAAGACTAAGGCCGCCCTCAATAAATCGCAGGCATACATGGTTCTACGCCTATCCCATCTATCCACGTATACACCGGCAATCGGGCCGATTAAGAAAACCGGGATGAGGGTAAAAGAAAGGATCTTGGCGATTTCAATAGTTGAGCCGGGAGCTCTTAAATAAACAAAAGCGATCAGGGCCATCTGGTCAAGCCGGTCGCCAAGCTGAGAAATGATCTGCCCCAACCAAAGCAGGAAAAAATTACGGTTTTTTAATACCTCGCGGAAGTGAGACATGTATTTTCTGGAGCCGATGAGTGGAATCGAACCACCGACCTTGACTTTACGAAAGTCCTGCTCTACCAACTGAGCTACATCGGCATCTTGATTTTAATAATTATAGCAGTTTCTTTACGTTAGTCAATCTTAAGTGGCATTATAAGCAACACCCGGGCTTATCGGGATGCCCGGTGCACCGCCTCCCGCGGTGAAAAAATATTTGACAAAAGCGGAAAAAATGCTAAATTATTACTATCATTAACGTTGCAAGGAGAAGTTAACATTTTTTCCAGGAACAGGCAAAAACCGTAAAGCAAAGTAAATAGAAAATACGCTTTACGGCTTTTTTTATATATAGAGTAACCCCTGGCCTAGAAAATCCGGCCTCGGGGTCAATTAGTAAGCCCAAAAAGATCGGGGCTAATTGGGGAGGTGAAAAAAGTACAGATGGCAAAAGGCAAAGTAAAGTGGTTCTCCAACCAAAAAGGTTACGGTTTTATCACCACCGAAGACGGCAAAGACGTGTTCGTACACTATAGCGCCCTCAAAAGCGATGGTTATAAAACACTGGAAGAAGGTCAGGAAGTAGAGTTTGAAGTTACTCAAGGGCCTAAAGGCGACCAGGCGACTAACGTTTCCAAGTTATAATAATATAAATAGGGACAGCGACTATTTTTTCTTCGAATGTTTACCTAAAAAAATAGTCGCTGTCCCTATTTATCCGGGGGTTTTTATTTTTTAGCTAATATTTTACCCAGTAATAATACAATTAATACTACAAGGCCAATACCTACAATTGCCGAGAATATATAAGCAAGGCTTAAACTGCCTAAACCTTTTTCCTCCCAACCCTTAAACGCATAATCTGGTATTGGCGCGCTCCAGAGGCTGGAGAGCTTTTCTAATCCTTGCGGTATGTATCCGACTAGCTCCTTAATTCCATCTGTCCCCCATTCACCCCAGGCATCCCCGGCTTTAAAATGGTCCGGCAGCAATAACCCTAAAGGAGAAAGCGCGATCAATATTAAAATTCCTATCCATAATTTAGCAGTAATCTTCATAGTTAACCCCTCCCCCCTTCAAGAAGTTCCGGTGATGTTTTTAATAAGTATTTAACAACTAACGCAGTAACAATAGCCTCAACCCAACCGAATATCAAAAGATGCTCGCCTGCCATCGCGATTACCGCCACTTTCAGGCCATAAGGGCAATACAGAGCCTGCCCGTTAGCAGTGTGATGTAATAACGGCTGTAACCCAAACTCAACTCCTGCCAATAAAGCGGCTACGTTAATACCAATATACCCCGCCACCCCGGCCGCTATTACCCTTCTATGGGCTCCTGCTGGAGCCTTATAACTAATTGCTTTATAAATATAGTATCCTACAAATGGCAATACAAAAGCCATATTAAGACAATTCGCGCCGATAGCAGTAATACCTCCGTCACCAAATAATAAAGCCTGAACGACTAACGCAACAGTTATAGCAATACAAGCTGCCCAAGGCCCTAAAAGTATAGCTACTAAAACTCCACCCACCGCATGTCCCGTGGAGCCGCCGGGGATCGGAACATTGAACATCATAATTACAAAACTGAATGCCGCGCCTATCGCCAGCATCGGAACCTGTCGCGCTTTAAGCGTATTTTTGACAATCTTGGAAGCGATTGTCCATATTGGCAACATAACCGCGTAAAAAATTCCGCAAGTTGCCGGGCCTAAATAACCGTCTGGTATATGCATATTCTTCTCCTTTTTATTATTATATTAGAAATCCACCTGCGCCCTCATTCCGCCAACAAATATTGGGGCTGTATCACCTGCCACATCCTTACCGAACGGATTCCAGATATACTGAAGGTCAGGGCTAACAGACAAGTGGTCGTTAATATGTATCCTATAATAACTTTCGAGGTGGCCCTCGGTTTCTGCTAAATATCCCTTTGCTTTCTTATAATCATCCGAAGGCATTACCTGGCCTACGGCAAAAGCAAACACATCCTTTTCTCTACCCCAGGGCCTGCCTTCAACCTGAAAACCTGCGCTCCAGGATTGCTTAAGAGAATAATTAAGCTCATCTCCTGTGGCTGTTTTTATTTCAGGATTATAAACTTTCGGGTTCTGCCAGCCGTAACGGGCAAAAAGAGTGACAATATCATTGGCTTTCTGGTCAAAGCTTAAGCCAAAACCATAAGCTGTTTCTCTTGTTTTTTCGGGATTAAGCCACTTGGTATGATTAGCATTGTTAGCCCATCCATAGAAACGATAATTACCGGGTAAATCGAAGAAATTAGTTTTAAAATGCACCTGGCCGATGTTAAATAGGTTATCCCCTATTTTCTCCCAGCCGCTTTTAGCGTTAAACAAACCGTAACCTAATTCCAACCACTCTGCCGGAAGATAAGCAATCCGGATACCGGCATTATTATCCGGAAATTCAACTGCAGGCGAGTTACGGAAAATCCTGCCTAAAAATTGGGTAGTCTCATCGTTAGCAACTTCGCTTTGATCAAAATAGACAGTAGGATCAAGCTTACCAAAAGTAAGAGCAATTTTGTCTTTAAACAAATTCTGCTCATACCATAGTTCTGTCACCTCAACTTTAGCGTCACTGTCCCCAGCATCGCGGTTGACGTTGCTATATAAGGTAAGATTATCTTCAAGGCCTGCGCCCTGGCCAGCCTCTAAGTGCAGGAACGCCCTGCCGCCTACCTCTTTAAACTCTTTAGATAAAGTTACATCAGCTGAATATGAACCGTCGGTTCGGCCATCTTTTTGCGTATGCCCGTCTCCGCCGTAATTAACATTATTAGTTCCCTGAAGAATAAAAGTCGCGCCTGCGCCAAGCTCAAGGCCTTCCATAAGCTGCATAGATTCGCCCGGAACGCGATGAAGTTTTTCCTCAAATTGAGAAAGCTTTGCCTCATATTCAGTAATCTTCTGTTGCTGCGCTTGGGTTGTTGAAGCCTGTGTAACAATATATTTATCCTGTTCTATAAGTTTTTGTTCCAAGGCCAGAACGCGTTTTTCTAACTGTTCGTATTGCTCCTTAGTCACATAATCTTGCGCAAAAACAGACCCCTTTATTGCAAGTATAGCAAAAACTACGAATGATGCCAAAACAACTTTACGTAACATATTCACTCCTTTCTGTGCTACTATTAATATATTCGTGCTACTAAAGGTTAAAAAAATAATACCGTCCTTAAATACCTTTACCTGTAGTGGACATACTCAGGGTCCCGTGCTTGACCCCTTTTACCGATTTTAAATTATCGGCTAATTTTTGAGCTTCCTTCGCAGAGCCTTTAACAGCTATGATCTCTAAACAATTACTATGGTCCAAATGGATATGCGCAGATGAAATGATCATAGCGCCGAAATGATGCTGTATATCCATAAGTTTATTTACCAACTCCCTCTTATGGTGGTCATAAATAAGGGTAATGGCGCCGGCAATCTCATCCCCTGCCTGCCATTGCTTTTGAATTAATTCCTGGCGGATCAGGTCGCGTAATGCTTCAGATCGACAAGTATAATTTCTTTCCTTGATAAGGCGGTCAAATTTATTCAGCAGCTCTGCCTCTAAAGAAACCCCAAATCTGACTAAACGGCCCATATTTCTCCTGTGTTATGATTTTTAATATAGTAACACGCTAAATTGTCTTGTCAAGAAAAATAATTACCCTGCTGTTTTTCTTAAGTTCTCATCCCAACTCTTATTTGCCTCTTTTACATATTGATCATACGGGATAAGCGGTTTATTGAGTTCTGCCTTTGTCTCATCCGAAAGTATCTGATTATTGACTATTTCCCCGCCAGCCTTTCGCAATAATTGCCTGTAATTATTCAATACGGGCTTAAGAAATATATTTTCTACTTTCAGCAGCTCCCCTTCCCCTCTGTAGATTTCAGCAATAATTATATTATTTTCCGCTATCCAAAAATTCAAAATATTTAAAAACAGACCTGAAGTAATCAAAATGCGCCTGCTCCGGAAAACCGCAGTTGGAAATCAAAACTACCTTAGGATAGGTTTTATACCTGGTAAGATGCCTGTATATCCCATTTTCGTTCTTTTCAAAATGCGGATCATGCAGAGGGATGATCCTATCAATAAAGTTTTTCATGATTCCGGTAACGCTGCCGACATATACGGGGCTGGCAAAGACAATAATATCTGACTTCATGTATTTCTCAAGTAAATCTTGCATATCGTCTTTTATCGCGCATTTACCCGGAGTCTTGATCCAACATGAAAAGCATCCCAGGCAATAATGAATTTTCTTTTGCGCAAGAAATATATTCTCGGTTTGCGCGCCTGCCTCCTCGGCCCCCTTAAGAAACTCGGCTACCATTCTGTGCGTATTGCCTTTTTGCCCCCTTGGACTGCCGTTAAATACAGTTATTCTCATTCCGGCCTCCTTTAAATTATTAAGGGACAGTCCCCTGCGGGAACGGTCCCTTTTTATTAAATGCCGAGAGAGAGAATCGGACTCCCCACGCCGGCCTTTTCAGGGCCGCGCTCTACCACTGAGCTACCTCGGCAAAAGTCTATCTTAATGATAATGCTGAATTTATGTATTTTATGCTTCTTATCGTCGGAAAACACCTCTCCATACCTTTACACTCAGTTCTACCCTATTCCAAGTAATTCCATATTACGTCACTACAATTTCACTACACTATTTTTCTCTTGAAACTTTTTGTCTCTATTATCAGTCTTGAGTTTTTAAATTATACCATAGCCTTACAAAGACGCAAGAGATTTTTAAGGAGAGAGCCGGAGAAAACGCGTGGTAGGATTAGGCCACTTCTCCGGCTCTTTATGGGCGGGGAGGTACCGCCCGGGGAAAATTAAATTAAGCCTGCATCACGATTCTACGTGTTCTTACTCGTCCCATGGAAATACAGGATTGGCAAAATTGCCCTCGGTATCAACGCTTTCCTTTTAGAACGGCGCCTTGTCAGCGCACACAGGCTTAAGAAGTTATCTAAGTAATAACCTTGTTATTGCCGCGATAAAGCCCCTGCCGTTTTCTTCAAGCCATGCTTTACCTGTCCGGACACACAACCACCACATCAATAAGCCTGAAACAATAGCATTGGCTAAGATCATATACCAGTGCAGTCCGGCCCAGTAGAATGGGAAGAACGATAATCCTACAAAAAAACCATGAAGAAAGAAGTTGTCTTTACCGCATAGCCAGTCCCAGTAAGTGCTTAACGCTCCGCCCATGATGCCATAAGCAGGGATACTTAGTAAATAACCCCACCAAACATTAGGCTTCCACCAAGTAAACAAGATAATAAGGGAGAACGCCGGAATCACCCAGTCACGTATCCAAGACTGGCGCAAGAATAACGGCAACCATCCTTCTTCATTTTTATCTTTACCAAGGCCTCCGCAGTGATAGAAGAACCCGGATAATATAGCGCATAGCAGGGTCAAACTTATTTTAATAAAGAACCAGTTCATTTTTTCACCTCTACCTTCTTAACTGACTCTTTCTCTACCTTTGCATCTGGCTTGCGGAAAGCTTCATACCGCGCGCACCCGCCGGCAAAGAAATGCGGCTCAAAGGTATAAAAATTCTGCTCGTTAGCTTTATACCCTTCTGCCTTCTGCGTCATCTTAACGCCTACGCCTACGGTTAAGGCAAGGATTAAAAGAATTGCTCCAATATAACCGATTATCTTCCAGTACATAGATTACATCGCTTTCTTATTTCTTAAATACCCACTTAGGCGGTTTCTTAAAGATTATTCGCAGGATAGTTTCTATCATCCCGTGCCAAGTTAAGTCACAAAGACAAGTCCACATCCAGCGCATAGCAATTTCATCTTCTCCGCCCTCAAAGATAAATATGCCAATTTCTCTATTTTCTTTCATATCTTCCGTCTCCGCTATGGCTATTTAACCACTTCAATATCGGTAACATCCACTTAGGTTGTCCGAAGTCCATCCATAAGGCCCACCAGATACAGTGAAAAGGCTTAAGCCAGTCCATTAGAAAGTAAACTTAATTTGCGCGTCAACCATAGGGGCTTGTTTCCATTCATCGTCAATATACCTTATCCCGCAGGATCCCCCCACATAAAGGTATTTCAAATATTTTAATATTGGAGTATTCTCTACTGGCAGCGCTGCTCCTACGTTATAGTCAAGTCCTAAAGCTACGCCATCCACATTGACCAAAATAAGATCAAGAGACGCATTCCATTTTGTATAAAGAGTAGCTCCTAACTGGTTAACAATCTCCTTTTGCTTGAAATCATAGCCAAAACCTTCCCGGGAACCTAAATAGGTGATGATGTTGCCTATCGTGCCTATTAAGGTGTCTGCGTCTACTGATAGTTTAGCTTTTGTTTCATTCGCCCCAACCTTCTCCGATAGCACTTTGTTTTGACTACCTAAGTCAAATATATCCGTTGAGCGCGGCCCAAAGATGTCGGCAAAAGCCGGTGTTACAAAAAGCAGTGCTACGAACAACACTAACAACGCTAAAGATAGTCTCTTCATTTAGCCCCCCCCTATTTTCTGATTGTCCAGAAATCTGAACCTAACTTTTCCACGTATTTGAAAGGTAACGTGAAATAACCTTTTTGACCCCAGTTTTCACCCCAAGAGTTGCGCACAATAAACACCTTTTCAGCCATATCATAACCAACAGCTAAGACAGCATGGCCGCCAAGCATGATCTCATCACTTCCCGGCATAGGTACAACGCCGGTCTTAGTTACTTCTTCAGTTTCAAAAGATTCATAAACTGCGATACCAAATACAATCGGATATCCATCAGCAAGACAAGCCAGCATATCAGCTACGCCGGATAAGCGGGCATACAATGAAATACGTCTGGTTATCGCATCTATATAGCATTCATTGCTGGGCTTTTTGATAAACTGGGATACGTCGTAAGGCAGCAGTTTCTCGCTACATACCCCGTCTTTAGCCAAAGTCTTGATTCCGTCTCTAATGAATGCCCCTGAATCTTCATTTACTGTTCCTTCTATTCTGCGCTCGTTGTATAGATAAACAGCCGACTGGCGTCGGTATGCTCACCGTCAATCTTTCTATCTAACAGTTCAACATTGCCGGCAAGTGCCTGAGCTGTACAGCTGCCAAGGTTTTTCTGATCCTCTACGGCAGAACAAAATTCTCTCAAATCAACCTTTTGAGGAAGAAACAACTTAAATGACCGTTTATAGCGAAGGTCTCTTTGGTCTGGAAGATCTGGTTTCCAACCGTAGCGTCTCATTTCTGCTCTCCTTTTTGACTTCTATCTGTCCTGTTAAAATAGGCATAAATCACTATCAGCAATATCTCGGTTACTTTATCTACTGGAAGAATCTTGCTTAGTGATAAAACTACAAACACAAATGCCGCGGATACTGTAAAGATAAATCTACCGCTAAAGAGTTTGCTTAACATCTTCTCCTCACTTTCCCGCCTTCTCGGCGCTATTAAAAACCAACTGTTGATTAACTGTTTGACCATATTCAATTACTTCTTCAGGAGTCTTTAAATTTCTATCTTTACACCACTGGCAACGCTGGCCAGGATTCTTCTCAGGATCAGATTCTTCTTGGGTTAATATGCAGCCGCACCTGTTTTTACAGCCCATGTGGTAAATCATTTATGCATTATCTCGTTTTTATGGATGTCTTCTAATTTCTCTAAAACCGTAAATCTCCCACCTAACCAGAAAATACCCAAGACTAAAGTAATAATTATCCCCAAACCCCACACGCGCAGTTCTTTCTTAAATTCAAAGAAGCTGTTTATTTTCACTTCGTGTTCCGTAACCATTGTACGTATTGGCCCGCTTTCTTTGACGTGCTCGTCTGCTTTGTCAAGCCTATTAAAGATTGTCTTGAAGCGTTCCTCATGAGCCAATACTATATCGTCGTGGGGGGGCATATTTTCTCCTTACTGTTAAGTGAATGTATAATATCGGTCTATTTTCTTTATCGTCGTGATAAAGGGTATTTCAGTTTTATATTTTTCTATCTGATCACGCAGGACGTTAGAGCCGGTAAACATTACAGATATTTTGTCGTCTAATTTAAACTGTAACGTCATACACAGCTCACAGTTTGCTTTTTTATAATGGCTATCCTTAATGCGGTAATCCAATACGGTAATTAACCGATTAACAATATCATCGAGCTTTACCTTGTTGCCTTCTAACGGCATACTCTCCCTGGCGAATTCGTTAAATCGCTTGGGCTGTTTTTCCGACGACATTTAATATCTCCTGTAGTTTATCCAGTTGCAGTTTAAGCCCTAAGTTATGGCAGTTGGCCCAACGCATCCACCCGCTATACGAGGCAATGCAAGAGCGAAAGTATGTAACGGTAATTCTTCCGGCCGCTAAAAGCTTAGGCAATATCTTTAAGCGGCGTTTTACTCTTATCGCTGTTGATTTTCTTAAAAGGACGTATTTCGGGAAGTGCCGGTAACCTAAGAAATCTACGCCTTGGGAGACCGGGAATAACTCGCATTTGCTCATTTTTAAGCCGAGCGTATCAACTAAGAATACCTTTAAGTCTTTGGCAATCCGGCGCAACTCTGCCTTATCGTTATGGAAGAATAGGAAGTCATCGCAGTAGCGGACGTAATTCTTGACCTTGTAGACGTGCTTGGCGCGCTGATCCAACTCATTAAGGTAGATATTGCCGAACCACTGGCTGGTGTAATTCCCGATCGGGACGTTCTGACCGCCACCTATGCCATAGATAATTGCTTTGATTAAGTTCAGCGTATCCTTGCATTTAATCTTGCGCTTAAGGATATTAAAAAGAATGTCGTGTTTTATAGACGGGTAAAACTTGGAGATGTCGCATTTGAGGCAATACTTATTTGCCCGGACAAACTCCATAGTCCTTTGGCTCCCTACGTGCAAACCCTTGCCTTCGATGCAGGCGTAGGAGTCGTGAATAAACATAGCTTTATAAATCGGCTCAAGGATATTCATTAAAGCGTGATGCACTATTCTATCGGGTGAAAACGGCACGATAAAAATAGTGCGCTTTTTAGGCTCGTAAACTTGTTTAGTATGATAAGGTGATGTTTCAAATTTCTTACTAATGAGCATCTCTTGTATCCTTTTTAAATTCGCTTCTATGTTCAGGTCAAAGGTTCTTACCTGGCGTTGCCAGGTCTTACCTTTACGCGTGCGGACATAGGCAAGCTTTATATTCTCAGAAGAAGTTATTTTCTCGTAAAGATTGCCATGCCTTCTCATTATTTAAACTGGGTTAGGAGACTTTCGGTTTCCCTACTAACCTCCCTACCCCTCCGTTGTGTATTTTGCCTTGAAACGGCAAGGCTAATGCGTCCAGCCAGGAGTTTATTTTCTCCGCGTATCTCCCCTGTATCCGCGCAAAACCGGCAACCGATATTCGAATTCGTATTCCAGCGATAGTTATTCGTATTCCGACCTCGGGAACCGCAATTCACGCCGTTGTCCCAATTACCGCCAGCAATCAGCAACCGATGACACATTAGCCTGTGTTACACTACTTTTCAAAAAACGTCGCCGAAGCGTGTTACGTGTTCGGCTTACTTCGTTAAACGGGCTCCGCGCAAAACCGGCAACCGATAGACGAACCCGTATCCCAGCGATAGTAAGACGTAACCCGACCCCGGGAACCGCAATACACGCCGCCGCCCCAATTACCGCCAGCAATCAGCTTTACATCATTGGAATAAATAGGGCGATACAACTGTCCTTTATCGCCTGGCAGATCATACCAAGCGGCTGTAACTGCTGCGTCATACATCATTGTCTGCTCATCTAACCACTGCCAGAGAGCACCGCAGGCGTCTTCTACGCCTATGTTGGAAATCATACGCCTTGAGGCTGTGTCTATATGGCCACCGGTAGTGCCAGGATCTCCAGCTCCATTAATGTTAGTCGCTTCGTTTGAACCTGTTGCTATTACCTGAAACTCTGGGTCAGTTAACATCTTCTTCTTTACCGCTCCGCCGTCGTCAGTAAAGTCGTTCCAGTCGCGGGTGTCGGTGATCGTGGCTCCATAGACTGAGGCTGTGGATGTGCCGGTGCCGGAAGCAAGGTAAATATCTACCCACTTGCTAATACCTTCACTATAAACCATACCTTCAGGCGCAGAGACTGGCCTATGGTTTAGATCCCAAATCGAAGCAGGCAGAACGTCGCCAGCGACAAAATCGGTCAAGGTGTGGCCTGAAATCGTTCCTACGGCAACACAAAGCCCGTGGAAACCGCCTATTTTACGGCTGGTTGTAGTGCTATAGCCTGAAGGATAAGTGGTGCTGGCTGATAAGAGTATTTTAGGGGCTGTGCCAGATACGGGGACGCAAGCATAAATATAAAAGTCTTTGCCTGCGCGGTTTGCAGCTGTGGTGTAATTCGTCGGGCTGGTAGTATCCCAGTTGGCCGCATTTGATACGTCTATTTCCGTCTGAGAAGTTATATAATAGACATTCCCATTTATGGCAACCGATAATAAGGTTGGAGACGATATAGTGTATCTATTTACAGCTGTGCTATAAGGAGCCTTAAGCGCCCACTTATCGGCCCTGTCTCTTTGGTATAAACCAGGGAACATAGGAAGGCTTGCTTTTGTATCGGCATACGCTTTGCTACTTGGATTTAATAACTCCCATCGTGTATTCGCTAAATTATATTCCACGAGTGCTACATAACCAGCAGCTGGAATATCACCGGCTAATAAAGCAGATCCGCCCTGTTTGGTAACAGCATGCGCGGTTAAACCGTCTGGTGAAAAAGTCGGCGTGGTTGATGTATTGGATCCCGATGCTACAAAAGCAACTAAAGTTAAATCTGCAAGCGAAATATCCGGGCTATAATCAGCTGTTATAGCGTCTACTGTCCCAGAGGCAGTTACAATAGAAATGCTCCCAGTAGGGCCTTGTGTTCCCCTGCTTCCTGATACTGATATTGTCCAATCGGTAAAGGTGCCGGAACCGCCAATATCAAGAACATTAACTACTAAGGTTGTGCTTGAATAGCTTGTTACCTGACCGTGCATATAGTTAGCAGAGTTAGCGTCGGAGGAAATCAAAACAAATTGTCCGGCTGCAAACTGTTTTCCGGATTGAATAGTAAATGTCTTACTTCCGGTTGCTATGGCTATGCTTGAGGTTGAGGTAGCTTTAAGAGCTGCTGCGTAATTATTTGCAGCAGTAACGTCCAGGCCTGTCTGCACGCGGTCTGCGGCGGTGGCTATCTTATCTAAACCTGTTTGAACTCTGTCGGCTGCTGTAGCAACGGCATCGGCATCGGCACTATTTTTTGACGCTAAGGCTTCTCCTGCCTTTGTGGTAGCTATACCGGCCTGAGTCGTTGCAGTATCTTTATAACCTGACGTTGCTGTTTTATCTAAACCTGTCTGCACGCGGTCTGCGGCGGTTTGAACGGAGTCCGCATCTGCGCTATTCTTTGAGGATAAAGCAGCTACTGCGCTAAGCCCGGCATTTGTTTCAGCCGTCTCTGCGTTTCCTTCAGCTGTTTCTGCTGCTGTCTTGGCAACCACTGCCGCATCTCTGGCAGCCTCGCCGTCATCAACTAAGCCACTAAGGATCTCGATATAGGCTTCAGTATCAGTACTCGTAGGTGTTTCATCTATCGGAAATTTAACACATCTTGATAATTCTTCGATATACTGCTGAGCTATCATCGTAAGCTTATCAACCGCTTTTTCTACGTCTTCAGCATAAAACGGGCCGCCGTTCTTCCAATCAGTCTCTTGAGTAAGAAGCTCTTCGCGCGCTAAAGTGATTTTCTCGCCAGTAGCTAATAAAGGAAGACCAGAAACTACCGTCGGATAAGTAACATACTCATTATTGACATTGACAGAGTAATTACTGGTTATCTCGGTTAAGGCCCCTGCGGTATCGGTTTTATAAAGCTTAATATCGCTTCCGTCGACTGTACTAATAGTAAAAGTAAAATCCCAATTCCTTGTGACTCCATTACCGTTATAGGTAATCTTATTCGTAGTGTCTGATATTTTCGCAAAAGCTGATGAACAAAAAATACCAAACGCCATCAATAGAATCCCAAATGAAACAAGTAGTTTCTTCATTTTAATGCTCTCCTTTTTCTTTAGTAAATCTCTCCTTTAATTTTCTAAGTTTTATATCTGCCTGCTCTTTGGTTAAATCACCTGATTTTACCTTTTTCCTAATTTCGCTTCGCCCTTCATAGAAGTCTCTCTCTAACCATTTTCTTACTTTCTGACGATAGGGAGATGTATCAGGTACAATCTTAACGCCAAACATCTCACCTAATAGAGTTCTTCCGACGCCTATTTCCCGACCATATTTATCTGGCTTAGTAGATTTTATTATTCTACCTGGAGTAGAAGCGAGAATTTGAGGCGCAAGATTCTTTAAGATGTATTTCCCTTTTTCTATTGCTTTTTCATCTTCACTCAAATAATCCGGGGCTATTTTATCTTCTGTGAATGAATCGTAATTTAGAACAAAGGCATTGTAGAGAATAGGTAGTATGCCACCCATCGTTAAAGTCTGAGGCATCGCTAATTTGCCTTTCTCAACCGGATACCAACTTCCCCAAGGCAGAAAATAGGTTAAATCTATCCAATTCAGATCTCCATTTGCGTCTCGTCCCGGTAATAACAATACTGATTTACCACGTATATAATCAGGTTTTAACCTTTCTTCATCATCTTTACCTATGCCTAAGAGTCCTCTTGATAAAGCATTAAGCGTTGCCATGCCAGCAGAGAATAATATGAATTTTTCAGGTTTACGTATGGCAAACTCAACTAAACGCGGAAGTACCTTGGCTGACCAAGTGATGAATGGAAAAAAGCTCTGTCTTGCATAACCCACTACTTCTGATGTTTGAGAATAATCAAAAAGTAGTTTATCGGCGAATTTTACTGCTTCTTCTGGAGATCCCCCTTGATCTAACACGTAACGGGCAATAACGGTTTTTGAAGCATCTTCTACTGCGCCGTATAGTACTGCCGGCGAATGCACAACTTCAGCTATATTATTGGCCCATATCTGAATTTGCTTATAAGGATTGCTGGGGTCTTCGTCTATATGAAAAGCTAACTCTTTTAATTCCTGCGCAGAGTAAGTATTGTGATAAAGCCCTCTATCTCTGAGTAATTTATAAGCCTCGTCTTTTGCTACGAATGATTTAATCCCCTTGGCTGCTACTACAGGATTATAAATAGGGACATCTCCCATCCAAGCCATAAGGGTATTAGTAACTATGTTCCGGGAGACTGCCGCGGGGCTATAGGGAACCTTAAATAGCTTCCATATACTGTTGGCGTCTCTCCACATCTTGCCGAATTCGGATTGCATCGTATTCCACTTAGATACCTCTTTTACTAAATCTACCGGGACGTACTGCTCAGCCAGCACCCCATATTTCTTACCGGAAGGCATCTTGTCAAAGCCTTCTACTCCCTTATGTCCTATAATGCCGGGTAAAGTCGCTATGGTATTAAATGCCTTGACCGTATAGACCATCTCTATCATTCCAAAAAGGCGTTTTTGTAAAGGATAGGCGGCAGTTTTAATAAGCCCTAACTCTTCCCGGGCGTTTCTGCCTAATTCAATTAACTCTTCTTGGGAATACTCGGCTATTTTCTTTTTTGCTGATGGCCATGTACCGTATTGTGCTTCTAAAACCTTGCGGCCAAATTCTTCATCCGTCATCTTATGCTTCAAGCTTTCAAACCTTGCGCGGATAGCTTTCGACGGAAAATAACCAAAATTACGCTTATTTTTCTCAAACTCCTTTGTGTCGTAGAAGAACGGAAAATACTGACCTACGTTATTCCAGAATATCTCGTCGTTAAGAAGCCCTAATTTTCTGGCTTCATTACCCCATACAGCTAATTCCTGCCGGGCTCCTTCAGTTAATTTACTCAATTCAGTATCTTTTACGGTGTCGCCAAACCTCTGTAAGCTCTCGGCTATATACTGCTGTTCTTCTTTACTTAATTCACTTATTGGCTCAATAAGTTCCTCTCTTAATTTCTGCTGCTGGCCCTGGACAAGCTTTCTTCTTTGTCTCAATATTTCCATTGCCGTATCATTAAGCCCGCCTCTCTCAAAAAAAGCAGAAGCATGAAGTTTTTTTCCAAGATTCTCTATGGCCTTGCTATAAACATTCCAAGCTTTATCTCTTGCTTTCTCGCTATAAAATGGCAACCTAAGGCCTCCTCTTTCAATCCATTCCTTGAGTTGAGGTTGTATTTCAGGAATTCTGCGAAGAGAAAGAACGTATTCCTTTAAGGGTTTCATTGCTGTTTCAAAATCACGTAACTTAGTGATTACATACTGCCATTCTTTATCTTGCCCTATGGTAGTCTCTATTTGTGCGGTAAAATTGGGGGCCAATTTGCGGCAGATCTCCGGATCCATAGTGTAAGCGGCCACATAGTCAGCGAAGAGTTCAGGTTTGCTATTGCGGTATGATTTAAAGGATTTTGATACGGAAGCAGGATCAAACGGCCTCATCTGTTGAGAAACCGCTTTTAATTCATCCCTAACGGCTTTCTTTTTGGATATCTGGTAGTCTCCCAGAACATCGTCGAGAAAATGCCCGGTTTCATGAAACAAGGTTTTTTCATCAGCAACGCTTCTTACCCGGATAAGCCCATTCTCTCCGAGCATAGGGTAATATACGCCAAGCCACTTCTTCATACGCTTGGACACCTGTAGCTTTGGGCCTATCTCACGCTCAAAAACTCCGGTAATATCCCTGCCCTGATTTACCTTCCAAGCTTCGTTCTTCTCCCACTCCATATTACCTATAGCAGTAGAAGGCGGGACAGTCTTAGGTTTAACGCCTAATTTTCCTGATACGGATGCCTTGGATTCTTCTTCGGGTGATGCTGAGGGAAACGCGGAAGATTGCTTTTCTGGAAGGATATAGCTTACTTCTATTTCTTCGGGGGATCTGCGGACTATCTCAGCCTGTCCGCCCTTATCTTCTACATCGGTAATAAACGCTTCAACTTCTTCATCGGTCTTAAATAATTTGCTTCCTGCTAACTCAACGCCTTCAGCAGCAATTTCACTTTGTGCTTCCTCTTCTGCGATACGAACAATTTGCTCAATTTCGGATTCGTCATAACCTTGCTTTTTAAGTTCTTCCCGGAATTTTTCATCAGTTACCTCCTCTTCAAGAACCTCTGACTCTTTTTGTAGAGAATCTTTATATCCATTTATTAAATCTTCAAATATCGCCTGCTGCTTCTGTGTAACAGGGTTACCGTTTAATACCTTGTCTATTATAGCAAGGGTATTCTTTTTGGTATAGCCTTTATCTCTAAAATAATCTGGGAATGTAGAAGAGACTCCTATCCATTGCCCGGATTCAGTAGGCATGCGTTTGCCGGCTTCTCCTTCAGCAATCTGCTGACGCATTACCTTAGCATGCTCTAAATCCTCAGAGAGTACATTAACAACACTCTTGATAATTTTTGCTTTGACAATCTTCTGTGCTTTAATCAGCGGAGTTTCGCTGCCTTGAGTAGGTATCTCAACATGAACGTGATAAGGCGTTTGCTCAGTATCTTCTACTGCTAAACCTAAATCTTGAGCAGCTTTAACCACCTCTTCATGAGTTAACCCAGTTCCTTTAATCTTGATATCTGCTGCGCGGCCAGTTAAATGAGTGCTATTTTCAGCCGGTTTGTATCCGCGTTTCTTTAAATCCTCGTTATATTCTTTCGTCCGGTATCCGCTGCTAATCGTTACCTGCTTTCCGAGTGCTTCCTGCAGTTTATTTATTTTAAAAAGAAGTTCTTCGTCAACCTTTACCTGCTCAATAGGCAGTGGTTTTTTAGCTTGATTAAAATTCTCTTTGGTTATCGGCTTTAAACCTTTCTTGCTTAAAACTTCATTGGTTTCTTCAGAAGCCTTCTTATTGTTTCTCTCAATAAACTGATCTTGTAATTCCGCTTGCCGTTTATTGATTGCCTCTAACCTGGCTTTAACCTCTGGGGTTTGCTTTTCTTTCTTTAATCGTATTTCCTCATCGATTAAATCTCCATGCTCTTTTCCTTCATTATTAAGCCAATCTTCCTCGGATAAATCCGCTTCTTCAGGCTGCGCGACTGGATTAGCTTCTTTTATCTCGTTATATAATTCCTTCAGGTTAAATATTTCAGCCTTCTCCAGCTGCTTATCGCCAATCTTCATAATGGCTATCTTGTCATTACCTAATTTCTTGCCATCTACATAACCGCCTATTTGAGCTGAGTATTTACCTCCTGCAGCCCCCATGTTGGCTAAGCTCTCTACGGCGTCGCCTCTTAAAACATAACCTTTAATGAAATCTGCCGCGGCTTCTCTGGGAGTTAATGTAGCATCTGATATTATGTTTCTTGTCTTGTCTAATAATTCCTTTGGGACTTCCGGCAAGCTATCTAAAGGCGCGCCACCTTTACTATCAGGAAGCTTCATAGCTT